>Ga0307470_10000606_pt1 | contig 16489 bp, 18 predicted proteins | sample atmos_gasesAM3C__FD_204565 | JGI IMG/M metagenome (GOLD analysis project Ga0307470, IMG submission 204565) | Hardwood forest soil microbial communities from Morgan-Monroe State Forest, Indiana, United States - atmos_gasesAM3C_05 | ecosystem: Environmental > Terrestrial > Soil > Temperate forest... | reverse complement strand
AATTTGTTGGCGTCAACAATATTTTGTTGAGCTCAACAAAAAAGTGTTGGCGGCAACAAAAATTTGTTGACCGCAACAAAAAACTTGTTGACGGCAACATCCAACTTGTTGGCGGCAACAAAATTTTGTTGGCGGCAACATCCAACTTGTTGACGGCAACAAAAAGTTTGTTGGCGGCAACACCCAACTTGTTGGCGGCAACAAAAAGTTTGTTGGCGGCAACACCCAACTTGTTGACGGCAACAAAATTTTGTTGACGGCAACATCCAACTTGTTGACGGCAACACCTGACTTGTTGGCGCCAACACCCAACTTGTTGACGGCAACAAAAAGTTTGTTGGCGGCAACAAAAAGTTTGTTGACGGGCACACGAACCGGAGTGACCGAGGGGTGACTCGGGGGGCGGGGGGGCCGGTGGCCGGGTCGTTCCGGTCGTCCGAGCGGTGCGTGACTCCGTCGCCGGGTGGCCGGCACTCGGGGATTGATCCCCTCGGCAGGCGTCGGAGCTCCGAGCCTCGGCGGGGAGGTGACTGGACCGGGGGCGGCGGTTGTCGAAAGGCGATTTCACCACCGGGACAGGAGAGAGAGTCTCCGTGATCTCTGTGTCTCCGTGGTTGAATGGTCCTGGTGGGTAGGGAAATGAGGTCTACCGGACACTCCCAACGAAAGGAGAGTTCACCATGGCAGAACCTGTTTCGGGTGTCGATTCGTCGAGTGCCTGTACCGCGGAGTCCATTTCCTGTCTGCAGGGGCAAGGGATCGTCTTCGTCGGACGCTACTACAGCAGGACTACGCACGTTGCCGGGAAGAAGCTGACGGCGGACGAGGCGGGACTCATCTCCGCCGCCGGAATCCAGATCGTGGCGGTGTACGAGGACGGGCCGACCAGCGCCGCATACTTCAGCGACAGCCGAGGGACTGCCGACGCGGCGGGCGCGCTGCAGCAGGCCGCCGCAATCGGGCAGCCGAACGGGTCCGCGATCTACTTCACCGTCGACTATGACGCCTCTGCGGGCGACATCGCCGGGAACATCACCGCGTACTTCCAGGCGGTGGTGACGGCGATCGGCGGCGCGTACACGGTCGGCGTCTACGGCTCGGGGGCGGTCTGTGCCGCCATCACCGGAGCGGGGCTGGCACAGCTCGCCTGGCTCGCCCAGTCCACGGGGTGGGACGGGTATGCTCAATTCACGCAGTGGGCGATCAAGCAGGGGCCGGAGAAGGCCGTCTGCGGATTGAATTCTGACACCGACGTGGCACAGGGAGACTTCGGCGGATTCAGCGTATCGTCGTAACCGCGGCCTGGCCGGGGGTAGGGAAGTCTCCTCCTCCCGACACTCCTTGCCCGAGGGTAGAAAGGTAGAAAACCATGCGAGTCCACTACAGACTGAGCCTCCTCGTCATGAGTCTGTTCATCGTCACCGCCGCCGCGGCGCAACCGCGGGTGCGGATGAATATCGACGACCCAAAATTCGATCTCGATGGCTACAAGATCGCGGTGCAGGTGCTGATGGACCGTGACAAGGACCCGAAGCACAAAGACGATCCGGTCAACTGGGTCAACAACGGCTATCGATACTTCGCCAACCTGCACGACCTGTTCGACGGGGACCAGAGCGGCTGCATTCACGGGTCCGAGGTGTTCCTGCCCTGGCATCGCGAGCTCCTCTACCGCTACGAGCTTGCCATCCGGGCGGCGAAGCCGGGGCGCACCGACAACCTCACCGTACCGTATTGGGATTGGACCCAGAAGCCCAGCGGCAAAGGTTATCCAAAGGCGTACGAGGATACGACGTCGGTGCTTTACCGCTCGATCCGGAACGTGATTCCGACCTATTTCTACGACGCCAGCACGATCGACGGGGTGATCGTCGACACGCAGGACTGGATCAAGTTCGCCGGACAGCAGTGCGCGCTGAAACCGAACTGCAGCGCCGGCCAGAACTGCTCGAAGTGCCCAGCGTTCAAGTACGGTGATCTGGAGTCGCCGTACCACAACAACATGCACGACGGAATGGGCCCGACGATGGAGAATCCCGCCACCGCCGTCGAAGATCCCGTGTTCTGGTCGTTCCACGCGTTCATCGACCACATCTACCAGCGCTGGCAATGTGCTCATCAGAAGCTGCCGGTCTGCATGGACTGCAACTTCCGCGGAATGACCGACTCCAGGGTGCGCGACGTGATCGACATCGAGCGGCAACTCGGCTACGTCTACGACAACGTCCCGTCATGCAGCCCGGGCCCGGCCTTTGCGCTGGCCGCGTTCAGCGCTGCGCCCCGCCGCGTGTTGAGCACACTGGCAGCGGTCGAGCCGGCCGGGTCGCACGAGCGCCGGATCGCCCTTGCCGCGCCGCTGGAACCGGTCAAGAAGAAGGGACCCGCGCCGGCACCGTCGCCGTTGGGACCCTATGTCTTCGCCCTCACCATTCCGGACGATGGGTTCACGACCGCGGACATCGTCGTCAGCGGCCTCCCTGTCCCCATTACGTTCTCGTATTCCGGCCGCGTCTACCTTTATCCCTCCGCGGCGGCGTTCAAGCCGGAAGACGCCGATTTCACCCGCCGCTACAAGGTTGGAGAAATCGGAGTCTGGGCGCGCCCGCCCGAGCCGGCTTCCGTACATGCCGATCACGGCGGCGAGTCGCCGACGGCGGTGGTCGACGTGGATGTCATCCATGCGCTGCGCTACCTGTCTCACGCGGAGCATGGTGCCGCCTATCGGCTTGCTGTCGTCTTCGATCCGCCGCATCCGATTTCTGATTACGTGAAGTCCGGAGCGGTTACCGCGGCCACGGCGACGCAGCAGATCCGATTCACCTCGGTCGAGCTGGTTCTGGACGAAAACGAATAGGACGAAACCGAATAGGAGCAATCATGCCTGTCACACCATACTGGGAAATCCACATCCTTCCGATGTTCCGGCTGATCGACTCTGATCACATGGCCAGCTTCTTCAACCTCCTTGACTACGACCAGGTGGTGCAGAACAAGGACGACATCGCCGATTCGCTCACGGCGAAGGCGATGCCGCCGTTGTCCACCGGCGGGCCATGGCCCGAGGAATGGGTGGCGCTCTATGGCAGATGGGTGGCGCTGAACTGCCCCCGTCTTGGCAGTGCCTCGAACGTCAAATACACCCTGGCGCCGCGCGGTTCTGCCATGTCGTTGACGGCGGAAGGAAAGTACGGCGACAAGGAGGGAGCCTGGTTCGAGCGCCTCCCCGATCGTGGCGGCGTGCGTGTCTACGCGCTGGTTGTCCGCCCCGGCGGCGGCAATCCCACAAGACCGTTCAAGGTGGAGGAGAAGACGATCCCCGCCGGCACCAAGAGCGTTACGGTGCAGGACAAAGATGGGCCCCACACGGTGAATGCTTAACCGGGCCGGCACGGCAGCGTTGATCGCCGTCCTCGCTTCAAGAGACACCTCCGGGAGGTCGAACTGGAGAGTCCGACCCGCGCTCGGCTTTCGACCCAAAGGGCCGCAAACGCCAGTACCCACGGATGCGATTGCGCCACGCCCTCGGCCCTTCGGCGAACAGAAGCTCGGCCAAGCTGAGGGCCTTTTTCTCCAACTCCCCGCGCCGGCCGTCGGCCAGATCGATCAATTTGGAGAAGCGGTCGCGATGCAGCGAATCGCGCAAGAGGGTCAGGTCGTGATGCTCGCCGAGGAAGTCAGATAGTCGCTCGATCGCCTCCGCGTACGGCTCGAGAAGATCGGGCGCAACGGTGCGGAGAAGGCGCACCTGATACCAGTGATCCTTGACCCGCCTGCGAAGGGCATGGAGATCGGCGGGGGAATGGCTGTCGTTCGCGCGCTGGAAGGCGCGGCGGCCGGCGCGATAGGTCTGTTCCAGTCCAGCGCCGATGGTCGAAAAGCGATCGGGAAGGTCAGCCCCAAGCGGGCTTCGCGATCGCGCGGCCGCGAGTAGATCGCTGGCGGTCGTTTGTTGTGCCCCGAGGCGCCGGCTGCGCGCCCGCATGGAACGTTTGGCTCGCCCGATGTCGAGCCGCAGATCGCGATCATCGGTCCGCTTGCGCAGTTCCTCCAGCGCTTCGATCATGGCCTCGGCATCGCGCGCGCCGGTGAGCGAGTGCCCGGCGTCGCGCAACCAGGTGTTCTCGACCACGAATCGTTCGCCGAGCGCCTTGCGGACGAGGCGCAGAAGAGCACGCGTTTCCTTGATCCGCTTCCGCGTCCCGTGTACGTCGCCCGCGCCGAGATGCGCGCCGATCCGATCGAGCTGTTCGAGATAGATCCGCCGAACCGCCTCCGGGATCGTCTCAGCGGGAAGGAACTCGTAGGGCATGGATGTCCAGCGTATCGCAGGTGGGGGGTGGGGGGTGGGCTCGGGAGTCGGGAGTCGGATGGGATGAAGGCAGAAGGATGAAGGCGGAAGGCGATACTCTCTGGTTTCTGGTTTCTGGTTTTGGTTCCGACCCCCGACCCCCGACCGCCGATTCATCGGGAAACAATGAACCCATGACCCGCTTAGCCCTCGCCTTTCTCCTGACACTGGCAACATCGCTTGGCGCTCAGGTACACGAGTCGATGACCGTGGAAGTCATCGAGGTGCCGGTGTATGTCACCAGCGCCAGCGGCAAGCCGGTGCGCGGCCTTGGGCGGGATGCGTTCGAGTTACACGTCAACGGCAAGCTACAGCCGATCGAGTACTTCGATGCGCTCGATCTCACTTCCGCTCCTGCGACGAGCAGTCATGCGTCGGTTGTCGAAGGTCCCGCCGCTGCACCACGCCCTGAACGCGAACGACGGCTGTACCTGTTCGTGTTCGACCTTTCCTTCAGCGCGAAGGACCGCATTCTCCGCGCGCAGCGCGCGGCCGAAGCGATGATCGACCGGCCGGAGTCGGCGAACGATCTCTTTGCCGTGGCCATGCTTTCGCCGACGCGCGGCCTGCGCTTCGCCACGTCCTTCGTCCGCGACCGGGCCACGTTGCGGCACGCGATCTACGCACTGCGGCCGGCCGATGAGAGCGATCCCCTCGGGATGTCGATGTCCGCGACGTTGCACAATCAATGGCAACAGACGGCAAGCTCCGACCTCGTGGACAGCCTGGGGCTGGAGGGCGAAGCAGCCGACGCCGTTGCCGGTGGTACAGCGAACTACGATGCTTCGCTCGAACCGCGGCGTCGGCTGGTGACGAACCAGTTCGGTGATCTCGAAGCGATCGCGAAGCGCTTGGCCTCGCTCGAGGGGCAGAAGCATGTGGTGATCTTCAGCTCCGGCTGGGACTGGCGGCTGATGATCATCCCGGGCCAGGGCTACAACGAGGATCCCGAAATGCACGCGCACCTGGCCGGTATGGTGCGTGCCTTCCGCGCGGCGGGCGCCTTCCTGCACGGCGTGGACATCTCCGGTGTGCGCCTGGGAAGGAATGCCATGGACAGTCAGGAGGGCATGCTGCGCGCCACACGCCCCACGGGCGGTGATCTTCTGTCGAACACGAATGACTTCGCGAAAGCTCTGACGGACCTCTCCACGTCCGAGGAGTCGGTATACATCCTCGGCTTTCAGCGGCACGGCAAAGGCGGCGGCGACATCGACGTCCGCGTGAAGGGCCTGGAACGCGGCACGCACGTAGCCTTTCGCCCCGGCTTCGGCGCGGCCCCGGCAACGGCGAAGAAGGATGTCGATCCACTGCTGCTCGCCGACATCATTCTCAATGACGTCCCGCAGAGCGGCGTCTCGCTACAGTCCGGCGTGACCACGAACGAGGAAGGGGCGGAAGTGGCCGTCAGCTTCGCCCGTGCCGAGGTCGTCCCGCAGTTGCTCGAAGCCCGGCCCGCAATCGACCTGATGCTCTACATCTTCGACGACCACGGCGCCACCGCGGGGTTCAAAGCGAAGGCAGTGACATTCGACGCCGCCTCGCGCGTGCCCTCCGGTTACGTGACGATTCGCGAACCCTTCGCCTTGCCGAAAGGCAAGTACGTGGCGAAGGTTCTGCTGCGCGTTGCCGGGACCAGTTCGCTTGGGTTCGCGCGGAGGGAGTTCACGATCGAGTGAGGGCAGCCAAGGCTCCGAGAAGCATCGATCCGTTGCGCGGGATCAAAGGCAACAACCACGGGCCCGGCGCAATAAATCGAGGCGCCGAGAGAAACACTGCGCGAAACATCGGGCCAGTGTCCGTCTAACGATCACGACTGGCAAAACATAGCCAAGAGTCGTGCCGTTCTTCCTCGACCAGTGCAGTGCGAGACTCGGGTGCGCGGGTATTGTCCAGAATGATCTGAAAGGAAATGCGATGGCCTCAAAGAAAAGCCCAACAAAGAAGACCCCACAGGTGCCGCCTCACGTTCACTCCGCACCAACGGCAGCGATGCTCTCGTTCGCGAACCCTCCGTTGTCTGATAACGCTGCCGCAGCCGCAAACGTCTGCGCGAAGCAAGGCTTCGCAACGGTCGGAGTCGTCATCGCGAATCCGACCGATGTGATCGACTTCAGTCGTTTCGATCCGCAGTCGTGTACCGACCTCGCGAATAGCATTGAAATCTGCGTTGACGGGAAGGGATTCGAAGTTCCGTCGCTCGCCGGCACGTTTGATGTCCTGCGTGAACACGGAACGCAAATCACCTTCGCGAATTTTGTAAAAGGTCTCACCTCAATCATGAAGCCGAAGGCATGATGATGAAGCACATCAGATTCGCACTTCTCCTGCTTACGTTTGCCATGACCTCATCCGTACTCGGCCAGGACTGCACGGCCAAGCCGCGCTTCTCTATCAACGCGAAGACGGGGGAGGCCACCGTCGCCCTGCCAGGCGTGGTCCCTACATCAATCCATGACGGCGACGCGGTCACCCTTGTCATCGGCGGCCAGTCCATCGCTGCAACCGCGAAGGTGACCAACGCGTTCGGCGTCAATACGATCGAGCTCACGACAGCTTCCCCGATCGACGACTCGCCGTCCGCTGGGTTCACATCTGGCGATGTGTCACTAAAAGCGAAAGACGGAACCGTGACTGAACTCTGTCCGTTGACGCCGATCAACTACTCGATGCATGTCGGTCCGACCGTTAGTGCCGCTAGCAGCAGTACAACGGGCGATCCAACCGGTGTGATGCGCTTTCAGTTTCAGAAGGGCCTCGTCCGCGCGATTCCGGTACGATCCGGTGCAAATCTGATCCCTGCGATGCGGAACGCTGCAGAAGAACTCTCGGTTTCAATCGACACAACGGATCGGCAGACAAAGGGCACGCAGTTCGTCGATGACAACCGGGTTACTGGAGCACTGCGTTCGCCGGAGATCACGTTCGGGCCGACGCTTCGTGACGTCCAGGCATTCAATCGTGTCCGTCTCGGCATTGAAGGGCAATTCGCGCGCGCAATCCACACAGAGAATCAGAACCGTGATATCACGCTCGTCCTCGATGGATGGTTGCCGTTCTTCCAAACGCTGAATCTTCTGTCATCTGGGCGCACCGTGTCGCTGCCTCTGAATTTCCGGGTCTCCGCTGGCCATCGCACTCAAGACGTTGATGGCGTGAAATCCGGCGGCCGTGTTGCGGATGCCGCACTCACGTACCACTTCTACGTCCTCGACCAGTACGCGGTCGATTTGGTCGCAAAGACACTGTTCAATGACGTCTCTGACCGACCGGCGACCACGCCTCGCACGCAGCATTCGTATAAAGCGCAGGTCTCATATCACCACGACCCGCTCGCAAAGTTCTCAATCGTGACCTCATTCGAGAACGGCCACTCTGGACCTGTTTTCACGAAGCTGCGGCAATTCTTCGTCGGTGTAGGTGTCCAGCAATTGTTCGGAATTCCGTCGAAATGAGAGCCATGTGGGATGAGATGCTTTAGGCATAAGCTACGTTGACTGCTGGGCCGCTGGGCCTACGTACGCGAAAGAGAGCGCTCCCGTTCTCGCCTCACGGCACGAAGGGGCGCTCAATGCAGAAAGTGGCAAGAGCGTCGAAGCCCGCCAGGCACTCGGGACAAACGAGGCTTAGACGATCCGGGCAGCAGCGACTGGTTCGTCCTCGGCCGCATCGCCGAAAACCACGGCGTCCGCGACGCTGCCCTCTCCGCAAACAAGCGCGTAGAAAAGGGCGAGCTGACCGGAGAGAGCATATCGGAGCTGACACAGAAGCGGATCGCGTTGATGGGCAAGTAGGCGCGCACGGCTCGCCACTTTGCACACCGACAGGCGAATGAGGGGCGGTGCTCGCGCTGAAGTTGAGTGTTTCAGGAACTTCCCCCGGTCCGTCACCTCGAAAATCAGCAGCCGCGCGTCCCCTCACCCGGGCCTTCGTGTGCCCACCTTCTCCACGCTCGATGGGGGGGAGAGGGTTCTCGCTACGTCACGGTCGCGCAAATTCCTGCGAAATGCAGCACCGGTTGCCCCAACGCTCAGCCGCCCCGCCCCCTCACTCCCGCACCACCCGGAACCCGATGCTGAAGCCGCGCAGTCGGGGCTCGTGCGTGTACCGCAACGCGCTGCGGGCGCTGTCGGCGCCGAAATACCAGCTACCGCCGCGGATCACTTTGTACGCGCTGCCGCACGATTCGACCGGATCGGAGACCGCGGACGATGGGTAGGGGCAGTATTCGTCGGCGCACCACTCCCACACGTTGCCGTGCATGTCGTAGAGGCCCCACGCGTTCGCCGGAAAGGATGCCACGGGCGTCGGAGACCGGCCGTCGTAGTTCGCATTGCTGGTCGATATCTGCGCACCGAAGCTGTACGGCCTGGTCGAGCCGGCGCGGCAGGCGTACTCCCACTCCGCTTCCGTCGGCAGCCTGAAATGCGCTCCATCGGACGTGCTGAGCCGGCGCAGAAACTCCTGCACTTCGAACCATGTGACGCTTTCAACGGGAAGGGTATCTCCGCGAAAATGACTCGGGTCATCACCCATGACTGCCCGCCACTGCTCCTGCGTCACCTCGGTCGTGGAGAGGTAAAACGGCCGCGTCAGCGTCACGGCGTGAAGTGTCTCATCCGCTCGATGGCCTTGTTCACTCGCCGGCGAGCCCATATCGAATCGTCCGGCCGGGATGAGCACGAAGCGCAGTCCGGTGCGAGGTTCCCGAAACGTCTTGGGCGAATCGCGGCAGGATGCGGCCAGAAGAAGCATCGCCAGCAGCAGCCCGAATCGAATGCGCGCTTCCACCTTTCGATGATAGCTGTTGACCTGCGTCACAGCGGCCGACAGCGCTGCGGCGTATCTTGCCGGCACTCTCTCTCACGCACCACTGAAAACCGGAGGTTATGGATCATGCATCGATTCCGATCATCACTGGCTCTCGTTCTCCTGGCGTTCTCCCTCCCCGCCCTCGCCGCCGACGGCAAGATCGACGGCTCGCTCACCGCGAACGGAAAGACCTTCGCCCTCAAACACGGCTATGCGCAGACGCGCAAGGATCCGTTCGACAAGAAGAAGACCGTGCTGCTGCTGATCTTCACCGACAAGGAGATCTCCCCCGCTGCCGCCTCGGACGACATGGAGCTGATGCAGGCGCAGGACAAACAGGAGCTGAGCGGCTTCACGGCCACGATCGATGCCGACAAGCAGGTCATCAGCGGGACCGTCTTCAGCCCGTCATTCAAGAAGATGAAGCAGTTCTCCGCGACGGGGATGCAGAAGCTCAACCTGACCGTGAAGACCGACACCCGCGTGGCCGGGTCGATCGGGATACCCAAGCCGGACGACTTCTTCGACGAGCACTATCAGTACAACGCCACCTTCGATCTTCCCATCGGAAAACCGGCCGCTCCCGCGCCGCCGCCCGCGCTCAAGGGAACCCCGCTACCTGCCGGCGGCGGAGAGCCCGGCAAGGCGTACCTGGCCTACCTCAAGGTCATGGCCAGCGGCGACATGAAGGCATTCCTCGGCAGCGTCGCCGCGGAGCGTGCCAAGGAAGCCTCGTCCGATCCCGACTTCAAGAAGCTCTTCCCCATGTTGCAGGCCATGCAGCCGAAGGGCGTGAAAGTCACAGGCGGCGCCATCAACGGCAACAACGCAACGCTCCTCGCGACCGGAAAGGACGACAACCAGGTCTCCAACGGCACCATCACCATGGTCAAAGAAGGCGGGGCCTGGAAGGTGGAGAAGGAGGCGTGGAAGACGGGTAGCGAGTAGGGGCTGTGACCGGAGCGCTGGCGTCCCCGCCGACTGGCTCGGCGGCGTCTCGCCGCCGCGTTACGAGCGAATGTTTGGGGTCTGCCGGGTCGGCGGCGGGGACGCCGCCGAGCCAGCCGCCGAGACGGCAGCGCTCCGGCCCGCTACCGCGCCACCGCGACATCCACCTTCGCCGCGAGCACGAAATCCGCTCGCGTGAGCCCGTCGACTTTGTGCGTCCAGATGGTCACGCGCACCTTGCCCCATGCCAGGTAGATATCGGGGTGGTGGCCTTCGGCCTCGGCGATGGCGCCGACGCGGTTGGTGAAGGCGAGCGCCTGCGCGAAGTCGGGGAAGGTGAACTCCTTCTCCAGATGATGCTGTTCGATCACACGCCAGTCGCCGCCGAGCGTGCGCGTCAGCTCCTCGAGCTCCTTCCCTTTCAACGCCGGCACGCCGCCGCTGCACGGGATGCATTTCTCGTCAGCCAAAGCCTTCCGCGGCTCGCGCGTTTGGATCCACGCCGCCAGCTCGTCCGCCGTCACGCGATGACGGAACGCTTCCGCGCCATCGACGTAGATGACCGGCACGTCGTCAGTGAACTTCGCCTTGAGCAGCGGATCCTGGTCGATGTCGACCATCGTGATCGTCAACGGCAGATGGTGCAGGACCACGGCCGCGCGCACCGCGGCTTCCGCGGCGTCGCAGAGTGAACAGTCGTGTCGGGTGTAGAAGGTGACCTCATGGCTCATCGCATAAACTCCGCCGCCGAGGATACCTGATGGACGTAAAGACTACGCTTGATCTTAGTGGCAAGACCGTCGTGATCACAGGCGCCTCGCGCGGCATCGGCGCCGAGACCGCGCGGCGGATGGCGGCAGCGGGCGCGCGCGTGATCGTCAACTACCACGGCAGCGACGCCGCGGCGGACGCGGTGGTGGGCCAGATCGGCGAACGAGCCGTGGCCATGCGTGCCGACGTTGCTGATCCGCAGGCGGTAAAGAAGCTGATGGACGATGTGGTCGCGCGCTTCGGAACGATCGACGTTCTGGTCAACAACGCCGCGGTCTTCGAATACAACCCGTTCGACGCCGACGATTACGACGCCTGGCAACGCGGCTGGCGCCGTACGTTCGACCTGAATGTCTTCGCTGCGGCCAACGCCGCCTGGCTGGCCATGCGCGCCATGCGCCGCGCAGGCGGCGGAAAGATCATCAACGTCGCCTCGCGCGCGGCCTTCCGCGGCGAGACCGAGTTCGCCGATTACGGCGCCTCGAAAGCGGCGCTGGTCAACCTCACTCGTTCGATCGCCCGCGGCTGTGCCAAGGACAACATCGTCGCCAGTTGCGTCGCCCCCGGCTTCATCGAAACGGAGATGGCCAAGCCGGAGCTGGAAGCGCATCGCGAGGAGATCATCAACCAGATCCCTCTGCGTCGCGTAGGCAGCGTCGGCGACGTCGCCGGTGTCATTCTCTTCCTGGCCTCGCCGATGGGCGACTACCTCAACGGCGTGACGATCGATATCAATGGAGGGTCGTGGTTTCAGTGACGCGGTCGCGCGGTTGCGGGGTAGCGCGGTCTCGGGGTAGCTGGGTCTCGCGGTTGCTGGGTTGCTTGGTTGCTGGGTTGCTTGGTTGCTGGGTTGAGCGTCGGTGCCAGCTCTCTCACGCAACCAAGCAACCTTGCAACCTTGCAACCTTGCAACCTTGCAACCCTGCAACTCAGCAACTCAGCAACTCAGTAACCAAACAACCACCGCGAGACCCCGCAACCTCGCTACCCCGCTACCCCGCTACCCCGCTACCGCGATTCACACCTTCCGCAACAGCCGCAGCAGACCGCGTGCACCGCGCCACAGGTAGAGCGCGGGCAACGCAACGGTGGGAGCGGATGGGAAGCTCTGGCGCATGAAGTCAACCGGAGGCAGCGCCAGCTCGCGCAACCGTCGCAGGCGCAGGCGCCAGTTGAGCGCTTTGAGATCATCGCCGAGGATTGCGGCACGACGGCGGCCGCGCTCGAGAAATGCTGCCGATGGCTCGTCGCGCGTCCGCTCGTTCTCGGACAGCCAGTCGCGCGCGCGATCGTGAGACACGGTTGCGAACCATTCGTCGGCAAGCTCGATCGAGCGCTCGCAGATCGTCACCACGCGGCGCTCCGCGGCCAGGTGCCAGAAGCGCGCGTGCTCGTCAGCAGTCATCGCCTCTCGCAGCATGTGGATGTCGTAGAGCCAGATCAGCCGCTCGTTATCGTGATGATGGGCAACCCGATGGATGCAGGCTAGGAGAAGTGCGTCGACGTGCGACGGCGCCAGCGCGATCGGTGCGATGCGAGGCACGGCGATGGCTCTGTCGATGAGCTCCGCGAAGGGCAGCGCGTCGCGGACGACAGGGGAGTTGGCCACGTCCCAATGGACGTCATAGACATGACCGGCTCGACTGAACGACTGCTGCCGGACGGCCAGCGTGTCGCCGCTGGTGAGCTGTGACTGGTAGCCGAGGTCCAGCATCATGCGGCGCACGGCATCTCCGTCCTTATTATCAATTAGCAGATCGGTATCGCCGCGGGGCCGCTGCTCCGGCGCGTCGTAGAGGTCATAGGCCAGTCCCGTTCCCTTGATGATGACGACGCGAATACCGCGGCTTTCGAACGCGGCCAGCAGCGCGCGCAGATCCTCCAGCCTCAGCCCCTCGGCGGCAGCAGCGCGGATGGCAACATCGCGCAGCGCGGCATGAATCGGCCACGAGTCGTCGGAAAGGCGCGAATAGACGAGCGGACCGACACCGTGCTGTTTGATCGACTCGAGCAACCGCGCGGCATCGCCACTCCCCGCCTCAGCCGGCCACGGCGCAGGCTCGCCGCGCAGCAGCGCCCGCAGCGAAGAGCGCAACGAATCCGGGATCGGGAGCGGATCGAGAACGTCAGCCATCAGCCTTTCTGCCAACCTCGGCCGGCATGGCTGAAATTGCGCCTTCGGCGCGTTGTCTGCGCCGCGGCAGGGACCTTGCTACGTCGATGATAGACATGCCCGAAACCATCGTTCTCATCATTGCCGCGTTGGCGGTAATCCTCGCAGTTGGCCTGGCTTACGTGCCGCTTCTCCTTCTCGTCAGCCATATCGCCCGCAACATACGTGAGCTCATCGAGCGCAAGCATGAGCGCCGCGCCATCAATCGCGTGAGTCCCGACCGGCGCAAGGTGTGATCTCCGTGTTCTCACGGAGAGCGCAGACAACGCGCGAAGCGCAGCTTCACCGCTTCTCCGCGACCGCCTTCTCCACGGCCGCCTTCAGCTTGGCGTCGTTCGGCATGATCGCGCCGATCTGGCGCCAGACGATCTTGCCCGTACGGTCGATGAGCAGCGAGGTCGGCAGGACGGTGGTCTGCACGAGATTGGCGATGCGACCCTCGGGATCGACGGCGATGGGATAGGTGATCTTCTGCTCGGCGACGAAGGTCTTCACCGGCTCGGTATCGCCTTCGTCGACGCTCACACCGATCACTTTCAGGCCGCTCGCCGCGTATTGATTCTGCAGCGTCTGCAGTTCCGGCGTTTCGAAACGGCATGGTCCGCACCACGTCGCCCAGACGTTGAGGAAGACCACGTTCCCCTTCTCGCCGGCGATGTTCATCGGCTTGCCGTCGAGATAGGTCGCCGAGTACGCCGGCATCGAGTCGCCGACGTCGGTGCGCGCGGATGCGAGATCAGCCGGTTCTTCTTTCGCCGGCTTCGATGTTGATGGCGTTGAGGAGGCCGCCTTCTTCTGCGGCTTGGCGGGATTGGTATCAGTGGTCTCTTGCTTCGCGCATGCCACCATCAGGACGAGTGCGCCGAGCGTTACCAGGGTCGATTTCATAGTCGTAGTCACCGTTTCTGAGTTTTGATCATTGCGAGATGGACGCCGTCGTCGCCATTCCAGGCGGCGAGAACGTTTTGGTTGGAGAGTGCAAGCCGAGGGAATCCGATCGACGCCGCCGAAGCGCCGCTGCCGAGTACTTGTGGCGGATCGAGCGCGCCGCTTTCCGTTACACGGCGCGCCATGACGTGTGCGGCCGGCCCGGCGGTCTCGACCCACGTGACGATGGCGGTGCTGTCGTCGAGCAGCGCGAGGTCAACCCGGCCCGCGGCGTGTCCGGCGTCGACGCGAATGGGAGCACTGAACGTGGTGCCGCCATCGTGAGAGAAGGCCAGGTTCACGGCCGGTTTGTCATTGGCAGCGGTGTACCAGGCGACGGCTGCATGAGCACCGCGCGCATCGATGCGAGGACCGTTCACGGGGCATCCCGCCAGATGCCAGCCGTCGTTGTGAACGGGCGCGCTCTGCGCACCCGCGACCGGCGCCACGACGGCGACATCACGGATTTCCTTCGCTGACCGATCGCGATAAGCCACGAGGGGGCCGCGCGCGGTCATCACCATCGAGGTCTGGCAACAGTCGCAGACGCGCGGATCGACGACCGACTCGGCGCTCAGCGTACCTCCCATCGTCATCGTCGCGGTGCGCAGCTCGGTCTCCCCTGCCCTCCGCCCGTCGAGCCAGACCATCCGCGCCGTGCCGTCGGCAAGCGGCAGCATCGAGACGAAACCGAACTCGCGCGGCATGACCGGGTGCGGCGTCACCGGCGTGCTCCAAGTCACCCCGCCGTCCGATGATCGCGCCAGCCGGATCAGTCGACCGTTGCCGGCACGCTCGCGCCATTGCGCGAAGAAATTGCGGCCTGAGGCGGCGATCGACGGGTAATCAGCCTTGTTGTCGAGCATGTCGCCATGCGCGATCACGCCCGCCTTCGACCACTTCGCGCCGTCATAGTGCGCGAGATTGAACGTCTTCGTTCCGCGATCGACCCACGACACATCGAACCCGCCGCCGTCCGCGACGACGTAGGGCGTCACCGTGGCATGTCCGAACGGAAAAGGGATCGCGTCCACGGACATCGACGCCGGCGGCGCTGCGACTCCCATCAGCAGGAGAAGCGCAATGACCGTCAGCCGTCTCATAGACCTTCACCCGGCTTCGTCGGTTCCATCTGCAGGGCGTCATTCACACGGTTGAAGTAGTTGAACAATCCGGCCATCGCCGAGATCTCGACGATCTCTCCTTCGTCGTAGTGCTGCCGCAGCCGCGCGAACATGGCATCGTCGACCTTGTGCGCGTCGAGCGTGAATTGCTTCGCGTAGGCCAGGGCGGCCTTCTCCTTTTCGTCGAAGGGTCCGTTCTCGAAATCGAGCAGTGCACTCATCTGATCGTCCGTCGCTCCGTACCGCGCAGCCTGCGCGGTGTGAGAGCGGTTTCAGTACTCGCAGGCATTGAGGCGGGAAACGAGCGTGGCCACCAATTCCTTCGTCCGCACCGGCACGGTGCCGGTGTTCGTGACGGCGTCGAGGTGCGCCATCATGCTCTTTAGAATCTCCGGCCTGTGGGCGTAGACCCGGAACATGTTCGGCACGTTGCCTCGCTGCGCGCCGATCTGCTGGAACTTCTCACGGACGTCGTCCGTGACCTGGTCTTTGGTGAGCTTGGTAAGGCGGGCCATCACTTTCCTCCCCAGACGCAAAAACGCCCCGCGTTTCCGCGGGGCGCAATCGTAAGCGAATTGATGTCGGTCGAGCGTTACTCTTCGGTCTCGGTCTTGCCCTTCTTGATGACTTCCGGCTCGGCCGTGGTCGGTTCGACCTCCGCCGCCGCAACCACTTCCGGAACGACCTCGGCACGGGCCGTGGTCACACCGACGATGACGCGGTGCGGGTCTTCCTCGATCTTCACGCCCTCGGGCAGTTTCAGATCGGAGATGCGGACCTGCTGATGAACGCCGAGGTCGTTGATGTCGACGTCGATCTTGTCGGGAATCGCGCTCGGCAGGCACTCGACGTGAAGCTCGCGCATCTGCCAGTCCAGGATGCCGCCCTCTTTGACGCCGATGGAGCTTCCGGTGAGAAGCACAGGGATGGTCAGGCGGACCACCTCGTCCATCACCACGCGCACGAAATCGATGTGCGTCATGCGGCGCGAGATCGGGTCCATCTGCATGTCCTTGATCATGGCGTGGCGCTGCTGATCGGTTCCTGCCATCTTGAGCAGGAAGATGGAGCGGATGCCGTGATCGCTCTTCTGGATCAGGTCCGAAACCGCCTTGCGCTCGACGGTGATCGCCACCGGCTCCTTGTGACCGCCATAGACGACCGCCGGGATCTTGTTGTCCTGGCGCAACTTCTTCGCGAACTCTTTTCCCGAGCGCTCGCGACGGGAGACTTCCAAAGTGACCTCAGCCATGGTGCGGAACTCCTTTTCCGGTACGGACAGCGAAACGATGTTAAGTCGTTGATGGAGCAGTGTATTCCCCGTTGTCGGTTGTCGGTGTTCGGTATCAGTTGGCGGCGAACCAGTGGTTGATATCCCCCATCCGA
>Ga0307470_10000605_pt1 | contig 16493 bp, 10 predicted proteins | sample atmos_gasesAM3C__FD_204565 | JGI IMG/M metagenome (GOLD analysis project Ga0307470, IMG submission 204565) | Hardwood forest soil microbial communities from Morgan-Monroe State Forest, Indiana, United States - atmos_gasesAM3C_05 | ecosystem: Environmental > Terrestrial > Soil > Temperate forest... | reverse complement strand
TCGACATCTCCCGCGGAAACCACGGACGAAGTACCTATTCCGCCGGCGCCGAGGCACAGCGCGATCAAGATGGCTCTGCTATTGGCGTTCATTCCCGTCACTCCTCCGCTTGGGGGCGCACTTGACTACACCGACCTGTGTAAGTAAAACGTCAACGATGCCGCCTGTCAAGCAAAATTTACACAGACCTGTGCAATCATGAGCCGCTGGCCCGCCAAGGAGGCCATGCAAGAGCGGATTCTCGACACCGCAGGCCGGCTGTTCTATGGGCAGGGCATCCGGGCCGTCGGCGTCGATACCATCGCGGCGGAAATCGGCATCAGCAAGCGTACGCTCTATAACTACTTTCCATCGAAGGACGAGCTGATAGTCGCGTATCTCTCGCGTCACTTCATCCAAGCCAAGGCGTCCGATCGGCCGCTGCTCGAGCAAATTCTGCGTTATTTCGACTGGCTCGAACGTTGGTTTGCGAGCGACACCTTTCGCGGCTGTCCCTTCGTCAACGCCGTCGCCGAATTGGGCGATCCGACGCATCCCGGCGCCAAGATGGCCGTCGCCTTCAAGGAGCAGCGGCGGTTGTGGCTGCGCGATGCGCTGACTCGGTTGAACGCGGCGGACCCTGACGGCTTGGCGACGCAAGTGGCGATTTTGGTGGAAGGCGCGATCATCGCTGCGCTGATCCGCGGCGATCCCGGCATGGCCGGTGCTGCCAAGGCGGCCGTTCGCGTGCTGCTCACCGCGGCCGGCGTGCCGGATGCCGACGCAGTCCCGGAGCGCGTGCGGCGGACCGCGCCGGGCCGGTCCCGCAAATCCCCGGCGGGCGCCCCGGCGCGCAAGGCGCGATCTCGCGGATCTTGATGTCGTAACTCAGCTTTGCCGCTGCCAAGTCTGCGTTCGGCCGAGCGCTCACGTCGCGACGCCGTCGAGCCGCGCTTTCTGCGCCAGGTTGTCGCTTCGCCAAAGGTAGAGCGCGAGCAACGGGCTGCCGCCGGTACGCATGGCGTGCGGCTCTTCGCTGGCGTGATGGATCAATGCGCCCGGGGCTCGGTCCTGCCAGCCCGCGTCACCTTGCTGCCACGCTGCCGTGCCGCTCAGCGGCAGATATATTTCCTCCGCTTCGTGGCGGTGGCGGGGATAGTGCGTGGATGGGCCCAGGATCAGAAAGCCGCAGGCGATCCGCCCGCTCGCCAAGACTCCGTTCCCGCCCCCCAAAATTTCGCTCCACCCATAGTTGTCGAGAAAGGCGCGATCGAGATCTTTTGCAGTGTAAGTCTGGCGCCAGGCCAGCGACGGCGCGGCGCGATGCACCGCAGCCACCAGCTCGAAGCCGAACGGCGCGGCGTCGCGGGCTATTTCCGGGAGCCACCGCAACACCGGCAAATGCGAGGCGGTGATGCCACGCTGCCGAGCGGCGCGCGGCCAATCCGCGAGAAAAGGAGCGAGCGCCGGCTCCTGCAGAGACTCCAGCAGCTTCCGGGTCTGCGCGGCGATGTTCACGGCGAGTCACGCTCTCCTCGGGCTCGGGCGTTCAATTATACTGGCCCGCCGGCATTGCCGCAGTTCGGAGAGTTCGTGGCGCCCGAGTTTTCGTCGGCCGAAGAAATGGCTTCCGCGAGCGGCGCCGGTACTTTGCGTTTGCAGCGCCCGCTGGCAGTGCGCTGCGGCGCCTTCGGCGACATGGTGCTGTTCACCGCGTTGATCCGCGTGCTGCACGCGCGGTTTCATTCTCCCGTGGACATCGTGACCTCGGGTCCCTGGAGCGAGCCGCTGCTGCGCGGACAACCGGGAGTGGGCGAGATCCTGAGCCTGCGCAGCCGCAAGACTCCGTACTGGCTGAGCGCGGATCAGCGGCGCGTCGTGCGGCGTCTGCGGGAGCGCGGCGTGGGTCCGGCTTGGTTCTGCGACGCCGGCGATGCGGCGCGGCCCTTGCTGGCGCGCGCCGGAATTCCCGAGGAGTTCATCGTCGACGTAAGGGATCACTCACTCTTGCCCGGCGAGCATGCGGCGGAGCAATGGCGGCGCCTCGCGCAAATCACGCCGGTTGCGGTCGCCGCGCCTTCCGACGCCGAACTCGCCGCGGTGACGCCGGGGTGTCATCTCGAAGTCAGCGAACGACAGCGCAGCGATCTTGAAGCCTGGCTGCGGGCGCGCGGCATGTCCGCGGCCCCCCTGATACTGATTCAAATCGGCAACAAGCGCACGATGCGGCGCGGCCTGCGCCGATTGGCCGTCAACAACAAGTACTGGCCGAACGAGCGCTGGGCCGAGGTATTGCGCCATGTGCGCGCGCGGCATCCGGATCACGCGATCGTGCTGCTGGGCACGGGACCCGAATATGCGCTGAACCAGGAAGTCGCGGCGCTGGCGGATATTGCACGGCTGCACAACGTCGCCGATGATCTGCCCGTTCCGCGGCTCGTGGCGTTGCTGGAGCGCGCCGCCGGCCTGATTACCGTGGATTCGGGACCCGCGCATGCCGCCGCGGCGGTGGGCTGTCCGCTGGTGGTGCTGTTCGGCAAGGCACTCCCGTCGCTGTATCGGCCTTGGGGCACGGCGGGAGCGGACGTGAAAGTCCTGTGCGGCCGGGTGGCGGGAGAGCCCGACATGCTGGGAATCGAACCGCGCAGCGTGATCGAGGCGTGGTCGAGCTTGCGGCTGCGCGATCGGGACGCCTGACGCTGCCGCGCGCTATTGCGCGGGCTGCGCCCGCAGCATGTCCTGAGTCACCAAGACGACGCCGCGCTTGGTCACGAAGAAGCGCTGCTGATCCAGCGCGCGGTCTTGCCCTATCTGCGTGCCGTCGGGAATCACGCAGTTCTCATCGAGAATGCAGCGCGTGATCCGGCAACGCCGGCCGATGGTGACGCTCGGCAGCAGAACGGAATTCTCGATGATGCTGCCGTCCTCGATGCGCACGTCGTTCGACAGCAGCGACTCCTTCACATGGGCGCCCGAGATGATGCAGCCGCCGGCGACCATGGAGTTGACCGCCATCCCGCGCCGGCCTTCCTCGTCCAGCACGAATTTTGCCGGCGGCTGCTGGGCCTGGTATGTCCAAATAGGCCATTGATGATCGTAGATGTTGAGTTCCGGATTGAGCGACACCAATTCCATGTTGGCTTCGTACAAGGCGTCGACGTTGCCCACGTCACGCCAGTAATTTTGCGCGCGGGTTTCGACGTCATGGAAGGGATAGGCAAACACGCGCAGGGGCTTGATGGCGGGAGGAATGATGTTCCTGCCGAAATCGTGGTTGCTGGACTCATTGGCCGCGTCGTCAGTCAGCATTTTCTCCAGGCGGTCCATGCCGATGACGTAGATGCCCATCGACGCACGCGCGAGGTCGGGCTGGCCGATGATGGCATCCGGGTCGTTCGGCTTCTCGGCGAATTTGGTCACGCGATTCGTGTCGTCGGTGGTCAGGATGCCGAACTCATTGGCGCGTTCCAACGGCACGTCCACGACACCGACGGTAATGTCCGCCTCGCATTGTTCGTGATAAGCGATCATCGGACCGTAGTCCATCTTGTATATATGATCGCCCGCCAAAATCAGAACGTGAGTCGGATGATGCGACCGAATGAAGTCCAGATTCTGATAGACCGAATCGGCGGTGCCTCGATACCAGTGCGGGCCGATTTGTTGTTGCGCGGGAATCAGTTCCACGAATTCGCCGAGTTCGCCGCGCAGATAGCTCCAGCCGCGCTGGATGTGCTGAATCAACGACTGTGCTTTGTATTGGGTCAGCACGGCGATCTGCCGGATGCCCGAATTGACGCAATTCGACAGTACGAAGTCGACGATCCTGAACTTGCCGCCGAATGGCGTCGCCGGCTTGCAGCGGTGCTGGGTGAGCGCTTTGAGGCGTTCGCCGCGCCCTCCCGCCATAACCACCGCGAGGGTACCGCTCGTCAAACGGCTGACGTAGCGTCCGGTGTTAGTACGAGCAGCGTGTCGCATACCTATCCTGGCTTCACCGTGAATAGTCCCGAATCAGCCTCCGCCTGAATCCCAGCGTGCCACACTCGGCGAGCGCCTGCACCTTTTCTCGCGATGCCGTCGATGCCTTTGCTAAACTCTAGATTATGTCGGCATTGAAGCTGTGTGTCTTGAGTTCGGAGATCTTGCCGTACGCAAAGACCGGCGGACTCGCAGATGTCACAGGCGCGTTGGTGCAGAACCTCCGGCTGCTGGGTCACCACGTGTACGCCTTCATGCCGCTGTACTCCACGGTCCGGGCGGCGCACCCGGAGCTGCAGCCCGTTCTCGGCGGGCAGCAGATCCCGATGACCATCGGCGCCACCGAATACCGTTTCTCCCTGCAAACGGCCAGTTTTCCCGGCACGGACATCGCGATGTATTTCATCGACTGTCCCGCGCTGTACGATCGCGCCGCTTTCTATACCACCGATCCGGACGAACATCGGCGCTTTCTGCTGTTGACCCGCGCGGCTCTCGAGGGCTGCCGGCGTCTGGGAATTGCGCCCGACATCTTCCATTGCAACGACTGGCATACGGCGTTCCTGCCGCTGTATTTGAAGACGCTCTATTCGTCGGACCCGGTGCTCGCCGCTGCGCGGTCGGTACTCACAATTCACAATATTGGATATCAGGGCATCTTCCCCAGCGCTGCGGCCGCCGATCTGGGATTGGACCGCGCCGATGCGCATCTCGACGCCGAGGATCTGGCGCACGGGGTCGTCAATCCCCTGAAAACCGGCGCCAAGTTTGCCGATCGGGTGACCACCGTGAGTCCGACATACGCGCGTGAAATCTGCGAGGGACCGCTCGGCATGGGTTTGCAGGCAACGCTGCGGGCGCGCACCGACCGAGTGGTCGGCATATTGAACGGAGTCGATTACCGCAATTGGGATCCGCGTCACGACCCATATTTGACGGCGCATTTCGGGGCGCAAGACCTGAGCGGCAAGCAGGCCAACAAGGAACTGCTGATCGCCGCCGTTCACCTCGACATGGCAGCCGTCTCACGGCCGCTGATCGGCATGGTGACTCGGCTGGCGGAGCAGAAAGGCATCGATCTCTTGTTCGACGCATTGCCGAGTCTGCTGCAGGAGCGCGATTTCGGTTTGGCGGTGTTGGGCAGCGGCGATCCCCCGTATGTGGCATTTTTCGAGGGACTGGCTCGGCGTTTCCCGAGCCGCGTGGCGTTCCGCAACGGATACGATGAATCGCTGGCTCACTTGATCGAGGCGGGCAGCGACATTTTCCTGATGCCGTCGCGCTATGAGCCTTGCGGATTGAATCAGATGTACAGTCTTCGCTACGGCACGATTCCGGTGGTGCGCAAGACCGGCGGCCTTGCGGATTCAGTCCAGCATTTCGATCCCGGCGCCGGCATGGGCACCGGCTGCGTGTTCAATGACTACGATGCGCCTGCCGTGCGCTGGGCCATCGGAACCGTGCTCGATTGGTATGACGTCCCGAAGAGTTGGCAGCAGCTGATGCAGAATGCGATGGCGCAAGACTTTTCGTGGACTCGCCAGATCGCCGAGTACGATTCGCTCTACCGGGAACTGCTCGGGACTTCCTGAATGATCGCGAGCCTGCGGCACGGGCCGCAGGTCAGGGATTCAGTTCGAGCAGGGCGTAGCGGCGGCCGTTGGGCACTGCATAGCTCTTCGCCAGGCGCAATCCCGCCGATTGCAGCCAGGGCAGCTCCGGCTGGCCGTCCGGCCGCGGCGCCGAGGAGCCTCGCCCGGACCCGAACCTGAGCCGCTGGGCGATCGAACCGGCGCGGCCAGGCAGCAGCACGACGACGAGGCTTTGCGGCGCGGCGGCGGCATCAGCTCGCAGATGTTTGATGGAGGCGGCGTCGATCGGCCCGGGTATCAAGTCCACGGTGGTTCGTGCATACATGTCGATGATTGCCCGAGTCGTCTCATCGGGTGCGAATAGAATCAATGGCTTGCCCGCGGCATCGCGTTCGATCGCACGGGCGATCGACGCTAGATCCTGCCAGGTATCGACCAAGGTGTATGCCTGCGATGCCGGCCCCACGAGTAAGGCGCAATACGCCAACCACAGCGACCACTGCGCTTGCCGGACCTGGTCGCGCGCCGCCGCCCACGCACGCAGCGCGAGCGCCGCGGCCAGGCCCAAACCGGCTGCGGAAACAAGGATGAAGGCCGCGTGCGAGTTCATCGTGCTCCAGGCGTCGGCGCCGGCCACGCCCAAAGCTGCAATGACTATCACGACCCCCAGCAACAGGAGCACAGCGGTCGCGCGCAGCGCACGTATGTCCCACCGGTCCGGGTCCTTCGAGATTTCCCGCGTCCACCAGGCTAGCAGCAAGGCGATACCCGGCAGTGCCGGGGCGATATAGACATTGCGGGCTGTCGCCGCCATCGAGAGGATCGCGAGCGAGGGCAGCGAGGCGGCGAGCGCGAAGCGCACAGGGCGATAGTCATCGAACGCGCTTTTGCGCTGCCGCCACGCGCGGCGCAGGGCGGCGATGACCAATAGGGTCCAAGGGGTCAGGTAGAGCGGCAGCTCGATCAAATACTTGCCCGGAGAATTTCGATGGGCGGCCGCGTATTGCAATTCATCCGGTGCGTCGATGCGCGTGAATCGGCCGACCAAATTGTTCCAGAAAAACACTTTTAAATGAGCAAGCCCGTCCGGGCCCGCGTACACGAACCAGATCCAGGTGAGAATCATCGCAGCCTGCAAGACCAATCCGAGGTACAGCTCCCAACGGAGAAGTTCACGCCAGCGTTTCTCCCAGACGGCGAGGGTAACCACACCCAACGCCGGCACCATCCAGGCGACGGCGCTCTTGCAGAGAAAGCCCAACGCCAAGGCGGCATGCATCAAAAGGTAGCCGCGCAGCCGCTCGCGGGAACCCGCGGCATAAAAGCCCAGGTACGCGCCCAAGAGCGCGGCCGAGTCCGCGGCGAGCAGAGGCGCATCGGTTGCGAGCCAGATGGAGGTCTGGTACGAGAGCAGGAAGGTGCTCACGGCGGCCGCGCCGGCTACGCCCCCGACTCGTCCCGCGCTCCGGCGCGCCAGCAAACCGACGCTGAGCGCGGCGATCATCGCATACAGCAGGTTGGGCAGCCGCGCGGCCCAGGCTCCTGACCCAAAAAGCCGGATGGGGACGGCCGCCAGCCAGTACGTCAACGGAGGCTTTTCGCAGAAGGCCTCGCCTGCCAACAGCGGCACCGCCTTCTCCGGCTGCCAGCTCATGCGCCAGGCGATGTCCGCTTCGCGCGGTTCATCGGGAGTCCAGTAGCCGCGCCCCAACATGCCGACGCACCAGATCAGGAGCAGCGCCGCGGAGAGCAACACGAGCGGTGAGCGGAACGGTCTCGACAACGCGGTATACTTCAAGATCTACAAAGGAGAGAGCATGGCATTCGCTGACTATACTTCACACGGCGCCGTCGCCGTCATCGCCCTGAAAAATCCACCGGTCAACGCCCTGAGTCAGGGGCTGCGTACCGCCATCGCCGACGGCGTCGAGCGCGCCGCCGGCGATGAGTCGATCCGGGCGGTGGTGATAGTCGGGTCCGGCGCTGCATTTTGCGGCGGCGCCGATGTCAGTGAATTCGGATTGCCCGCCATGTCGGCGAGCCCGTCTTTGGCGGATTTGTTTGCGTTGATCGAGAGCTCGCCCAAACCGGTGGTCGCGGCGATCAATGGACTCGCGTTGGGCGGGGGACTGGAACTCGCCATGGCGTGTCATTACCGCGTCGCCGCCGTGCCGGCGCAGCTCGGGCTGCCCGAGGTCAAGCTGGGTATTCTGCCGGGCGCGGGAGGTACGCAGCGGCTGCCGCGTCTGGTGGGGGTCGAACGGGCGCTCAACATGATCGTGAGCGGCAATCCCGTGAGCGCCCGCGAATTGGCCGGGACGGAGCTGCTCGACTCGACCGCCGAGGGCGATGTGCTGCCTGCAGCCGTCGCGTTTGCCGAGCGGGTCATCGCCGAGAAGTTGCCGCTGAAGAAGGCGCGCGATATCAAGATCAATTTTCCGAATGCCGAGGCGTTTTTGGACTTCGCGCGCGGAGCCGTCGCTCCGCTCGCCAAGAATTATCCGGCGCCGCTCAAGTGCATCGACGCGGTCGAGGCCGCGGTGCTCAAGCCCTTTGACGAGGGCATGAAAACCGAGGGCTCTCTGTTCATCGAATTGCTGAACACTCCGGAGTCCAAGGCTTTGCGGCACGCGTTCTTCGCGATGCGCGCCGCCGCCAAGATTCCCGATGTACCGAGCAGCACCCCATTGCGCGCGATCAAGTCGGTGGCCGTGATCGGCGCCGGCACCATGGGCGGCGGCATCGCGATGAATTTCGCCAATGCCGGCATCCCGGTCACGGTGCTCGAGACGGCCCAGGCGGCGCTCGACAAGGGTCTCGCCACGGTGAAGAAGAACTACGAGAACACCCTGAAGAAGGGGCGGCTGACTCAGGACGAATTCGACAGGCGCATCAAACGCATCACCGGCACTCTGTCGTACGACGACATCAAGACGGCCGACCTCGTCATCGAGGCCGTGTTCGAGGATATGCAGGTCAAGAAACAGGTGTTCGAGAAGCTGGACAAAGCCGCGAAGAGCGGGGCCATCCTCGCATCGAATACCTCGACCTTGGATTTGAACAAGATCGCGGATTTCACGCAGCGCCCGCAAGATGTGATCGGTCTGCATTTTTTCAGCCCGGCGAATGTGAGCAAGCTGCTCGAGATCGTGCGCGGCGCCAGGAGCGCCAAGGATGTGGTCGCCACCAGCATGGCCGTGTCCAAGCAAATCAAGAAAGTCGGCGTCATCTCCGGCGTATGCGACGGATTCATCGGCAACCGGATGATGAACGCCTACTTCCGCCAGATGGAGCTGCTGCTGGATGTGGGCGCGCTGCCTCAGCAAATCGACAAGGCGATGGAGAAATTCGGATTTGCCATGGGGCCCTTTCGAGTCAGCGATCTCGCCGGAAACGACATACTTTGGTACATACGCAAACGCATGTACGTCGAGTATCCGCACCTCGTATTTTCCAAGACTCCGGATCGCATCTGCGAGCTCGGGCGATTCGGCCAAAAGACCGGGGCCGGCTGGTACGACTACAAGCCCGGTGACCGCGCGCCGATCCCGTCCGGGCTCGTCGACAAAATCGTACTCGAAGAGTCGGCGCGGCTCGGGATCTCGCGGCGCAAGGTCGGCGATGAAGAGATCGTGCAGCGCGCGCTGTATTCCTTGATCAACGAGGGTGCGCGGATCCTAGAGGAGGGTATCGCGCTGCGCGCGTCGGACATCGATGTCGTGTACTTGACGGGATATGGTTTTCCCGACTTCCGCGGCGGCCCGCTGTTCTACGCGGATATGGTCGGCCTACCCAACATCCTGCGCACGATGCGCGAATTCGCGAGGGGCTACCAGCCGGACGCCTGGCAACCGGCGCCCTTGCTCGAGCAGCTTGCCTCTGAAGGCAAAACCTTCGCTAGTTGGGGAAAACAGTCATGACTGACGCCGTAATTGTCGCTACCGCCCGGACCGGGCTCGCCAAATCATGGCGCGGAGCGCTCAATATGACGCATCCCGTGACCTTTACCGGTCACGTTCTGCAGCACGCGATCCAGCGGGCTCGGCTGGATCCCAAGGAAGTCGAGGACGTCATCGTCGGCGGCACCTTCATGGAAGGTGCCGCGGGGATGAACGTGGCGCGGCAGGTGGCGCTGCGCGCCGGTTGTCCGGTCACGACGGCCGGCGTCACCGTGAATCGCTTCTGCTCCACCGGTCTGCAAACCATCGCGCTCGCGGCGCAACGGATCATCGCCGGCGAGGGCGAGATTTACGCGGCCGGCGGCCTGGAATCGATTTCCTGCATCCAGAACCAGGCCAACATGCGCATGCTGAAAGAGCGCTGGCTGGTGGAGCACAAGCCCGAGATCTATTGGAACATGCTGCAGACTGCGGAAAATGTAGCCAAGCGCTACGACATCTCGCGGCAGCTGCAGGACGAATACGGCGTACAGAGTCAGATACGCGCGGCCGCGGCCGCCCAAGCCGGGCGGTTCAACGATGAGATCGTGCCCATGACCACCGTGATGGCGGTGGCCGACAAAGACTCGGGCACCGTCGGCACCCGGGAGGTCACCCTCACCGCCGACGAAGGCATCCGGCCCGACACCACCTACGAAGGCGTGTCGAAGATCCGCCCGGCGCTGCCGGGCGGTGTGATCGCGGCCGGGAATTCGAGCCAATTCTCCGACGGCGCGTCCGTGTGCATCGTCATGGACGCGAAGCGCGCGGAGAAAAAGGGCTTGACCCCGCTCGGAATCTTTCGTGGCTTTCAAGTTGCGGGCTGCGAGCCCGATGAGATGGGAATCGGTCCGGTCTTCGCCGTGCCCAAGCTTCTGGCCAAGGCGGGATTGCGCGTCGAGGACATTGGATTGTGGGAATTGAACGAAGCCTTCGCGGTGCAGGTCATCTACTGCCGCGATCGGCTCGGCATTCCCGCGGAACGTCTCAACGTCGACGGCGGCGCCATCGCCGTCGGGCACCCCTACGGCGTCTCAGGCTCGCGCCTCGTCGGCCACGCGCTGATCGAAGGCAAGCGGCGCGGCGTGAAATATGTGGTGGCGACGATGTGCATCGGCGGCGGAATGGGAGCGGCCGGCTTGTTCGAGGTGGCTTGAGGCTCGAGGGGAGGGAGATACATGGCTCGGATCCTGCTGGTTGAAGACGATCCCGCGCTGTCGCGGGGAATCATCGCGCTTCTCAAAGCCGCCGGCCACGCCGCAGACAGCGCCAAGGACGGCGAGACGGCCCTTTTTCTCGCGGAGACAGAACCCTGCAGCCTGGTCATCCTGGACATCGGCCTGCCCGACATATCGGGATTCGAGGTGCTCAAGAAGCTGCGCGCGCGGGGCTGCAAGACTCCCATTCTGGTGCTGACCGCCCGGGACCATGTTACCGATCGGGTCAAGGGCCTCGATCTCGGAGCAGACGATTACTTGCTGAAGCCTTTCGATGCCAGCGAATTGGGCGCGCGGGTCCGGGCGCTGCTGCGCCGCGACCATGGTGATCCGAATCCGGTAGTGGTCATCGGTAACCTGACGATCGACCGGGCGCGCGCCACGGCCGAGGTCTCCGGACGACCCTTGCAGCTGCGGCGACGGGAATGGGCGGTGCTCGATCGATTGACGGCCAAAGCCGGCGAGGTCGTCTCCAAGGAGCGGCTGATCGCCGAGGTGTTCAGCTATGACGATGAAGTGGCGCCCAATGCGCTCGAGGTGCATATCGCCCGACTGCGCAGGAAGCTCGAGCCCGACGGGCCGGCGATCAGGACGATGAGAGGGCTTGGATATATGCTCAAGGCCTCGTGATCCCGAGAAGAGCGCCGAGGTCCCGGCCGAACTGCGTCGATTTCGCCACCGGCGCCCATTAGTCAGACAGGCTCCAAGTGATCGGACGGAATGTTCAAATCATCGATAACGAAATTCCTGATCGCGTCATTGGGTATTCTGATGACCGGCCTGTTCGTCGCGGCGCTGATACTCGCCGTCCAAGCGTGGAGTAATTACGCACTGGCCGGCCGCATTGCGCGCCTGACCAACACCGACCACACACTGTTCAATGCCTTGGTCACCGTTCGCGCCCAGATTCCCAAGGTCAGTACCGCACTGATTGCGCAGGACGAGCCGCGGCTGGTGATGGGGGCGACGCACAGGGAAGCCTCCCTGACGGTGACCACCGCGATCGAGGCGCTGCAGGCGACCGACATCGCAAATCGCGCCCAATTCGTCGCCGCCATTCAAACTGCCTGGCAGAAAGCGGAAGCTCTGCAATTCATGGTCGAAGCACAGGCCTCCCGTGTGCGCGCCGAACGGGATCTGCATGCCATCGACGCGTGGCGCGAAGCGGTTCACGGAATGACCGACACGCTCAGCACGGCCTCGGCCGCAGTCGGCAACGCCGTGAGGATGGGTGACCCGATCATTGCCGAGATGGTGCAGATTCGCCGCACCGCCTGGATCATCCGCGACCGCTACGGTCTGCAATGCTCGATGTTGCGGCCCAACGTGGACAGAAGCCTGCCCCTCGACGCCGGTCAGCTCGACCTTTGGCGCGGGGATCGCGCCATTTACACCGCCGCATGGCATACCCTCGATGAATTTCTGCTGCGGCCGGGCGTGTCGGCCGCTCTGCGCGAACGCATCGACGTGGCGCGCACGAAAACCAAACAGGCCCAGACCAAGGTGGACGCAATCGTCGGCCGATTCGACGGCTCGGGCAGGCCCGTCGTCGCCAGCGCCGAATGGACGGCTCTCTGCGACGGCCCGTTCGACTCGATACTCGCCATCGCCCAACAGGCCCAGGACGAAGCCAACGGCCATGCCGAGGCCATCCGCGCCGCCGCGTCTCGAATGTTGCTGGTCGCGGGCCTGGATCTCACGTCGGTAATCGCCTTCGGCGCTTTTGCCGTCGTCAACGTTCAACGCCGATTGGCGCGTCCGATGAAGACCTTGATTGGAACGATCGCCCGGCTCGGCCGCCGCGAATTCGACCAAGCGGTCCCCTCCACCGGAAGTCCCGACGAGTTGGGCAGCATGGCGCAGGCGCTCGAGACCTTGCGCACCAGCGCGCTCGAAGCCGAGCGTCTGCAGCTGGCGATGAACCGGTTCACGGCCGATGCTTCTCACCAAATGCGGACCCCCCTTACCATCCTGCGTACGCATATCTCGGTTCTCGGCGATCTCATTCCGACCAACCATGCGGCATATTCTTCACTCAAGGACATCCAGGAGGCGGCCGAACGGCTGCAGCGGCTGCTCATTCAACTTCTGAAACTGGCGCGGGCCGAGGGTGGGAAATCGCACGACCGCGACTCAGGCGCGATCGATCTGCGCGAAGTCGTCCAGGAAATCGCAGCGAAGCATGTGCCGCAAGCGCTGGAGGCCGGCATCGACCTTCATTTCGAGGCAGATCAGCGGCCGTTCCCGGCACAGGCCAACACAATCACGATCAACGAGATTTTCGCCAATCTCATCGACAACGCGATCCGCTACAACGAGGTGGGCGGCAGTGTCGTCGTCAGACTATTCGACGAGAAGGGCAAGCATGTGGTCGATGTCGAAGATGACGGTCCCGGGATACCCGATACCGAACGAGAGAAGGTCTTCACGCGATTCTATCGACTGAGCCGCGACCAGAGCCGGGTGGGCAGCGGCTTGGGGTTGGCCATCGTCCAATCTCTTGCTGCAACCCTGAATGCGGAGATCAGGATGAGCGCGGGAGCCGGCGACCGGGGGCTGCGCGTCCGCGTCTCTTTCAGCTGATGCGTTCACCGACGGGGCGGCCGCCTCAGGGACCTTGCTCCGTGGGCGCAGATTGTGCGGCAAATTCACCACAACCCGCGATTCGCCGTGGGCGGAAAGCTATTTAACTTGCTGACAGCTTCCTGAAAGCTAAATGCGCCCATGATCTGGCGCCTGACGCCGCAGCGTGGATGCTGAAGCGGCAGGCGTTGGAATAACTATTACGGGGGAGCAAGATGGAAAAACAACATCATGTCGACGGGGGAGCCACGCATGCATCGCCCGGGTCCTGGAGCAATCCGGCCCGGCTGATCGCAACCATGCTGCTCAGCGGTGCAATCGCCGGACTGGCCGTTTCGGCGGCGCTTGCTGCCGACAGCCCCGCTTCCGCGGCCGATGCGCCGGAAAAGGCGGCCAGTATTGAACCGATCGTGGTGACGGGCTCGCGCATTTCCCGCCGCGACTATCAATCCGACAGCCCTATCGCGACGATCGACGAATCGGTACTGGCCGCGGCGGGACAGCCCACGCTCGACCGCGCAATCGGCGAATTGCCGCAGTTCTCCGCCGCCCAGGGTATGAGCGAGGTGGGCGACGTGCAGGGCTCGACGGGTTTTGCCGGCGGACAGGCGTACGGCGACCTGCGCGGCCTCGGCCCCAACCGGGCGCTGGTCCTGATGGATGGCCGGCGACTGATCTCATCGAACCCCAACGGGTCCGTGGATCTCAATACGATCCCCATGTCGATGATCGAAAACGTCGAGGTCATTACGGGCGGCGCTTCGGCGACCTACGGTTCCGACGCGATCGCCGGTGTATTGAACTTCAAGCTGCGGCAGCACTTCAGCGGCGCCGAGGTGAGCTATCAGCACGGCGAGACCACCCACGGCGACGGCGCAACGGAGCATGTCACCGCTCTGCTCGGCGGCAACTTCGCCGAGGACCGCGGCAATATGGTATTGGCGATCGAGTATTCCGAGCGAGGCGTGGTCCACGGAGCCGACCGCCCATTTTTCTCGAACATACGCGAACTCGCGCGGCCGCCCGAGGGCATCATCCCGGCCGGAACGTTGGGCACGGCGCCGACGATCGGCGCGGTCAACAGCGTGCTCGCCGGTTACCCGGGCACGACACCCATCGCCGGTTCAGGCGCCTATAACGGCTCGCTGGGAGTCAACACCGACGGCACCATCTTCACCGATCTGGCGGCACCCAATTGTGTGCAGAACTACCGCGGGCTCGGGCAGCTGAAAGGCGTCAACATCAGCCCCAACTGCAGCCAGGTCCAAGTCGCGCTCGGGCAGTACTTCGCCATCCAGGTGCCGCTCACCAAGTACAACGTGTTCGCCCGCAGTACCTACAAGATCAATGACAGCGTATCGGCCTATACGCAATTCAACTTCATGGAATCGTCGGCGCGCGACGAGACCGCGGGCGGGTCGACGGGTCCCGGCAAGGAACTCTATGTTCCGCAGAACAATCCGTTCGTCGTCAACAACCCCGGGCTGCAGACCATCCTGGCCTCCCGTCCCGCGGATCCGAACAATCCGAACGCGTTGACGCAGCCGTTGGTCCTCACCAAGCTGTTGAGCGCGAGCGGCAACCGGGTCCAGACATACAAGTACGATGTCTATCAGGCCGTCGCAGGACTGAAAGGGGACATACCCATACCCGGCACGGATTTGACCTGGGACGTCTATAGCTCCTACGGCAGCACGCAATTCACCAACCTGCAGCAGAACGATTCGAGCAAGGCGGCATTCGCCTCCATCCTCAACGGCACCGCGAATTACACGGGCTCCGTCGGCAACTGCGTAGGCTTCGCCTGGAACCCCTTCGGTTCAAACCCCTTGAGCCCGGGGTGCCGCGAGTACGCAACGCGCGAGAATAACAACGTCAACACCATCACTCAGAAGAACATCGAAGGCACTCTGCAAGGGAAGATCATCACGCTGCCCGCAGGCGACCTGCGCTTCGCCGTGGGCGCGGACTACCGCGGCAGCACCTTCGACTATCACCCGGACCACGGGCTCATCACGAACGACAGCTTCTCCTACGACACGACCGTCCCCACCTCGGGCACCCAAAACGTCCGCGAAATCTTCGCGGAACTCCTCGTGCCGGTGCTCAAGGATCTGCCGCTCATCGACGAGCTCTCGCTCGATCTCGGTGCCCGCCGTTCCGACTACGACTTGTTCGGCGGGGTCAACACCTGGAAAGCCGACCTGAACTGGAAGCCGATATCGACGGTGTCGGTTCGCGGCGGATATGCGCGTGCGATCCGCGCCCCCAGCTTGGGCGAGCTCTTTGCACCCACGGTCACGGGAAACCTGAACATCGGCTCCGGGCCGGCCGCCGGCGATCCGTGTGCGACGGGCAGCTCGTTCCGCACCGGTGCGAACGCCGCTCAAGTGGCGGCACTTTGCCAGGCGCAGGGCGTGCCGGCCGCTCTGTATCCCACGTATACGTACGGGGTCGACTCCGTGCACGGCACCTCCGGCGGCAATCCAGGCCTTACGCCGGAGACCGCCAACACGTATTCGATCGGCACCGTGTGGAGCCCGAATTTCAGCAGCGACCTGATGCACAAATTTCACGTGTCGGTCGACTATTACCACATCGCCATCTCGAACGCGGTGGGTTCCCTGGCCTTGACCGACATTCTGCCGCGCTGCTTCAATTCCGACGGCATCAGCAACCCGACCTACTCGACGGGGAACGTTTATTGCCAGCAGATCACGCGCGACCGCAATACGGGCGACATCGTGCTCGGCCATGAAGGACTGCTGAACCTCGCGAGCTACAAGACCGACGGCATCGATACGGAGATCGACTGGAGTTTCGGGCTCGGTGCGATCGGCCTCTCGGACAGTGCGGGCACATTCCGGCTGAACTCGATGATCAATTACACGCATACCTTCGACGTATCCGCGCTTCCCGGGTCGCCGGTTCTCGACTATGCCGGAAGCATCGGCAACACCCAGGTGAGCCCCGAAATGGCGCACCCGCATTGGAAGGCGAACACGGCGTTCGGATACTCGATCGGTCCCGTCACGACGACCCTCCATTGGCGCTACATCGCCGCGATGAAGCATCAAGACCTCGTCGTGGATTCGACCAGCACGACCCCGGGTGTGCCGACCTACAACTACTTCGATATCGATGCACACTGGGCCGTCATGGATCACTTGGAGCTCGTGGCGGGCCTCACGAACATCGGCGAC
>Ga0307470_10000604_pt1 | contig 16499 bp, 12 predicted proteins | sample atmos_gasesAM3C__FD_204565 | JGI IMG/M metagenome (GOLD analysis project Ga0307470, IMG submission 204565) | Hardwood forest soil microbial communities from Morgan-Monroe State Forest, Indiana, United States - atmos_gasesAM3C_05 | ecosystem: Environmental > Terrestrial > Soil > Temperate forest... | reverse complement strand
CGCCGGGGGTGTTCATGGGCACCAGGATCATCGACTGCTGTGCGTGCAGCGCCGCGGCCGGATCGGTCTTGCCCATGAAAATCAGGATTTCGCAGCGCGGATCGCCGGCGCCCGAGGTCCACCACTTGCGCCCGTTGATCACATAATGGCCGCCGTCGCGCACGATGGATGACTGGATGTTCGTGGCATCGCTCGACGCCACGTCGGGCTCGGTCATGGCGAAGGCCGAGCGGATTCGTCCGTCGAGCAGCGGCTCGAGCCAGCGCTGCTGCTGCGCGGGGGTGGCGTAGCGGGCCAGCACTTCCATGTTTCCGGTATCGGGGGCCGAGCAATTGAACGCCTCGGGCGCGAGATGCGAGCGTCCCATGATCTCGCACAGCGGCGCGTACTCGAGGTTGGACAGTCCGGCGCCGTGTTCGGAGTGCGGCAGGAATAGATTCCACAAGTTCTCCGCCCGTGCCTTGCGCTTCATCTCCTCCACCACCTCGGAGGGCCGCCAAGGATTGCCGTCGCGGCGGTTTCGTTCCATTTCTTCGTCGAAGCGCGGCTCCGCCGGGTAGACATGAGCGTTCATGAAACGCTCCAGTTGCTCCTGCAGGAGGCGAACCTTGTCGCTGTGCGAAAAATCCATGCCGTATCCTTTGTCGATCAAACGTCGAACGATTGCCGCACCAAGCTCCATGCCTGTTCAGCCAGCGGCCGCGCCCGGCGGCCCGCCTCCAACGCGGTCGCGCTCGAGGCATTGCCTTGTATGGCGCGTGCCAGAACGCCTTGCAGAATGCCCGCCAGCCGGAACATGTTGAAAGCCAAATAATAGGTCCAATCCTGCGCCGCGACCGGTGCGCGGCCGCGGCGGCGGCAGTAGTCCGCCACGCACTCGGCCTCGCTCGGAATCTGCAGCGCCGCCGGATCCAGTCCGCCGAGACCTCGAAACTGTTCGGCCGACAAATGATAGCGCATGCAGAGATAGGCCAGATCGACCAGGGGATGGCCCAGGGTGGATAACTCCCAGTCCAGCACCGCCAAGATGCGCGGCTCGCTCGGGTGAAATATCGCGTTGTCGAGCCGGAAATCGCCGTGCACGACGGCGGTTTCCTCATCGGCCGGAATGTGCTTCGGCAGCCACTCGATGAGCCGCTCCACGGCATCGATGGTTTCGGTCGCCGAGGCGCGATATTGCTGCGTCCAGCGCGCCACCTGACGCTCGATGTAGCGGCCGGGCTTGCCGTAGTCACCCAGGCCCGCGGCGGCGTAATCGACCGAGTGCAGCGCCGCGATCACCCGCGTCATCTCGTCGTAGATCGGGCGGCGTAGCCCGCCGGCCACTTCAGGCAGCGCGGCATCCCAAAAAAGGCGCCCCTCGACGTAGTCCATCACGTAGAACGGCGTGCCGATCACCGCCGGGTCCTCGCACAGAGCGTAGGCCTTCGCCACCGGCACCGCCGTATTTGCCAGGGCCACGATCACACGATATTCGCGGTCGACGGCGTGCGCCGAGGGCAGCAGCTTGCCCGGCGGCTTGCGCCTGAGCACGTAGCGATGATTGGCCGACTGCACCAGAAAGGTGGGATTGGACTGCCCGCCGGCGAACTGCCGCACCTCGATCGGACCTCTGAAACTCTCGATGTGCGCCTGCATCCAGGCGGCCAGCCGTGCCGTATCGAAGGCATGCTGCGCCGGAGGCGGCCGCAGTCCCTCGGCCGGACTGTTCACGCCGCGGCCTCGAGGGAGGGTCGCAGCGCGCGATTCATACGCTCGAGGCGCCGCCGTCCACGGCAATGTACTGACCCGTCACATGGCGCGACGCGTCCGACGCAAGATAAACCGCCGCACCCATCAGGTCGGTATCCCCGCCGAGACGCCCGAGCGGAGTCCGCTCGATGACTTCGGCGGAGATTTTTTCGAGCAAACCGCTCGACATTTTCGACGGAAAAAATCCCGGGCAGATCGCGTTGACGCGAATTCCGCGCGAGCCCCACTCCGCGGCCAATGCCCGGGTCAGATGCAAGGCGGCCGCTTTCGACGCATAGTAAGCCACAGCTTTCATATTCGCGCCGACACGCAGGGCCGCGACCGAAGCCACCACGATGATATTGCCCGAGCGCTGCGGGATGAAGCAGCGATTCGCCACCGCTTGACTGAGCATGAGCACGCTGGTCGCGTTCAGGTTCATGACCTTGTTCCAGGCGTCCAAGGGATACTGCTCGGCCGGCGCACCCCAGCTCGTGCCCGCGTTGTTGACCAGGACGTCAATCCTTCCGTAATGGCCCACGACCCCCTCCACCAGCGACGGGACTTGTTCCGGCTTGGAGAGATCGTTGACCACCGTCAGGGCATCGATGCCCTTATTCGCGAGCTGCGACTTGGCTTCCTCGAGTTCGGCCGGCTTGCGCGCGCTGATCGCTATCTTGGCGCCCATTTCGCCGAGACCCTGAGCGATCTGCAGCCCCAGCCCGCGCGAACCGCCTGTGACGAGAGCGACCTTCCCCTTCAGCTCGAATAACTCGCGCACTCCCATCTCAAACCACCTCGAAAAGGCCGGCAGCGCCCTGCCCGCCGCCGATGCACATCGTGACCACCACGAGTTTGGCGCCGCGGCGCTTGCCTTCGATGAGCGCGTGTCCGGTCAGGCGTGCGCCGCTGACGCCATAGGGGTGGCCTACCGCAATGGCGCCGCCGTCGACGTTCAATCGCTCATCGGGAATCCCCAACTGATCTCGGCAGTAGAGCACCTGGCACGCGAACGCTTCGTTGAGTTCCCACAGGTCGATGTCGCCGACCTTGTAGCCGGTACGCTGCAACAGGCGCGGCACCGCATAGATGGGACCGACGCCCATTTCGTCGGGCTCGCAGCCGGCGACGGCGAAGCCGCGAAATATTCCCAGGGGCTTGAGCCCGCGCCGCTCCGCCAGCTTGCCGTCCATGACCACGACCGCGCTGCTGCCGTCGGAAAATTGACTGGCGTTGCCGGCCGTGACGACCCCGCCCGGAATGGCCGGGCGGATTTGCGCGACCGCCTCGAGCGTGGTGTCGGGACGAATACCTTCATCGGCGGCGATGGTGACTTCGCGGGTGGTGATCGCACCGGTCGCCTTGTCGACAACGCCCATGACGGTGGTCATCGGCGCGATCTCGTCCTTGAACTTACCCGCGGCCTGCGCCGCCGCCGCGCGCAGCTGACTGCGAACGCCGTACTCATCCTGCGCCTCTTTGGCGATGTGGTAGCGCTTGGCCACCTGCTCGGCGGTCTGCAGCATGTTCCAGTACAGCGTCGGCTTGTGCTCCACCAGCCAGGGATCGCGGCGCATGTGGGTATTGGCTTCGTTCTGCACGCAGGAAATGCTCTCGACGCCCCCGGCGACGATCACCGCTGCACCCTCGGTCATGATCCGCTGCGCAGCGAGCGCGATGGATTGCAATCCGGAGCTGCAGAATCGGTTGATGCTCAACCCCGCCGTGCTGATGGGAAGGCCGGCGCGCAGCGCAATCGCGCGCGCGATGTTGCCGCCCGTGGTGCCTTCGCCGAACGTGGAGCCCATGATCACGTCCTCGACTTCGGCAGGTTCGATGCCGGCGCGTTCCACCGCGTGCCGCACCGAATGTGCGCCGAGCGTGGCGCCATAAGTCATGTTGAAGGCACCCTTCCAGCTCTTGGCCAAACCGGTGCGCGCCGTGGATACGATGACCGCTTCTGTCACTTGGGCATTCCTTTGAATCCGCTGAAGGTCTGGCCTTGATGAGCCAAACGGGCGAGCAGCGGCGCGGGCGTCCAGGCACCCGCGTCGCTGCCGGGCTGGGCTGCGATGCTGTTCAGGGCGCGCACGATTTCGTGCAGCCCTGTCTGGTCGGCAAAGAACATGGGCCCGCCGCGGTAGGCCGGAAAGCCATAGCCGTTGAGATACACGAGGTCGATGTCCGAGGATCGCTGCGCGATGCCGTCCTCGATGATGCGCGCGCCTTCGTTGATGAGCGCATAAATACACCGCTCGACGATCTCCTGCGGGCCGACGCTGCGCGGGGTGATGCCTCTTTGCCGGCGGTATTGCTCGATGATGGCCGTGACCTTCGGATCGGGAATCGGATGCCGCGAGCCCGGCTCGTACCGATACCAGCCGGCGCCGGTCTTCTGACCGAACCGGCCGGCTTCGCATAAATCATCCGCCACGTTGGAGAAGTCGCGGCCGGGAAACTCGGCCGCCCGCCGCTTGCGCAGCGCCCAACCGATATCGAGGCCGGCGAGATCGCCCACGCGAAACGGGCCCATCGCCATGCCGAATTCCTGAAGTGCGGCATCGACCTGCTGCGGCAGCGCGCCGGCCATGATGAGATCATGAGCGGCCGCGCCGTATCGAGCCAGCATGCGGTTGCCGATGAAGCCGTCGCAGACGCCCGACACCACCGCAATCTTGCCCATGGTCTTGGACAAACGCATGGCGGTCGCCAGGACGTCGTTCGCCGTCTGGGCGCCGCGCACCACTTCGAGCAGGCGCATCACGTTGGCGGGACTGAAGAAGTGCAGTCCGATCACATCCTGCGGACGCCGTGTGAAATTCGCGATCTCGTTGAGATTCAGCGCCGAAGTATTGGAGGCGAGAATGGCTCCCTGCCGTACCACCCCGTCCAAGGTTTCGAACACCTGGCGCTTGACCTCCATGCTCTCGAACACGGCCTCGATGCTCAAGTCGACGTCGCGCAGCAAGGCATAGTCCAATGTCGGGGTAATGAGCGCCAAACGCTGCGCGAGGCTGGCCTCGTCGAGGGTGCCTTTGCGCAGCGCGCTCTGGTAATTGCGGCGGATGTTGGCGAGCCCGCGGTCGAGCGCGTCCTGCTTGGTCTCCAGCAGCACCACCGGCAATCCGGCGTTGATGAGACTCATGGTGATGCCGCCGCCCATGGTCCCCGCACCGATCACACCGACCTTGGCGATGGGTCTCACCGGCGTGTCATCCGGCACGCCCTGGATGTGCGAGGCGGCGCGCTCCGCTTGAAAGAGATGACGCAGCGCCGCCGACTCGGGGGACAGCATCAATGTGGCGAATAATTCCCGCTCCCGCTTGAGCCCTGCGTCGAAGGGTTTGTCGACCGCCGCGGCGACGGCCTCGACGCAGGCCAACGGCGCCGGGTACGGGCCTGCCGCCGCCTTGATGCTGTTGCGCGCAAATTGGAAGAAGGCTTCCGCGTTCGGCAGGTCGAGTTTCACGTCGCTCAGGCGCTTGCTCTGCAATCCGTCCGCAATCATCCGGCGCGCGAACTTCACGGCGCTCTCCAGCAGGTCGCCGTCGGCGAAGGCATCGAACAGGGGCGTGTCGCGAAGCTTGTCGGAAGGCACCGTCGCGCCCGAGACGATCATATTGAGGGCGGGTTCGACGCCGAGCACGCGCGGCAGGCGCTGAGTTCCGCCGGCGCCCGGCAGCAACCCCAATTTGACTTCGGGCAGCGCGATTCGCGCACCCGGCGCGCCGACTCGATAATGGCAGGCCAGCGCCAATTCGAGCCCGCCGCCCATGCACACTCCGCCGACGGCCGCGATCACCGGCTTGATGCTGCCTTCGATCTCGCTGATGACGGTGCGCAGGTTGGGATGGGCCAGCGTCTTGGGTGTGCCGAATTCACGGATGTCGGCGCCGCCGGAAAAGCCCGCCCCCGAACCGATCAGCACCAGGACTTTGATGCCGGGATCGGCATTCGCGCGCTCGACACCGGCGACCAGCGCCTCGCGCAATTCATGGCCAAGACTGTTGACAGGCGGATTGTCGAGTTTGAGGACGGCAATGCCATCCCTTGCCTCGAAACTCAGTTTGCTCATGATTCAATTCCACAGTGCAGAACTGAGTTCCGCCTAGATTCGGTAATGTAGCAGCGCGCGCCCGCCATTGAAAGCGCGCCTGGCCCCGCGCTTGCTCAGGTTCGTTCGAATGCCAACGCGGCTCCTTGTCCAACCCCCACGCACATCGTCGCCAATCCATATCGACCCGAACGGCGCCGCAATTCCTGGACTGCGGCTCCCGCAATGCGTGCGCCGGACATGCCCAGCGGATGGCCCAAGGCGATGGCACCGCCATTGCTGTTGATGTGGTCGGCGTCGTCGGCGCAACCGAATGCCCGCACGCAGGCGAGCGCCTGCGACGCAAAGGCTTCATTGAGTTCGATCACGTCGAAATCGGACACCTTCAGCCGCAGCCGAGTCACCAGTCTCTCGACTGCCGGGATTGGACCCACTCCCATGACGCGGGGCGCGACTCCCGCCGAGGCGAAGCCCAGCACCCGAGCGCGGGCCCTAAGTCCGTATTTCTCGACGGCGGCGCCGGACGCCAATAGCAGCGCCGCGGCGCCGTCATTGATTCCCGATGCGTTCCCGGCCGTAACCGTGCCGCCGGCACGCACCACGGGCTTGAGCTTGGCCAGTCCTTCGAGCGTGGTATCCGGACGAAGCTGCTCGTCACGCTCGACGAGCAGTGCCGCGGCGCTCTTTGTCTGGGGAACGCTCACAGGCACGATCTGCTCGGCGAACACCCCGGCCTCCTGGGCCCGCGCGGCGCGCTGCTGCGAGCGAAAGGCGAACGCGTCCTGATCCTCGCGCGATATGTTGAAGTCCGCAGCGACGTTCTCGCCGGTCTCGGGCATCGAATCGACGCCGTACAAAGCCTTCATTTGCGCGTTGACGAAGCGCCAGCCGATGGTCGTGTCATAAATTTCCGCCGTGCGCTGGAACGCCCGCTCCGCCTTACCCATCACGAAAGGCGCGCGCGTCATCGACTCGACGCCGCCCGCAATGGCGAGTTCGATCTCGCCGGCGCGGATGGCTCGAGCCGCTCCCGCCACCGCGTCCAATCCGGACGCGCACAGCCGATTGACCGTCATGCCGGGCACACGCACCGGCAGACCGGAGAGCAGCAGCGCCATGCGCGCCACATTGCGATTGTCTTCTCCGGCCTGATTGGCGCAGCCCATGAACACCTCATCGACGGCCTCGCCGACGGCGCTGTTTCGGGCCACCAGATGTTTGATAGCGATCGCCGCCAAATCATCGGCGCGCACTCTCGACAATCCGCCCTCGAAGCGGCCGATCGGAGTACGCGTGAAATCGCAGATAAAGGCTTCGCTCATTTCGTCCTCAATCGACAGTGCATCGCATGCTCATTTGAAAGGGCGCGCGCCCTAGACGTGCACCCGCTTGTAGAGAGCGACCAATTCATTCCATGCGCGCTCGGCGGCCGCCTCGTTGTAGATGGGCTTGCCGTTCTGCAGCGGCATGTCCTTGACGCACCACCCATGCAGCGTGCCCTCGTAGACTTCGATCTTCGCGGGAAGATTCGCTGCGTGAAACGCTTCATCGAGTTTGGTCTTCGCATCCGGCTGGCGCGCATCATCGTTGGCCGCCACCCCGAAATAGTACTGCGCCTTCATTTTCGGCACCAACAAGTGCGGGCTATCCGGTTTATCCGTGACCAGGCCCCCGCCATGGAACGACGCACCGGCGCCGACCCGCTCAGGCAGCGCGGCAGCCGCCTGCATGGTCATTGGGCCGCCCATGCAGTAACCGAAGACGCCCATTTTTGCCTTTTTATCAACGCTCGATTGCGCATCCAAAAACTTCACGTAGGCGATGGCATCCTGCATGACGGCATCGCTGGTCAGCGGCGCACGCAATGCCTCGAGCTTCGCGCGATCCGCGGGATTGGTGAAATCGAATCCGGGATCAAGGCCGGGAGGCTTGGTCGAGCGGTAGTAGGGATTCGGTACCAGCACGGTATAGCCGTAGACGGCGAGGCGCTTCGCCATGTCGCGCATCGCCGGCCGCAGGCCGAACGCATCGACGAACAGGATGACCCCCGGCCAGCGGCCTTGTCCCTGCGGGTGGACGAGCGCCGCGTCGCAGACGCCGCTCGGGGTATGGACCTGCACATCCGCCTCCGTCACGTCCGCGGCGGCGGCGCCGGCAATGCCCGCAGCCGCGGTGGCCCCCACGGCGAGGGATAACGCCGCGAATTCGCGGCGTGAAATCGTGTGTGGTTGGTCGCTCATATGTACCCCGTTGACAGCGTTGGTGAGGCGGGTCGAATTATACCTTTTTCATGTTGGGTCTTTTAGTTGCCTACGCCGGGACAGCAGGGTGATACTCATCCGCGTGAACACATTACAAGGCAGAGTCGCCCTCGTCACCGGCGCGGCCAGCGGCATCGGACGCGCCAGCGCGATCTTATTCGCGGCCGAAGGCGCCGCGGTGGTGGCGCTCGATTGCGCGCCGGAAGTCGAGGCGACCGTGTCGGCGATTCGTTCGAGCGGCGGTCGCGCCATGGCGCTGATCAAGGATTCCTCGGCGGAAGAAGACGTCGCCGGCGCAGTGGCCCTCGCGGTCGAGGAATACGGCGGTCTCGACGTATGCTTCGCAAATGCCGGGATCAGCGGCGGCCTGGTGCCGTTCTTCGAAGAGACGGCCGAGCGCTGGACGCAGGTTCTCAAGATCAATTTGATCGGAACCTTTCTGGCGGCCAAGCATGCGGCCCTGGCGATGGTTCCGCGCGGGCGCGGTTCGATCATCTGCACGGCCTCGGTCGCGGGGCTGCGTTCCGGCGCCGGCGGCCTGCCCTACAGTGCCAGCAAGGCCGGCGTCATCAGCCTGGTGCAGACCGCGGCCAACCAACTCGCCGGCACGGCAGTGCGCGTCAACGCCATTTGCCCGGGCCTGATCGAAACCGGAATGACGCGGCCGATATTCGAACAGGCGCGCGCCCGCGGCAGCGAACGGAAAATCGGCCAGCTCAATCCCTTGCGGCGGCCCGGAGCTCCCGATGAGATCGCGCAGACGGCGTTGTTTTTGGCATCCGACGCCTCGTCCTATGTCAACGGGCAGGCCATCGCGGTGGATGGAGGCCTGTCCACGTCGCACCCCGTCGTCACGCGCCGCGATTGATCCGAAGCGCCCACGTCAATAAACGATACTGCCGACGGACGTGCCTCCGCAGACAAACAAGGTCTGTCCGGTCACGAATGATGCCTTTGGATCGGCGAAGAACGTGACTGCGCGCGCCACGTCTTCGGGCGTGCCCAGACGTCCGACGGGCACTTGCTTCGCCGCCGCAGTCATCTTCGGGCTCCCCGCCGGAATCAATTCCTCGAACATCTCCGTTTCGGCGATCGGACCCGGGGCCACGACGTTCACGGTAATCCCATGGACGGCGAGCTCGAGCGCCCAGGTGCGCGCCAGCCCCAGCATCCCGGCCTTGGTCGCCGAATACGCCGTGCGCTTGGCAAGCCCGAGCACGGCCCGCGAAGAAATCAACACGATGCGGCCGAAACGAGCTCGTTTCATCGCGGGCAGATTCGCCTGTACCAGCGACAAGGCGGCGCCAAGATGCAGATTGGCGAGTTCCGCGATGTCGGCCGCAGTCGCATCCTCGATCAGCTTTTCGCGAATCGCGCCGGCGCAATGCACGACGGTGGTGGCCGGCGTGCGCGATGCCGCCGACTTGACCGCCTCGTAGGTAGCCGCGGCGTCCGCCAGATCGACGCTGATCGACTGCAAGCGCGGCGAGCGCAACGGACAGTCGCGCCGCGAGAGGCTGATGACTTCGTACCCCTCGTCCAGAAATGCCTTCGCCGTGGCCAATCCGATGCCGGAGCTGCCGCCGGTCATCACCACTCGATTGACGCGCTCGCTGGACGGCATCGGCGATTCAGGGAAAGAGCTGCAGGGAGGGCAACGCCGCCTCGCAGTTCAGCAGTTCGATTTTCTTCAACGCAATGACGATCTTCCCGGCGCCGCGCCTCAAGTGATGCCATGCGACGCCCGCATAGACCTCCTGCTGGTCCTGCTGATACTCGAGGTACATGAAGGGGGTGCGCAGAACGGCGAGCCCCAGCTCCGAATCGCGGCTTTCGATCCTGGGCGCCTGCAGGACGTGCTGGCACCAGCTCGGTTGGGCCTGCGAGTACGATTTGGGATTGCGCAGCCGCTCGATGCGGATCTTGAGCAGCAGCTTGTCTTCGTCGAACAGCGATGTGTGCTCGGCGCCTTGCGGCTGCCCGTGCATCAGCGGCATCCAATAACGGCCGTCGTCGGCATACAAGTCGTACCATTCATCGAAGCGCTTTTCATCGATGAGCCGCGCCTCATGGTACACGAACTCGATGAGCGCCGCGTCATCGCCGGCCGCGCGCATCACGCGCCGCCCGCCGTCATCGCTGCAACCCAGGCGCGGAATTGTCCGCGCATGGGCACTTCGCTGGTGCCGTTGTGCGTGCCGAGCAGCCCCTCCCCCCTCTCCCGGTCGGAATAGTTGCGCTGCAGGCTGACCCATTCGTTGCCGTTCGACGCCAACCCCTCCTGGATGGCCCGATAGCAATACAGATCGTCGTGGCCGACGACGGAGGTGGGCGCATTGATGAGCCGGTTGTACATCGCACTTCGTTCCAGCAGCGCGGGCGGAGCGCCGACCAACCGCAGAGTAAAGCTTTCGATGAGCGTTCGATCGACGGCGATGGGCCGCACGACTCGAATGGTTTGAATGGCGCCTTTGATCGTCAGGCTCGGATAGTAAACCGTATTGTGCCGCGATTCCCCGAGAATCGCCCGCGCCCGCTCGGCGCCATAGGCCGCCTCCAACTGCGCCGCGTATTCCGGGATCGCCGCATAGCTCGAATGAATCGAGAAATTGACGCCGGTATAGCTGTGGCCGTTGTCGTAGATCTTGACGCCCATCTTGTCGAAGAAATCGTAGTCCGAGACGAAGGGCAAGAATTGCTCGATCACCATCGGCCTGGGCGCGTCCGGCGGCTGGTCTTGCCACAGCCTGCGCGCGGTACCCGCGGAAGACTCGTGCGCCACCATCGGATGCATCGTGTCGTTGAGATTCTCCACGAACATCTTCCAGTTGCTGTTGTGCATGTACCGCAAGGGGGCGCCCGCCACTTCGAGACGGCCGGCCGGCGCGCGGTCCGCCAGGTTGTCGATGGAGCTCAACGAATCGCCGAAGTACTCCTCGAAACTTGCACCGCTGCGGCTGAGCCGGGCGAAGACAAAGCCGCGGTAAACGGCGACGTTCGCGGCCGGCGTCAACCCCCCCGCCGCCGGCGACTCGGCGAATCGGGTCTCGGCATAGCCGCTTTTGAGGGGCACGGTGCGCAGCGACCCATCGAGGGTATAGGTCCAGCCGTGGTAGGAGCAACGCAGCAGCTTGCCGCAGTTACCCGAGTTGGCGCTCAGGATCTTGGCGCCCTTGTGCGCACAGCGGTTGAGCAAAACGCGCACCGCGCCGTCGGCGCCGCGCAGCATCAAGAGGGGCTGACCCGCGATGTTGACCGTGCAGAAATCGCCGCTGTTCGGCACCTGTGAATCGTGCCCGACGTAAGTCCAGGCCGATCTCCACAGGCGCTCCATCTCGAGATCGAATAGCTCGGGGCTGATGTAAACGTCCCGGTGCACCGCGTCGTCGCGTACCAGAGCGCGAATCGCCGCTGCGTCATGTCGATACTCGGGCATCGATCCATTCCCCCGTATGGGACGGTAGATATAGCATAGCGGATGATTTCCTGTAGGCTCGCGCGGTAACGGTTCCCCTTCGGCACGGCACATGGCGGCGAATTCCAGCAGTCAGACGATTTCTGCAGCCTTCGAGATCACCGCGGCAGGCTGCGCGAGCCGTGATTTTCTCCACGTACCCGCGGACGCCTGCCGGGACTATGCCGATGCCGCAATGACCTTGAGCTATGGCGAGGCCCGCGCCCGCGTCGACGCGCTGGCGTCGCGGCTGCGCGCGGCCGGCTACGGGCCGGGGGTTAGGATCGCCCTCGCTCTCGACAATCGACCGGATTTCTTTCTGTATTTCCTCGCCTCGGCCAAGCTGGGAGTCAGCATCGTGCCGCTCAATACGGCCATGAGCGTGAGCGAGTTGGCCCATATCATCCGCCATGCCGACGTGGCGCTCGCCGTGACCCACGGCGGCCATGCGGCTCATGTGGGCGCGGCGCTGGCGGACGCGGCGCCGCTGCATGTCGTCGACGCGGCCGACGCTTCGTTCGCCCGGCCGGTGGGGCCGCGGGTCGCCGCCGCCGGGGAGGCGGCACTTCTATATACGTCCGGAACCATGGGAAAGCCGAAGGGCTGCATCCTGACGAACGAGTACTTTCTGGAAATCGGGCGGCTGTACGCCGGCCTCGGCGGCTATTGCCGTTTCGACGCGGCCGGGGAGCGGCTCGCCACTCCGCTGCCGGTGACGCACATGAACGCGCTCGCCTGCTCCTTCATGGCGATGTTGATGACGGGCGGCTGCCTGATTCAACTCGACCGGTTTCATCCCACGACCTGGTGGCGCTCCATTCGCAGCAGCCGGGCCACTGCGTTTCACTATCTCGGCGTCATGCCGGCGATGCTGCTGAACGCCCGCGCCTCGAGTGAGGATGATGTTTCCTCAATCGTGCGCTTCGCGTTTGGGGCGGGCGCCGATCCGCGCCACCAGGCGGCATTCGAGGCGCGATTCGGCGTGCCGCTGATCGAAGCCTGGGCGATGACGGAAACCGGTGCCGGCGCCTGGATCACCGCCAACCACGAGCCGCGCCACCTGGGCCATCGCTGCTTCGGCAAGGCGCCGCCGGGATTGGCGTGGCGCATCGTCGGCGACGAGGGAGTGGATGTTGAGCCGGGGATGACCGGCGAGTTGCTCGTGAAACGGGACGGACCCGATCCGCGGCGCGGATTCTTCGCGGGCTACTACAAGGACGACTTGGCGACCTCGCAGGTGTGGGCGCAGGGCTGGTTCCATACCGGCGATCTGGTGCGGGTCGGCGAGGACGGCTCCTTCTTCTTCGTCGACCGCTGCAAGAATGTCATCCGCCGCAGCGGTGAAAACATCTCGGCCGCCGAAGTCGAAGGCGTGTTGCAGGCTGCACCCGATGTGTCGGCGTCGGCCGTTTGTCCGGTCGCCGACGATGTGCGCGGCGAGGAGGTCTTCGCCTTCGTGGTTCTGCGTCCGGGCATCTCTGCGTCGCTGCAGACGGCGATTCGGCTGCAGAATCACTGCCGGCGCCGATTGGCCTATTACAAGACGCCGGGCTATGTCGCGTTCTGCGCCGATCTGCCGCAAACCGCCTCGCAAAAACTCGCCCGCGCCGAGATCAGAGCACTCGCCGCCGGCGCAGTGCAGTCAGCTAGGGGCTTCGACCTGCGGCATTCGAAGAAACGCGCAGCTCCCGCCAGCCGCAGTGCCCGGGACTATGGCGACGCCGTGCTGGCGGCGCCCGTCACGGTGCCGTACGTGCGCTACTCGGTCCGCAACGCCCACTGGTTCGCCGCGCAGGCCCTATCGCATCTGCTCCAGGAATCCGGCCTCGACAAGGCCGACATCGACGGCTTGAGTCTCGGCAGTTTCACGCTGGCGCCGGACACGGCGATCGGACTCACCCAGCACCTTGGGGTCACGGTCCGATGGCTGGATCATGTGCCTCTCGGCGGCGCGTGCGGCATCGTCGCAATGCGCCGCGCGCTGCGGGCGGTGCAGGCCGGCGACGCCGAGGTGGTCGCCTGCATCGGCGCCGACACCAACCACGTCGACTCGTTCCGACAGAGTCTGGACAGCTTCAGCGTGTTCGCGCGCGACGCTGTATTGCCGTACGGATCCGGCGGACCGAACGCCAACTTTGCCTTTCTGACTTCGTACTACATGCGCGCCTACGGCGCCACCCGCGAAGACTTCGGCAAGATCTGCGTGGCGCAGCGCGCCAATGCACTCGGCTATCCGCATGCCCTGTTCAAGAAGAAGCTGACCCTGGAGGAATATCTGGGCGCAAGACTCATTGCCGATCCCATCCGTCTGTTCGATTGCGTGATGCCCTGCGCGGGCGCCGAAGGTTTTTTGGTCATGACGCGGCAACGCGCCGAGGCGCTCGGGCTGCCCTACGTGCGGGTGCGCTCGGCTTGCGAACGGCACAATGCATTTCCGGATGACCCGATTCAGATGCGCGGAGGGTGGGTGCTCGACCGCGAACATCTGTACGGCGCCGCGGGGCTCGAGCCCTCCGATATCGACTTTGTCGAAACCTACGACGATTATCCGGTGATGTCGATCATTCAGCTGGAGGATCTCGGATTCTGCGGCAAGGGCGAGGGACCGGAGTTCATTCGCCGTCATTCCTTCTCGACGGATGGCACGTTTCCGCTCAACACCAGCGGTGGACAGCTCTCGGTGGGACAGGCGGGCTGTGCGGCGGGCTTTCTCGGACTGGTCGAGTCCATCCGTCAGCTGGCGGGCCGCAACCTGGCGCACCCCGTTGCCGACGCGCGTTTCGGGATCGCCGTGGGATTCGGCATGATCACCTACGATCGAGGGTTGTCTGCGGCAGCGGCCATCCTCAGCCGGGCAGACGCATGATGCTGCCGCCGGCGGTTCGGTCGCGAGCGGCGCTCGGTCTGACCGCGGCGGCGGCGCTGGGCCGATTCGAGCTGCAGGTTTGCGGCGACTGCGGCGCCGTTCAGTATCCGCCGCGCGAAATGTGCCACCGGTGTTTGACCGGCACGCTTCGTTGGCGCGAGCAGCCGGGGACGGGAGAGTTGATCGCGGAGACGAGCCTGCACCACAGCAACGATTCGTATTTTCGGGAGCGCCTGCCGTGGCGGGTGGGCCTGGTGCGGCTCGATGCCGGGCCGACGGCCATCGTGCACCTGCACGGGGGCTGCGCCCCGGCTCCCAGCCGCGTGCGTGTCGGCGCCCGGCTCGACAAGTCCGGCCAGGGGGTTCTCCTGGCCTTTCCCATCGATGAGGTGCCGAACATGGCTGACGACGCCCACTTGAGTGAAATGACCTGCAGCCCGCGGTCCCGCCAGGTGCTGGTGACCGACGGCAAAAGCGGGGTCGGCCAAGCCGTGGCGCATGCCGCCGTGGGCGCCGGGGCGGATTTGGTGTGGGTCGGCTATGACGAATCCTGGAAACAGTCTCCCGGATTCGCAGCGCTGGCCGCTTTGCCGCAGGTCACCCTGCTGCCGCTCGACCTCGCCGACTGTCACTCCGTGCGGCAAGCCGCCGCTGACATCGGCGCCAGAGTCGATATCTTGATCAATACGGCCGAGGTGCATCGCGCGCACGGGACCGCTTCGCCCAGCGGCATCGAAGCCGCCCGCTCCGAGATGGACATCAACTACTTCGGCCTGCTGCGGCTCGCCCAGGAGTTCGGGCCGGCGATGCGTTCTCGGGGGACGGACGGTCGATCGAGCGCCACCGCCTGGGTCAACTTGCTGTCGGTTTATGCGCTCAGCAATTTTCCGCCGCACGGGACGTTTTCGGCCTCGAAGGCCGCCGCGCTGTCGCTGTCGCAGTGTCTACGCGCCGAAATGCGCGGCGCGGGCGTGCGCGTGATCAATGTGTTCCCGGGGCCCATCGACGACGAATGGAATCGGACCCTGCCGCCGCCGAAGTTGCCGCCGGACGCGTTGGCCAAGGCGGTGGTCGGCGCACTCCAGGACGGCGTGGAGGATGTCTACCCCGGCGATGTGGCCCAAGAGTGGCTGGCGCGATGGAAAGACAATCCTCGAGTACTCGAGCGGGAAATCGGCAGTTGACGGCGACGGGGCCGTCTCGAGGCCCGTGAGCGCATGGCGAAGTCGTTTTTCCTATGTCACACTCGGCCGAAAGAAAAGGGGAACCTCACTTCACCGTGGGATGCCGAACAATGCGCCTGTGTATCAAACCCATCGTCCTGATCGAAGCTCTGATGTCATGCGCCCTGCTCATGGGATCGGCGCGCGCGGAACTTCCCGCGGATGCCGGGCGCAGCCCCGAGGTGGCGACACTGGCCGTACCCGCATCCAAGCACTGGGTATGGGTGAACGATTTTGTGTTCCCGCACATGGCCGACGGGATGGCCTACCTGATCGACGGCGACTCGGGCCGATACCTGGGAACCCTCAGCACGGGCTACAGTTTCGCGCACGTGCTGCTTTCCCGCGACGGTAAACGCATCTATTCGCCCGAGACCTATTTCTCGCGCGGAACGCGCGGAGTCCGCACGGATGTCGTCACCCTGTACGATGCCGGCACGCTCAAGGCAACGGGTGAAATTGCCATACCGCCCAAGCGCGCGTCCAACATGCCGATGATCGCCAACGCGGTCTTGACGGACGACGATCGTTTCCTCTTGATCTACAATTTCAATCCGGCGCAGAGCGTCACGGTCGTCGATACGAAGCTCAATAAGTTCGTGCGCGAAATCGAAACTCCCGGATGTGCGCTGGTCTACCCCACGGGACCGCGATCGTTCTTCTCGGTCTGCGGCGACGGCTCACTGTCGCTGGTCGCACTCGACGATGCCGGCGCCGCACAGCAGACACGCACCGAACCTTTGTTCAACATGGCCGGCGACCCCATAACGGAAAAGCCCGTCCGACTTGGCGCTGTCTGGTATTTCGTTTCATTCGCCGGGCGCATCTATCCGTTGGAGGCCGGCCCGCGGCAAGCGGCGCTGAAACCGGCGTGGTGGCTGACAACCGACGGGGAGCGCAAGGCGGGTTG
>Ga0307470_10000603_pt1 | contig 16522 bp, 12 predicted proteins | sample atmos_gasesAM3C__FD_204565 | JGI IMG/M metagenome (GOLD analysis project Ga0307470, IMG submission 204565) | Hardwood forest soil microbial communities from Morgan-Monroe State Forest, Indiana, United States - atmos_gasesAM3C_05 | ecosystem: Environmental > Terrestrial > Soil > Temperate forest... | reverse complement strand
ATCGCTCCACTCGAAGGCGGCCGCCCCGTGAAGGTCATCGAAACTGCGGCGAGCTTCGATCCGTTCTGGTCGGTGGAAGTCGTTTTTCCCTGATCGGCTCCGTGCCCAAGCTCTACCGCCGGCGCGCGCGGCCCGGAGGCTCAGAACGCGCGGCTCACCGTCTAGTCCCTGCGGGACTCCTCCGTCTTCAAAGCCAGTTTCAGGAAACGTAGGCTCGGTCAAGGTTGGTCAACCACCTGCGGGAGGCCCATCATGTCCGAGACCATCTACAACCTGTGCGAGGCGAAGACATCGCTCTCCAAGCTCGTCGAGCGCGCCGCGAATGGGGAGGAGATCATCCTCTCCAAAGCGGGCAAGCCCCTCGCCAAGCTCGTGCCGTACCAGCGGTCTTCCGGACCGCGCCAGCCCGGTGGGTGGGAGGGTAAGCTGCGCATCGCGGAGGATTTCGACGCTCCCCTGCCTCCTGAGATCCAAGCTGCTTTCGAGGGGAGAGGGTGACTCCGACGATCGCCACCCGCAGTTCCTTCGCCTGGCTGCTCTGGCTGCCCGCCGTAGTCGCCGCGCAGCCTGCGGTCCCCGTGCAGTCGGCCGAGTGCCGGTCGCCGGCCTACGAGTCGCCCGGCCGCCAGGTGGTGTGCGCGGCGGGCGGCGACGTGGGGCGGGCCGCGGCGGCGCTGCGCAGGCGCTTCGGGCTCGCCGCCGCGCCCGCCGCCTCCCTCGCCCGGACGACGCTCCACGCGGTCGAGCTCGCGAAACGGCAGCAGGCGAACGAGCCTGGCCCCGGGCTCGCCGAGCTGCGCGCGGTGGAGAGGGGCTATCTCGAGGCCCTGCGCGCGACGTCGGCGGATGCCGACGTGATCGCCGATCTCCGGCGTTTCGTCTCCGATTGGCGCTGGGACCTGCGCGAGCCGTCCGCCGCGCTCGCCGCCTACGTCGCGCGCTCGCCCGACCCCGCCAGCCTCGCGTTGAAGCTCACCCGGGAGGCCATGGACAGCGAGAGCTACTCGGTCGCGCTGCTGCTCGCCGCGGCGCGCGCGCGGCCGGCTCCCGCGGCGCTCTGGCAACGGGCCGCGGACCTCTCCGCCGCGTGGACGGCCCTCCGTCTCGCGTTCCTCGAGCGGGCGGCAGCGGCCGCCGGCGCCGGCGAGGCTGAATTCGCGGAGCGCAGAGTTCGCGAGCTCCTCTCCGCCGGCCTCGCCGGCGAGGCGCTCGCGGTCTTCGACCGCCTGCCTCCCGGCGCTCGCGAGCGGCTCCTCGCCGGACAGGACGGCGCGGCGAGCGAGGGCCGTGCGCGGCCGCACTCCGACCTGCGGCTCGAGCTCGCCGTCGCCCGGTCGCTCACCGGGGACCCGGCGGGTGGACGCGCGCTCCTCGAGCGCGTCCCGAAGCCGCCCGCGGAGACCGCGGGCATCGTCGGCGGGGCGACCGCCCCGGACCTCGACGCGCGCGCCGTCCCCCGGCTGTTCGTCGCGGGCGATCTCGCCGGGCGCTCGGGCCGCGACCTCGTCCCGGTCCTCGCCGCGGTCGTGGCGCGCCAAGAGGCGACCATCCCTTATGAGACCGACCGCGACGCCTTCGCCCGGCTCGCCGAGCGCGCGGGCTACCCGGCGTTCGCCGCTTCCGTCCTGCCCTCGACGCCGTGGGAGGAAGACCCCTCGTCGCCGGAGCCGGCGCCCCTCCCTCCCGAGGTGGCGCGCGCCGCGCAGCGCCTCCACGCCCTCCTCGCCGGGGAGCGCGGGCGGGAGATGGCCGCCCAGGCGGTCGCCCGCGACGCGGCCCGCGCCGGTCTCGGCTCCGACCCGGCGGCGGCGAGCGCCGGGCGCTATCTGGCGAGGGAGGTCTCTCACCCCTTCGCCGAGCGCCGGCTGCCGCCGGGACTCCCGCCGGCTCCGCCGCCCGCGGGGGAGACGAGCGCGCTCGCGCGCGCTCTCCGCCTCCCCGCCGGGCACACCCTGGTGCGCGTCGAGCGCGCCGGCCGCCGCGCCGCGGCGATCGTCGAGGGAGCGCCGGACGGCAGCGGCGCCGGCGACTACTCGATCGCGCTCTCCGCGGACGGCGGCGCCACCTGGTCGCGCCCCTTCGGCACCGGCCTGCACCGGCACGAGCCCTACGTCGTGCGGCCGGCTTCCGCGCTCCCTCTCCTCGCCGGCGATCGCCTCCAGGTCGAGGTCGAGCGCGTTCCCGACACCGCTCCGTTCAGGGTTCCGGGCGGCTACCGGAGCGGGCCGGGCGAGCCCGGCTTCTACCTCGAGATCGCGCTCGCCGACCTCACCCGCGACCGCGACGGGGACGGCGCCACCGATCTCGAGGAGGAGTCTCTCCGCTTCACCGACCCGGACGACCCGGACACCGACCGCGACGGCCTCTCCGACGGCGCCGACCCGCTGCCGCTCGTTCCAGCCGCCCCGGCCGGCACCGCCAGCCGCGCCGTCGCCGCGCTCATCAACCACATCGCCGCGAGCGCCCATCCGGGGGTCTCCGTCGCGGCGGACGCGCCTATCCAGGCCTCCGTCCCCCTCACCTCCCTGCCGCAGGAGACGCTCTACGTCGTCGCCGACCGTCCGCTCCTCGCCGGGCTCACCGCGCGCCGGCGGATCGTCGTCGTGGCGAGCGAGGAGGTCGCCGCGGTGGAGCGACGCCGGCACCCGTTCAACCCGGTTTACGTCCACTTCTTCGCGCTCGACCGCGAGCGGCGCCACGCGGCCGCCCGGTGGTCGAGCCTCGGCGAGGGAGGGACGGTCTGGCTCGAGGAGAGGGGCGGCGTCTGGACGCCGACCGACCTCGGCCGCTGGATCTCCTGACCGGGCTCTCGCCACCCGTCACCGGGAATTCCGTCCCTCCGTCCGTCCCATCCGGTGGGAACGCTCAAGGGAGGCCTCATGCCGGTCAAGAAGATCATCGTCGCCGTCCATGGCATCGGCGACCAGTCCCAGTTCGCGACGACCCAGCAGGTGCTGGCACAGTTCAGCCGCTACTACGGCCAGACGCCGGCGGTGCCTCTGGGGAGCTTCCACAACGGGAAGGGCTCGGGGGTCTTCACGTCGGACGACCCGCCGGCGATGAGCGACTTCGGGTTCGCCGAGGTCTACTGGGCCGACATCCCGCGCCAGGTCGTCCAGCAGAAGTACCTCCTCGAGGACGTCCAGCCCTGGGTGCGCACGATCATCGGCCGCGTGCACCGGCAGCGGCTGAACGACCTCACGGAGACCGAGGTGCAGAGGATCGAGCAGGTCCTCGGCGAGATGCTGCAGACGATCGACGTGCTGGAACGGCTCTTCTTCCTCGCCAAGAAGATGGGGCTGTTCTCCTTCGATCTCCGCAAGGTGCTGCTCGACTTCCTCGACGACGTGCAGATCGTGGCCGAGTTCAAGGAGCAGGGCGGCAAGATCGGCGAGGTCTTCGCGCGCCAGATGCAGGCCGTGTACGACGAGTTCGGCAACGACGGCGAGATCTACATCGTCGCCCACAGCGAGGGCACGGTCGTCGCCCTGCTGGGCCTGCTCACGGCGATGTGCGACCCGCAGAACCGCTGGATCTCGAAGGTCCGCGGCCTGATGACGATCGGCTCGCCGATCGACAAGCACCTCATCCTGTGGCCGAAGCTGTTCGCCGACTTCGAGAGCGCCTGCAACAAGCCGGCCGTTCCGATCGAGTGGCACAACTACTACGACTACGGCGATCCCGTCGGCTTCGAGCTGGAAACGGCGCGGGCGAGGTTCACGGTGGGTCCATGGGAAGGTGCGTTCGATTTTCCTGAGGGCCACGACCACGGGTTCGCACGGTACCCCCTGCCGGGCAAGGCGCACAACGACTACTGGCGGGACGAGAACGTGTTCGGCCACTTCATCCGCAACGTCGTCGAGAGCCCGGCATCGCCGCCGCCGAGACCCGAGGTCGAGAAATACAAGAACCCGCCCAAGAGCAAGGCCCTGGCTGAGATCGTCAGTTGGATCGTGCCCTACCTGGGCGCCGCGGCGCTCCTGTTCTGCGGCGTGCTGGTCCTCTACAAGGCCGTCCATGGATTCATCGAGCCGAAGGATTTGAACCAGAAGCTCTTGCCCCTTTTCAGCGCCGTCGGGAGCATCACCTGCCTGTTGGCCGGCATCACCGTCGTGGCACGCATCCCGCGCTTGACGCGGGCGTGGACGTGGCGCTCGTTCGGAGCGCTCGTCTTCCTGGTCTTCGTCGCGGCCTCTCAGGCGGCCCACTGTCTCGCAGAGGAGAGCACACCCTTTCGGAGCTGCTTCATGACGCCGCAGGTCGTGCCGGGCACCCATTTCAGCCTCGTGTGGATCGCCCTGGCCGTCGCGCTCGCGGCGTCCGTGCTCGGCACTCTTTGGCCGAGGTTGGGGATGGGCACGCTGCTGGTGCCCGGAATGATCGCCGTGGCGTACGTGGTCTTCCAGCACGCACACCAGGCCGGCAGCGACACCAGCGGCAAGCTGTGGCCGGTCTTCCTGGCCGGCGCGATGTTCCTGTACATCTGGTGGCTGGTCGCGCTCCTGTTCGACCTGACCTTCGTCTGGCACCGTTACATTCGAATGTCGGTCCCGATCTTCAGGGCAGAGTCCGCGCGAGCCTTGCAGCCCATGGCTCCGGCTCCCCTGCCCGGTCCGTGAGGGTCACGGCCCGCACGGCGCGGGCGCTCGCGCTGGCGCGAGAGGTCACAGCGAGTGATAGCCTCTGCGAGAGGCCTGGATGAACGCTCCATGGCAGCCCCGCTTCCATGTCGTCTCCGCTCTCCGCGCGGCCCGCTCGCTCGCGGCCTCGCCCTCCTGGCGCTCGGTCTCCTCCCGCCGCGATCGGGGAGCCAGGCGGCCGAGGCGCCGGCGTTGAGGATCGCCGGCCGCGTCGAGCTGCCCGCCGGCGCCTCCCCCGCCGCCCGCGCGGCCGCCCGCGTCGAGCTGGTCTCCGCGCTCGACGACTACGAGACCGCGAAGCGCGAGCTCGCCGGCTCCCCTCCCCCACCTCCGCTGGTGTCCGCGCATCCCGATGCGGCCGGTGCCTTCGTGCTCCTGGCGCCCCATTCCGGCTGTTACCGGGTGCGGGTGCGTGCCGACGGCACTCTGCCCGTCGAGCACCTGCTGCTGCCGCTGGTCGACGATGCCGATCTGCCTCCTGTCCACCTGGCGCCGGCGATCCCGGCCTCGGTGCGCGTCATGGGCTCCGACGGCAAACCTCTGGCGGGCCTGCGGCTCTCGGTGACGGGAGGCCCATCGTCGTGGTGGACCGGACAGGAGGTGCCCGCATGGCGGACGATCGAGCGCTCCGGCAGGACCGATGCGGAGGGGCGGCTCTCCTTCTCGCGGGCCAAGGGCGAGTCGCTCGCGGTCAAGGTCGTCGACCTGCGGCATCTCGGCGCGACTCTCGGCGTGCCGGAGCCGGCCGCGGCAGGCGCCGGGCGACCGGCCGAGGCGACTCTCCACCTCGCCCGCCGCCCGGCCCTCGTGCTCGCGGCGCGCGATCCCGCCGGGCGTCCGGTGGACGGCGCCCTGCTCCGCTTCGGCGACGGCCGGCCGGCCGCGATCGCCGGCAGCGACGGGCGTCTCGAGGTGTCGTTCGAGGATCCGCGATGGGCCGGAGGGGAAGGTGTGACGACGCTCGAGAGCCCGAGCGGAGCGCTGTCGGGCCAGGTGGACTGGCGGCGCGCGCGGGGCGGTCTCCTCCCCGTCGTGCTCGCACCTCTCCTCGACCTCGCGGGGTGGATCACGGAGAAGGCAACCGGCGCGCCGGTCGGCGGCGGCCTGGTGTGGATCGAGCGGACCGATTGGACCGGCGCGATCGGTGTCGCCGCGGTCGCCACGGCGGGAGCGGACGGCCGCTTCCGGCTTCGCGCGCACACGGCGGACAACCTCCAGCCGCGGGCGGCGGCGCGCGGCTACCTGCCGGCGCGGCCGGACGAACCGAACGGCGCCGCGCCGTGGCGGATCGCGCTCGATCGCGCCGCCACCCTGACCGGCATCGTCGTCGATGCCGCCGGCCAAGGCGTCGCCGGCGCCGGCATCGGCTTTCGCCAGCCACAGCTCCCCTTCCCGCCGCCGCCGCGCGCCGTCACCGGGCTGGACGGCCGGTTCCAGCTTCCGAACGTCGCGGTGGGCGAGCGCTATCAGCTCGAAGTGTCCGCTCCGGGGTTCGCGCCGACCTCGGCGTCGGTGCGCGTGCCGCGGCCCGAGCGCGGAAAGGTTGCGGCGCCGGTGCGCATCGTGCTCGAGCCGGGCCGGAGCCTCGCCGGCAGGGTCGTCGACGAGGCCGGCCAGCCGCTCCCCGGCGTCGCGATCAAGCTCCTCCGCTCGGACTTCCTGCCGCTCGCGCACTGGCGATCCTGGCCGGCGGACGGCAGCGCCTGGGAGACCGTCACGGACGCCGGCGGAGGCTTCGAGGTGCGCCACCTGGCCGCCGGGCGATATGGGCTCGCGGCCCACGGCACGGGATTCGCCACCACCCTCCGGGACGGCATCGACCTGCCGCCGGGAAACACGCCCTACGACCTCGGCCACCTCGTGGTGCCGCGCGGCGCCGCCCTCGCCGGCCGCGTCACCGACCGCCGCGGCGCCCCGGTGGCCGAGGCGACGATCGAGTACTCCCCCTCGCCCAAAGGGCTGCCCACCCAGCTCGAGAGCTCTCGCATGCTCGGCGGCAGCGACGCCGCCGCATTCGCGCAGACGGGGCCCGACGGCCGCTTCGAGATCTCCGGTCTGCGCCGCGGCGAGGCGATCGACCTCAAGGTCCGCGCCGAGGGTCACCCGCAGGCGGCGCTGCGCGACGTCCGCGCGCCCACCGCGGAGCCGCTCGCGATCGAGCTCGCGGATGGCGGCCGGCTGAGCGGCCGGGTGATCGACGGCGAGCGGCGGCCCGTCTTCGGCGGCGGGGTCAGCGGGCAGGAGAGCGGTCCGGTCGAGGACCGCGGTCTTCGCGACTGGGGTGTCGGCGCCGGGACGGACGCCCGCGGCGAGTTCTCGCTCGCCGGCCTCTCCGCCGGCGCGGTGGACCTGCGGGTCGAGGCGGAAGGCTACAGGGCGTCGCGGGTGCGCGGCCTCGAGATCGCGGCGGGGCGGGAGACGACCGGCGTCGAGGTCGTCCTCGATGCCGGGAGCTCGCTTGCGGGCCACCTCCGCGACGCGGCAGGGAAACCGATGAGCCGGGCAAGCGTCTCGGCGCAGCGCGAGATCTCCCGCGACGACGTGCTGGCGCTGATGACGGGGGAGCAGACGATGTCGCTGGTGGCCGCGCGGACGGCCCCGGATGGCGCCTATCGGCTCGACGGTCTGGAGACCGGCCGTTACGAGGTGAGCGCCGGCAGCAGCCGGCAGAGCGTCCGCGCCACGGTCGACATCCAGCCCGGGGAGAACACGCTGGACCTGGTGGCGGAGACGCACGCGACGGCGGCGGTTTCCGGCCGCGTCCTCGACGTCTCCGGCGCGCCCGTCGCGGGAGCCAGCGTCAGCCTAGAGGCCGATGCCTCGCCGGGGGCCTACCCCGTCTCGTCGCTCGCCGACGGCTCCTTCGTCCTCTCCTCCGTCGCGCCCGGCCAGTACCGGCTCTCGGCCGGCGGCCGCGGCTTTGTCACGGCCACCTACCCGGAGCCGGTCGTCGTCGCCGACGCCGCCGTCGAGGGGCTGGAGATTACCTTAGAGCGCGTCACGGGGGTGATCCGCGGCAGGCTCTCGGGGCTCGACCTGGCGGAGCTCCTTCGCGCGCGCGTGACGGCGCTCACCCTTGGAATGCGGGATGGATCGCAGGATCGTCCGGCCCGCGGCGACGCCTCGCAGCAGTTGGTGACGGGGAGGGTCGACGCAGCGGGGGCCTATCGCATCGACGACCTCGCGCCGGGACAATGGAGCGTGACCGCCCTCACCGACTCCGGCCACCGCGCGAGCGGCATGGTGACGCTCGAGGCGGGAGGGCCCGAGGGCCACCTCGACCTCGACTTCGCCGTCGGCGCGACGCTCACCGGCAGGGTCACCATCGACGGGCGCCCGGTGGCAGGCGCGCAGGTGGTCGTCGCGGTCGAAGACATGTCGAAAGCTCCCGCGCAGTCGGACACCGCCTCCGACGGCACCTTCCGGATCTCCGGGATCGAGCCGGCAACCTATGCGCTCCTCGTCGTCGACCCGACGACCTTCACCACCTCGTTTTCCATGATCGAGATCGCCGGCGACCGCGACGTGGCCGTCGACCTGACGACCGGCGCGATCCACGGCAGGGTGCTCACCGCGGCCGGCGATCCCGTGGCCGGCGCCCAGGTGGCCCTCGAAGGGATCGACCCCCCGCGCCCCGCCCGCATGGCCCAGCCGACCGCGACCACCGGCGACGACGGCAGCTTCGCGATCCCATCGGTCGCCGCTGGCCGCTACCAGGTAACGGCGAGCAAAGAGGGCCTCGAGCCGGGCCAAGCGACCGTCCAGGTCACGCCCCACGGCACCGCACGGGTCGAGATCCGGCTCGCCCACCAGCCCTGAGCAATCATTCCAGCGGCACGCTCATTACGACACCTTCCCTGCCGGTGCACCGTAGTGTGCCTCAGCCCGGTCGCAAGCTGACGAGCGGGCGCTCGAATGCCAAACGATCCAACTGCCGAGGTCTCCGTCGAAGCGCCGGCGGCGCCGCCCGCCGGCGACCGGGTCGCGGTGGGCCTGCGGGGGTTCGGGCCGCTGGGGATCCTCGCCATCCTGGTGATCTTCGCGGGCAACCTGGTCGTCTTGCCCCTGAGCGCGGTCCTCGTGCTGGTGTGGGCGCACCGGTCGGGCACGCCGTGGCGCGCGATCGGCTACGTGCGGCCGGCAAGCTGGGGGCGGAGCCTCGCGGCCGGCATCGTCTTCGGCGTCGCGTTCAAGCTGCTGATGAAGGCGATCGTGATGCCGCTCCTCGGCGCCGAGGCGATCAATCCCGCGTACCACTACCTGGCGGGAAACCGGGCCGCCCTCCCCGGCGCCCTGTACGCGATGATCGTCGGCGCCGGGTTCGGCGAGGAGACCCTGTTCCGGGGCTACCTGTTCGAACGGCTCGGCAAGCTCTTCGGACCGAGCCTGGGCGCGCGAGCGTGGACCGTGGTGCTCGCCGCCGGCCTGTTCGGGCTAGCCCATTACGCCGACCAGGGGCTCGCCGGCGCCGAGCAGGCCACCGTCGTCGGGCTCGTCTTCGGCACCATCTTCGCGCTCACCGGCCGGCTCTGGATGCTGATGTGCGCCCACGCGGCGTTCGACCTGACGGCCCTCGCGCTGATCTACTGGAACCTGGAATCCGAGGTGGCGTACCTCGTCTTCCGCTAGCGGCCAGCCGCTTCGAGTCAGGCGCTCAGGACGGGCGGCGGTGCGCTGGCGGATCGGAACACGTCGTAGCGCTCCCCGAGCTGGCCCAGATAGAAGAGCGAGTAGGACCGCCGGAACACCAGGACCGGGAGCAACGCCACGGTGCCGAGGTAGGGGATGAGCATCAGGCAGCCGGCGAGGCAGCAGGTGGCGAGCACCGCGGCGAGGACGACGACGCCGATCGCCACGGCGAGCACGATCTGGAACAGCAGGTAGAGGATAAGCCGGTCGAGGCGGCCGGCGAAGAGGACGAGCAGCTCGCGCCAGCCGGCGCGGCAGGTGCCGCCGCGCAGGTACATGATCGGCACCACGAAGTCCCTCGTCAGCTTGGAGACCAGGAAGAGGACGAGCGACAGCGCCAGCACCGCCACCCCGACGAGCACGAGGCCGACGACGTCCCCGGGCTCGAAGGCGCCGCGCTGCACCGTGCGGAGCACCGCGGCCGCCGCGAGCACCAGGAAAAGAATCGCCACCGGCAGGGCGATCAGCCCGAGGACCAGCCGGAAGACGAACAGGCTGTGCGCCTCGCGGGCGTACTGGCCCCACGGCACCGCGATCTCAGCGCGGTCGCGCGCCACGCCGTGGAGGAAGACGAACTGGCCCCGGCTGCTGAGCCAGGTGAAGAGCACCCAGAGGGCGAGGCCGAGGCAGACCAGCACGATCGCCAGCGGCAGGAGCCAGTAGAGGTTCTGCCCCACCCACCCCTTGGCGTGCGCCAACGCCGCGGCGACGTCGTCCTGGCCGGAGCCGCCGCCGGAGTGGTCGCCGAAAGGGGACCCGCCCGAAGGGAACCTGCCGCCGAAGCCCGGCTGGCCCATGCGAGCCAGCCAGGCGCCGAAGCCGAGGACGAACCACTTGCCGAGGTCGAAGGGCCGGAAGAGCATCCCCTTGACCCGCTCGATCGCCGGGTGGATCGGCGCCGTGACGCTGACCTGCGGAGCCTGAGAGGCCATGGTTGAGTCCTTCCTTGAGCGCGGCGGAACGGCTCCCATGATAGCAGCTCGGCACGCTCCGTGCAGATTTTGCGGCTCGGCGGTCCGCGGTCGTTTTTCCCTGGAGGGGCGTGGCATGAAGGAGGTGTCGCATCGAGACGTGAGGCCGCGGGCGGGCGCCGGGCATCGCCGGCTGCTCGCCGGCTGCGCGGCCGTGGGCCTCCTCGCCGCGGCCTCGGGCTGCACCCTGATCTCGGCCGATAAGCGGAGCACCTACCGGTACGACCACCCCTTTGCGGTGGCGGACGCCGCCTTCCGGCGCTCGCTCGACGCCTTCGGCAACGCCATGGTGGGGGGCAACCGCGCCGAGATCCTGAACAACGGCGACGAGATCGTCCCCGCCATGGTGGGGGCCATCCGCGACGCCAGGGTGACCGTCAACCTCGAGTCCTACATCCTGAAGAACGACCGCGCGGGCGAGATCTTCGCCGCGGCGCTGATGGACGCCGCGCGGCGGGGCGTCGCGGTGCGCCTGCTGGTGGACGGCACCGGGAGCGCCCTCTCCGGACCGCTCCTCGACCGCATGCGGCAGGCGGGCGTCAAGGCCTACGTCTTCCACCCCATCCGGCTGTGGAGCATCTACAAGATCGGCCGGCGGACGCACCGCAAGATCCTGGTCACCGACGGCGCCGTCAGCTTCACCGGCGGCTTCTGCATCGCCGAGCGCTGGCTGGGGAGCGCCCGCAACCCGAAGGAGTGGCGGGACATGATGGTGCGGGCGACCGGCCCCGTCGCGGCGCAGATGCAGGCGATCTTCAGCGAGGACTGGACCTACACCACGGGCGAGATCTTGGCCGGCGACGCGTTCTACCCGCCGATCGCCCCGGCGGGAACGATCGCGGCGCAGGGGATCAAGGTGTCGCGCGGCGACTCGTCGTCGCTCGCCGAGATGCTCTACCTCATGGCGATCGAGTCCGCCCGCAAGACGATCCACATCCAGAACGCCTACTTCGTCCCCGACCGCCAGATCCGCGAGGCGCTCGTTGCCGCGGCGCGGCGCGGCGTCGACGTGCGGATCATGGTCCCCGGCCGGCAGATCGACATGCCGCTGGTGCGCATGGCCTCGCGCCTCCACTACGGCGAGCTCTTGACCGGCGGCGTGCGGATCTTCGAGTACAACCGCACCATGATGCACAGCAAGGACGCCGTCATCGACGGCATCTTCTCGACCATCGGCTCGATCAACTTCGACAACCGTTCGCTGCGCGAGAACGAGGAGGAGAGCCTGGCCTTCTACGACCGCGACTTCGCGGCGCGGCTCGAGGCGACCTTCGCCGCCGACGAGAAAGACTGCCGCGAGGTGACCTACGAGAGCTGGAAGCGGCGCGGCGCCGAGCAGCGCCTGGCCGAGCTCTTCTCGGCCTTCTTTCAGCCCCTCTACTGATCGGGCGCCCGCCCGGCGAGGCGGTCCCGCCGCGGCAAGCGGCAGGGGACTGCGGCGCGGCATGATCGAGCCGAGACCGACGGCGAGCGGCCGAGGACAACGACGATGGTGCCCAAAGGTCCATAGCGACGATCCCGCACCTCTCCGCGGGAAAACGTTCGCCGTGTCCGTCTCATGATCTGGACCTCCAGAAAGGAGCGATCATGGCGAGGCGCATGGACTCTCGAGCCCCGATTCCCCCATCGCGGGTCGTCCTCACCGAGGAGAGCAGTCTGTCGTTTCAGGAGCGTGCAGAGTTCGCCGAAGCGACGGCAGGTTTTGCGCCCTTGATGCGCAAGCCGCTGCGCCGCAGCAAGGAAGCGCTGCCGGTGGCGGAAGAGACCGATCCAGAGCAGGTGCTCAATCGTCAAGATCTCATGGCGGCCCCCGTCGTCGGCTCCCTCGGGCCGGCGGCTCCTCCTCCCCTCTCACCACCGCCTTCCCTGGTGCTCGACGGCCTGGCGGACGACGGCACGGCGATCCCGCCTGACACCATGGGCGCGGTGGGTCATGACCACCTGTTCAACCCGCTCAACACCGGAGTCCTCATCTCGGACCGTACCGGCGCCCACGCCCTTCCTGTGGTGCGGCTGAACGATTTCTGGAAGAGCCTGGCCGACCCGATCGAGGCCTTCGATCCACGGGCGGCCTACGACCCCTTCAACCGCCGTTTCCTCTTTGCCTGCGTGGCCGACGCGGAGAGTCCGGCCTCCAGCCTCCTGCTCGGAGTGACCAAGGGGGACGACCCGACACGCGACTGGACCTTGACGCGAGTCCGTGTGGACCCGGCCGTTCAAGGGAACGTCTGGCTCGACTTCCCGAGCATCGGCTTCAGCGCCGACAAGATCACCGTCCAGGTCAACCTGTTCGCGATCGCCGACAACTCCTTCCAGGGTTCCAGCGTCTACGTGTGGGACAAAGCCTCGCTCTACAATCCGCCCTTCGCTCCGGCCGTTCAAATGTTCCTCTTGCCGGACCAGGGCGCGACCCAGGCGCCCGCGCTGACCTACGATCCCGCGCAATCTGCGCAGTTCCTCGTGTCGCGCTGGTCCAGCGACAGCCAAGGTGCAGGGTCATACGCCATCTACGAGATCACGGGGCAGGTGAGCGACGGCAGCCTGCGGCTCGCGCGAACGGGCTTCGTGGTGACGCCGGGAACGATCTGGGATCCGGGCACCGCGGGAGACTTCGCGCCGCAGAACGGCATTCCCCAGCTCATCAACGCCGGCGACGATCGGATCCTGAGCGTCGTCTACCGCGACAGTTCGCTCTGGTTCTGCCACACAGTCTTCCTGCCCTCTGGGGGGCCGGTACGCACGGCCGCGCAATGGCTGCAGGTCGCCTCCGGCACCTGGAGCGTCCAACAACTGGGGCGTGTCGACGACCCGACGGGCGGCACGTTCTTCGCGTTCCCCACGATCGCCGTCAACTCAGAGGAAGACGCGCTGATCGGCTTGGCCCGTTTCGCGGCCGGTGACTTCGCGAGCGGCGCCTACGTCTACCGGAACCACGCGGATGCGCCCGGCCGGATGCAGCCACCCCTTCGCTTCGCACCTGGACAGAACAGTTACTTCAAGACCTTCGGCGGCACCAGGAACCGTTGGGGAGACTACAGTGCCACGCAGGTCGACCCGCTGGACGATCATGGCTTCTGGACGCTCCAGGAGTACGCCGCCCCAAATCCCAATACCTGGGCGACCAAGTGGGCGCAGATACCCTGACAGACATTCGGGTACACTGGGTGACAAGGAGGAGTCATCCAGATGAGTACCGACGAGAAAGATTCCAAGCCGCCGGAGAAAGGGACCGAGATCATGCCCACCGAGGTGCGCGATTTCGACTTCTCACGGCAGGCGAATTGTGTGACGCCGGGCGGCTATCCGAGAAAGAAGGTGCCGCTCAACCCGAGCCCGCTTCCTCAGGGCGGGCCAATCCCCGCGGACGAGGTCCTCAACCGCGACGACGGCGAGTAAACAGCGGCCTCCGACCGCAACCCGCCATCGCAGAGAACCAGGGAAGGGCCTCCGGTGGAGGTGCATCGAGGTGGCTTGGCGGGGTTTCGCTTCATATCTGTTCCTGAGCTATTGGACGGTCCTGACGGCCGAGTTGATCGGCGATCGATCGCTCTACACCGTGACGTCTCTCGCCGTCCGTTTCCCAATGCGGCTGGTTTATTTCGGCCTCACGATCGCGTTCATGGGCAAGATGCTCGCGGCCGTGCTCCTGGGCAGAGCGCTGGTTCACCTGCCACTGGCCTGCACCAGCACGATCAGCGCCGCGACCTTCTTCGGCAGCGCGATCTGCATTTGGCACCGGCGCGGGCGGCAGCCGGTCGAGCCCGAGGTCACCTCGTCCTGGCACGGCGCGGTGGCTGTCTCTTTCCTCTCGATCTTCTTCTCCGAGTGGGCTGACTTCGGCCAGATCTCGGCGGCCGCCCTGGTTACCAAGTTCAACGCTCCGCTTCCGATCTGGCTGGGCGGCTCGCTGGCACTGTGCAGCAAGGGGGCGCTCGCCATGACCCTCGGGCTCAACCTTCGCCGACGGATCCCCGACCGCCTCGCGCGCGCTCTGTCCACCGCGTCGTGCCTAGCCCTCGGACTCGTCTCGCTCTACGAACTGATCCCTTTTAGGCATTGAATTTAGCGCCAAGGTCCACCCGCTGGCGACCGCAGCGTACTGTTTTCGCTGGAAGGACGGTTATGCAGACGAAGTCGAAATCACCGACTACCACTGAGCCTCCCCACGCCAGGAAAGGTGTGAGCCGTAAATCGCCCCTGGTCGAGCGCCGCCTGCCGAAGCATTTTCCCCCGACCAGACCAGGAGAAATGCTGCTGGAGGAGTTCCTGAAGCCCCTCGGCATCAGCCAGTCGGCCTTCGCGATCCGCCTTGGCGTCTCCTTCCCGAGGCTCAACGAGATCATCCGTGGGAAGCGTTCGGTGACGCCGGACACGGCGCTGCGGTTGGCCCGTGTCCTGGGTATGTCGGCAGACTTCTGGTTAGGGCTTCAACAGGATTGGGATCTGTGGCACGCGATGCACGGCAGCAACGCGGCGGAGATCGAACAGCTCGAGCCGCTACAGCGGCGGGCTCAGAACGAACGGCCCGGCGGTCGCCGGCTCGGGGAGCTCCGCGTCCCCAACTTCCGCCACAGGAAGTATACGGGGATGCCGAGGAGGAGCACTGCGGTGCCGGCGAGGGCGTCGCGGAGGCCGGTGAAGAAGATGTTGACGACGATCCCGGCGCCGGCGAGGGTGAAGAGGAGCGGCACCCACGGGTAGCCGGGCGTGGGGCGGGGGCGGGGCGCTTCCGGCAGCTTCCGGCGCAGCACGAGGAGGGCGACGCCTGAAAGGCCGAAGAAGATCCAGTCGGCGAAGACCACGTAGCTCAGCAGGCGGTCGTAGGCGCGGGTGAGGGCGAAGAGCGCCGCCACCCCGCCCTGGAGGAGGATCGCCGCGGTGGGCGCGTGGAAGCGCGGCGACAGCCGTCCGAGGACGCGGAAGAAGAGGCCGTCCTGCGCCATGGCGTAGTAGACCCGCGGCGCTGAGAGGAGAGCGAGGTTCAAGAAGCCGAAGGTCGAGACGACGATGAGCAGCGAGATGGCGCGCGCGCCGGCGGCGCCGAAGATCCGCGCCGCGGCGTCGGCGGCGGGGGTCTCGGTGGCGGCGAGCGCTGGCGCGCCCAGCACGTGGACGTAGGCGACGTTGGCCGCCACGTAGACGGCGATCACCGTGAGGACGCCGAAGAGCGTGGCGCGCGGCAGCGTCCGCAGCGGGTCGCGCACCTCCTCGGCGACGTAGTTCAGGTTCTGCCATCCGCCGTAGGCGAACATGGTGGGCACCAGGCCGGCGAGGAAGGCCGAGACGAGCGGCAGGCCGTGGCGGCCGGGCGGGACGAGGGGATGGAAGGTGAGGCCGGAGCGGCGGACGAGGACGAAGGCGCCGGCGATCAGCGCCGCGAGCGCCAGGGTCTTGGCGAAGGTGATGGTGTTGACCAGCACGGCGCCCGGCTTGATGCCGAGCGCATGGAAGCCGGCGAGGGCGAGGAGGACGGCGACGGCGAGCGGAGCCTCGATGCCGCGCGGCAGGGGGAGGAGGCGCGTCAGGTACTGCGCGAAGGCGACCGCCACGGCGGCCGTCGCCGCCGACTGGATGATCCACAGGAGCGACCAGCCGTGGAGGAAGGCGACGAGCGGGTGGAAGGCCTCGCGGAAGTAGGCGTACTGCCCCCCCACCTTCGGCAGCACCGTCCCCAGCTCCGCGAAGACGAACGCGCCGAGCAGAGCGATCAGGCCACCCGCCACCCACACCGAGACGATGAGGAACGGCGTCTCGACCGCCCGCGCCACCACGTACGGGTTGATGAAGATCCCCGAGCCGATGATCCCCGAGACGACGATCATCGTCGCGTCGAAGAGGTTCAGGCGGCGGGCGAAGGTCGCTGGGGTCGGGTCGGTCATGGTATGGGCCGCGGGCGGAGACCGGGTGGCCGTCCGCTCGAGTGGAGCTCACGCTGGAACGCCGGGACGCTATCAGAGGACACCGACTACCTCCTCCGGACTGGCTCGTCGAGCCTCGAGCCGTACTGAGCTGCTAAGCTGGCTATACGGCGGAAGGAGGAGAGCCATGGGAACCGTCAAAGTGACCGTCCGTTTGCCCAAAGGCGATCTCGATTTCGCCAAGCAGTACGCGCAGGCTCATCGAATCACGGTGACCGAGCTGATCGACCGCTACTTGAGGTCACTCCGCGGCGGGCCGGGCGCGATTCGCCCAGAGGTTGAAGCGATCTCGGGTCTGATCCCT
>Ga0307470_10000602_pt1 | contig 16551 bp, 18 predicted proteins | sample atmos_gasesAM3C__FD_204565 | JGI IMG/M metagenome (GOLD analysis project Ga0307470, IMG submission 204565) | Hardwood forest soil microbial communities from Morgan-Monroe State Forest, Indiana, United States - atmos_gasesAM3C_05 | ecosystem: Environmental > Terrestrial > Soil > Temperate forest... | reverse complement strand
GTTGGTTCAGTTCATTTCGGATTTCTTGGCCGTCCTTCATCACGAATCGAACTCTTTCCAACTCGCTGATGTCGGCTATGGGATCACCGGAAACAGCGATCATGTCGGCGAATTTTCCGGACTCAAGCGCACCAACGCGATCCTGCCAGCCGAGCATTTCTGCAGCGTTCGTCGTGATGGCGCGAAGAACGTCAAGCGAGGTCATCCCGGCCTGATGCAAGACTGGGAACCTCGATACCGAAGCTTGCCCCCGCGTTTTCCCGGGGACGTACCAGCCCATGTCGGAACCAGCGGCGAACTTTACTCCAGACTTCAGAACCCGCTGGACCAAACTGTCGTATCGCTGGTTGTCGCTCGCCGAGAACTTGTGCACAAACTCCGACTTCAGAATCTGCTGAGCCAGATCGCTGTAGCGCTGCCGATTACGCTCATCGGCCTGGAGACGCTCAGCTCGCATCGTCAAAGTCTCCGCAGTAATTCCCTGGACAACCTTGGTAAAAAAATCTCCATAGGAAGTAGGTGTGAAGTCGAAGAACATTCCCTTGTCCCGCATCTGCTTGAGCTGCTCGTCAGTTACCTCGTTACCGTGTTCGATCGAATCAGCGCCTGCATCGATCGCCGTCTGAATGCTGGTTTTGTCAACCGCGTGGACGGCAACCTTCAGGTGCTTGCGGTGCGCCTCTTCCACAACCGCTGCAAGTTCAGGAACCGTGAGATTTTCATCGGCCGCAACCTTGATCACGTCGACGTTGTAAAACTCATTCTGCCGGACCGCCTGCCGGGCACGGTCTGTTCCGTCAATTAGCAAAAACTCCTGCTCAAGGATCGCGTCGGCAAGGGCGGGATTGAGGTTCGCCATGTAATCACCGCGGGTGATGAGCTTGCGTCCTGAAGCCAGGATCCTCGGACCAGGGACGCGCCCCGCGTTGATGGCGTCGCGCAGCTCCGTATCGCCGTCGACCCCGGAATGTCCGAGGTTGCGCACCGTTGTGATACCACTCTCCAGGTCCTCGCGGGCTAACTGTGCGCCGATCAACACCCGTTTGCTGGGCGATTCCGCAATCGCGAACAATAGCCCCGGCAGAAAGCTGCCGTTGAAATGACGCGCCCGCTCGGCTTCCGGCGGCGTAACAGGGTCCACAAGCAGGTGAGTGTGGCTGTCGATCAGTCCGGCCAACAAGGTGGCGCTGCCGAGATCGATTGTCTTGATCCCCGCCGGCGCGTGACCTTGCACCTGGGAAGGAGAACCAACCTCTTTGATCTTCCCGCCTTCAATCAGCACCGCTGCGGGCGAAAGGATATTCCCAGAACGCGGATCGAGCAAACGTCCGGCTTTGACGACTGTAATCGCTGCCTGCGAATGAGCAGCGACGCAAATGAAGACCGCGAGAGCAGCGATTCGTGGGATCATGATCAACCCTCCTGAGGCGTCGCGGCGAGAGCAGACCCAATCGCCGTCACGAGACGGTTCCAGCCGTCCGTCTCTTCGCGCAGACGTTTCCGTCCTTTGGCGGTCAGCTCGTAATATTTCGCGCGCCGATTATTTTCCGATTTGTCCCATTCGGCCTTGAGCAATCCCTGGCGAACGAGGCGAAACAAGGCCGGATAAAGTGCGCCTTGCTCGATGAGCAGCGCACCCTTGGAAATTTGACTGATCCGGCGCAGCGCGCCGTAACCGTGGAGCGGCCCGAGCGAAACCGCTTTCAAAATGAGAAGGTCCAGCGTGCCCGGCAAAAGTTCAGCTTCGTCACTCATGCGTCCTCCTAAGTTGATTAGGAGAGTAATCGCTGCTCTCCTAAGCTGTCAAGGAGAGAAGAAAAGAAACTGCTTTCGTGCTTGATGTGAGCGCTCGGATTTTAATCCTTGGCTCATGGGCGCGACCGTAAACGTCAATGGCCGGATCTCCGCCGACCACGCCGCAGTCATTTCCGTTTTCGATCACGGCTTTCTCTACGGTGAGGGAATCTACGAAACGTTGCGGACCTATAACGGGCAGCCGTTTCTCTACGACCGCCACCTGCGGCGGATGCGCAACTCCGCCCGGCTCATCGATCTCGCGCTTCCTTTCACCGAGGACGAGCTGGCGGCACACATTCGCGGCACGATCGCTGCCGCTCAGCTCGACCACGCAGAGGCCTACGTTCGCGTGATGGTCACTCGCGGTATCGGCGATCTGACTTACGACCCGAAAGCAACGCCCACGCCGTCGTGGGTCATCATCATCAAACCGCTCCCCTCGCCGCCCGCTGAGATTTACGAGCGCGGAGTAAAGGTGGCGCTCGTTGACGTCGTCCGGAACCATCCGCAATCAGTGAACCCGATGATCAAAAGCAATAATCTCATGAACTCGGCGCTGGCCGCACAAGAGGCGATCAAGCGCGGCGGCTTCGAAGCCGTAATGCGAAACTATCGCGGCGAGCTGACGGAGTGCACGCAATCGAACCTGTTCATCGTGAAAAACGGAATCGCGCTCACGCCCCCGCTCGAGTCCGGCCTGTTGCCAGGGATAACGCGTGAATTTATTTTCGAGCTCGGCCGCGTCGCCGGTATCGACGTCCGCGAGCAGGTCCTCCGCGACGACGACTTATTCAGCGCCGATGAAGCATTCCTCACCAGCACCACGCGCGAACTTGTCCCGATTGTTTCCGTCGACGATCGAACCATCGGCAACGGGAAGCCTGGCCGCATTACAGAAAAGCTGCTGAAAACGTTTCGCGATCGCGCGTCGGCCGATTAGTCGAGCGAGCTTCCAAAAATTTGCACGAACACTAAAGTAACCAATCCAACTATGAACCCGAACAAAGAACTCTGGGAAAAAGGCGATTTTACCCGCATCGCCACGACCATGCGCGAGAGCGGCGAAGCACTCATGGAACGAATCGGCGTCAAAGCGGGAATGAAAGTCCTCGACCTCGGATGTGGCGATGGCACCACGGCGTTGCCGGCAGCGAAGCTCGGCGCAAATGTCCTGGGTGTCGATATTGCCAGTAACCTAGTTGAGGCCGGGAACAGGCGCGCGAAAGAGCAAGATCTCACCAACTGCAAATTCCAGGAAGGCGATGCTTCCAACCTTGAACAGTTGCCGGACAAGACATTTGACCTCGTCGTCAGCATCTTCGGTGCGATGTTTGCGCCCAAGCCTTTCGACGTGGCGAAGGCGATGGTGCGCGTGACCCGGCCAGGCGGACGAATTGTGATGGGTAATTGGATTCCGGGCGATCCAACCCTGGTCGCGCAGATCCTTAAGATCAGCTCGAGCTACACGCCTCCGCCGCCAGAAGGATTCGTTAGTCCAATGACCTGGGGCATCGAGCAGAATGTGGTCGAGCGCTTCACCGCTGCTGGAGTCTCAGCCGACAAGATCTCCTTCGCGCGCGATACCTTCATCTTTAATTACTCCGGCATTCCGTCCGGTTTCGTCGACGAATTCAGGAATTACTATGGCCCGACCATGAATGCCTTTGCCGCCGCTGAAAAAGCGGAGCGCGCGCCTGACCTGCAAAAGGAGCTGGAAGCATTGTTCGAGAGCCAGAACCAGAGCAACGACGAAACCAAAACATCGATTCCAGCGACTTTCCTCCGCGTAACCGTCGCGGTTTGAGAGTTTCCGATTAGGTGATGCTCGCTTCACGTCATGCTTTGCTTGCGGCGGCAGCGTTATCCGTCGTCGCGTTCATCGCCGCGCCCGCAAACGCGAAGCGCTCGGTTCCACAAGCCGTGGATCCAGTCACCGTACACGGCGTTACCTACACTGCGCCTGCCACCGCGATGGGCTTTGTAGTTGCGTCCGACGCTTCGTCCGGTCGGGAGCTTTGGCGGCAGCGCATCTACCAGATCCACGTCGATCCCTCTCGCGAGCGCGATGTTCAGGACGTCTTCATCAAGTCACTCACACTTCGAGGCAGTTCTCTCGTCATCGCGAACGAGCATGGAGAGCGTTACGCACTCGACTTATCCACCCGCAAAGTGACTCGTGAAAGCGACCCCAACAACTAACTACGCGATGCAGCGAGGATGAAAGGATGCGCCTAGTGGCGGGCAGCCACGCGTGGAGCGGAAGGCGTTAACGGTTCGTAAAAGCGCAGGGCTTCGATGTTACTGCCGAGTTGGCGCAATGGATAGAGACCTTTCGCTGCGCCCGCGCCAGGATCGCGGATGAGGTAATCGAATCCATCTTTGCCGGCGATGACAACGAAATGGGTGATGCCGCTCGGGAAACGCACCCGCACAATAACAGGATTACGATGGTCGAGGTTGGAATCGATCAGCGCATAGGAGGGTAAATCTTCATAGACGTGCTGGACTCGCTCCGGCGCCCACCAGGCAGCGCGGTCCCAGTAAATCCAGCCTTGCTCGGTGAAGCCGTCGGTGTCGGTGAGGAACCAGTTCAGTTGCTGCGGATCAACCTTGATCCCGTACGATTGAAACACCATCGCCGCGGCGGCGACGGCGCATCCCGCGCTGCCCATCGTACCGTTCTCCTCGACACCTCCGAGCGGATCGTCACTCCACCTTTCGTCGCCCTGACGAAACGAAGGCACCGCCAGTTCCAACCTGTGAAAGAAATAACGGCCGCCGCGCGGGGATAGCGCGCGTTTCCAGTTCCAATCGATGTAAACACCGGTCGCGCCCGCGAGCACGAACAAGACAAAAATAAAAAACGCGCGCCTCAAAGCACGAGACATAACTGCAGACATGCTGTTATTTCAACGTGTCGCTAATAAGCCTTAACAACGGTTACTCAGCCTCACTGCTTTTTCCAAACGACCCCGTCCGTCCAGGTAATTTTGGTTCCGTCAGCGGACAACTTTCCGTGTTGAGTGGCAAAGTCCTGGGCAAACACTTTGTCGCCTTCAATGCGTCCTTTCGACTTGGCCGTCTCACCCCCGACGTTTTCGATCGAAAGCGTTGAACCGGTTTGATGAATGGCCCAGACGTATTCCGATTTGCTGCCGTCGTCGTAATAGCCAACCCAGGTTCCCTCGAGACTGGGCGACTTTTTCCAAACGACGCCGTCGCTCCAGGTGATCTTGGTGCCGTCAGCCGACAGCGTTCCGTTCTGGGTCGCTAAATCGTCCGCGATAACTTTATCGCCTTCGAGGCGGCCCTTGGACTTCACCGTTTTGCCCCCGACGTTTTCGATCGCCAGCGTCAAGCCGGTTTGGCGGATTGCCCAGACGTATTCCGATTTTGTGCCGTCGTTGTAATAGCCAATCCAGGTTCCGTTGAGATCCGGAGGCCCGCCCGCATTTGAAACCGCCGGGAAATAAAACAGCCCGGCCGCCAGAACCGCAAACAGGACACGACAGATAAACTTTCTCATTTTGATTTTTCCCTTCGGTTGACGAATCCGCCGACCGTGGAGTGTTCGCACAGCAACGACAAGTTCTTTCGAGTCTTGTCCGGACTCGATTCATCGCCGATGTCGCGCGCGCTCGGCTACGGCCAACGAAGAACCAGGGCCGCGAGAATCGCGACGACCAGAGCCAGCCCAATCTCGATGTTTGCCACGATCGACCCCGAATGCGCCGGCTCATATCCGATTGCCACCAGAATGATCGCCGCCCAGATCAGCGCTCCCGCGACGATGGCTTTGACGAAGTTCTTCATCGACTCCTGCCTACCCGACAAAACGCATCTCGTCCAGATCGCACTCGCCGAGGATTCCACCTGCGGCGCGGACGAACTCTGCTAGCGTTTTCCTTATGCGAAAAATTATTTGCGGATTGGTTTTGGTTCTGGCGTCCCCCGTGTTCGCGGAGACGGCGTCGGTCGCCGATCGGGTGGCGCAACAGAATAAGTTGTTCGACGAGTTTTATGAGACGGGGCTGAAGAATTCGCCCGAGCGCGCCACGGCGGTTGGCGATTACCGCTACAACTCGCAGTTGGGCCAACACTCACTCGCTGAGATCACACGTGTTCACGCCGAAGCCGACGAATTTCTCAAGCGCCTCAAAGAGATCCCGACCGACGGGATGGGCGACAAGGATCTGCTTAGCCATCAATTGCTGCAACGGCAACTCGAACGGGAAGACGTGGGCTACGAGTTGAAGAATTTCGAGATGCCAATCAATCAACAGAACGGCGTCCATACCCGCCTGGCCGATCTGCCGCTCAGCGTGCCGTTCGATTCCGTGCAGCATTATCAGGATTACATTTCCCGGCTGCACCAGATCCCACGCGTCCTCGATCAAACTACCGAAGTGATGCGCCAAGGGATGAAGGACGGGCTGATGCCGCCGAAGCTTGTGCTCGAGAAGCTGCCTGGACAATGCGACGGAATCATCGCCGCGAACCCGTTCCTTCTGCCGACGAAAAAGTTCCCGAAAGAATTTTCCGAGGACGATAAGAAGCGGCTGACCGATGACATGACGAAGGCGATCAACGACGAGGTTTTCCCGGCCTACAAGAAGTTCGCCGAATTCCTCCGGACCGACTACGACCCGAAAGGACGATCAGAGATCTCGGTTGAAAGCCTGCCCGACGGCAAACGGCGCTACGTCGAAGCCGTCAAGAACATGACGACGTTGAATGTGACGCCGGCGGAAGTGCACGAGCTAGGACTAAAGGAAGTCGCGCGCATCACGGCGGAGATGACCAAGCTGGCGACGGCACAGGGCAAGAAGGACCTCGCGAGTTTCCGCGAAGCGATCAATAACGATCCGAATTGGAAGCCTAAGAGCGAGCAGCAGATCGTCGATGACTTTAAGAAATACATCGACCAGATGCAGCCGAAGCTACCGCAGCTCTTCGGTCTGCTTCCGAAAGCTCCGGTAACCGTGGAACCGATTCCCGGCTTCGCTAAGGCCGCGGCCACCCATTACGTCGGTGGCACGCCGGATGGAAAGCGACCGGGCCGCGTCGTGGTAGCTGTCTCCGATCCGACCACGCGCTCACTCGTTGACGACGAAGCCGTGGCTTACCACGAAGGTGTTCCTGGTCATCACATGCAGATCAGTATCGCGCAAACTTTGCCCGACTTGCCGAAGTTCCGGCTCCACGGCGGTTACTCATCCTATGCTGAAGGCTGGGCGCTCTACTCCGAAGAGCTAGGGAAAGAGATCGGCTTCTATAAGGATCCTGTCTCTGACTACGGCAGGTTGAACTCGGAGCTATTCCGCGCCGTGCGCCTGGTAGTGGATACCGGCATCCATGACAAGAACTGGAGCCGCCAGCAAGTGATCGATTACATGCACGCCAACGACGTGAACGATACCGTCGCGCAAAGCGAGACCGATCGTTACATCGCCTGGCCCGCCCAGGCGCTCGCCTACAAGATGGGCCAGCTGACCATCCGGAAGCTTCGCGAGAAAGCCAAGACCGAGCTTGGTTCCAAGTTCGATATCAAAGCTTTCCACGACGAAATCCTGAATGGCGGCGCCATGCCGCTCGACCTGCTCCAGGAACGTGTGGAACGTTGGATCAAAGAACAAGTAAAGTAAGAGCTAAGAGGTAAGAAATAGGAAGTAAGAGTTAGCAAGGCAGGCTGACTAGATTGTATGAAGGATTTCATTGATCCAGCAGTGGAGCGGTTTGCTCGCGATCACACTGAACGGGAGAGCGAGCTGCATGTGCGTCTTCGCGAGGAGACCTATCGAGTCATGAACTCGCCGCAGATGCAGGTTGACGCCATCGAAGGGCGTTTTCTCAAGATGCTTGTCCGCCTTACCGGTGCTCGCACTATCCTGGAGATCGGAACGTTCACTGGCTACAGCGCGCTCATGATGGCGGAAGGTTTGCCGGATGACGGCCGGCTTATCACATGTGAGGTAGATCCAAAAGCGGCCGCCATCGCGCAGCGCTATTTTTCCGAGAGCCCGCACGGAAGTAAAATCACTATCCGGATGGGGCCCGCCCTGGAAACAATCAAGACATTATCCGGCCCGCTCGACCTGGTGTTCATCGATGCGGACAAGGCGAACTACTCTCATTACTACGAAGCTTCTCTGCCTCTCCTCAAGCCCGGTGGCCTCATCATTGCCGACAACGTTCTCTGGAGCGGCAGAGTGCTTGACCCCAAGGAGCCCGACGATCACGCGATTGTGGCGTTTGACCGGATGGTTCAATCCGACTCGCGCGTCGAGAACGTCTGCCTCACCGTCCGCGACGGAATGATGCTGGCCCGGAAACGAAAATAACAATCGCCAGACCTAGGAACCAATTCCTCATTGACACGGGCGACGCATTTTCGAGACTGACGAGTCATGAAACTCGCACGTCGCACACTCGCCATCAGCACTCTCGGTATTATCCTGATCATTCTTGTGATCCTCGCCCTCGGTGGCGGCTTTTACGGAGGCGGCGGTTACTACTACGGTCCCGGTGGATTGGTCCTCCTCATCCTGATCATCCTGCTCGTAATGGGCAAGCTGTAGGCGGGCGATCGATCGCCGCAGAAGAGCCGGGCGCTCTAAGTAGTTCGCCAATGATGCCGGGGCTTAGTGCCCAGGCAATGGAAGCGGCTTCTGCAAATTACATTTCCAGCAAGTGAACCACGACCAGTTGGGATCGACGTAATTCTGCGCGCCGCAGTTGATGCAGGTGTAAACAGTTTGGGCGCCTCGTCCGCCTGCTTCGCCCGCATCCGCCCTCTTTTCCGTGCCCCGCCCGCCGTTGCCGTTCATTTTCGTTTCCATATCGCGACCGTCATTCTGCCCCCACCGCTGCGATAAAAGCAAGGCTAACGAAAATGAGATGAGGGACGGCCATCAAGACCGTGCTCTTCCACGAATAACAAATAACTCAGAACAATGAACCGGCTGCGGAGTAGCCGACGGTTCGCTCCAGCGTCTAGCCAAGCATTCTCTTCTTCGACAAGAGAAAGAAAAGTGCCGCGCTGGTCGGCACCAGAGCGACTGCACCAAAGACGACAACGAAAAGTACCAAATCTCCAAAGGCAGACATGCCATCTGAAGCCTGGGCGCCCGATTCGCTTGTAAGAGCTGAGTGGACAACAACCGCTACGGAGGCCAGGACGAACGCCAAGAGATAGCCACCGGCAACGATCGCGACTTTCAGGATTGGCCTCATAGATTGATGCGGAACTTGGCCGAACGAGACCAAGATGAGCGTCGGCCGTCAAGAACGCGTTTTCCCGAATGACAGATAACTCATCACAACGAACTCGGCTGCGCGTGCCTACGGACGAGGGCGACCAAAGAACAAAACGTAACCCTCGGAGTCCTTGAGCTCGAAGCCGCGGAGACCGTCATGGGTATCCTTGATTGGCTCCGAGAATTCGACATTTCGCGATGCAAATTCAGCCACTAGCGCATCAGGATCAGGTACAAGAAGGTACGCGTCCCAGCGTGCGGCAGGCTCCCTCTTGTAGTTAGGGAGTGGATCTACGCCGACACTCTTGAGCATGATCATTGCGCCACCTCGCTGCACGATGCCAAAGAAGAGATCGTCGCCAGGATTTTGAAAGGTAACCTCAAATCCAAGCCGGTCGCGATAGAATGAAAGCGCTTCCGCCACGTCCTGCACGATGAAGAACGGAGAGATACTGGCAATTTCAGGTCGTGTCATGGGTACGTCTCTTCGAATCTGATACGTCGGCCGCAATACTCAAACGGCAGTACGGCCCCCGTCGACCGCGAGTGTTACGCCGTGAACGAAACTGGCACGATCCGTCGCTAAAAAAACGATGGCCTCGGCAATTTCGTCCGCCGACGCCGGACGCCCCGCCGGAGCCTGAGCGGCGAGCTGCTGTAGCGCCTCACCCATCGCCTCGGTGCCTTCCGTGCGCGTTGGTCCGGGGCTCACCGCATTAACGCGGACACCGCTTGGGCCATATTCAGCCGCCCATACTTTGGTCAGCAGATTGATGGCGGCCTTGCTTGAGCCATAGAGGCTCATGCCCGGCGCACCGTAATGGGCAACCATGGTCGAGAGATTGACGATCGCCCCTTTGCCTCTCTTGGCCATTAGCGGGGCAAGTTCTGCTACCAGGAAGTAGGGCACCTTGACGTTGAGTGAATACACACTCTCAAAGACTTCCTCGGTCATTTCATGCGTCGGGCCAAACGGGTAGATCCCAGCGTTGTTGATCAGAATATCGACATGTCCGTTTCCGAGCTCGATCGCTTTTCTGGCTACTTCGCGCGCGCGCGACGCGTCTCGCAGGTCAGACGATATAAAATCCGCTTCGCCTCCGGCAGCGCGGATTTCTGCAACCGCCTTGTCGCCACGCTGCGCATTGCGGCCCACTACGATGACATGGATGCCAAGCGAGGTTAGTTTGTTAGCTGCCGCTCGGCCAATCCCGCTGGTTCCGCCTGTAATAAGTGCCGTCAACGAATTGGTAGCCATTTGCAATTTTCCTTTCAGCTTTTGGTGTAAACAATCGAAAGTTTCGCGTCAAGTGCTGCGCATTAGGTCTAACGAAAACAAGCTGAGCGACGGCCATCAAGAGCGTGCTCTTCCCGGATAACAAATAACTCATAACAATGAACTCGGCTGCGGAGCGGCCGGCCAGCCCACTCGCGAATGCTTTCGGAGTTCGCCCCATCGCATGGCTAGGCGTCTCCGCTTTCGGAACGTCGAATCCCGATAATCACGAGCGCGATGGATGGGACTAGGTTAAACACAATCACGATGATTTTGAAAAAGCCCAGGAGAATGTAGACCGCAAGATGGAAGGAATCTTCCGTAATTGGAATCCATTTGTTGTGCATTCCAAAAAACCAATCACCGCCAAACCGAATCACAAGGGATGCCACAATCAGCAAGCCTCCGTTAATGATGGTGCACCACCGGAAGAATGCTCGAATCACGTTGTAATCCATGGTCTTTACCCTTTCTGGGTTCTACGCCTAACGAAAACAAGATGAGCGACGGCTCCGGCAGGCGCAAGTGCCAGCGACTTGATTCACGCCAGCTAAAATCGACATGGGACACACAGCGCAGTGGAGACGTTGTCTGCAGCGTTTTGTTAGGTGGTTAGTTAGGAGCAACCCTTTAGTCGCGCTTCTTGCACTGTTCATTGAGGCGACGTAGTAGCTTTAATCCAGGTTCAAGATTAGGAGGAGACTGGTGATAGCTGAAAGCTACTCTTTTAGGTTCCGTTCCAGGTTCCTTAATCTCTACCCATTCCATCCCCTCATCTGCGCATCCCGGACACCCGATACGTTCGGGCAACGAAACTAAGTCGCGATAAGAGATTGCGCTTGTGATTTTGTTCCAGTCGTTGTCGCTAAGAGGCAACCTTTTGGACTTTGGAGGATAACCCTCTGGATTTAACGGTGATTGATCTAAACATTCCAAAAGGCCTGGTTTGAATGTCATTTCGGATCTGCAATAGCCAGTACACCTTCCTCCATCAGTTCCATATTTCACATAGAGAGGCTGATGTTTCGTGTCGGCACTGCGAATACGTGGAGCGCAACAGACTATAAGCGTGAACAAGAGAAAGAGAGTGAAGCGAGATCTGTAGATCACTTTTCCTCCAGTGAAGCGACAGCAACGTCCAATCCTACGGTGGCTGTGAGTCTTTTTCAATGGACAGCCCGATTTTCCGACCTGACGTTGACGCAGGGGCAAACTCTTGCCGGGGTGACGTTCGAAGCGCTGCGGCTCACCCACTATGTTAACGTCACGGTGAAGGACCAAACTTTTAACGACGGCTGGGTTACCAGTCCTAATCGACAGGCGATTATCGACACAATGGCTGCACCGAAAAACGATAAAGAGTCTGCCATCGTCCAGAGCCTGGATCCGGGCAGCTACACCGTGAAGGTCACCGGAGTAAACAATGCCACGGGAGTGGTGCGATGGGTAGGGACGGCGCGCTGCGCCGTCCGCCGAATTGCCGGTGCGTTCGATGTCGCGGACGCCGCAGCGCGGCGTCCCTACCAGATCTTCACGCGTGCGTCGTCGGCGCGGTTCCTTTATCTACTTGGCCGGCGGCCGTTTCCTCGCAGGCTTTTGTTGTTCCCGATACCAATCCTTCTTCTCTGCTTTCGTCATTTGCTTCGCGCCAGTCGATAACTCAGGGATGGCGAGGAGAGGGCACGGTGTGTGTCGCAAGACCCGCTCGCTATGGCTTCCTCGCAATGCGTCCAGGAAACCATTTCGTCCGTCGGTGGACATTACGATCAGGTCCGTTTCCTCTGACTGCGCGGTCTCCAGGATAACGTCGATCACATTCCCGCTCTTGCGGAGTTGGCGCCAGCCCCATCCGTCCACTCTGGGTGTCTCGACCTCAGGCTCTTTCTCACCCACGTGCAACAGAGTGACATGCCCGCGCTCGCACTTCAGCTGGCGCACCAGCCGCGCCGTGGCCAGGACGGCGGGGTGCGCAGACGGCGATTCCGCGACTGGAATCAGGACGCGGCGCAGCGAAACCGTTCCATCCTCTTCCGAAATGAAGCCCCGCCCGGTCTCTGGAACAAAGAGTGTCATCTCGCCGGATTTCCGCGCGACCGGTTCGGCGATGGACGGGCGGAGCCAATTGAAAGCGTGATGGTGGGTTGCGAGGACGATGAGATCGGCGGCGTTCTGGTGCAGATAGCTTAGCACCCCTGCGACTGGATCCGAACTGCTCCCGATGATCTTCTCCACATCGATCCCGAGATCGTTGAGCGCTTGAGTTGGGCTTCCGGCAGGGAGAATCCCCCAGCGTACCAGGGTATCCCGCACGCCGGGAAAATCGGACCAGTCGCGTTGCTCATCTTCGGTTTCGTGAATGAGCGAAAGCTTTCCTTTCGCGATGAGCGCCGTTTTTAGAGCGTAGGCAAACGCTCTGCGACTGGCCTCCGAGAAATCCGAAGGATGGACTACGTGGCGAATGACCGGCACCATCTCATCTGCGTCGGGCGGGGTTGTAACCATGTTGACGAGATTAGCCGCCGATCCATTCGACCGCCATAGGACAAAAGTCCAATAGGCGGGAAACGCTGAAAAGACTGAGGCGCTGGGTAGGGACGGCGCGCTGCGCCGTCCGCCGAATTGCCGTTGCGTTCGATCTCGCGGACGCCGCAGCGCGGCGTCCCTACCAAATCTTCACGCGCGCATTCAATTAAGCATCGGTAGCCCGCGCATCGTGAAGGAGATGGCTTTGAGTTCCGCGGCGAGCGACTTTGCCTGGTCCGAAGTAAGTTCGACCAGGGGCGGTCGCACCTTCGCCCACGCGGGATCGGTTGCGTAGATCGCGATAGCTTGCTTCAGCGCGCTGATCAGCGGGTACTTCTTTCCGAAGGCGGCGCGAACGACATTCAGTTTTGCCTGTTGCTCGTCGGCATCGGCGTTCTGCCACTCCAGGTAGAGCTTGTGAATGGCTGCCGGGTTAGCGTTGGCGGTCGCGGAAATGGTACCCACGCCGCCGTTCCGCATGTTGGCGAGAAGAAACGATTCGCTACCAACAAATACGTCGAAACCAGATTTAGCGAACGCGTCGAGGCAAAGCTTGGTGTTATTCCAATCGCCCGAGCTGTCTTTCATTCCGGCGATCGCATTGGGATAAGACTTAAGCAGGCGCTCGACCAGACCCACAGTAAGGCCGACCATCGCGACCGGTGGAATATGGTAGAGATAAACTCTCAGCCGGTTATCGCCGACGCGTTGCACGACCTCGCTGAAATGTCGGTAGAGACCTTCTTCGCTAACACCTTTGTAATAGAAGGGCGGCAGCATGAGGACACCCGCACAACCATGCTTTACCGCCTGCGATGTAAGTCTGGCAGTTTCCGCGATGGAACAGCAACCGGTGCCTACTATCACCCGCGACGTGTCGACTCCGGCGGTAACTAATTCATCGAGTAGCGTCGAGCGCTCTTCCGCCGCCAGCGAGTTTGCCTCGCTGGTGGTGCCGAACACGGCGAGCCCACAGTTCTGCGAAAGCAGCCATTGGCAATGCGCGATGAACCGTTCCTTGTCCGGCGAGAGATCGGCTCGGAACGGAGTTAGGACTGGCGCCAGAACGCCGCGGATACGCTCGCTTTTGATCATGGTTTCTCCGCTACCAAATCTTTACCCGTGCATCGTCGCCGCGGTACATCTTATCGCTGGGCTTAATGCCAAACGCATCGTAGAATGGAACCATGTTCGTAACTGGGCCGGTGACGCGTAGGAAGCTCGGCGCGTGGACGTCGGTCTTTACGCGGACGGCCAGGTTCTCCGGACGGATCTGGTTCATCCAGCCCAAGGCCCATCCGATGAAGTAACGTTGCGCAGGAGTGAAACCGCCGATCGATTTGCCGCTCTTGTATTGCTCGGTTTTCTTGAACGCGTCCCAGGCGATGGTGATGCCGCCCAGGTCTGCAATGTTTTCGCCCTGGGTGGCCTTGCCGTTCACGTGCGTGTCACCCACGGCGATGTAATCGTTGAATTGTTTCACGATCCCGGCGGCGCGCTTGGTGAATTCGTCGGCGTCTTCCCTGGTCCACCATTCCTTAAGATTGCCGCGCTCGTCGAATCGGCGGCCCTGGTCGTCGAAGCCATGAGTTAGCTCATGGCCAATGGTGGTGCCGGCGGCGTAACCATAAACGACAGCGTCGTCGATCTGAGCGTCGTCGATGCCCGGTAAGATAAAGATGGCGGCGGGAAGGACGATCTCGTTGTTCGCCGGGTTGTAGTAGGCGTTGTAAGTCTGCGGAGTCATCTGCCACTCGGTCCGATCAACCGGCTTGTGCAGCTTCGCGATGCTGTACTCGCGGTGCCAAATGTTGCCGCGGACGCAATTCATGAGATACGAAGTGTTGGTGACGATGTAAGTAGAGTAATCGCGCCAATGCTCGGGGTAGCCGACCTTTTTCACGACAGTGGCCAGCTTGCCGAGCGCACGTTCCTTGGTAGGAGCGGTCATCCAATCGAGCGCGTGGATGTGTTCGCCCATCGAGGTGAAGACCTCGTCGGTAAGTTTGGCGTAACGCTCCTTCGCCTGGGGCGTGAAGTAACGCTGAACGTAAAGCTGGCCGAGCGCGTCGCCGAGACACGACTCCTCGGCGTCGAGCACACGCTTGAAGCGTTCGCGTTGTTTCGGCGTGCCGTTCAGGATGGTGCCGAAGAAATGGAAGTTCTCGGCGTCCAACTTGCCGCCGGCTTTATCGGCAAAGGTATGAGCGAGCATCCAGCGCACGTAGGTCTTCCAATTGTCGAGTGACTGGCTGCCAAGTGACGCTTCGACCTGCTTGAAGAACTCGGGCTGACCCACGATGACGTCATTGATACCAGTAACATGGGTGGCTTCGAGAAATTCGCGCCAGCGAATGGATGGAGTGATCGCGGTGATCTCGTCGAGCGACATCGCGTTGTAGTTCTTCTGCGGGTCGCGCAGGTCTTCGAGTTTGCGGGAAGCGCCGGCGAGCTCGGTCTCCAGTCGCATCACGGCGGCGGCGTTCTCCGCGGCACGAGCAGCGTCGTCGCCGAGGAGAACAAACATTTGTGTAACGTGTTTTACATATTCCGCACGCAGCATGGTAGCGCGGCCATCAGTATCGAAGTAGTAGTCGCGGTTCGGTAACCCGAGGCCGCCCTGGTAGAGATGGAGCGCGTACTTGTCGCTATTCTTTTCGTCCTGCGCGATGAAGGGCGAATACATCGCGTTGACGCCCATGTATTGGAGATGCGCGATCGTCTCGAGCAGGCCGCGCTGATCTTTGATCGCAGCGATGCGTTCGAACTCTGGCGCGAGCGGGATGAAGCCTTGCTTCGCGTTCCCGGCTTCGTCCATCCCGGCCGTCCAGAAATCACCGATCTTCTGCTGGTTCGAACCGGGAACCGCAGCTTTATCCGCGGCTGCAGCCTTATTCAGCGCTACGACCCGGTTGTAGGTCTCTTCCTGGACGACGTTGAAGATGCCCCACGCTCTTTCGGAAGGCGGGATCGGATTCGCCTTAAGCCATTTGCCAACGGCGAAATGGAAAAAGTCGTCGCCCGGCGAGACGGAGCGATCCACGAACTCGTCGAGGTAGTTCTCGGCCGTAGCCGGCTTCGCCGACGTCTTATGATCGCGAGCCAGCGCCGGCGGTTCGCCGCTACAAGGAGTTAAACCGAGCGCGATCGCCGTGATCGTCAGAATAATGTTTCGCATAAATTGGTTGTTCATTACGTCGCGGAAGAGCCGGGACCGTACGCACAGCACCCCCCGGCGCAAGTGCGACGCGCGACCCGATTCTTGGGTCGTGACGCGAACCGCGATAATGGCGAGTGCATACGATCACACGGTGGAAGAAGTGTCCCGGCAAAACGTCAAGAACGGCGGGCGAGAGCAGGGCTCAAGACCAAAATGCGTTTATTCCGCCAGCATTGCCTGTAGAGCGCCTATTCCCGCCGTCCCAGACAACAAGCCTAAGAGGAGTTCTGAGGGTTTTTCCGCCGCAGCATGAAATTGATTTCTGCAATCTTGTTTTCCGCTCTGGCTAGAACTAATTCGATTTCGTTCTCCTTACGAGGCCAACCGCAAATGGTCAGCCAAGACTTAGCGAACTCAAGAACATCCCGGAAATTCAAATTTTGAATCTCAGCCGTCTCGGTATCCAATCGCTCTGAGCTCGCACCTTTGAGCGTATAGGAAGGAGCATCCATAAGGTGATCGAGAAGCCTCTACGCTTC
>Ga0307470_10000601_pt1 | contig 16555 bp, 14 predicted proteins | sample atmos_gasesAM3C__FD_204565 | JGI IMG/M metagenome (GOLD analysis project Ga0307470, IMG submission 204565) | Hardwood forest soil microbial communities from Morgan-Monroe State Forest, Indiana, United States - atmos_gasesAM3C_05 | ecosystem: Environmental > Terrestrial > Soil > Temperate forest... | reverse complement strand
CCCCGCACGCGGGGAGAGGTGAGCCCTCAGTTTACTACAAAACCTTGAATACGCGCTCGTCGTAGAGGGCGCCGCCGATCGGCTGCAATTCCTCGCGGAACGTTCGCGCCGTCTTCGACGAAATCCAGGCGTTCTTGTAGACCGACGATTTCCAGGTCTCGATCACCGTGAAGTGGTTCTTGCGGTTGGCCTGCACGACATCGTCGAAGCGGAGGTTGCCCGACGCATTGCGGCCCTCTTCGACAAAGGCTTTCACCTTCGCAGTGCCGGGCTCGACTTGCGTCGGAACCACGTCGACATGGGTCAGCACCAGGATCGCACCGCTGGACGCCGGCTTTGCCGGGCCGACCGACAGGGCGTTGTGAATGCGCTCGTCATAGGCGGCACTGCGCAACGGATCGAGTGCGGCGCGATATTTGGTGTAAGCATCCGTTTGTGCAAAAGCCTGCTTGGCGGCCAGCGACTTCCACTGCTCGACAATCCCGAAATGGCCGGGATCCGAAATCCGCTGGCCGACGTCGATCTGCACGGCGCCATCGGCCTTGCGGGCCGCAGCCGCATAAGCGTGCACGAGCTTGCGTGCATCGGCCGCCTTCGCGGGCGCGACTTCGGTGTAGACGACAATGGTCGCGGGCTGGCTTGGATCCGGCGCCGGCGGCGGTGTTTGAGCCCGCGCGGGAGCGGCCACGGCTACAAGGCCAGCCACGGCGACGACAGCCGCCAGAAAGGAACGATGCATCTGTGATTTCCTCCAGGAATGACGGGGACTGTCGTTGGAAAGGTGTCCTTTGATCTTTGGTATGCGCCCTGCGGTCCGTCTCGCCTCGCGAGGCTTTTGAACGGCGCTATGTTGACCGCACGAGACCGGCCGGCGTCAAGGCTTGGGGGGTGCTGCCGCCGGAATAAAATGCAGGGAAAACTGCGCGCCGCCCATCACCCGGTTCTCGACCACGATGGTCGCGCCGTGCAGTTCGGCGATACGCTGCACGATCGATAGCCCGAGCCCCGAACCGCCTTGGCTGTTGCGGTCACGCCGCCAGAAACGGCGGAAGATCAGCTCACGCTCCTCGTCCGCAATGCCGGCACCGCGGTCCTGCACGGTGACCCTGCCCTTCTCCTCGACGACGAATTCCACGACCGTATCCTTCGGCGCGTGACGGATGGCGTTTTCGGCAAGGTTACGGATCGCCCGCTTGATCATCTCGGCATTGCCTTTAACGAAAACCGGCGCGGTAGCACCCAACAGCGCGATCTCGCGTCCCTGTTCGAGCGCAAGCGGCGCGACGAAGCTGGCGACTTCCGCAGCGGCCGTCTGCAGATCGGCGACCTCCTTGGGATCGATCGCAAAGGCCTCGAGCTCGGCGATGTCGAGGAGCTGGCTGACGACCCGGCTCATCGCCTCGATATCCTGACGCAGCGCCTTGGCGACGCCGGGGTCGTCGAGCGTCTCGACGCGGGTGCGCAGGATGGAAAGCGGCGTGCGCAGCTCGTGCGCGGCATCCGCAGTGAATTCGCGTTGCAACCGGAAACCTTCATCGAGGCGATCGAGCGCCTTGTTGATTGCCGAAACCAGCGGCCGTACTTCGGTCGGGATTTCGTCAAACGGCAGGCGGATGTCGGTGCGTGCCGGCGTGATTTTCTGGGCGGTTTCGGATGCCTGCCGCAACGGCCACAGCGCGCGGCGAAAGATCACGATATCGATGACGAGCAGCACCAGCAGGATCGGCAGCGTGATCCAGCCGACATGCCGGTAGAAATCGTCGACAATATCGTCGATCAGCACGTCGCTGTTGGCGAGGTCTTCGGCCGCCTGCACCCACAAGACCTTGCCGCCGACGCTGCGGCGAACGCTCGCGCCGGAGATGACGGCGTCGCCCACGCTGGTTTCCAGAAATTGAACGGTGGCGGCGCGCGGATCGTTGGCAAAGATCGGCGCGTTGTCCTTCAGCGAGGAGAACAGCGTCTTACCGCTCTCATCGATCACGGCGTAGGTATATCGCCCGTAAGGCTGCGAATAGAGCCCCTGAAGATGCGGCGGCAAAGCAAGAGAAAGGCTGCCATCCGCCTTGAGCACCAGATGCTCGGCAAGCGACATCGCCTGCTCTTCCATCGCCTGGTTGTGGATGTTGTTGGTGGCCACACTCAGGAGCCACGACAGCGCCACCGACATCAGAACCGACGTGATCGCCACCACGATCACATGCAGGATCACGATGCGCGAGATGATCGATTTAAACCGGATCACGCTTTTCCTCGGCGATGAGGTATCCGACGCCGCGAATGGTGTGGATCGTCACCTTGGCGCCCCGGTCGGACAACTGCTTGCGCAAGCGGTGAACATAGACCTCGACTGCATTGGAGGCGACGTCGCCGGACAGGCCGAAAATATGATCCTCGACCTGCTTCTTCGAGACCACCCTGCCCTTGCTGCGCATCAGCAGCTCGAGCACGTCGGTCTCGCGCGCGGACAGCACCTGCGGCTGGTCGTCGATCAGGGCCTGCCGGCCGCGCAAATCGAATTCGAGATTGGCGATGTGCAGCGAGTTGCCGAGTTGCTGGCCGGGCCGGCGCAATTGTGCTTCCAGCCGCGCCACCAATTCTTCCAGCGCAAAGGGTTTGACCATGTAGTCGTCGGCACCCGAGCGCAGGCCGCTGACGCGGTCCTGCAAACCGCCGCGCGCGGTGAGCACGAGCACCGGCGTCGAGTCCTTGCGGTGGCGCAGTTCGCGCAACAGCGTGAGTCCGTCGCCGTCGGGCAGGCCGAGATCGAGGATCACCGCCGCATAGGTCGTGGTCATCAGCACGGCGCGCGCCTCGGCCGAGGTTGCGAGCAGATCGACCTCATAGCCAGCCGTTCGCAGGCCCTTGGCGAGCAATTCGGACAGCACCGCATTGTCTTCGATCACCAGTAGACGCATCGCGAGAGCCGTGGCGGACGTGTTGCCACCCAGCTTTGAGCCCTTTTGCCGCGAACGACAAGCTTGCCGGCGGCCTTCGGTTAACGAAAAGCGGCGCTGTAAGGCTAGCGTAAGAATTCGGCCACCCCCGACCGTCATTCCGGGGCGCGAGTGAAGCGAGCGAACTATGGTGCGCAATTGCGCACCTGAGAATCCATTTCCCATCACATTCCGGCGGCGCCATGGATTCCGGGCCTGCGCCTTACGGCGCATCCCGGAATGACGAAAGAGTGGGATCGCGCAACCTACTTCGCCAGGTGCTTGCGCAGGATTTCGGTCAGCTTTTGGGGGTCGGTCTGCGGCGGCATGAAGCCGAGATATTCGCCGTCCCGGCCCATCAGATAGATGATGCCGGTGTGGTCGATCGCATATTCGCCGCTCGGAGACGGCGGCAGCTTGGCGTAAAACGCCTTGTAGGCATTGGCGACTTTACGGATTTCTTCCGGCGTGCCGGTCAGGCCGACAAAGCTCTTGTGGAAGCCCGAAAGATATTCGCCGAGCACCTTGGTGTCGCGCTTGGGATCGATGGTGATGAAGATCGGCTGGATTCCCTCGGCCGCAGCGCCCAAGGCGTCGAGCGCTTGCGTGATCGCCATCAGGTCGGCTGGACAGATGTCGGGACAGAACGTGTAGCCGAAATAGACGATCATGAGCTTGCCGCGGAAGTCGCTGTCGGTGCGCTTCTTGCCGGTCTGGTCGGTCAGCGTGAATGGCCCGCCGACCGTACCGTGGCCATACATCAGATCTTCCATCATCTCTGCGGCGGTGAAGCGGTCCGGCGGATTCTCGCCGGCTCTCGCGGCGGGGAAGCCAAAGGCGAGCAGCGCGGCAATCGCAAGCCACGCTTTTACTTGGGCAAAAAGCACCGCTCAGATGCCGAAGGTGATGCGCGTGCCAGTCGTGGTGGTCAGCACCTTGCCGGGCATCTGGCGCTGCGCCTCCTGGGTGAAATTCAGCCCGCTGCAATGCATCGGGATCAGCACGTCGGGATTGAGCTTGCCGATTTCGGCGACAACCTGCGTCAGATAATCGGCAGGCGCCGGCCCCAGATGGAAGCCGCCCATGATGGCATGAACCTTGTCCACGCCGGAGACCTCCATCGCCTGCCGCACCGAATTGACGATGCCGACGTGGCCGCAGGAGGAGATGACGATGAGGCCCTTGTCCTTCAGGTTGAAGCAGGTCGCGTGCTCGTGGATGTGTTCATCCGGCACGATCTTGCCTTCCATTTCGGCCGGCAAATAATGGCTCCAGTCGCAGCCGGCGCCATCCTTCTGCTTGAACTCGACCAGCGAGTTCGGCAGCACTTTTTCGATCGAGTTGCGCTTGATCCTGCCGGTGGTGAAGGCGATGTCGCCGATCACGGTCGGCGTTTCACACAGCATCACCTTGACGTCGCGTTTGGCGAGTTCACGGCGGTCGAGCATGCCGTAATCGGCGAGTTCGCCCTGTCCGCTCCGGTTGTAACGCTGGCAGAAATTGTCCTCGCCGCCAGCATAGATCGTGAGATCCGATGGCATCGATTTCCGGTTCTTGTCGAGGAAACCCATCATGCCGCCGAGGTGATCCCAATGGCCGTGGCTCATGATGAGCGCATCGACCTTCGATGGATCGACCTTCAGCAATTCCATGTTGCCGTTGATGGCCTCCGGCGTCCAGCCATAGTCAAGCAGCAGCGTGCGCTTGAGGTCGCCGCGCTGCGGCTCCAGATAAAGCGACAGGCCCCATTCGCTGTGCAGCGGACGCAGCGAATTCGACGAACGGCCGGGCTCGGTCTTGACGCCCGCAACCTCGGCCGGCTTGAAGAAGATGTCGCTGGCGCTATCGACGAGAACCCGAACGCTCAGCTTGTCGATGGCGGGCACCTGGATCGGGCCGGCCTCGGCAAGCTCGATGCAGGAAAATCCCGATGCCGCAACGGCAAAACCGGCGGACATTTTCAGCGCGTCGCGTCGATTGATATCGGACATGCGTACCTCCCCAGGTGGTTTGGCGAAGTACAAGCCCGGCCGGGCGGCGTGTCAATGCAAATGACGGATACCAACGCCGAATGGAAGGGCCGCCTCCCGCGGGAACGGATTGAATGATCCCGTTTGCCAAACTATCGTGCGCGCGCAATGAAGACATTCTGTCATATGAAAATTAGCCTTGTGCTGGCGTCCCTCGCCGCTCTCACCGTTGCCGGGGCGTCGTTTCCGGCGCTGGCGCAAGCCGCCTATCCGAGCCGGCCGGTGCGCTTCATCGTGCCTTTTGCAGCCGGCGGCGTTGCCGATTCCACGTCACGCATCGTGGCGGAGAAACTTTCGGAAAAACTCGGCCAGCGCTTCTTTGTCGAGAACCAGCCCGGCGCCGGCGGCATCACCGCCGCGCGGACGGCGCTCGGTGCGGCAGCGGATGGCTATACGCTGATCATGCTGACCAACGGCACCGCGGTCAGCGTGTCCCTGTTCGAGAAGCTGCCGTTCGACCCGGTGAAGGACTTCACACCGATTTCGAGCCTTGGATTTTTCGACTTCGCTTTCGTCACCAGCGCCTCATCCGGCTTCAAAACGCTCGGCGAGTTCATTGCGGCGGCCAGGGTCAAGCCGGGCGCGCTCAATGTCGGCACCATCAATGTCGGCTCGACGCAGAATCTCTCGGCCGAACTGTTCAAGACCGCGGCCAATATCGACTTCACGCTGGTGCCGTTTCGCGGCAACCACGACGCCGAGGTGGCGCTGTTACAGGGTAACGTGTCGCTCGTGATCGACAGCTATTCGGTGCTCCAGGGCAACATCGTCGACGGCAAACTCCGCGCACTGGCTTCCTCCGGCGCGGTGCGGTCGGAGTCGACGCCCGATCTCGCGACGGTGAAGGAAAGCGGCGTCAACGACTACGACGTCGTGTCGTGGAATGCGCTGTTTGCACGATCAGGCACGCCGCCGGAGGTGATCAAGACCCTCAACAACGCGTTGCAGGAAATACTCAGTAACGCGGAGACGAAGAAGAAATTGCTCGCGCTCGGCATCGAGGCCAGGGCCGGTCCACCGGAAGCGATCGGAGAGCGGCTCAAATCCGACATCGACAAATGGCGGGCCGTGATCGAAAAGGCCCATATTCCGAAACAATAAGAATCCCCGAAGAGGCGTCCCATGACTTCCCTGTCGAGCGATCCCAAGCAATGGCATGTCGGCCTGATCGGCTATGGCGAGGTCGGCCGCATCCTCGCCGAGGACTTGCGCCAGCAGGACGTCCAGGTCGCCGCCTACGACATCGAGCTGCGCAGCGATCAGTCCGGCCGGGCCTTGCGCGATCATGCCAAGCAACATGGCGTAACGCTTAGCGCGTCGCACGCCGATCTCGCCGCCCAATCCGACTTCATCGTTTCGGCCGTGACCGCGAGCCAGGCCGTGCCGGTCGCCAAAGCCTGCGCGCAAGCCGTCAAACAAGGCGCGTGGTATCTCGACTTCAACTCCGCTTCGCCCGGCGCCAAGCAGCGCGCGGCAGCCCTGATCGATGACGCCGGCGGGCGCTATGTCGAGGGCGCGGTGATGACGTCGGTGCCGCCTCTTCGCTTGAAGGTGCCGCTGTTGCTCGGCGGCGGCGGCGCGGCCGCGCTCGCGCCGTTACTGATCGAGCTTGGTTTCGCCGCCAAGGTCGCAAGCGACAAGCTCGGCGTCGCGTCCGCGGTGAAGATGTGCCGCAGCGTGATGATCAAGGGGCTGGAAGCGATGGTGATCGAAAGCTTCACCACCGCGCGCGCCTATGGCGTCGAGGATGCGGTGCTGGCTTCGCTGAAGGAAACATTCCCCGGCATCGACTGGGAGAAGCAGGGCGCGTATTTCTTCCAGCGCGTGATCGAACATGGCCGCCGCCGCAGCGAAGAGGTGCGCGAGGTCGCCGAGACCGTTCGCGAGGTCGGCCTCGACCCGTGGTCGTCGCAAGGCACCGCCGAGCGCCAGGCCTGGGTCGCGGACCTCGCCGACGAAGGCCTGTTCGGCCAGCGCGGGACCAAGGAGTTTGCGCGCAGCGCCAACTGGCGCACCGAAGCCGATCGGATTTTGGGGGCGGTCAAATCTAAAACCGATCGATCGAAGAGTTGATCCCTCCCCCGCGGAGCGTGGGGAGGGAAGGCCGAAGCGAAAGCGAAGGCCAGGGTGGGGGTTCTTTCTTGATTGCCCCCACCCGGCTCATCGTTCGCTTCTGCTCATGATGATCTCACGAGCGAGCTTCGCTCGTCTCGGACCTCCCCACGCTTCGCGGGGGAGGGATAAGAAAGACAGAGCCCGCCAACCGAAGAAAGCCGCACATGCAATTTCAGAAAACACCGGGCTGGCTCGACTGGTACGCCGGCCCGTCAAAACCCCGCTTCAAATTGCCTGACGGCGCGGTCGACGCGCATTGCCATGTGTTCGGGCCTGGCGACGTCTTCCCTTTTGCGCCAGAGCGCAAGTACACGCCGTGCGACGCCTCGAAGGATCAGCTCTTTGCGTTGCGCGATCATCTCGGTTTCTCGCGCAACGTGATCGTGCAGGCGACTTGTCACGGCGCCGATAATTCGGCCGTCGTCGATGCGCTTTCCGCGGCGAACGGAAAAGCCCGCGGCATTGCCACGGTGAAGCGAAACATCAGCGATGCCGAACTTCAGGCGTTGCACGCGGCGGGCATCCGCGGCGTGCGTTTCAACTTCGTCAAGCGGCTGGTGGACTTTACGCCCAAGGACGAGTTGATGGAGATTGCGGGCCGCATCGCCAAACTCGGCTGGCATGTCGTGATCTATTTCGAGGCGGTCGATCTGCCGGAGCTGATGGATTTCTTCACGGCGCTGCCGACGACGATCGTGGTCGATCACATGGGGCGGCCAGATGTCACCAAGCCCGTGGACGGGCCGGAGTTCGCGCTGTTCGTGGATTTCATGAAAGCCAACGACAACGTGTGGTCAAAGGTCAGTTGCCCGGAGCGGTTGTCGGTGTCCGGGCCGCAAGCGCTCAATGGCGAACAGCGCGCCTACCGGGACGTCATCCCGTTTGCCAAGCGCCTGGTCGAAACCTTCCCCGACCGCGTCCTTTGGGGCACGGACTGGCCCCATCCCAACCTGAAGGGCCACATGCCGGACGACGGCCTGCTCGTCGACTTCATTCCGCACATCGCGACCACGCCCGAGCTGCAACAGAAGCTGCTCGTCGGTAATCCGATGCGGCTGTACTGGCCGGAAGAGGTCTGAAAAGCTAAAAGTGAAGGCTTTTCAATGCACCGTTTCGAAACGGTATTCCTCGCCGTCCTCACCCAACGACATGATGGAATAAAGCCTTTGCAGCTCTTCCTCGAGGTGTTCGTTTACGAGCATCAGCGCTTCAAGCGCCCCCCGCATGTTGCCATCGCAAGATGCTATGATTTTTTCGATAGCAACTTCAGTCCGCTTGTACGCCATTGGTAGTCCCCTACTAAAACGCCCGATGCCATATCCGGGTGTGATTGGGGCAAAATTCGGCGCTCGTAGCGATGATTTGGTGGCGTGCAGAAGTTTTCCCCTGTCGCGGCGTTTTAGGCGGTTTTAGGCCGCGATCGCGACGGCGCGGGGGCTAACTACATATTCCTTCAAGACGTTGTCCTTGGCGTCGACCTCAACCAGGGAGACGTCATAGGTCCAGAGGTCGGCGAGATGCTGCAGCACGCGCCGTGCATCGGTCTCGTTGAGCTGAGCGCCCTTCACCACCACATGGCGAAGCATCAGGCGGCGATCGCCGGCGAGATCGACGTCCATCACCTCGATATTGGGATCGATGAAGCCGACGTCGTATTGCCGCGCAAGCTCGCGGCGAATACGGCGATAGCCGCGCGCATCATGAATCGCATCGACCTGGATGCCTTCGCTGAATTCCGGATCGTCGTGCAGATGAAACATCCGCCAGCTTCGGATCAGCCTCGGGCTCAAGAACTGGCTGATGAAGCTTTCGTCGCGATAGTTGGCCCAGACCTCGCGCAGCACGCCCATCACGTCGCCCTTGCCCGCGATATCCGGAAACCACTCGCGGTCCTCGTCCTCGGGAGCGGTGACGATGCGCTCGATGTCCTGCATCATGGCAAAGCCGAGCGCATACGGATTGAAATCAGAGAAGCGCTGGTCGTCGAATTCAGGCTGAAACACCACATTGGTGTGCGATTGCAGGAATTCGAGGAAATTGCCGTCCGTGAGCCGGCCCTGCTGATGCAGACGGTTCATGATGCGATAGTGCACGTAAGTCGCGGTGCCCTCGTTCATCACCTTGGTCTGGCCCTGCGGATAGAAGTACTGCGCGATGTGACGCACGATCCGCAACAGCTCGCGCTGCCAGGGCTGCAAGCGCGGCGCGGTCTTTTCCAGGAAATAGAGAATGTTTTCCTGCGGCAGGCCGAGCAGCTTGCGCCGCCGCTCCGAATTCAGGATCTCGGTGCTCTTGGAGGGGCCCGTCGGCACCGTACGCCAGAGATCGTTGAACACGCTCTGCTCATGCTCGCGGCGTTCCTTGGCGCGCTTTTCTTCCTGGCGAAGGTCGAGACCCTTCTTGCCGGGATAGCGGTCGATGCCATGCGACATCAGCGCGTGCGCGGCATCGAGCGTCATCTCGACCGCAAGACGGCCATGGCGCTCCTCGCAGCTTGCGACATAGCCCTTGGCGAAATCGAGATAATCGAGGATGCCGTCGGCATCGGTCCACTGCTTGAACAGATAATTGTTCTTGAAGAAGTGGTTGTGGCCGAAGGCGGCGTGCGCGATCACCAGCGTCTGCATGGTCGCGGTGTTCTCTTCCATCAGGTAGGAGATGCACGGCGAGGAGTTGATCACGATCTCATAGGCAAGCCCCATCAGCCCCTTGCGGTAGAAGGTTTCGTGATGGGCGAAGCGCTTGCCGAACGACCAGTGCTTGTAGAACAGCGGCATGCCGGAGGAGGAGTACGCATCCAGCATCTGCTCGGCGGTGATGATCTCGATCTGGTTCGGATAGGTGTCGAGACCAAGCTCACCATGCGCGATCTCCTGGCAGGCATCATGGATGCGCTGCAACTGCTGGAAATCCCAATCGGCGCCTTCGAACAGCGGTTCGTGGGTCTCACTCATGACGCGGCCTTCTCCTGGCTTCGGCGACGCTGGAACAGATCGTGGAACACGGGGAAGATCTCGCTGCGGTTATTGACCTTGCGCATCGAGAGCGGCGCGCCTTCGCTGCGCAGGCGCTGATACAGCGTCCACAACGAGGAGTCCGGCATCTCGAAGCTCGAGCCGCTCGCCTCGCCGACTTCGAGATAGGCAAAGAATTGGCTCACCGGGAGAATACTTTCGGTCAACAGCCGTCCGGTGAGCGCGCTGTCGGCGATCGAGTTGTCGCCGTCGGAGGCTTGCGCGGCATAGATGTTCCAGTCCGCGGGGCGGAAGCGCGAGCGCACGATGTCGCTCATCGCCTGCAACGCGCTCGACACCATGGTGCCGCCGGAGGCCGGGCCGTAAAAGAACGTCTGCTCGTCAACTTCCTCGGCGCGATCGGTATGGCGGATGAAGACGATCTCGACATGCCGGTAACGGCGGGTGAGGAACACGTAGAGCAGCATGTAAAACCGTTTGGCGAGGTCCTTCATGTGCTCGGTCATCGAGCCAGACACGTCCATCAGGCAGAACATCACCGCCTGCGCCACCGGCTTCGGCACGCTTTCGAAGCGCCGGAAGCGGATGTCGATCGGATCGATGAAGGGAATGCGCTTGGCCTTGGCTCGGAGCGCGTCGAGTTCAACCAGAAGCTCCGCCCGGCGCTTCTCGTCCGTGCAGGCTTCGCACTCCGCCTCGAGTTCGGCGATCTCTTGCGGCTTCGGCCGCCTGAGCGCGACGCGGCGCGCCAGCGCCAGCTGCACGGTACGTTTCACCGAGATGTTCGCGGGCGAGCCCGACGTCGAATAGCCGGCGCGTTGCAGTCCCTCGCTCTCGACTTCGGCAAGCTTGCGCTTGGCAAGATCGGGCAGTTCGAGATCGTCGAGGAACAGGTTGACGAACTCGTCGCGCGACAGCACGAAACGGAAATCGTCCTCGCTGTCGCCCTCGCCCGGTTGCGAGCCGCGACCACCACCGCCGCCCTTCGGGCGTTCGATGATATCGCCTTCGATGAACTTCTTGTTGCCCGGCAACACACGGTCTCGCGTGCCGCCTTCGGTGCGGAACCGAGGCTCATGCATCCCGTCCAGCGGGATCGAGACCTCACCACCTTCCAGGACGTCCTTGATGTCCCGGCCTTCCGAGCTCTTTTTCACGGCGCCCTGAACCAGCGCCTTGGCGCGGCGCAGGAACCTTTGGCGGTTTTCCAGGCTCTTCGAGCCCGGATTCAATCGCCGATCAACAATGAACATCGCCACTAGCAGCTCCGATTCCGAAGTTCGCAAGCCACCACAGCAACCTCTGATACGAACTTCGGAATCAAAGGAGCTCTAGCAACTTATATATGCTAGTGCGGCTTTGAATTTGAAGTTCCTGATGCGAACTTGCTGCGACACTGATAGGAACTTCAAATTCGCCGCACTAGTGCCCACTCTCCGAAGTTGGTGTTGCACCTCAGCCGGCTTGTTTCACCCGCATGTACCACTCGACGAGCCGCCGGACCTGGCGCTCGGTATAACCGCGCCCCACCATCCGCGCGACGAAATCGCCGTGCTTCTTTTCGGTCTCGCCGTCCTTCTTCGACCCGAACGAGATCACCGGAAGCAAATCCTCGACCTGCGAGAATATACGCTTTTCGATCACTTCGCGGATCTTTTCGTAGGAGGTCCAGGTCGGATTCTTGCCGCTGTTCTGTGCGCGCGAGCGCAGCGAGAACTTGACGACCTCGTTGCGGAAGTCCTTCGGGTTGGCAATCCCTGCGGGCTTCTCGATCTTGGTCAGCTCCTGGTTGAGCAGTTCGCGATTGAGCATCTGTCCGGTGTCGGGATCCTTGAAGTCCTGATCCTCGATCCAGGCATCGGCATAATCGACGTAACGGTCGAACAGGTTCTGGCCGTAATCGGAATAGGATTCCAGATACGCCTTCTGGATTTCGTTGCCGATGAACTCGGCATAACGCGGCACGAGCTCAGCCTTGATGAATTCGAGATAACGCTTCTCGATTTCTTCCGACAGTTGCTCGCGACGGATCGCCTGCTCCAGCACGTACATCAGGTGCACCGGATCGGCGCCGACTTCAGAGGTATCGTGGTTGAAGGTCGACGCCAGCACCTTGAAGGCGAAACGGGTGGAGGCGCCGTCCATGCCTTCGTCGACGCCGGCGGCGTCCTTGTATTCCTGCACGCTGCGCGCCTTGGGATCGCTTTCTTTCAGGCTCTCGCCGTCATAGACGCGCATCTTGGCAAAGGTCGTGGAGTTCTCGTGCTTGCGAAGCCGCGACATTACCGAGAAGCGCGCGAGCGTTTCCAGCGTCGACGGCGCGCAAGGCGCGGCGGCAAGTTCGGAACCCGAGATCAGCTTCTCGTAGATCTTCTGCTCTTCGGTGACGCGCAGGCAGTACGGCACCTTGATGACGCAGATGCGGTCGATGAAGGCTTCGTTGTTCTTGTTGCCCTTGAAGCTCTGCCATTCCGCTTCGTTGGAGTGCGCGAGAATGACGCCGGTGAACGGGATCGCACCGATGTTCTCGCTGCCGATATAGTTGCCTTCCTGCGTTGCCGTGAGCAGCGGATGCAGCATCTTGATCGGCGCCTTGAACATTTCGACGAATTCGAGAATGCCCTGGTTGGAACGGTTGAGACCGCCGGAATAGCTGTAGGCGTCCGGATCGTTCTGCGCATAGGTCTCGAGCTTGCGGATGTCGACCTTGCCGACCAGCGAGGAGATGTCCTGGTTGTTCTCGTCGCCCGGTTCGGTCTTGGCGACCGCGATCTGGCGCAGCCGCGACGGCTGGATTCTGGCGACGCGGAAGCGAGAGATGTCGCCGCCAAAGGCCTCGAGCCGCTTCAGACACCACGGGCTCATCAACCCGTTGAGACGCCGGCGCGGAATGCCGTACTTCTCCTCGATCATCGGCCCGAGCTGTTCGGGATCGAACAGGCCGAGCGGCGACTCGAACACGGGCGAGAGTTCATCGCCGGCCTTGAGCACGTAGATCGGGTGAACTTCCATCAGCGACTTCAACCGCTCGGCGAGCGATGACTTGCCGCCACCAACCGGCCCGAGCAGATAGAGGATCTGTTTGCGCTCTTCGAGACCCTGGGCTGCATGCCGGAAGAAACCAACGATACGCTCGATCGTTTCTTCCATGCCGTGAAAGCCGGCGAAGGCCGGATAGACGCGCATGGTCCTGTTCAAAAAAATACGGCCAAGGCGTGGGTCCCTGGCCGTGTCTATCATCTGAGGCTCACCGATCGCCGCTAGTAGTCGCTCGGCTGCATTCGCATATCGCATCGGATCGCCTCGACACGATTCTAGATATTCCGCCATCGACATGTCGGTTTCGCTTCGCGCCTCAAACGATCGGGCGAAAGCGTTGAACAGAGAGTCGTTATACATTGATCCCGCTCCTCATCTGGTTTTCTGCATCGCTGGAACGCGCGTCATAACCACGTCGTCTAACGCTGCTTGTACCGGCCCCTTCCGAATCAGCCTCAACTCTATCCTCCATTGGACACGCGACTGACTTCATGAGGCAATGCAATACTTGTGCTAGATGATCCGCCATCGCCGGAATTAAGTTTATTCTTGCATGATGTAGCTATCCCGCAACATCCGGACCACTACTGGCGTGCTACGAAAGGCCATTAATCTTTTGTTAACTTATGCTTTCCTGAACGGCTTTTAAGTGCGTAAAATACGGCACAGACCGGCGTAAGCGGGGCGCGGCGCTTCACAAGCGCGGGAGTAACGCGACCCAGTGACGCGGTGTATGGAACCAACGCGCCAGACAAGAGTCTTAAGCGCGGCTGTGGGGCAGTGTGCGTCGCTTTCCCGACGAGCGTCGCGCGACGTTGACGGCCAGGCATGTCGATATCGATTGCCGACGATATCGATTGCTCGCTAGAGGAGCGGATTTGACATTCGCTACCCGCGAGTTCGCAAAGCGAATGTCAAATCAGAAGCTCCACTAGAAACCTATATTTGCTAGTGGTCCTTTGATTCTAACATTCGCAAAGGTGCCCGCTGAGCGGGGATGCGAATGTTAGAATCGGACCACTAGAGCACGAAGCGAGCTCTCAGGACTCGTCCTCGCCTCTCCCCGCCCCCACTCCTCGACCTGCTTTTGGAGTCTCGCGCTTCGCGTCCGCCGGTCGGCGGATTTCCCGGAAATCACCTCGCCGGCCTGTGGCCCGTTATTGCCTGGCTAGCCTTGTATTGCCTGGCTGGCCTTGGCCAATTCTTGGCTAATTCTTGGGCCACGCCTGCGCTCTATTCGATCACCTTACAGCAGGGCTTTCCGCAAGGCGAAAGCGCCCGGCCAACCCTGCCCTCACCCGGCCAATTCGCCTATTCGACCAGTGGATTAGAAGGCCGCCCGCCATAGGCAGCGGATTTCGGGGTATAGTTGCCCAGGCGGAGTGGATTTGACATTCGCTACCCACCTAGCCACAAGCTCGTAAAGCGAATGTCAGATCCAAAACTTCCCCGGAATCTAATATTTGCCGGAGGTCCTTCGATTCTAACATTCGCAAAAGTGCACGCCGAGCCGGGATGCGAATGTTAGAATCGGACCACCGGTGTCACAACCGGTAGTAACGGCCCCATGCGGCTGCCCGTGATTTCAAGGGGTCGGCCGACGAGAAGGCAATAACCGGCAAATTATTGCGGCAAGGAACGGCCATGACTCCCAGCGCAGACCTGTCGACAATTCTCAACCGCATTCTCGACACCGCCGCGGACAATCTGCGGGTCGCCAAGATCCTGATCCAGCTCGGGCTCGACCCCAACAACATTACTTACGACGCGATCTTCAACCGCCTGCTCGAGCTGTTCCTTGCCAACATCACGCTTGCCAACCTGTTCGCGCTGATCGGCGCGATCTTTTTCGTCGCGACCCTTCTGACCCAAACCATGGTGCCCTTGCGGGTGGCCAACATGTTCGGTTGCGCCTTCTTTGCCGGTTTCGGCGCGCTCGGCGGCAACATCGCGACGTTCCTGCTCTACTTCCTGATGGTGCCGATCAACGCCTTTCGCCTGCGCCAGATGCTCAACCTCGTGAAGATGGCGCGCAGCGCCACCGAAGGCGACACCTCGATGGAATGGCTGAAGCCGTTCATGACCGAGCGCAAGTACCGCAAGGGCGACGTGCTGTTCAAAAAGGATGAAGCCGCCAACGAGATGATGTTGACGGTGACCGGAAATTTCCTGGTGAAGGAAATCGGCGTCGAGCTGCCGCCAGGACGGCTGATGGGCGAACTCGGCTTCCTGTCGCCCGACAACAAGCGCACGGCCACCGTGACCTGCCTCGAAGACGGCCACGTGCTCACGATCACCTACGAGAAGCTGCTGGAAATCTATTTCCAGAATCCGCAATTCGGTTACTACTTCCTCGTGCTCACCAGCCAGCGTCTGCTCGAAAATATCGCGCGGCTCGAGGGCATCATCGCGCAAAACAAGATCGCCCAGACGACAACCGGCTAGGTAATACCGCGTGCGACCCCTCATGGTGAGGAGCGCGCCCGACCGAGCAGGCCGAGTGAGAGCGAGGCCGTTAGCGAACGGCGGCAAAAATGGCGCGCGTCTTCCGGACAATACTTCGTATTGCCGGGAGAACCATGAGGCCACCATCCTTCGAGACGCCGCTTACGCGGCTCCTCAGGATGAGGACAAACGAAGGTAAAGGAACGACAACCATGAAGGGGTGGCGCGCACGCATCGGATTTCTGGTGCCGCCCGGAAATCCGACCGTCGAACCGGAAATGATGCAGCTCGCGCCCGACGGCGTGTCGCTTCATTTCACGCGGATGAACGCGGACGGCCCGGCCGGGACTCACACCGGGCAGGAGGAGCGCAACCTCAGCCAGGTCGCGAGCGTGCCGGAGTGCGTCAAGCTGCTCGCCATGGTGTCGCCGCGCGTCATCGTGATGGCGCATACCGCGACGAGTTACACGCTCGGGCAGAAGCGGGAAGCCGAACTCGTCGCGCACATGGAAGTATTGGGCAGCGCGCGCTTCATCACCGCCTTCGGAAGCGCTCTCGAAGCCTTCGTGCATCTTGGCGCGCGGCGCATTGCGTATGCGACGCCCTACTCGGCCGAGATGACCGCGCGCGGCAAGCAGCATCTCGAAACCTGCGGGCTCCAAGTTGTAAGCTCCGGTCATCTCGCCAACGTGCGCAACATCTACGAAGAGAACAGCGAACGCGCTTATGCGATCGCGCGCCAGGTCGATCATCCCGACGCCGACGTGATCTTTCTCTCCGGCGTCGGCATGCCGACGCTCGATGCGTTGCAGGTGCTGGAGGAAGATACCGGCAAGCCCGTTGTCTCGGCTGCCTCGGCCATGATGTGGCATGCGCTGCGCACGGCGGGCGTCCGTTGCAGCATCAAAGGCTACGGCAGGTTGCTCGAGAGTATCTAGCAGGCATTCCCTGAATCCTGGAGGGATCACCATGAACAAGCGGAGCTTGCAGATTGTGACCGCGCTGTTGGGCGCCA
>Ga0307470_10000600_pt1 | contig 16596 bp, 12 predicted proteins | sample atmos_gasesAM3C__FD_204565 | JGI IMG/M metagenome (GOLD analysis project Ga0307470, IMG submission 204565) | Hardwood forest soil microbial communities from Morgan-Monroe State Forest, Indiana, United States - atmos_gasesAM3C_05 | ecosystem: Environmental > Terrestrial > Soil > Temperate forest... | reverse complement strand
GAGCGCCGCCGCCGCCGCCTCCTCGCGGCCGTGCCGGGCTTCGACCTGGTCGACCTCGAGGCCGAGCGGGACCTCGTCCCCGAGCTCCTCGCCGCGGTGCCGGCCGAGCGCCGGATCGTCTCCTGGCACGGCGCGGCGGCGAGCCCGGCGGCCCTCGCCGGGCGCTTCGCGCGGATGGCCGCCCAACCCGCCCGCCTCTACAAGCTGGTGCCGGGCGCCGCCCACGGCGGCGAGGAGCTCGCCCCCCTCCTCTTCCTCCAGGGGCTCAAGCGGCGCGACGTCGCCGCCTTCGCCTCCGGGGCCGCGGGCGCCTGGACGCGGCTCGTCGCCCCGCGGCTGGGCTGCCCGGTCGTCTACGGCGCGACGTCCGGGGAGCCGGGTGCCGCCGGCGCGCCGGGGCAGATTCCCCTCGCCCGCCTGCGCGAGGACTACGGCCTCCCCGACCTGCCGCCGGTCGCCGCTCTCTTCGGCATCGTCGGCAACCCGGTCGCCCACTCGCTCTCGCCGCGCCTCCACAACGGCGCCTACCGCGCCCTGGGGATCCCGGCGCTCTATCTGCCGTTCCACACCGCGGCCTTCGGCGACTTCTGGCTCGAGGTGGTCGAGAGCGGCATCCTCGAGCTGCTCGGGCTGCCGCTCAAGGGCCTCTCGGTCACCTCGCCGTTCAAGGCGGCGGCGCTCGCCGTGGCCGGGGCCGAGAGCCCGCGCGCCGGCCGCATCGGCGCCGCCAACACCCTGGTCTGCCGCGACGGCGTCTGGGAGGCGGAGTCGACCGATCCCGAGGGAGTGGTGCTGCCGCTTCGCGAGCGCGGCATCGAGCCCGCCGGGCGGCGCGCCGCGGTGGTGGGGACGGGGGGCGCCGGCCGCTCGGCGGCCCTCGGGCTCGCCCAGGCGGGCGCCGAGGTCACCCTCGTCAACCGCGGCGCCGAGCGCGGGCAGCGTGCCGCGGCCGACCTGCGGATGCCGTTCCTGCCGCTCGCCGGCTTCGATCCCGCGGCCTTCGACGTCCTGGTCAACGCGACCGACCTCGGCCGCAGGCCCGACGACCCGCTGCCCTTCGCCACCGGCACGCTGCGCCCCGGGGCGGTCGTCGTCGACCTGGTCTACGATGCCGACCGGGCCGAGCCGACGCGCCTCCTCGCCGCCGCGGCGGCGGGCGGGGCGATCTGCGTGGGAGGCAGAGAGGTCCTCCTGTCGCAGGCCCGCGGTCAGTTCCGGATGATGACCGGCCGCGAGATGCCGGTCGAGTTGGCACGCCGGCTGCTAGGCATCCCTGCGGTGCCCCAGAGAACGGACTCGCCCCGCGGAGGGGGCTCCCCAGGGCCGGGGGGCTCGCGATGACCTCGCCCGCGCCGGGGGTCCAGGCGCCGCCGGAGGCCCGCTTCCGGTTGCGCCGCATCGCCGGCCGCGCCGGCGCGAGCTTCGCGGACGACGTGCGGAGGGGGCTCACGGCGAGCCCCAAGTTCCTCCTCGCCAAGTACTTTTACGACGAGCTCGGCTCGCGTCTGTTCGAGGCGATCACCGCCCTGCCGGAGTACCACGTCACCCGCGCCGAGACCGAGCTGCTCACGGCGCACGCCGGGGAGATCGCGGCGGCCCTCGCCGGGCCGGTGCGGCTGGTCGAGCTGGGGAGCGGCGACGGCCGCAAGACGCGGCTCCTGATCGACGCGCTCCTCGCGGGCCAGAAGACGCTCGACTACCTGCCGATCGACGTCTCGGAGTCGACGCTGGCGCGGAGCGCCGAGGAGCTCACCGCCGACTACCCCGGGGTCTCGGTCCTCGGCTACGTCGCCGACTACCACGACGCGCTGGCCGCCCTCGCCGGCGCCGCCGAGCGCCGGCGCGGCGAGCGCACGCTCGTCCTCTTCCTGGGGTCGACCATCGGCAACCTCAACCCGGACGGCCAGCTCGCGCTGCTGCGCTCGGCGCGGGCGATGCTCGCGCCGGGCGATGGATTCCTCCTCGGCACCGATCTGCGCAAGCCGTTGGCCGAGCTCCTCCCGGCCTACGACGACGCCCTCGGGGTGACCGCGGCTTTCAATCTCAATCTCCTGTTGCGCATCGACCGCGAGCTGGGCGGGGACTTCGACGTCCGGGCCTTCCGCCACCTCGCGCGCTACGACGAGGTCGATCACCGCATCGAGATGCACCTCATGAGCCGCACCGCCCAACGGGTGCGGATCGCCGCCCTCGACCTCGCCGTCGATCTCGCGGCGGGCGAGACGATTTGGACCGAGAGCTCCTACAAGTTCTCGCTCGAGCAGGTGGCGGGGCTCGCCGCCGGCGCCGGCTTCCGCCTGGCGCGCACCTGGACCGATGCCGCCCAGCGCTTCGGCTCGCACCTCCTCCTCGCCGGCTGACCGCCGGTCCAGGGTTCAGCTTGGGTCCCGAGGACGGCCGCCTGGAAGGGCGTGTGGGTGGGTGGTGTCGAAGGCGGCCGCCCGCAGCGGACCCAAGCTGAACCACGACCAGCGTCTGCCGTTTTGACAGCCCCCTAGGGCGGGCGGTACGATTCGCGGCTCACGGCCGAGCCTCGCTCGCCTGCCGTCCGCCGAAGTAGCTCAGTGGTAGAGCGCCTGACTGTGGATCAGGAGGTCCCGGGTTCGAAACCCGGCTTCGGTGCCATAAATCATCGAAGAATCAGTGCTTAATAGCGCGAGGTGCAGGCGCCCGCCTGCGCCGAATTAGGCCGAATTACCCCCGTTTTAGCCCCCTTCGCGTACAACTTGCGTACAACCCTGGCGCCGGGTACGGAGGCGCAACTCTTTCCTTTTCAGCCGTCTGGGAGGCGGCCTAGCCATGCCCGAGAAGCGTCGAGGCGTCGTGGCGAGTATTACTCTCCAGGTTGTTCGGCAGGCATTTGCCGAGCCGGCGTCAGGCAACCCCTACTTCATTCGGGAGGAAAGGGGCCGCGACAGCATCCGCGGCTGCTATCTCCGAGTGCAGCGGCGCTCTGTGCAGTTCGGGACCCGGACCGACCGCGGCGCGTGCTGGCACAGGGTCGTCGAGGCGCGGCCGGACATGTCGCTCCAAGAGATCGAAGAGGCCCGCCTCGCGGTTCGGCGCCTCGTCCGGCAGATTGAGGACGAGGAGGAGCTCCCGGAATTGCGGCGTGGCAGACTGATGACGCTCCGGCAGCTCTCGGAGCTCTACCTAAGAGACTACGAGGAAACTCGGGCCGCACGCCGATCCGAGCGGACGATGGAGGCCTACCGCTCGCTTTGGACGACGCACCTACTGCCGCTCGCGGGTCACCTGCGACTCAGCGAGCTCACCAGCGGTGTCGTCCAGGGCCTCAAGACAGAGATTGCAGCTCGGGCTCAGCAGCAAGGAGGGCGGGCCAAAGGCAACGGCATCTACGCGGCGAACCGGTCTCTTCAGCAGCTAGACGCCGCCTTCCGATTCGCCCAAGCGCGGGAGTGGGTTTTGCGCAACCCCGCGGCTCGATCAGTGGTTGCGCGGTACGAGGAGGTCCGCGCCGAGGAATTTCTCGACGATGCCGCCTATCAGGCGATCGGGAAGGTGATCCGGGCACTTGAGGCAACCGCCTCGAGTTCCCTACTCCGGTATCTCGCCGCCCTTCGCTTGTCGATCTATACGGGTGCCCGGCATCGGGAAGAGATCCTGTGGGCTGAGCTTTCCTGGTGCCGCGATCTAGAGGGACCTGTCCCCCGGATCGGCATCCCGAGGGCGAAGGGCGACCGTGGCGGTCGCCGTGGCCGATGGATCTACCTCGGTCCGCACGGCGCGCGCTTGATCCGCGAGATGGTGCGCCCGGCCGGATCCGAGCACCTGGTTGTGCCCGGTCAGCGAGTCGGTTCTCCCCTCTACACGTTGATGCACCTGTGGCGGGACGTGCTGGAGCGCGCTGAGCTTCCCAGAATGACGGTCAAGGCGTTGAGACACTCTCATCGAACCCACGCAGTGATTGCGGGGCTTCCCGAGGAACACGAGCGGCAGCTCCTGGGACATCAGGGTGCCGCGGTCACCGATACTGTCTACCTTCATCGACACGGGCCGGCTCTTGCCGCAGCGGCCGCACGGATCGAGTCATACCTTCGCGAGCGAATGGGGGATCCTGAGGGTGCGCAGGACGCAGTCCGTGTCGAGGGCAAGACGGCGGTGGTTGGAGCCGAATCGTATTTGAGCCTATAGCCTGCTGATTACGAAGCAAGCTTGCCACCTGACACTTGAGAGTCTTGTCCGCCTCGTCGTAGGGAATCATGAGGTTCCAGGACCTTGCGGCGCCAGGTTTCAGGAATTCTGACCCAAGGGTATATGCCCTCCGCCCCAAGGAGCCTGGCAAATCTCCGTACCATGGCGGGCGCTCCGCGCGAGACTGTCCTCGCTCGGAACTCGATCTCGGCAGATTGGGGCTGAGAGCCAGCCCCGCCGGCGGGCCCGTCGAGAGTCGGGCCCGCTGGCGGCGGAGAGACGGAGGAGGCCGCCGGAGTCGGGCCGGTCAGGGCGCCTTGGGCTCCTCGGCGAAGCTCGTCTTGGCGAAGCCGGCGACGGTCATCCACAGGTCGACGCCGCGATGAATGGGGCCCTGGACGGATCCGCCGCGAAGGCGGGGGAGACGGCGATCAGGGCCAAGATCGCGACGGCTCCGGCGACCGCGAGGATCGACGGATTCATCGTCCTCATCGGGCACTCTCCTTTCCGGTGCGGACCGCGCCCCGGTGGAGGGGCCGCGAGCGGAGCCGCCCGGGCTACCGCCTCAGCGGCCACGAGCTGGTGCGCTCCGCCGCGGCCAGGTAAGCGCGGCGGGTGTGCGGGTTCCTGACCTCCGCCACGAGATACTCGACGTACCGACGGGAGGGCGCGCTCGGCGCACGCGCGATCGTTCCCGGGAGGGTGAGGCCGCGGCGGCTGGCGATCGCGCGAGAGAGGCGGCGATCCCCCAGGAGGTCAGCACAGTGCTAACGAAGAGGAGCCGCACCTGGTGGCCTAGTCGGGTCTTCGCCCGTGGGAGTCTGTCCAAGCTCGGCCATGGAGCCGGAGAAGGGTCGGTCCCAGGTGGAGGATGGGCGAGCGAGTCTGACCCGTCTCCATGGTAAGCCAGCACAGCACGAGCCGCGGCAACCTTCCCAATGAGTTGCGTTGGTAGCGCCGGCTTGCGTGTGATGTGCGGTTTGCGTAGGATTTGGGCCTGCGACACGCCGATAACCTATCCGTCCTTGGCCACTCGGGTCGCTCAAGGAGCTACCTGGAACGCTCGGAGAAATGGCATTGCTCGGGAAACGACGTAAGGACAGTTCACGGATGTGCGCCAGGGCGGTCTTTTGCGCAACCCATGGCCGCTGAGCGCAATTTGGCTGAAGCCTCGAGGTGCGCTCCGACCGCCATCGACCTATTCGCTGGTTGCGGGGGCCTGACCAGCGGTCTACGTGCCGCCGGTTTTCGAGTTTTGGCGGCGATCGAGAGCGACCCCGATGCGGCTGAGACTTACAAGGCAAACCATCGCGAGGTGCAGGTTATAGAGCGCGACATTCGCGAGGTGTCTCCCCGGCAGTTGTTCAGCACCCTCAAGTCTCGGCCCGATCAGACTTTGGACCTTCTCGCGGGCTGTCCTCCGTGCCAGGGGTTCACTCGTCTGACGGAGAACAACGGTCTGTTTGACCCCCGCAACCGGCTAGTTCTCGAATTTCTGAGATTCGCCGACGAACTTCGACCAAAGGCATGCATGCTTGAGAACGTTCCGGGCTTGCTCAGGAGAGGGAAGCAATATTTTCAGGAGCTGTGCGACGGACTGGAAGGACTTGGATATAACGTCGTTTACGATGTCCTCCAGCTGGCGGACTACGGAGTACCTCAGTTTCGAAAGCGCCTAGTGCTTCTGGCCGCACTTAACGGCACAATCCAGATCCCCCCGGCCACGCATCATGACCCTGCCCTTGTAGGCAAATCTGGACAGCGTCCTTGGAAAACGGTGCGCGAGGCGATAGGACATCTTCCCACTCCTCCGCTTCGCTCGGAGATCTTGGGTGCAAAGCGGATACTGCGATACATATGGCATTACAGTCGCGATATAGCGCCAGACGTACAGCGCCGCCTCGAGTACGCGCTCAAGAACGGCAAGAGTCGGAAATACCTGCCTCCCGGCCTTCGCCTCGCTTGTCATAGTCGTCGACCGGACGGGTTTAACGATGTTTATGGCGTGATTCACTGGGACCGTCCTTCGCCGACTATTACAAGCGGCTGTACGAACGCATCAAAGGGTCGTTTTGGTCACCCAGCAGCGCCGCGGCCGCTGACGGCAAGAGAGGCGGCTCTGTTGCAAACCTTTCCACTGTCATACAAGTTCCGAGGAGCAGGTCTGGAGAGCGTTGCGGTGCAGATAGGGAATGCGCTTCCTCGTAGATTCGCTCGCATTCTGGGCAAGTCGGTGATTAGGCAGCTAAAGCTGTGATTGTTGGTTGCAGGCGTGTGCCTCAAGGTGCGCTTGGCCTGGAGATGTTGTTGCGGACGCGTCAAAAAGGACATTACTCAGCCGAAGGCTTCCGAGGCGACCTGCGGGTTCTCGCAAGGCGTCGGAGTCTGGCGCGGACCTTGGAACCACAGGCCTCCGGGCTCCGCTTAACGTCGGATCCCCAGAGCCTCAGCACGGACCATCCGCTACTGCGAAGCGTGACGTCAACCAGGCGGTCGCGCATACGATTGCGCTCGAACTTCGCGATCCAGAACTCCGAGTTGCTGGCGGGAGCGAGGCCGTTCTCAAACCAGTCGCGGCCGTGCCAGAAATCACCGTCGACGAATACGGCGAGTCGATCCTTTCGGAACACAAAATCAGGCACGCCGAAGACCCCGCGATCATTACGGCGAAACCGCAAACCGAGTCTCTTGAGCTCCGCCTCGAGGCGCTGCTCCGGTTCGGTGTCGGATGTGCGAACCGACCGCATGATGCGTCGCCTGGTTTCTCCGTCAAACGTATCGGTCATTGGGGTAGCTCCACTTGAACAAGATCAAAGATAGCATGGTAAAATGCCGCTCAGCAATCGTCATGTGGCGCCTCTAGGCTTTTTGCCGCAAGCTGTGCGGGGCCAATCTGCTGTACGCGAGTTTGGGAGAACGATGACGGACTGCAGAGCTTGACCTTGAAGCCGGGGCCGAGAACCTAATGGAAACCCATTTCCCAACCGCCGCCGTGCAGGCAGGAGCTTCCGAGGAGCCGGTTCGATTCGTGGCGGATGCACGGCTAATCTCGATCCTGGGCGAGCAGCTAATAGGGTCGGAAAAGGTAGGTATCCTCGAACTCGTCAAAAACGCCTACGATGCGGGAGCGAGCGCTTGTGCCGTGACTCTGGAAGCAGTTCCGGGTCTTCAACCGGATCTTCGGACGAGGCCTGAATATGAGTCGTTGCCCGGTCCGATCATCGAGGTGGCAGACGACGGTTCGGGCATGTCGCGCGACGACCTTATCGAGGGCTGGCTTAGGCCGGCAACGCCGAGCCGTGCGCACATCAAAGAGCTCCTGCGTATTGAGCGAGAGAAAGCGGCTGAGCGCGGGTCGATGGCTTCTTTCGATGCGCTGGCGGATAAGCTTAGGCAGGCTCACAAAGGCAGACTGCCGCTCGGCGAGAAGGGCATCGGACGCCTCGCGACCCACCGTCTCGGCAGATTCCTGTGGCTCCGTACGAAGACGGCGGACGACCCATTGGAGTGGGAGCTGAAGATCGATTGGAGTCGCTTTGATCTTCTGGGCGAGAGGCCGGTCGACCTCAACACGATCGAGTTGACTCTACGTCACCAGGCTCCGACCGCTGTCTACGGAGGAATTTCCGGTACCGTGATTTGCTGCTACGGCGGCCGCCCCGGCTATGAATGGACGCGGGAACAGATCGTTGATGTAGGGAGGTCAGTCAATGCCCTACGTTCTCCTCGCACGGGGCCGAGTGGGTTCGAACCTCGTTTTACGAGTCCGCACGTCCCGGAGGAGGAGCTGGCGTCTCCTCTGGAACGCGTCCCGGCACCGTTCGAGCTCCTCGCGGTCGTGGACGAAAACGGCGGGGCCGATCTGAGCGTCGTTTTCAATCCTCCGGCTTTTTTGAGCGATGCTCCAGAAGGATTTGTTCACGAAGAGGTTGTCGATTTGCGTAGGGCAAGAGTGAAGAGTTGGAGATCGGAGGGAGTGGCACTTCGCACGCCCGAGTGCGGGCCGTTTATTCTGCACATCAGAGCATGGCTTCGACTCCGCGAATGGTTGGGCGCCGATTACAGAGAGGTGACCGCGTATTTGGACGCGTTTGGCGGCATTACCATTTTCAGAGATGGCATGGCAACTCTTCCGGCTCAACAGAGCGCGAAGGTGGATTGGCTCGGTCTGGCTCTGTCGCAAATCAAGAAGAGTTCCAACATCAGCTATTATCATCTCGTTGGCGAAATAGAACTGGAACAGGAGCGGACGCTCGGGCTTCGCGACAGGACAAGTCGGGAAGGTATGATCGAGACGATAGCCTATAAGGACTTGGCGTTGCTGACCAGTTCGGCTGTTCAGCAGCTACAAATTGAAATGCAGAGCGTTCGGAGCCGATGGAGCGCAACGCGTACGCGCCGCATTCAGCCGAAGACGCTGAGGACAGACGCGGCTATCGCCGCGCGGGTCAGCAGTCTTGTGGCAGATAACTACGATTTTCGCAAAGATCCGCTTAAGATTGCGCAGACCATAGGTGCAGAGGCTTCGCGGAGAATAGGGGAAGCGGCAAAGACTCTCAGTTCGCTTGACGAGCAGCTCGAACTACAAGAGCAAGAGCGAGAGGGCCTACTTGAGGCTGCGGGGTTCGGTCTTGCGATCGCGGTGGGAATTCACGAGATAGCTATGCTTGCGTCAGGCATAGTGGCGGACGCGAGGAGGCTGCGTGGGGGCATGAAAGGTGCTTCTGCTGCCTCCGAGACGCTCGAATCTTTGCGGACCCAGGCTGATGCTGTTCTCGGGGAAGTGAGGCGGCTGATCCCCCTCCGTGTCACGCGCGGCGAAGAAGCTAGGGCATTCTCGGTTCGAAGCGCGATTGAGGCGGCGATGGGAGCGTTTGTACTGACCCTGCAGCGTTCAGGGATCGCCGTGAAAATCGAGGGCGGAGATTTTCGAATCAAGACACGTTTTGGCGTGATAGCGCAGGTATTCGCCAACTTGTTGGCAAATGCTGTCTATTGGATCGGCAGTCAAGGGAAGGGCGGCGCAATCGAGATAGCGATTTCCCCTGACGGGCGGACGGTTCTTGTCGGCGACTCCGGTCCCGGCATCTCGAAGAGAATGCTGGGTCATCTCTTCGAGCCGTTCTATAGCGAGAAAGATCCACCAAGCGGATTGGGTCTATACATTTGCCAGTTTTATCTAAATAAGTGTCAAGCGACGATTGCGCTCGCTCGGAGCGGCGAGTCGTCGCTAGGTGGTGCGCAGTTTATTCTGGATTTTTCGAAGACGCCGGGTGGTGAGCCATGAACCGTGTCTGGCTGGTAGAAGACAAGATTCCGATTCAGACGCTATACGGCGGTCCATTTCCGTCAAGGCTGGATAAGAACATGGTTAGTCGTCTCCTGGAACTCGGTGATGCGGAATGGGAAGAGAAGGAGGTATACGAACTCTGTCGGAATCTCTGTAACTCAGGATATGACGTCGCGTTTTTCCTTTCGCCGCAGGCAATGCTAACCTTCCTGCAGGAGACGGCCTGGCCCCCGCACTCCGTGATTTTTGATTGGGAATACCCGGGTTCGGATGGCAAAAGCAATAGCTCTGTTCTGGAGGTCCTGCTGGAGGGTTCGTTTGCCTACCTACAGGTCTATACCCACCTAGGGGAGGAGGGGGGACAGGCAGAGCTGTCCGCCTTGCGCACGAAGTTCGGCAATCGCGTGTTGCAGACGCGCGCCAAGGCCGAGGTTAATCCCGATCAGCTTGCAGAGGAAATCAAGCAGGCCTGGACGGGAACGATAGCGGGTGATCTCGCCGACAGGGCCAGGAAAGCCGTTTTTGGTGCCGTAGAACGCTCGCTGATAGAGATGTGCGGAGTACCACGTGGCGCTATCGCGGCGATGACGCAAGGCGCATCCGAGAACTTGGTGCAAGTGGTCGTGTCGAAGATTAGGGATGAGATCGGTTCCGAAGGCTTTTCGGTGTTGAACGAGATTGTCGGTGCTTCGCACATCGGGGAGTCGAGCGATGGGCTACGTCGATTGCTGTCGATTTGGTATTATTTTTTCCCGGACGACGACGTTGTGAGGCGGGGAGACCTAGTCGAGGTAGGCGAAGACCTGGGATTTGTCGTGACGCCGCCCTGCGACATAACAAAATTTGCAAAGAAAACCGGCACGCAGCTAACGTGGCTGCGATGTGTTCGACTGAAGCAGGGTGCGAATATGCTGTCGCAGATGGGCTATCAGCTTAACGACATGGGATCTTCGATCATCGCTTCTCATGGAAAGGCGGGGCATGCCATTGTCGTGCTTCCGAACGTCCCGGAGTCTTCGGGGCGGAACACCGTAGCCGATTACGTATTGCTATGCCACGCTTGGGAGAGTCGGGCCTTCGAGGGAGTGGGCGGGGGCGTCGTGCATTATGGAAGCCTGACCGGCTTGCAACGCCGGTGTACCGTGGCTGCGGAATTCGCGAATTCCATCGTCACTGCCGTTACGGCTGTGATCGCATCAACGGGGATGCCGGATCTTCCCAGGGGAGAAGTAAGGCGACTCGCTGCACTGTTAGCGGCGGAGGAGGGCGGTGGCGCTCGTTAATTCCTCGCCGGAGATCGCGGGCGGAACGACGCTGTCAGTGAGGAGGCTAATGCCGCTCATCTTTGCAGAAAACGAAAGTACGGAGTCGGGCATCACCTACGCAGATAGGACAGGAGTGGTCTATCAATTCCCGAGGATGTACAGCCAGATCATTCGGGAAGGGGAGCGGTTCATTTATTATCGCGGGAGGCGTAGGCACGATGGCAGCCGGGCGCCTCAGGTCTATTTCGGCAGGGGGATCGTCGGCAGGATATGGGAGGACGAAGGGGCTGAGGACCGCTTTCTGTGCGAGATCCTGGACTTCGAGCCCTTTCCCTCTCCGGTGCCATTCAAGGACGCTGGCGGCGTGTACCTCGAGACCGGCGGGGCTCGGCGCGGCTATTTTCAGCGGGGAGTCCGTATGATCTCGGAGGATGATTTCCGCAGGATCCTTACGGCGGCGGAGGTGGAGGTGGAGGCGACGGCTGTCGACGAGGAGGAGCGGCTAGGCGGCGAGGCGCTCTCACGGCATCCACGGTACGCCTCCACTGCGGACGGGAAGCTCGTCGAGGAATTCGCGGTACGCTGGGCGATTGAAGAGATCCGACGACGTTATCCTGAGGCCTCCATCGAGCTCCAACCGCGGAACAATCCAGGCTTCGACGTCTTGGTCCGGACCGGCCCTGGAGATTCAACGCTTTTCGTGGAGGTCAAGGGCAGCCGGGGTGGCCCGAGGTTCTTCCTGACCGAAGGCGAGCGTCAGTTCGCTGTGACGAACGGAGGACGCTATCGCCTGATTGTGGTTCACGAGATTTGTCTCGCCAGCGGGCGGTGTAAGACCTACTGGCATGAGGGAGCCGTGTCCATTGAGACAGGTTTCCAACTGAAGGCCGTACAGTGGGCGTGCGAGGTTCCCTCGTGAACTGAATTGAGAGAGAGCGGTCTTCATCACGAAGGCTCGTCGAACTCTGCCGCACGTTCTACCCTCCCTCGCTCACCAATCGAAGCAGTCTGACCGAGCGAGGGGCGCGCGCGGTGTGAGGGATGGAACTCAACCTGCTGCGCGTGGCAGATGGTCGGGCGGGAGGTAGGGCAGTGCAGCCACCCTGCTCACTGAGTGCAATAGCCGGAGGAACGGAATGAGCAGCGTCCGGAAGCGCTTAAACCCAGTGGCTCTGCCTTTCTGGCCGTCGGCAAAACTACTTCTTGGTGCTGCGCTCTCTTTCTGTTTATCCCTGGGCTCTGTTGAGCTCATAGCGGCAACGATTGTGCCCGGGGAGCCAGGTATTAAGAGCTGGTGGTTTGTCGGGGTCATTGCATGGTTGCTGTCGCTTGTAATTGCGTTTACTGTGGGCGTCCTGGCTATTCGCGCTGCCTTTCAGCGCCGAAAAAAGACCGCCCTGCTTGCGCACATCGTTGCAGCGTATTTTGGCTTGATCTTTATGTTTTCTGGACTCTATTACAACATGTCATTCGCGGGTGACTTTGACGATGCGATTATCAAATATAACCATTATCGCGCTCAGGGCCAGAAGATAGATGCGGGCTTGCAATCCAAGGCCCTAGTCCTGGAGGACGCTCGGTACTTCCGCGGAATTAAGCAACGTCTCTGGTCCGGTGTTGACTGGCCCGTGGATGAAAATGGTTTGTTCCCGCACCTCTATTCTCCGGGCGATTTTGTCGTTCCTGTCGAGGATGTCTTAAAGAATGCTAAGGTAGAACCAATGAGTGCTGTTGTCAAGTTTGTGCCAACGGCGCGCATTTCGGTGCTCGTCGATTGCTGGCATGTCAGCGTAGTAACAATGACCACTCTGGGTAGTGGAGACATCCTTCCAAGCGTTTGGTACTCTAAGCTGGCGTCGGATATTCAAGTTCTCGCAGGCGTAGTGCTGTTGGTGATTGCGTTAGGAATGGCTATCGGAAATTGGTGGGAGCCTAAGACCGTCATTCGAGACGGCTAGAGGCGCTTGCCGGAGTGCTCCGTCGTGACCAATGCGTGCAGCATTGAAGCTCTTCGGTAGGGTCGATTCATGAACTAGCCATCACGACCGCCGGCCGCGGGTGGCCTTCTGGGAGGTCATCCTCTGCCGGCCGCGCTCCCGCCATTCGAAGTAGAGGCGCACGGGATAGCTGATGCCGGACTCGTTGCGGTACTCGGGCCCCGTGCCGTCGAGCCGCCACTTGCGTACGGTGGCGACGTGGACGTCCTCGAGATAGGCGACCTCGTGCTCGGTCAGGTCGCGGAGGTCGAGCCCGTCCGCGAGGCGGACCACTTCCGCGAGCGTCGGAGCGAGGGCGAGGACGGCCATCAGCCGCCGGATGGACGAGCGGATTCCCTGGGGGAGGGGATCGATGGGAGCAGGAGCGGCCGTGGTCGATTGGAGCTCCAGGGCGCGCTCCAGGCGCTCGGCCAGTCGGGGCACGCGCGCAAGGGCCTCGGCGAAATCGGTGACCGTGGGTTCACTCAAGGGTCAAGCCTCCAGGTGGTCTGACGTCAGAGGGGCTAAGGGCTTCGGGTCGAGGATCTCGATGCAGCGCTGCAGGAGAGCGCCGTCGAAGTGAGAGCCGGACTCGGCGCATAAGGCGTCGACGGCCTCAGCAGGCGACAGGGTGGGTGCGTAGGGGCGGGGGTTGGTCATCGTGTCGTACACGTCGGCGATGGCGACAAGGCGGGCGGAGAGAGGTATCCGCCCGGCCGCGAGGCCCAGCGGATACCCGGAGCCGTCCCACCGCTCGTGGTGGTGGGCGACCGCGTCGACGATGGATGCGGGGAGGGCGACGTCGGCGAGGAGCTGGACGCCCAGGAGCGGATGCCGCTCGACCTCCATGCGCTCGTCAGGCGAGAGCCGGCGATCCGCGAGGAGGAGCTCGCGCGGGACCAGGAGCTTTCCGAGGTCATGGAGGAGGGCGCCGAGGGCGAGGTCTTGGCGGGCCGGAGCGGACCAGCCAAGGGCGATCGCGAGGCGGTCGGCCAGGTCAGCGACGCGGAGGGAGTGGAGGGCCAGGTCCTCGTGCTGGAGACGGAGGAGCGATGCGAGGTAGACGGTCGCGTCGGCCTCCGGCGAGGCGAGGAGCGCGCGGAGGAAGAGGCGGAGGCGGAGGGGGCAGAGCATGAGGAGAGGAGATGTGCGGGGTCCTCGCGGACCCCGCGGCGGGTCAGCAGGGGTGTGGACCTCCAGCGCGGATCTCCGAGAGGAGGCGCACGAGGAAGAAGGCGAGGTAGTTCGCGGCGTTGGCGCAGGTCTTCGCGAGCCGTACGGGGTCCGGGGGCTCGGGCGCGGCGATCAGCTTGGCGATCTCCTGGAGCTGGCCGCGGAGCGCGGCGAGCTGGCAGGTCACCGGCTCCTCGTAGCGCCCCGACCGGGCGTGCCGGACGAGCTGGTCGATCTGGTGGAGGAAGAGGAGGCGCACGGCCGCCGTCGCTTCGCGCGGCGGCTCGTACGGCTCGCGGAAGAGCATGGGCGAGGGGCGTTCTCGTTCCATGGGTCGCCGGCCTAGGCGCGGAGCCTGGGGAGCGCCGCGGCGGCGAGCCCGAGGGCGAGGAGGAGGAGGCCCCAGGTCGAGAGGGTGGGGATGGCGGCGATCGGCCGCTTCGGCTGGCCGAGCGGCGTCACGGTGGGGTCGTCGTCGGCCGGCGTCGAGGGATCGTCGGAGGCGTCGGTCGCGAAGTTCGAGCCGGCCGTGAAGACCTGGGACTGGACGTGGGTCGTGCCCGGCGGAAGGTCGGAGGCGATCGTCGCCCGGAAGGTGACGGTCATCTGGGCGCCGGGGGCGAGCGACGCGAGGTCGACCTCGACGGCGTGGTCGTCCGGGCCGTTGCCCAGGGCCACGGTGCCGCCGCTCGCGACGACGGAGCCGGAAACGAGCGACAGGTGGGCGTCGAGCCCGGGCTTGACGACGAGGCCGGTCGCGGCGACGCCGGAGACGTTCGTGACGACGAAGGTGTAGGCGAGCGTGTCGCCCGCCTCCGCCATGCCGTCGCCGTTGACGTCGACCGCGAGCGCATCCGCGAGGCTGCTGTCGATCCTGGCCGCGGTCGGCGTCGTCGTCTGGGAGCAGGCGTTGAGCACCCGCACGAGAGACCGCTTCGAGATCTCGACGGCCAAGGGGGCGTCGCTCGTGCAGGCGGTGTTGGCGACCTGGGAGATCCCGGCCGGCAGTGGGTCCGCGACACGGAGCGCGATGAGCCGCGTGGCGGTCCCCCCGGCGGCCAAGGCGCCGACTGCCAGCGTGCAGACCGAGCCGGCGCTGCCGTCCGGCGCGCAGCTCCAGCCGGGCGAGCTCCCCGCGGCGTCGAAGCTCGTGTTGGCGGGGATGGTGTCGGTCACGACGACGCCGGCGTCGTTCTCGTTCCCGGCGTTCGAGACGGTCAGGCTGTAGATCAGGAGGCCTCCGGCCTGGATGGGACCGCCGGAGTAGGTCTTCGCAAGCCGGAGGACGGGCGCCGCGTTCGGGATGATGGGGAGGGTCGCGCACGACCTGTCGCCCGTGCCGTCGACCGCGCAGCCGGTGTTGCTCAAGAGGGCCGTGCCGGCGGCGAGAGGGTTCTCGATCGTGACGGCGAAGAGCGCCGAGGCGCTCGCTCCGGCGGGCAGGGTGCCGATCGCGAGGCTGCAGGTCGAGCCCGCGGCCGGGCCCGGAGAGCAGGTCCACCCCGGCGTGCTCGCGCCCGGCACGAAGGTGGTGTGGGCGGGGACCGTCTCCTGGAAGGCGACGCCCGCGGCGCCCTGGTTCCCGGTGTTCTGGACGGCGAGCGCATAGGCGAGGGTGGCGCCGGGCGTCGCCGTGCCCGAGGAGAGGCTCTTCGTCAGGTTGAGCATGGGGCGCCCGGTCGTCGGCGTCGTCACGGTGTGGCAGTCGGAGGAGGCGTCGGGAGAGGCCGCGCACGCCTGGTTGGCGATGCCGGTGGTCCCCGCCGGGAGAGGATTCGCGACCGTCACGGCGAAGCGCCGGAAGGTCGTCGCGCCGGCGTTCAGGGTCCCGAGGGTCGCCGTGCAGGCCGAGGCCGTGCAGGTCCAGCCGGCGTCGGAGTCCGCGGCGTCGAAGGTCGTGTTCGCCGGGACCGCCTCGGAGAGCGAGACGGCGGTCGCGCCGGCGTTTCCGGTGTTGGTCGCCGAGATCTTGTAGACGAGCGTGCCGCCCGGCGCGGCCGTGCCGGAGAGGAGGGTCTTCGCGACGGAGAGGACCGGGGTCCCCGCGGTGGGCGTCGAGATGGTCGCACAGTCGTCGACCTGGCTCGGCCCCTCGCGGACGCACCCGGTGTTGGGGATCGTCGAGACCCCGGCGGGAAGGGGATTCCCGACGGCGACGGCGAAGAGCCGCGAGACGCTGGCGCCGGCGAGAACGTTCCCGACCGGGTTGGTGCAGACGGAGCCCGGGCCGATCCCCGGGGAGCAGAACCAGCCCGGATCGGAGGCGGACGCCACGAAGGTCGTGTCGGGCGGCACCGTGTCGACGAGCTGGACGCCGCCGGCGCCGAGCGGCCCCAGGTTCTGCGCGGTCAGGGTGTAGGTGATCGTGGCGCCGGGGACGGCCGTGCCCGCCTCGGTCTTGGTGATGCGGAGCGAGTTGGCGACGCCCGGGCAGGAGCTCGCGGGGACGGTCTGCGTCTCGGACTTCGTGAAGTCCCCGAGGTCGGGGGTGTGGACGGTCGTGGACGAGCTGAAGGCGGCGACGCTCGGATTCCCGTAGATCGCCTTGTAGGTGATCGTGAACCCCGACTGGCCGGCCGGGTTCGAGATCGAGGGGTCGCAGGTGAAGGAGGCCCGTACGAAGGTGTCTCCGGAACTGTTCCCGGCGAGGATCTGGACGTCGCAGCTCACGTCGTCGTCGGGAGTCACGTAGGCCGAGCCCGGGAGGAAGCTGATGCCGGCCGAGCCGGTCGAGGGC
>Ga0307470_10000599_pt1 | contig 16615 bp, 11 predicted proteins | sample atmos_gasesAM3C__FD_204565 | JGI IMG/M metagenome (GOLD analysis project Ga0307470, IMG submission 204565) | Hardwood forest soil microbial communities from Morgan-Monroe State Forest, Indiana, United States - atmos_gasesAM3C_05 | ecosystem: Environmental > Terrestrial > Soil > Temperate forest... | reverse complement strand
ACGCTGCGCGCGGGATCGTGGCAGGTCACCGTGGCGGTGCACGCCGCCAAGCAGATCATCGCCGTCTGGCCCGGCCTGCACGAGCTTGCGTACGGGTTGGCGGTCGACGTGGGTTCGACCACGATCGCCGCGCACCTGTGCGATTTGGGCAGCGGCGAGGTCGTCGCCTCCGCGGGCGTCATGAACCCGCAGATACGCTTCGGCGAGGACTTGATGAGCCGCGTCTCTTATTCGATGATGAATCCCGGCGGCGCCGCGCTGATGACCGCGGCGGTGCGCGAAGCGCTCTGCGGGCTCGCGGTGGATGTGGCACGCCAAGCGGGCATCACTCATGAGGACATTCTCGAGGCGACGCTGGTCGGCAACCCGATCATGCATCACCTGCTGCTCGGCATCGATCCGGTGGAGCTCGGCGGCGCGCCCTTCGCTCTGGCCACCGATCACTCGCTCACCCTGCGGGCGAACGTCATCGATTTCAAACTGCACCGCAACGCGCGGATCTACGTGCTGCCGTGCATCGCCGGTCATGTCGGCGCGGATGCGGCGGGGATGGTGCTCGCCGAGCGCCCGGATCTCGCCGACGAGATGACCCTCCTCGTCGATGTCGGCACGAACGCGGAAATCGTGCTGGGGAACAGCCGGCGTCTCGTCGCCTGTTCCAGCCCCACCGGCCCCGCGTTCGAAGGCGCCCAGATCAGCTGCGGTCAACGCGCGGCGCCGGGAGCCATCGAACGCGTGCGCATCGACCGCGAGACTCTCGAACCGCGCTTCAAGGTCATCGGCTCCGATCTTTGGTCCGACGACCCGGGATTCGATGCGGCCACCGCGGCCAGCGGCATCACGGGCGTGTGCGGATCCGGCATCATCGAGGTCATCGCCGAAATGTATCTCGCCGGCATCATCAACCAGGACGGCGTCCTCGACGGCAGACTGGCGGCACGCTCACCGCGCATCGTCGAGAATGGACGGACTTTCGCTTATCTGCTGCATCGAGGCGCGGTGGTCGAGATGAAGATCACCCAAAACGACGTCCGCGCGATTCAACTCGCGAAAGCGGCGCTGTATGCCGGCGTCGCGCTGCTCATGGAACGGCTCGGCATCGACCACGTAGATCGTATCCGGCTCGCCGGAGCCTTCGGCAGCCACATCGACGTCAAGTACGCGACCATTCTCGGGATGGTTCCCGACTGCGATCTCAACCAGGTACGTTCGGCCGGCAATGCCGCCGGAACCGGCGCGCGCATCGCGCTCTTGGATGCGACCTCACGGGGCGTCATCGAATCCTTGGTCAGGCGCATCGAGAAAGTGGAGACCGCCATCGAGCCGCGCTTTCAACACCACTTCGTCGAGGCCATGGCGATTCCCCACAAGACCGCCGGCTACGCGAACCTGCGCAAGGTGGTCGAATTGCCGGCGCCCAAGGAATCCACGAGCCAAAGCGAGACTCGCGGCCGGCGGCCGCGCCGCGCCGAGTACTAAAAGGGCATGCCGTCCCGGCATGCCCTTTGCTCATTCGATGGAATGAGATTTCGCCTCACTCGTTTTCCGACCCGCCTGCATCGAACAGGAACGGCAGCACGGGGATTCCTTCCGTCCGCACCGACTCCAATTCGCCGGGCTCGATCCCAAGCGACTTGAGAATCGTCGCCGCCACCTGCGACGTCAACACGGGCGTTTTTATTACACGAGGGTCCATCCCCGGGTTGGAAACGACCAATCCCACATTGGTGTCCCCGAAACCGAACCCGCCGTGCTCGGCCACCTTGTTGCTGGTGGGTTTCGTGTAAATCGTTCCATACACGGGTTGCACGATGATGTCCGGGGTTCGGCTGTCGTGCAAGGGATCGCGGAATTTCAGCTTCAGCTCTTCTCCCGACATGACTTCGTCGATGTACAGGGCCTTGGCGTTTTGGTTGAGATAGTCTGCAACCAGCTTCGTCTTGCTCTGATCCGGCAGCCAGATCAGCCCAATGTCGTCATCCTGCACCCATCCGCACGGCCCTTCCGGACAATTGTTGCCTGCATCCGTGATGATCTTGGCCCCTTCGCTCGTTTTGCAATTGGAAACCGTGCAAACGAGATCCGCGAAGTGTCCGGGCTTGACGAGCTTTTCGAGATTGATGGGCGATTGGCCGTGCTTTGCGGTCACGATGATGAGCGTCGAATCGTAAATGCCGGCCTTCTTCAAGCCCTGAATGAATTGCCACAGCGCATCGTCGGTCTTCTTGAGCCCGTAGGCCAGCACGGCGGAGGGTGTGCCCAACCCGTCGATGTAGCCTCCGCGCTGTCCATTGATCGCCGGATCCGTATCGGCCGCGCAGCCGCCGCCGGAATTGTCCACCAGCAGCTTCTGTCCCACGCTGACGGCCTGGAAATTCATGCCGAAGACGGTGGGCACGCCGACGCGCTTCGTGCCTTCATGGTTCATCCCCTGAATCTCATTGAGAACCGCTGCCACCTTCAAGGCGTCGTTCTGCACGGTGCACACCACGCTCAGGGTGTTGTCGTAGCCGCCGACGTTGGTGATTTCCGGGGTGTACAGGTCGTCGACCCCTTTACCCGAGCGGCCGTTCACCAGGTCATAAGCGGGGTGTTTGTCCGCCCAGGCGGTGCGGCCGGCGCGCTCTGCCTTGATCACTTCGAACACGGTGTTGGTGCGGATCGCATCGTGCGGGAAGAACGCCGAGCACCGTCCCTGTGCATCGATGTGGCGCGGGAGCGCATCCGGATTGATCTTGTTTTGCGAAACGCCGCCCACGTACTCGTCGATCGACTCATCGAAAATCATCTGCGTTCCCGGCGGCCCGGAACACGTCGTGTTGTCCGGCGCCCAAATCGTTCGATCGTAACTGTAATCGTAGAAGAGTCCGTGGGTCCGCGGCGAACCTCCCGTTACCAGCGCCAGCAATCCCGGAAACGAATCCGAATTGGCCGGCGTCCTTGCGTTGGAAAATGTGACTCCGTGCTCGCTCAATTCGTCCAACGCCGATCCCTTGTGCGATTTCACGTAGCTGGCCACGTCCAACGCGTGCAGTCCGTCGATGCTGATCAACAGCACGTGTTTGATCTTGCCCTCATGCAATCCGTCCTCGGCCCGGGCCGGAGCCTGCACGACTGCCGCCGTCAGGCCCATCGACAGGGCCGCTCCGAGTAACTGCCTTTTCATAGTGGTTCCCCTTGGTTGCGGTGCGTTTTGGTTGCTATGCACTGTGCGCGGACTAGTTTCCGGCGAGACTGTTGCCGTCTGATTACAGCGCTGTGAGCGCGGTCCGTGCGATCAGGCCGCACGCATTTGCCGACCGTCGCTGGAGCGTCTACGGTATGCGCTTGAGATAACCAACCCGAGAGGAGTACTGACATGTCGACTCAAACCGTCGCCGCTCGCCTTGCGGAGCTGTGCCGTCAGGGCAAATTCGAAGCTGCACAGAAGGAGCTATTCGCAGAGGATGCGGTCAGCATCGAACCTCGCGAGACGCCGTATTTCCCGAAAGAAACAAAGGGATTGCGGGCAATTATCGAGAAGGGACACAAGTTCGAATCGATGCTGGAGAAAGTGCACGGATGTACAGCTTCGGCGCCGCTGATCGCCGGCGATGCGTTCGCGCTCACATTGGCGATGGATGTCACCATGAAAGGGCGCGGACGCGTAAAGCTCGAGGAAGTCTGCGTCTACGAGGTCAAAGACGGGAAGGTGGTGTCAGAGCGGTTCTTCATGTAGCGCGCTCATGGCGCTCGAGTCTCGCGCAGCCTTTGTCTCCTGCTGAAATCGCAAAAGAGCTTCAAGGAAAAACATTAGCAATAGTTTATAAAGATTGGATAAATATGACAAATAAGACTGGGCAATGACTTCAAAAACGGCGTCTGCGGGCAGGGCAGCGCACTCGCAAACGCCGTGATTTCTTGCGCGCGAAGGCGAGGCATGTCACGGCAGCGCGAAGCCGCCGCAGGCGGTCCGTGATCCAGCGAAGCCCCGTCAATCAGCGCGGCAGCAAGAAACAGGCCCGCCCGGCAGGCCCGGCCTGCCTCTCATAGCAGAAACGCCTCATAGGATCTCTGAAAGTAGTTCAGCAGATGGCGCGGAGCGATCGGACGCTGCAAATCCGGCTGAAGTCGCGACATGAAGCATTGCAGGGCGTGCGTCTTGGCCCGCCGGGCCTCCGAATCCAATGGAAATTTCCCCCAGCTCACCTCGCGAAACTCGGCCGGATCTGCGTGTTGCCAGGTCCAAATCGGATACCGTGCCAATGGAATTCCTCGCGTACGGGCGATCTCGCAGCAGATGCTGCCCACGACGTCGTGGTCCGGGTGTCCGTCCCGTTCATACGGCGCGATCATGGTCATTCCCGGCTCGATGAGCGACAGAATCGCACCGCGCAGTTTCTGTTGAAAATCACCGACGCGCCCATCCGGAAGCCCAAGCCGGACAACCGAGACGTGGGTGGCACAGAGCTTACGCAACGCCTCTTTCAACTCCCCCCGCCGGATGACATCCAGGTTCTTGCGCGCCGGAAGCGCAGCTTCGCCGTCGGTCACGCTCAGCACGGTCACGGATCTTCCCATCCCCGCCCAGGTATGGATGAGTCCGCCGGCGCCCATGATCTCATCGTCTGGATGAGGCGCGACGACCAGCAATGGACCTTCCGCGGGCGACCAGTCCGATCGACGAAACAAGTGTTGCGCCCACACTCGTTCCGATGTTCCGGAGATCGTGGGGTCGGTGACATCGGGCTGAGACGACTGCATGGTAATCCATGATGGCGCGGCGAAAGATCGGCGGCTGTCAGTCGATTGGCTGTTCAAATGTAGGAATACGCCGCCTGGGTCCCAGCCGCGCCGCTTGAGCCCATCTGGATTCGGCTTGATGGAGCCGCGGCGATGCTGTCTCAAAGGGTTTCCCGCGCATGCTCCCGCGTCACGGTAGCCAGAGCCTCGCGCAATTCCTCCATCCGGAACGGCTTGGGAATGATCCTGATCTGATGGGCGGCCGCACTGCGGCTGGCCGCCTCCGCGTAGCCGCTGGTCAACAGCACCGGTAGATGGGGACGCCGCCGCCGAATTTCCTGCGCCAAGTCAACGCCGTTCATGCGCCCCGGCATCATGACGTCGGAAAGCACGATGTCTATCGCCCGTTTATCCGCGAGCGCACCCAGCGCGGCTTCGGCGCTCGCCACTCGTGTCGTGTCATACCCCAGTTGATTGATCATTTCGACGGTGAGCGCCGCCACCTCATCGTCGTCCTCCACCAGCAAGACTTGACCGGTCGAGGCCGCCGTTTCCGGAGATCGATCCATCAGGGGGTCCGCGGAACAGGCGGGCGGCGTCTTGAGGGTTCGCGGCAGGAACAGGGATACATTGGTACCGTGTCCCAGGGTACTGTCGATCCGCACCGCACCTTTCGACGCGCGGGCGAATCCATGGGCTTGCGCAAGCCCCAGCCCCGATCCCTTGCCGGCCTCCTTGGTCGTAAAAAACGGTTCAAAGGCATGAGAGAGCACATCGGCCGCCATCCCCACGCCGGTGTCAGTGATGTCCAATCGCACGAAATCCCCGGTCAACTCGTGATCAGCCAACGCAGGAGAATTGTGGGCGCTGATCGTGACGATCCCGCCCGTGGGCATCGCATCGCGCGCATTGACCGCCAGATTGAGAATGACGAGCTCGAGCTCACCGGGATCGACCTCGACCGGCCACAAATCCTCCGCGAACTCGGATTGAAATTGCACGTCGCCTCGAAGGCTCCGGTCCAGCAATTCACGCATGGCGACGATCAGACGATTGAGGTCCACCGGCTCCGGGCGCAGCGGTTGGCGGCGCGCAAAGGCGAGCAGCTGGCGGCACAGGCTCGCCCCGCGTTCGACTGCCTGCTTCATGGCGTTGAACACGCGCTCGCGCCCAGCCGGATCGCCCGGACGTCCCATGATTTGCAGACCGCCTGAGATTACCTGCAATAGATTGTTGAAATCATGCGCCACGCCTCCGGTGAGCTGGCCGATCGCCTCGATCTTTTGAGCTTGGCGCAGGCGTTCCTCCACGGCGCGACGATGAGTGACGTCGGCAATCACGCCGGCAATGCGCGTCGGTGCTTCTTCCGCGTAAAAGGTCTGTCCGCTGACGTGCACCCAGCGAATCTCACCATCAGATGCGCGCCGGATGCGTGCCTCGACATCGACCGATCCCGTGAGTTCCGCCTGTGCAAATGCGTGTTCCACCAAGGGTCGATCGTCGGCGAGAAAATGCTCGACCGTAGTGTTCAGGTGCCACGACAGCTGCAGCGCGCCGTAGCCGAAGATCTGGTCGTGCCGCAATGAGCGGCGTATTGCGCCCGTGGCCAGGAAAAGTTCCCAGCTGCCCATTCCAGCAGCATCCAAGGCGAGCTGAAAGTCCCCTTCGGCGCGGGCACGCGCTTCAATTTCCTCGGCCAGGCGCGCCTTGGTCGATTTCAAGTCGCTGCCGTCGTGGACGGCGTCGAGCGACGCCTCCGCCTCACGCAACCGCTGGATCAATTGCTCACGCGTAAGCTTCTCTACCGGATCGCGTGCTTGACCCGAGGATGGGTTCGTCATGAGGCCGCCCCGCATGCCGCTGTAGGATGAATTGTCACTTCAGTTCAACCTGAAATTGCCGCGGTGCGTAGCAGAGATTCTCCGAAAACGGCGTAGGGCATCCACGGACACACGCGCGCGGCGCAGCGTCCGCAGCGCTTTATCGCGGGCGGCCGGGAGCAGGCCGATGCGCCGCGGCGGTTATAAGGAGCCTCAGCCGCGTCCGATGAAGGGCATCTTGGTTGCCATTACCGTCAGGAACTGAACATTGGCCTCCGGAGGCAGGCCGGCCATGTAGACGACGGTGGCCGCGACATGGGCAACATCCATCGTCGGTTCCGGCGCAATGGTGCCGTCGGCCCGCATCGATCCCGCCGCAAAGCCCGCGGTCATCCGAGTGGCGGCATTGCCGATATCGATCTGTCCGCACGCAATGTCGAATTCGCGGCCTTCCAGCGAAAGAGCCCGAGTGAGTCCGGTAATCGCGTGTTTGGACACGGTATACGGAGCGGACTTTGGCCTCGGCACGTGGGCTGAAAGCGATCCGTTATTGATGATCCGGCCGCCCCGCGGCGACTGCGCGGCCATGCGCCGGAAGGCTTCGCGAGCGCAGAGGAATGCACCGGTCACATTGACCGAGACGATCGAGGACCAGTCGCTCAAGGTGACTTCGGCGACGCCCGAGGAGGGCGATACCGCTCCGGCATTGTTGAACAGCAGGTCGATGCGGCCCAGGCGCGCGATCGTCTCGTCGAATAGGTGGCGCACGGAATTTTCATCCGTAACGTCGGCTGAGATCGGCATGAGATCGTCGCTGCTCTCCGAACACACGGCATTGAGCGCAGCTTCGCGGCGTCCTGCCAGCACGACGCGCCACCCGGCGCGTCCCAGCGCCAATCCGACCGCACGTCCGATCCCGCTTCCGCCGCCCGTCACGATGGCCACTCGACTCATCGGCGTCAGCCGGCGGTCACTTCATGGACACAAGTTCGAGCCGTCGCGTCGACATCGGGCGCAAGATCCGTTCGCACGCAATTGCGTCCGGCGCTCTTGGCAGCGTAGAGCGCAGCGTCGGCCCGCCGCAGCATCGAGGTCACGGTGTCCGCAGGGATGGACGTCGTGACACCGATGCTGATCGTAATGCATCGCTCACCCAGCCAGTGCGCCAGATCGATCAAGGGCACCTGGGCGCGAATCCGGTCTGCGATGAGATGTGCATCGTGCGGGCCGGTATTGGGGAGCACCACGACGAATTCTTCGCCGCCCAGCCTTCCCAAGAGCGCGGGCGCGGCCACCGCGCGTTGCAGTTTGGCAGTGAGGATTCGCAGTGTCTCGTCGCCGACCTGGTGTCCGTGCTGGTCGTTGACGCTCTTGAAATGGTCGATGTCGATGACGAGGATCGAGCATGGCAGCGCGTCTTCCTGCCGCAACAGTGTTTCCAAAAGCGCCAGCACGGCCCGGCGATTGGGCGCGCCGGTCAGCTCGTCAGTCATCGCCAAGGCGCGCATGTGGCGCGCGCCGCGTCGTTGGTACAGTACCAAGGTCGTCAGCAGAGCGAGCAGCATCAAGCTCAATAGTATGACCGTCGTCTGCAAGGCGTTCGCGCGCCGCTCCTGGACCAATGCCTTCTGGTCGGCCGCGTTCTGGCTCAGCAACAGCGCGTTTTCTTTTTCTTTCGTTGCCGTGTCGAATTCCACCTTGAGCGTCGCAAAGCGTTGATCAAGCTGATTGTGCAGCAATTTTTCCGAGGTGGTCTGTGCTTCGCTGCGGTACTTGTAGGCGCTGCGCCAGTCGCCCATCTGGGTGTGCACCATCGCCAGCTCGTCATAAGTCGCACCCAGCTCCTCCAGTGAATTGGCCTGCTTGAATACTGCCTCGGACTGCTCGAGCGCCGAGAGTGCCTCGGCCCCACGCTGCAGCCGCCGCAGCGCCGCACCGCGCGCCAGCTGGATTTGCGCGTTCAGCCGCGCATCCGGCGTGCGGCGCTGCAGTTCCTCGGCCTGTACCAGCGTGCGCAGTGCGCCGTTCGGATCTCCCGTGGCATTGCCGACCTGCGCGAGACCGACCAGCGCATAGGCCACGCCGCGCGTGTAGTTGAGTCCTTGACTCAGTGCCAGACAGCCGGAGAAATCCGCGCGCGCCGCATTCCAGTCGCCGAGCATCAGGCGCGCTCGTCCGAGGTTGTGCAGCGTCACGGCCTCATCGCGGCGGAGGCCCGCATCGTGCTGCTCGGCCCGCACACGATCATAGATCTGTGAAGCCTGCTCGTAATCGCCCATCCGCTTGTAGATCGTGGCGATCGAGTTCAATACCGTGAGCGCATGCTGCGGCATGCCGATGCGATCGAACAATTCGTGCGAGCGCCGCATGTCGCTCATGCCGGCCGCGTATTCGCCCTGCAGACCCCGCAGATAGCCGCGCGAGAACAGCGCGTCGGCCAGCATCTGCTCGTCATTCACGGCGGCCGCGACGGCCACCGCCTCGTCGAAGTCCGTCATGGCGTGCGCATTGTCGCCGGCGGTTTCCAGCGTCTCGCCCCGGCAGGTCAGCACGCCGGCGCGCAGACCTTTGCGTTTCGCCCGGTCGAGCAGGGCATTGGCCGCATCGATCTGTCCGCGTGCGGCGCTGCCGTCGCGCTCGGAGTAGTAGTCGCAGAGCAGCAGCCGTGCGCGAATTTCGAGGTCCGCATCGGGGTGGCTGCGGATGATATCGAGAGCCTGCTCGGCGTCCTGTTTGCTCGCGTCCGGGTCCGTGCGCATCGCGACCGTGCCGAGTTCGATGAGCGCCAGCGCGGGGTCCTGGTCAGCCGCCCATGCGCCCCCGCAGGGCGCGGCAAGCAGCAACCATGCCGTCATGCTGCGAGGCATTCTTGTGGCGAGACCGGTGCGATAACGCAAGCTGCTACCCTAGTTCCGGCGCATAGCGGTGTGCGCCCGCTATTGTAGAGGCCGGTGCCGTGTATTCTCGCCGATTATCCGAAGGTTTGCGCGCCATCTCTCAGTAATTGCCGCCCGGGTGCCGGCCCCGGTTGACATAAGCCTCGGCGTACCGGGCAGGCTAGGGCTGCCCCCCGGCCTGAATCTCGCTGCGTTGATCCCGCAGGAACGGACGGTCGATCTGCTCCGCGTAGAGGTCGATGTCCGCGGCAGTCACGCCACAGCTCTTGAAGTGCTCTTTCCAACCGCCCACGACGCGCGCGACGCCGCGTACTTCTCGGACCGCTTCGTCCTTTCCCAGCGAAAACATGAGCGACATCGACAGGGCGTTGACGATCGTCGAGTCGCCCTCCTGCTCACCGACGCGCATCTGTTGAAAACCGAGCGCCTGGCCTGAGGGAAGGACGTCGTATGCCGGCGAGAGTGCATACTGCTGCGAGTCGGTCACCAGCAATGCATGATTTTTCTCGTGATCGTCCGTGTTGTCGATGAGGATGTTGAATACCATCCGCCGAAACAGCTCACGCATGTGATTGACGTACGCATCGCTCTCGGTCACGCCTCTGCGCCGAAGCAGCTGCGCCAGCTCCGGATAGCCGAACCGCTCGGCAGCGGCGCGCAAAGCCACGCGCGCCGAAAGGCTGTGCAGCCGCTGCCCTCGATCGCGATCGAAGCGTTTGACGGCCACCGCGTGTCCGTGCATGAGGCGTACCGGCATGGTGGGCGCAACCCGAATTGCGGCCTTCTGCGCGAGCGTCATCGTCGCGTGCTCGATCAGAGGTACATCCGTCGGGTCGCCGTCCGCGAACTTGACGACCCATTGTTCACTTGCAATATCGAGGAGGGCCTTCGGTCGTGCGCCCCCCATGGTGACCCCGGGCGAGATCAGGCGCTGCTGCTCGGCGGGAACCGGCTCGTTGTCCAGCACCTTCCTGATCAGCTCTTGGATCTGATCTGCGTCCCCGAGTGTCGGCAAGGGACCCAGGCGCCGCGGCAAGTACTCGTCGGCCGACGTGGAGACGCCAAGAGCGCCAAACCGGTCGTCTCCGGCGAAGTACAAATACTCCAGCAACGATAAGCGCGCGGGCTTGTCGATGTGCCGGATCACCCGTTCACCCCACCGGTCCGGTCGGGCGTCGTCAACGGCGCCCGCGGCAACGCCTTTTTCTTCAGGAAGGAATTCTTCACCGATGAGCGGGAGGTCTTCGCTGAGCGAAAAGCCGCGCCTCAGCCAGGGGTCGGCATATCTCAACGATACGCCTTGAGTGGAGCGGACCAGATTGAGCTCTCCGATCAACACGGGTTGCTCCGGTCGAGTGAGCAACCAGAGGTACAGACGATCGGTCGGCCGGTATTTCGCGACAGCCTTGTGGTCAGCCATGGCGGATGTTCTTGCGGCCCAGCCGAGCTTCCGCCGAGGCGGCGGACCGCACGGCGCGCCGCTTCATGGCGTCGCGGACATCGCTTTCCAGGGCGCCGCGGTCGCTGCCGGGCGCGGCGAGATCGGGTAGCGCGCCCGATCTTCCGATCAACCATAGTGCGGTCGCGTAAATGCCTGCGCCGACGCCCGGATCACCTCGTTCCATCCGGATCAAGGTGGGAACAGAGACACCGAGGCGCTTGGCCCAGACACGCTGCGATTCGCGCCGTCTCACTCTGGCGATTGCCAGGTTCTCACCCAGCGTCCGTAACGCCTGAGCGGCTGCCGGGGGCAGGGTCAGCAGGGCAGGAGGGCTCTTTGGCATAACAAATAGTTTACCAATTCAGCATATTTGGTCAAGTTTATATAACTTAAAGGTGGACGTGCCCCTTAATGGGCGTGTCCGAAGGGATCAGTGATGCCCGGCAGCCAGGGGTCGTGGGTCGCCGCACGCCAATCGCGAACCTGGATTCTAAGATCCGCGAGCACGGTCGCGTGCTCGGGATCGCCTGCGAGATTGACTACCTCATCCGGATCCGCCGCAAGGTCATACAATTCTTCGGGCGGCCGATGCGCGAAAGCGTCCAGCGTGCGTTTGCCCAATCGGGCACCCGGCGTGTTCGTGATGGCTTTCCACGAGGGGGACAGCTGCACATCGCTCGCGACGGGCACGGCGAGGGTGGGCTCGAGATTCAGGAAATAGCTGTACCGCCGCGTGCGGATGGAGCGCATGGGATAGTACTGATTGATTTCGTGAAAGGAGTGGGTGGCGAATACACGATCAAAACCGGGAGGATTGGTTTCTCCCAGGATGGGCAGCAAAGAGCGCCCGGGGAGCGGCGCGTAGACATAGTTGGCCGCGACCGCTACGCCGGCCCAGTCGAGGATCGTGGGTGCCACGTCGATCCAGCTCACCAGCGCACGGCTCTGCACCTGGCGGCTGCGCTGCTCCGGGGAATAGATGATCAAGGGCAAATGCAGGCCGGGTTCGTAAAGATTGTCCTTTGCGCCCGGAAACGGCCGGCCGTTGTCGCTGAGATAGATGATCAGGGTATCGTCTTCGTGTCCCGATTGACGCAATTCCCGCAGCAGTATGCCGACGCCGGCGTCGAGCCGGCTCACGGACTCATAGTATTGCGCGAGGTCAGCGCGAACTCCCGGCAAGTCGGGCAAGTGACTGGGGATCAAGACGCGGGACGGTGAGTAGATCTCTCGCTTCACCTCGGGCCATTCACGTGTATTGCCGAAGTTCACGGCATCGCGGTGCGGATCGCTATACCCCACGGTGAGAAAGAATGGCGCATCGCCGCGGGCTCCCATCCATCTCCCGGCTTCGTGGGCCATGAAGGCAACGTCTCGAATACCCGATTGTTCAGGCGCGAGCCAGACGTCGTATGGCAGCAAGCCGTCCGGCTTGACATGCTTCTTGCCGACCAGCGCCGTGGCATAGCCGGCCTGCTTGAGCATCCATGGCAGCGTCTTTACGTCGTCCAGCAAGGAAAAATTGTGCACGTCGTGGGCGAGTCCGTACATGCCGTTGGTGTGCGAATACAGTCCCGTATACAGCGTCGATCGACTGGAGCTGCACGAGGATACGGTCGCATAGCCTTGGGTGAACAAGGTGCCCCTGGCGGCAAGGTCGTCCAATACCGGGGTCTTCACCTTTCCGCCGCAGCACGATAGGTCGTAGCCCTGATCATCCGCGACTATCAGCAAGATATTGCGCCGGCGCTTTTGCGCCGATCCTGCGCTCGCATTCGCCGCGATATCAGCGGCGCCGACGGCCGTGAGGCCAAGCGCCGTCGCCGCCGCAAGGAGGTCGCGACGATTCATGCACCCTTGGCCATGCGAGAACGAGGAAACGGCCCGCCGGCGCCGATCAGACGTTCGAGTCGGGGAACGCGGCCTTGCGCCTCGCCATATAGTCGAGCAGCGCCTCGTCGATCGCGGGATCCATGGGCGGCAGCACATATTCCGCCAACTGTTTCTTCCACAGTGCATTCGCGCGCTTCGTCATGTCGGGCGACCCCTCGGCCTCCCACTGCTCGTAACTGTTGTTGTCGGCGAGCGGCGAACGGTAAAACGCATTCTCGAAATTGGCCTGGGTGTGGGCGCAGCCCAGGAAATGCTTGCCGGGACCGACTTCGTGCATGGCGTCGAGTGCTTGCCCGTTCTCCGACAAGTCCACGCCCGCGAGCAGCGTGTGCATCATGCCGGCCTGGTCCGCATCCATGACGAATTTTTCATAGCCCATGGCCAGTCCGCCCTCGAGCCACCCGGCCGTGTGCAGCACGAAATTCACGCCCGCGAGACAGGTCGGCAGCAAGGTGTTGGCCGACTCGTAGGCCGCCTGCGCATCCGGAATCTTCGATGCGCACAGGCTGCCGCCGGAGCGAAACGGTATCCCGAGGCGCCGGGCGAGGGCGGCCATGGAGTACAGCACCAATGCCGGTTCCGGTGTTCCGAACGTCGGGGCGCCCGATTGCATCGAGATGGACGAGGCAAAACTACCCAGCACCACGGGTGCGCCCGGATTGACCAATTGCACGAAGGCGAGGCCCGCCAGTGCTTCGGCGAAAGTCTGCGCCACCGTGCCCGCCACGGTCACCGGCGACATCGCGCCGGCGAGAATGAACGGCGTGATGATCAACGCCTGATTGGCGCGCGCGTAGACCTTGGCCGCGCCGAGCATGGTCGCGTCGTAGGTCATCGGCGAATTGACATTGATCAAATTGATGATCGTCGTCTTGGGACGACCGGTCAGCGGATCGTTCAGTTCCTCGCCGAACACGATGTTCGCCATTGCGACGGAATCCGCGGCGCGCTCGGGCGCCGTCACGGAGCCCATGAATGCCTTGTCGCTGTACTTCAAATGGCTGTACACCATGTCGAGGTGACGCTTGTTGACCGGCAGATCGACGGGCTCGCAAATCGTGCCGCCCGAATGGTGCAGGGAATTGGCGAGGTACGCGAGCTTGACGAAATTGCGGAAGTCCTCGATGCGCGCATAGCGCCGGCCTTCGTCCAGACTGCGCACGAAGGGAGAGCCATAAGCCGGCGCGAACACGGTGTTCTTGCCGCCGATGACCACGCTGCGGGCCGGGTTGCGCGCGTGCTGAGTGAACTCGCGCGGCGCAGTGCGCTGTATGAGCGAACGGCACATGCCGCGGGCGAAATGCACGCGCTCGCCTTTCACGTCGGCCCCGGCCGCTTTCCAGATCTCGAGCGCCTCCGGGTCGTCGCGAAAATCGATGCCGATCTCCTCGAGAATCGTATCGGCGTTGTGCTCCATCAGCGCGAGGCCTTCCTCGCTCAGGACTTCGTAGTACGGGATCTTGCGCGTGATGTACGGGATCGACGCTCCCGCGCGGGCCGCCCGCGCAGCCCGCTTCGCGTCGCGGCCGCTGGGACGGCGCGCGTGGCTGGTTTGCGTGTTCTGTTCGTCCATCGCCATCTCCCGATTTCTACGTGTCCGATTCCGGCGCTCTGGCGCCGCGGTTCGCGGGACCAAAACCTCAGTATGGTCACTGTGGACGGGGGCGGCTGATCAGTTTGCGTCATCGACTTGTCATGAAGCGCCATTATCCCGGGCGCCGCCGTCATTCCCCGTAGAACTCCCTCGCGATTTCGCCGAGCAGCCCTGTGACGTAGCCGCCGAACGAACGCCATACCTCGAGGTGAAACGCGTCGTCGCGCGTGCGCCAAAGCACGATATCGGCCTTTGCCAGTACGGTTCGCGTGCACATGCCGACGGGAAATTCTCCGAGATCCAAATCCAGAGGACAGGCGCCGCTCAGCACGGTTGCCGCATGGGCGCCGCTCACCTCGAGCGCAAATTGCCGGTGACCGATATTGACCAGGGCATGCGGCATCCCGCTCAACGAACGCTCGAGTGCCTCCGCGGCCGCAACTTCCGAGGCTGTGTCGGTACCCAGCAGCAGGTATTCGTCGGGGCCCAGCCACAGCGTGGCTCGCGCGGCCTGCAGCATGGCGCGGCACGGTTCTTCGGCAAAAGGAGATCCCCAGACCGGGGCAGCCGCCGCGCGCACGCGGGCGTCGCCGTGCAAAATAAAGCGCATCGCGGGCGCCGCTGCCCTCATCCATTCGCTCGCCGGCACCGGCGGCAGGCTGCGTATCGCGGGTTCAGGGATTCTGCGTATCGCAGGTTCAGGCATTGATGCGCGCTCCGGCGGGATCGTAGAAAACCGGTGCGGTGACCTCGACCTCGAGGTCGCCCCCGGGCATGGGCACATAGAGAGTCTGCCCGAGGCGCGCACGCCCGCCTGCGACCAGCCCTAGGGCAATCGAATGGCCGAGCACGCTGCTCGCGTAAGAGGAGGTGACATGACCGATCAGTTCCATGGGCGGCTTCTGGCCCGGCTTTGCCGCCACTTGCGCACCTTCTTCGAGCACGGTGTGCGGGTCCTTGGTCCGCAGACCCACCAGTTGCTTTCGAGCGGCTGCCTTCATGGACGGGCGCTCCAGCGACCGCTTGCCGACGAAATCCGCCTTGTTCTTGCCGATGGCCCAAGTCAACCCGGCGTCATCGGGAGTCACCGTGCCGTCGGTGTCCTGGCCGACGATGATGTAGCCCTTCTCGGCGCGCAGCACGTGCATGGTCTCGGTGCCGTATTCGGTGATGCCGTGCGCCTGGCCCGCCGCATAGACGGCCTCCCACACGCTCTGGCCGAAATCCGCCGGGACGTTGATTTCGAATCCCAATTCGCCGGTGAAGCTCACGCGAAACAGCAGCATCGGCACACCGCAGATCCGCCCGCGGCCCACGCTCATGTGCGGCCAAGCCGGACTGATATCGATGTCCTCCACCAGCATCTCGAGCACCCGCCGCGCATTCGGACCCTGCACGGCGATGACGGCCCATTGCTCCGTGGTCGAGGTGAGCCACACCTTGAGCTCCGGCCATTCGGTCTGGCGGTAGTCCTCCATCAACGCCAGGACGCGGGGCGCGCCTCCCGTGGTGGTGGTCACATGGAAGCGATCGGCGCCGGTGCGCGCCACGACGCCATCGTCGAAGATGAAGCCATCTTCGCGGAGCAGTATCCCGTAGCGCGATCGGCCGACGCCGAGGTTGGACCAATTGTTGACATACAAACGGTTCATGAATTCGGCCGCATCGGGGCCCGCGACTTCGATCTTGCCGAGGGTCGAGGCGTCGAATATCCCACAGGCGCCGCGCACCGCGCGGCATTCGCGCGCAACCGCGGCATGCATGTCTTCGCCGCCGCGCGGAAAGTAGCGGGCTCGCTTCCACAAGGCCACATTCTCGAACACCGCACCTCTGGCTTCAGCCCAGGCGTGGGTCGGCGTGGTGCGCACCGGATCGAACAGATCCCCGCGCGAGATGCCGGCCATGCTGCCGAAGGTGACGGGTGTGAAGGGCATGCGAAAGGTGGTCAATCCCACTTGCGGGATGGCCACATTGAGGTGCTTGGCCACGATGGCCATGGCGTTGAGATTCGAGGTTTTGCCCTGATCGGTTGCCATGCCCGTGGTGGTATAGCGCTTGACGTGTTCGATCGATTGAAACCCTTCGCGGGTGGCCAGCCCAAGGTCGCGAATCGTCACGTCGTGTTGCCAGTCGACGAAGGCTTTATCCTTGCTTTGTGCGTCCGTTTGCGGCAGCACGCCGAGGTAGGCCTGACTGCGGCGTTCGAGCGCGTCCACGTTGAAGCGGCGCTGCGTGCTGCAGGGTTCCG
>Ga0307470_10000598_pt1 | contig 16617 bp, 8 predicted proteins | sample atmos_gasesAM3C__FD_204565 | JGI IMG/M metagenome (GOLD analysis project Ga0307470, IMG submission 204565) | Hardwood forest soil microbial communities from Morgan-Monroe State Forest, Indiana, United States - atmos_gasesAM3C_05 | ecosystem: Environmental > Terrestrial > Soil > Temperate forest... | reverse complement strand
ACGTCGCGCACATAGATCACGCTGCCGTTGCGGGTCGTGACCGGGACGTTGTTCAAATCGTCGATCTGCTTGGGACTCGCGTTGAGTTCCACGAAGTACTCGAGGTCGCCGATCTTCTGTACGCCGGCGGGCAGGATCAGATTCTGCGCCGCGATTGCATCGGTCACGTCGTTGCCCGACAGACCCTGGGCGCGAAGGGCGTCGGGGTCGAGGTCGATCTGAACCTGCCGCTGCAGGCCGCCGTACGGCCAGGGCATCGTGGCCCCCGGGACCGTGGCGAGCGCCGTGCGAAGGACGTTGTTGCCCAGGTCGAAGACCTTTGCCTCGGACAGATCTTCGCTCGACATGGCGAGCTGCAGGACCGGAACCGTCGAGGCGTTGTAGGCCAGGACGTACGGCGCCGTCGTGCCGGGAGGCGCGAAGGCCAACCCGGTCTGGGCCATGGCGGTGATCTGCGCGTAGGACAGCTCTTCGCTGGTGTTCGGCTGGAAGAAGTACTTCACCACTCCGACGCCGCTCAACGACTGCGACTCCGTGTGCTCGACGTTATTGACCGTCACCTGTGTCGAGCGCTCGGAGCCCAGGACCAGGCGCGTGGCCATTTCATCCGGCGACAGGCCCGAGTAGCGCCATACGGTGGCAACCACCGGAATCTTGATGTCGGGGAATATGTCGGTGGGCGTGCGTAGGATCGTGAACACGCCGAGCAGCGCAATCAGGAGCGCCAGCACGATGAACGTATAGGGGCGCCGCAGCGCCAGGCTAACGATCCACATGTACCCTCACAGCGTTCCGCCAACTTCGAACACTGCCAGCCCCGGTGGGACGGGAATCATGATACCGCATCCCAAATTAAAGTTGCATGTCAGTTAAAAATATTGCATACGGGTAGGATGTGCAACACGGGCATCTGGGGGGCAGCGATGATGACTCATGTGATGAAGGGATGGCGTGCGGCAAAGTTGGCCGGTTGGGCCGTGCTGGGTTGCCTGGGCGCGAGTATGTCCGCACTTGCGGCGTCCGGTTATCAACCGGCGGGTTATCAACCGATAACCCCAACCATGTCCGAAGACATGATCACGCTGACGGGCCGTGATTTGACCATCGAACAGGTCGTCGATGTCGCGCGCCACGGAGCCAAAGTTCAACTCAGCCCGGAAGCCAAACAACGTCAGGCAGATAACTACGGATTGCTGCTCGAGGCGGCCTCGGAAGGGATCGCAGTCTATTGGTTCAATCGCGGGGCTGGCGACCAGCGCGAGACGGTCATGTTTTCCGGCGATCCGATGACGCCCAAGAACAAGGCGTACCTGGAGAAAAGTCAACTGCAGGAATTCCAGCTGGGCGCGATGTTCGGCTACGGACCGGAGGTGGGGGAGGAAGAAATCGTGCGCGCCATGATGGTCATCCGCGCCAATGCCATGACCTCCAATGCGCCGAGCCCGCAGCTGTCGCAGATGCTGGTCGACCTTTTGAACCATCGGATCACCCCGGTGGTTCAATCGCGGGGCACGCTCGGCGAAGGCGATCTGGCGCAGCTGAGCAATGTCGGTGCGGCCATGGTGGGAGCCGGCGAAGCTTACTACCAGGGCGCACGCATGACGGCCGCCGATGCGCTGGCAAAGGCGGGGCTGAAGCCGATCCAGCCCTTTGCCGCCGACACCAATGCCCTGACCAGCAGCGACGCATACGGTACCGGCATTGCGGCTTTGGTCGTCGATGATGCGCGCCAAGCCCTCGAGTGGGCTGATCTCATTTATGCGATGGATCTGAACGGAATGAATTCCAGCATTACGCCCCTCAGCACGGTGGTGCAGAGGGAGCGGCCGTTCAAGTGGCTGAATTGGGACGCCGCTCGCGTGCGCGACATGATCAAGGGCAGTTATTTGTTCAGCGACGATCCGCACCGGATCATCCAGGACCCGGAGAGCCTGCGGGCCTCTTCCATCCGCCAAGCGTCGGCATGGCAGGACTGGGGCGCCCTGCGCGATGCCGTGGTTCTGCAAATGAACTCGTCGGATCACAACCCCGCAGTGCGCACCGACTTGTCGCCGCAGGATTCGTGGGAGCTGTCGACGCCGCAGTTGATGAAGTACTACGTCAAGGGCGGCAAGCACAGCAACGGCAAGCATGGCTATATCGTGTCGAACGCGAACTGGGACCCCTTTCCGATGGCGAACAAGCTCGAAGACTTCGTCATCGCGCTGGCGAACATGGACGTCGCCGTATCGTTGCGAATCGATCGGTTCAGCAATCCGTTCTTCACGTCGGCCGATCCGGCGACGGCGCTGCATATCCCGCCGGGCAACGGTTTCGCGGTCTATCTGGCCGGGGGCGGCGGCTACACGCCGGTGGATTTGCAGCAGGAAATCCAAAGCCTGACGAACCCCGTCGCACCGTCCGGGGCGGCCATCGTCGGGACGGTCGAAGACCTGCAAGCGCAGACCCGCATCAAAGCCTATCGCGCCCGCCACGCCGTGAACACGACCTTCGACCTGCTGGCGCACGACCTGTTGAACGCGACCTTCTGGATGGATGTGCGCAAGGCACAAGATGCATCGCGAAATTTCGGCGACGGCCCGACTGCGGCCTGGACGGCGCTTCGCAAAATCGTGCCGCTGCTGCCGGCCATGGACGGGAGCGCGTCGCAGTCGCGGCCGATGACCGCCGCCGCATTCCTCAGAACCACGCCCGCGAGCAAGTTCTATTCCGGCGGTGAAACCATGCCCGCCTCGTCCGAGAAACCTTAGGATGAGACCGAGGACTCGGACGCATTGGTCCTTCGCAGTCTGGGCGCTTCTCAGCACGGTAATACCGGCGGCGAAAACCTTGGCCCAAACCGCGTACAGCCCGATCGCGCCGACGCGATCGGGCGAGTCGATCGTCCTGACCGGCCACGATCTGACCATCGATCAAGTCGTCGCGATTGCCCGCGACGGCGCCAAGGTTGCGCTGAGTCCGGACGCCAAACAGCGCCAATCGGACGCCTACGGGTTGCTGCTCGAGGCCTCCGCCGAGGGGATCGCGGTTTACGGCTTCAATCGCGGTGCAGGGGCCGGACGCGAAGTTGTGCTGTTCAGCGGAGATCCGCTGTCGCCCGAAAACAAGGCGTTCCTGTCCAAACGCGTCGCCAGGCAGTTCCTCAATGGCCCGCGCCAGGGAATCGGCCCGGAAGTGGCCGAGGAGGAAATCGTGCGCGCGCTGATGGCGGTACGCGCCAACACGATGATCTATGAAGCCGCGAGCCCGGCGCTCTCCGGCATTTTGGTCGAGATGCTGAACCGGCGGGTGACGCCGGTGGTCCAGTCGCGCGGATCGCTCGGTGAGGCGGACCTCGCAGCCATGGCCAATGTATTCGGTGCCATGGGCGGTGCCGGCGATGCGTACTACCAAGGACGGCGGATGAGCGCAGCGGCTGCGCTTGCTGCGGCGGGCATCAAGCCCCTTCAACCGTCCGACGCCGTGTACCCCTCCGCGCTGATCAGCACGAATGCCTATTCGGTCGGGCAAGGTGCTCTTCTGGTGCACGATGCGAAGCTGGCGCTCGACTGGGCCGACCTCATCCTTGCCATCGATCTGGAGGCGATGAACAGCAGCGTGACGCCGTTGACGACTCCTGTCCAAGCCAACCGCCCGTTCAAATACTCGAATCTCGAAGCGGCCCGCGTGCTCGATATGATCAGGGGCAGCTATCTGTTCGACGCCGACCCGAAGCGGATCATTCAAGATCCGGAGAGTCAACGTGCGTCGTTCAGCCGCCAGGGCGCGGCTTGGAAGGCCTGGTCCATCCTTCGCGATACGATGCTGACGCAGATCAACTCCTCGGACCACAATCCCGCCGTGAAGGTGCAAGCCGCGCCTGAGGACTCGTGGGAACTCGATACCCCGCAGATGCGCAAGTATTTCGTGAAAGGGGGGCCCGAGAGTCACGGTCAGCACGGTTTCGTGCTCTCCAATGCCAATTGGGACCCCTTTCCACTGGCCAATGAAGTTGAAGCATTCGCCACCGCGCTCGCCAATATGGACGTGGCCGTCGTGCAGAGGATCTATCGCTTCAGCAGCACGTTTTTCACGGTGATTGCGCCCAAGGATGTGCTGACTCCTGAACAACTGGAGGCGAGCGTGCACTCCGACATCGACGGCTATAACCCGACTGCGATCTGGCAGGAGATTGAAAGTCTTTCCTCCACGCTCACGCCGGAGGGCAATCCCATCAGCAACGATGTCGAGGAGCTGCAGGCGCAAACCGTGCTGAAGGTGACCCGTGCGCGCCGGATCGTGGATGATAGTTTGCTGCTTCTGGGGGAGGATTTGCTGACGGCAACGTTCTGGATGGACATTCGCCGTGCCCAGTCGCCGGATCGCAACTTCGGCCGCGCGCCCACCGCCGCCTGGACTTCGTTCCGCCAAATGGTGCCTTGGCAGCAAACGCCGCAGACCCGGCCGCTCCAACCGGTTGGGGACCTCGTCCATGCTTTCTTGACGAAACATCCGGCTGCGGAATTTTATCCGCCGCTGGCCAAAGAGATCGACGACGGTAAATAAGGAAATCAAGGCATGAAAGATCCATGGGCAAGGCGCTGCCGAGCGGCGATTTCCATCCTGACGATTGCGGGCTTCTCGATCGCCGCATGCCGGGCCACGGCGCAAAGCGATCTCGGCTATCACCCCATCCACCCGACCGAGGCCAAGACGATCACGCTGACCGGGCATGACATGACCATCGGAGATGTGATCGATGTCGCCCGCGGCGGGGCCAAAGTTCAGCTGAGCGCCGAGGCCAGGCAGCGCGAAGCCGACAACTATGGGCTTCTGCTCGAAGCGCCGGCCGAAGGCGTGTCGGTCTATTGGTTCACGCGCGGCGCCGGTGCCGGGCGCGAGGTCAAGCAGTTCGAGGGCGATCCTCTGTCGCCCGAGAACGAAGCCCTGCTCAAAAAGAAAATGCTGGCGTCGTTTCAGCGCGGCGCCGCCAATCCGCTGGAGGGTCCTGAGATCAACGACGAAGCCCTGGTTCGCGCCGTGATGGTGGTTCGCGCCAACGCCATGACGTTCAACGCACCGAGCCCGCAACTCGCACAGATGCTGATCGAGCTGCTGAACAGGCGCGTAACGCCGGTGATGCAGTCGCGCGGCACGGTCGGGGAGGGCGATCTGTCGGTGCTCAACAATATCGGCGCTACCATGGTCGGGTCCGGCGACGCCTACTACAACGGGACACGCATGCCGGCGGCAGATGCGCTGAAGGCGGCCGGCCTGACGCCGCTCCAACCCTTCGCCGCCGACGACAATGCGCTGACCAGCAGCAACGCCTATGCCACCGCGCGGGCTGTGTTCGTCGTGGCGGATGCGAAGGAGGCGCTGGCGTGGGCTGACCTCACCTATGCGATCGATTTGAACGGCATGAACAGCTCGGTCACGCCGCTCAACTATCTGGTGCAGAGCGACCGACCGTTCAAATGGCTGAATTGGGATGCGAGCCGGGTCAAGGAGATGATCAAGGGCAGCTATCTATTCGACGATGACAAGGGCAGGATCATCCAGGACCCGGAAAGTCTGCGCGCCTCATCGATCCGTCAGGCGTCGGCTTGGGCTATGTGGGCGATGCTCCGCGACGACGTGGTGATCCAGCTCAACTCGTCGGATCACAATCCGGCGATCCGCGTCGGTATCTCGCCGCAGGATTCCTGGGACCTCAACACGCCCGAGATGCTCAAATACTACGTGAAGGGCGGAAAGAACAGCAACGGCAAGCACGGCTTCATCTTTTCGAATGCCAACTGGGATCCCTACCCCCTGTCCAACGATCTCGAAGCCTTCACGATCGCGATCGCCAACATGGATATCGCCATCATGCTGCGGGCCGAGCGGTTCGGCAGTGAGTTCTTCACCGGCGAGGGCTCGCAAAAAATCCTGAAAAGCCTGGGCGGCGGGTCATTCGGCGGAAGCTTCGGCAGCCACGAGACCTGGCAGCACATTCAGGCGCAGATCATGCCCGTGCCCCCGGAAGGCTACGGCGGCAGTTCGGGCGTCGAGGAGCTGGAGGCGCAGTCGCTGCTCAAATCCATCCGGGCTCAGACCGCGGTGGACGATACGTTCCGGCTGCTGGCGACCGATCTGCTCACCGGCACGCGTTGGCTGGACGTGCGGAAGACTCAGGACGCGGCGCGCGAATTCGGGCCGGCCGCGACCGCGGCTTGGCAGGCTTTTCGCAAGGTGATGCCGTTGCAGGCAGATCCGGCGGCGCCGGCGCCCGGTCCCGGTGCCGTGGGAATCACGACGCTCAGCTTCCTGAGAAGCAATCCCGCCTGGAAATTCTTTCCGTTGACCGAGCCGACGGAGTCCGCCGCGACGCGCTCTGCCATCAATTGCGGCCCAGGACTTCCTTCAGGGGGGCAAGCCATGGCTCGAAGTTCCGCCATTGATCGATGCCTTCCTTGAAAATCGGCCGCCGCACCTGCTCCGAGCTCGCGGTTCGTATGCTTCTCTCGGTCTTGTAGAATTCCACGCACTGCGGTTCGAACTCGAGGCCGCAGAAATCTAGGACTCTGCGCACATTGGCTTCGAGATCATCCACCACGTGCTCGTGCTCGACGCGCAGTATCTTTCCCGGCAGCACCGCGTCCCAGTGCGCCATCAGCTCGAGGTAAGTGCGGTAATACCGGCCGATGTCCTCGAGGCTGTAGGTGAACTCCTGGCCCGCGGCAAACAGCTGCTTGAAGTTGCTGAAGCAGCAGGCCATGGCATTGCGGCGCGCATCGATGATCCTGGCGTTCGGCAAGATCAAATGAATCAGGCCAAGGTGCCGGAAATTGTTCGGCATCTTGTCGATGAAGTAGGGCTTGTCAGTCCGGTAGATGCGCGTGTCGCTCAAGTATTTCCGGCCAAGCCTCAGGAAGTCTTCGGCCTTCAGCTCCTCGAGCACCCGCGGATAGCGGGGGTTCTCGTTGTCCGGTTCGCGCCCCTGCAATTCCAGCACCATGCGCGGAATATCGGCGAGTTCCATGGTGCCCTCGACCTTCGAATGCGAGGCGAGTATCTGCTCCAGCAGCGTGGATCCGGAGCGCGGCAGTCCGACCACGAAAATGGGAACCGCGTCCGGCATCCCGTCGGGCGGGGGGCCGGGCGGTTCGGCGCTGCGCCGCGCGGCAAAGAATTCGCGGGTGCAAACCGCCTTTTGCAGGCGTGTGTTGCGCTCGACGGGCTCGGGGCGGTAGCGGCTTTCGGCTTTCTTGAGTGCGTTGCCGCGCTCGTAGTAGCGGTACGACTCCGCAAACTCACCCTGGTCCTCGAGCGCCTTGCCGAGTGCGAAGCATAGGTGATAGCGATCGACGAGGGCTGTCGCAGCCTCCGCCTCTTCGGCACGCATGCGCGCGATCTCATCGTCCGAGAACCGGTAAGTTTTGAGATTGGCGAGGCTCCAATAGGCGTCGCCATAGTTCGGACGCACGGCCGCGGCGGTGTGGTAGGCGTCGATGGATTCCTGCTGGCGCCCGAGCGCCTTGAGCGAATGCGCGATCGACAGATGCAGCTCGCCCGCCTGAACCCCCTGCACAGCGTCCGCGGCGAGTTCTCGGTACAGCCCGAGCGCGCGTTCATGATCGCCGAGGCCCACCTGTGCGGTTGCGTAGGACGTTCGGTAAACCCGATTGCCGGGATCGAGATGCAAGAGCTGTTCGAGTTGCGCGACGGCCTGCACATGCTTGTGGCGCCGCAGGAGCGCCATTGCATAGTCGTAGCGCGCGGCACGATAGTCGGGTGCCAGCGTCAGCACGGCTTCGAGCAGGGTTTCGGCATCGTCGAGCACTTCCTGTTGGAGCCCGATCCGAGCCAGCAGCCGCATGGCTTCGACGTGGTTGCCGTGCTCGAGGAGGTAAGCCCTCACGATGCCTTCGGCGGGTATCAGTTCGCCGTCGGAGAACATCGCGGTGGCGGTGACGATTTCCGGAGGAAGTTTCGCCAGCGCGGCCATGTGTCCGGCCGCCATCTCGGCGTTCTCGGGCTGTCCGGTCATCCGATAGAGCGTCTGCAGCGTGCGCCAGCTGGCCGGCAGGGCAGGATTGATATTGACTGCCTGCAAGAACGCCTCGATCGCCTGGGGAGCGTCGCGCAGCGCGACGAAGCAATGCCCTCGCTCCTGATACAGGCGGCTGAAGCCGGGATGAAACCTCGCGAGCCGCTCCAGGGTGGCGAGCGCCTCGGGAACTCGCTGCAGGTAGCGCTGGCTGACGGCAGTCATGTAGAGGACGTCGCGGTTCTCCGGAACCTTGACGGACAGCGCCTCCGCCGCGCTCAACGCGGCGCCGAATTGATTGCGCTCGAGGAGTCCCCGGATGCGCAGAACTTCCGCTTCGACGGGGGAGGTGATCGGGGTTGTGGCGGCTGCTTGCATTGCTTACACAAAAAAAGGCGGGCATGGGCCCGCCTTCGATTCTACTGCGTCCGTCCCGAGCGGGAAGCGGCGAATCCTTCCGTACCCTTCAACCCCCTCGCGCCTGCGACGCGAAGGGGTCATATCAGAACTTGTAGTCGAATTTCACGCCGATCACCCTGGGACGAAGGGCCGTCTGCGCCACCACGAACTGCGCCGTATTGGTAAACAGGCTGGTTTCCTTGTTGGTCAGATTCTGAGCGAACACATGCGCCGACCAGGCATCCTTCGCCACCCCCATCGATGCATCGAAGGTCGAGTAAGCCGGATTCTCGAAGCGCAGCAGCGTCGTGTTGATTCCGCTGGCGGAAAGGGCAGGATTGTTGCCCGACTGGGTGAACGAATGGCCCGTATGCTGCCCGCCAACCTGTACGAAGGCGTTGTAGCTGTTGAACGTCCAGTCATAGCGCGCGCGCAGGTTGAACTGGATCGGCGGCGAGTTGGCGCTCGGGCTGCCCGGCGGTCCGAATAGGTTGCTGATCGCGTGGCAGTTAGCCCCAGTCGCGTCGCAAGACTGAGTGATGGTCTTGCCGAAGTTAACGCTGGCAGGATTGGTGTCGATCAGCGACGGCGAGTTGGTCTGCTCGCTCGAATTCCACGACGCCGCACCCTGCACCGTCAGCCCCTGCCAGACACGAGCCACGATCGAGGTCTCGACCCCGCGGATGCGGAAATTCTGGCCGTTGGTGCCGAACGCGAGATTGCCGGTCTCGCCGGGATCGAAGAAGCCGATCTGCACATTGTTCCAGTTCTCCTGGTACACCGCACCGTTCCACTGGAAGCGGTGGTCGAAGAACTCGGTCTTCCAGCCGATTTCCTTGTTCGTGAGGTCGTCGGAATGATACTCGTTCGGTATGCCGAACTGCGGCTTGCCGTCCGGCCCATTGATGTAAGCGGCCGGTCCTCCCGAGCGATTGAAGCCGCCCGGGCGAAATCCCTGCGACCAAGTGGCGTAGAGCAGTATATCCGGCGTGACATGCCAGGTGATATTCGCGCGGCTCTTGGTCCCGGATTCCGTGAAGCTCAGGTCTTTCTCGTTGAGGTTGATGGCATCATTGTGGCAACCGCCCGCCGGCACGCCCTGCTCGAAGCAGTAGAAACCATAGGTGACGCTGCCGGTAAACGAATTCTCGAATTTGTAATGGCGTGCGCCGCCCGTCACCGTGAGCACCTTCGGGATGATGTCGAAATCGACCGACCCGAAGAACGCCGTCTGCTTGACCTCACGCTGGGTGTCCTCGAAGAACGAGACATTGTCGTTTTGCGCACCCGGGTTCTCGACGGTGGCGCCGGGAACCGTACCGATGTCCGACAGGCAACCGGTGTTCCCCGGCGTGCCCGACGGAGTATTCGAGGTGCAGGCCGGAATGGTCTTGTACGCCCAATCGGTCTGGTCGAACAGCTTGTTCTGCTCGTAGAACGCGCCGACGATACCGCGGATACGCCAGTCGTCCGGCGTGCTCACCCGGATTTCGTTGCTCAGGTGCTCGTTGCGCTCGATCTCGCGCCAGGTCGAGCTCGGCGAGTAGCAGGTTGACTTGAGGTTGGGATCGCCCGCTCCGCCGTTCACGGCGTAGCCGGTACCCGGGCCGTAGCACTGATAGTAGTCGGCGTACACGCCGCGCGCGTAGTTCGTGTAGTCGGCCACCTGATTGACATGGCGCACGAGATAACCGCCGGTGTACACCGCCTTCAGGTCGCCTAATTTGCCGTTGAGCGTCCACGCCGTGTTCTCGAATTTATCCTTGTCATACGCATTGTTGAACAGCGTGACCTCGAGCGGCTGCAGCGCCACGCCGTCGGAAGACTTGGGCATCTGGTAGAACACGCCCTCGGCGTCCATGTTTTGATAGGACTGGCTGAGCAAGAAGTTCCAGTCATCGTTGATCTGATACAGCGCCTCGACGCGTGTGCCGGTGTAGGTGACGGGATTGATGGCTCGGCCGGCAATCGCGTTGTTATTGATGACCGGACTGCCGGGCGGGACACCGAATTTAGTTGTCTTGTTGGTATTCACCCCGCCGACATTGACCGGTGCACACACCCCCGCGACGGGGGCGCCAATCGCACAGGCGGTCGCGTACTTGCCGTACTTGATGCCGAGATCGGTGTCCTGGCGGGTGAACGTGCCCGGGACATTGTCGATGTAGCCGCCGCGCCGGTCGTTGTAGATCACGGCTCGTACCGCCAGGGTGTCGGGGATCAGCGGCACATTGAGGACTGCAGTCACGTCACTGTTCGGATCGCCGTGGGCGGTGACCCCGTAGCCGGCGTCGACATTTCCTTCGGTGACGTTGAGCTTCGGCTTGTTGGTGATGTAGCGTACGACGCCCGCCTGCGCGCCGGCACCGAACAAAGTGCCTTGCGGGCCTTCGAGAATCTCGATGCGCTCGAGGTCCGCGGCGTAGACGTCGAGGTTACGCGCCGGCAGCTGACCGGATTGATCGTCCAGGTAGATGGCGACGTTCGGGAATCCGCCGATGCTGCCGCTCGACTGGCTGCCCGCGGCGCCGACGCTCAAGCCGCGCATGAAAATGTTGCCCTGACCCGGCCCGTTGGTCGCCACCGAAACGTTCGGCAAATACCGGACATAGTCGTCGAGGGTAGTAACGCTGAGTTCCTTGAGCGTCTCTCCCGTCAACGCCTGGATGGTGATGGGCACATTTTGGATGTTTTCCGAGCGGCGCTGCGCCGTCACGGTGATCTCTTGGATCGAATCGGATGCTTCGGTGTCGGTGGCCGTCGCCGCATGGGCGAAACCGGCGGCGGACCCGCTCAGGATCGCGGCAATCGCATAGGACAACTTCGAATTTGAATTCATGCTTCCATCCCATCCCTATTTGATCTGCAGAGGCAAGACGCCATCGTCATTTGTAATTAATTCAGAGAATAACATCGCCTGCGCCCGGCGGAACCGTTATTTTGTTGTGGGGATGCATCGCGTGCATGCTGATTTTAGATTCAGCTATGCGTAAATTCGATTTCATAGCATAAAATGCACGGAATCCAGCGCTTGACGCGCCGCAGGACGGCCCCACGGACCGACTTGTGGATATCACAAAGATGTTGCGTGCCCACAACCAAAGGCGCGAATGGCCCTTTGAATGGGCCGGCCAGGAGGTCAGTCCTCGCCGGAGCCCAGGCGAGCCGGGAAACCGGGCGCGCGCAGCGGCGTGCCGACCGCGTCCTCCAGCAGCTTCACGATCATGGACGACCAAGCGCCGCCGCCATACTTTGCCCGCCCTTCGATGAAGGTCTGCTCCATGACGGCCGCGAGCCGCAGCGGCACTCCGAAACGGCGTCCGAACTCGAGCGCGAAACCGGCGTCCTTGCATGCCAAGTCCATCGTAAAACCGATGTCGTAGCTGCCATTGAGAATGACCTGGCTCTCGGTCTCGTGGACGAAGCTGTTGCCCGAACTCGCGGCGATGGCCTCGAAGGCGGCGTGCAGATCGACACCGCCCTTGGCGCATAGCATGAGCGCTTCCCCGGCGGCGATCAGATGAATGAAGGCGAGCATGTTGGTCACCACCTTGGCCACCACGGCCTGCTCGATGCCGCCCAAATGGATAACGCGTCCGCCCATGGCCTTCAGCGCCGGCTCGTGCAGCGCATACACGGGTTTTGCACCGCCGACCAATACGGTGATGTCGCCGGCCTGCGCACGGTGCACGCCGCCGGTGACCGGGCAGGCGAGGGTGGCGATCCCGAGTTCGTGGGCCCGGGCGGCAAGGGCCTCGACCTCGGCGAAGTCATTCGTGCTCATTTCGATCCAGGCGGCGCCGCGGCGCAGCGCCGGCAACGCCAGTTCCAGCACCGCGCGCGTGGCCGCCGGCGCGGGTAGGCAGGTAATCAAGCCATCGCAGGACTCGGCGAGCTCGCCGATCGAATCCGTCCAGCGCGCACCGGCCGCCAGCACGCTGTCGGCGGCGCTGCGCTGCAAGTCATGGACTCCCACATCAAAGCCGCCGCGGGCGAGATTGACGGCCAGGTGTTTGCCGAGATTGCCTAGTCCGACGAAGCCGTAACGCAAATTCATTTCCTCCCTAACCCAAGGGGCGATCGATCATCTCCAAATGCAGTGGGCTGTCCTCGACGTAGGCGTGGGCGAGCGCCACGGCTTCGTTGAGTTCCACCCCCAAGCCCGGCGTCGAGGGGGGAATGACATACCCCTGTTCCCACCGGATCGGCTTGATCAGCAGTTCCGCATGAATCCCGCCCCATTGCTGAATGCTCTCGAGAATCAGAAAATTGGGCGAGCAGGCGGCGATCTGGATATTCGCCGCACCCACCACCGGGCCGCAATAGAGATGCGGCGCGATTTGCGCGTAATGCACCTCGGCGAGTGCCGCCACTTTTTTCGCCTCCAAGATACCCCCGACCCGGCCCAGGTTCATCTGGATGATATTCGCCGCACCGCTCGCCAGGACCCGGGCGAATTCATACTTGGTGGTCAATCGCTCGCCGGTCGCGATGGGGACGCTGGTGCCGCGCGCCACGATCGCCATCTGCTCCGGCATCTCGGGAGGAACCGGCTCTTCGAACCACAGCGGGTCGAAGGGCTCGAGCTGCCGGCCCAGACGAATGGCGCCGGAGGTGGTGAACTGGCCGTGCGTCCCCACCAGCAGGTCCGCGCGGCGTCCCACCGCTTCACGAACCAGGCGCACCAGCCGAATCGTGCGTTCGAGCGCCTCCTGGGTGGGTTGACGCGGGTCGTAGGCCGAGAATCCTCCGGTGGGATCGAATTTCAGCCCGGTGAATCCTTGAGCGACGTACTCGGCGGCCCGGGCGGCCGAACGATCCGCATCATGATAGAACTCATCGCCCTCGCCGGCGGCGGGGTCTGGGTAGAGATAGGTGTAGCTGCGCAGGCGCTCGTGAACCTTGCCGCCGAGAAGGTTGTAGACAGGCTGCTCGACCGCCTTGCCGATGATGTCCCAGCACGCCATCTCCAAGCCGCTGATGACGCTCATCAGCGAAAGATCCGGGCGCAGGCTGAATCCTGAGCCATAGCTCTCACGCCACAGCGATTCGATTTGGAACGGACTGCGCCCGGCGAAGCGCCGCGCAAACAAGTCCTCGATCATCTTGCCGATGACCCTCGGGCCGAACGTGGCGGCGTACACTTCGCCGACACCCTCGATGCCGCAGGCCGTCTTCAATTTGAGGAACACGAAATAACGGCCGCCGAAACCCGGCGGCGGGTTGCTCACGATGAATACTTTGACGCTGTCGAGTTTCATGTTCTTCCCAGTCCTAGGATTTACCCTTCAAGATTAGATCAGCAGCTCTTTGCGCCACCATGACGGTGGGCGCATTGGTATTCGCCGATGTGACCGTCGGAAACACGGATGCGTCGACGACGCGCAAACGCTCGATGCCGTGCACCTTCAATGATGCATCGACGACGGACTCGTCTGCGGACTTGCCCATGCGGCAGGTACCGACGGGGTGATACACCGTGCTGGCGCGGGCCCGGAAATCAGCAATGAGGCCGGCCGGATCCATCGCATCGAGGTCGGGCGCAATCGATTCGAGTATCAGCGATTTGATCGCCCGCGTGCGTGCGATGGCCTGCATCAAGCGCCCGCCATGCACCACGTCGGCGACGTCTTTCTCGGTGGACAAGTAATTGGGCGCGATGTCGGGCGGCCGGCGAAAGTCCGCGCTCGCGACGTCGATGCGCCCGACGCTGCTCGGGCGCGTGGGCTGGAAGCACAGGTAAAATCCTGGAAATGCGTCCACTTCGATCCGAGTCCGCGCGGCGTCGCCCGCGCCGTAAGTCACCGGATTGAAATACAGCTGCACATCGGGACGCGGACTCCCGGGGTCGGCGCGCGCAAATCCGCCGAATTGATTCACGCTCAACGCCAAGGGGCCGCGCCGGGCGAGAAGGTAGGAGAGACCGGCGCGCAGCTTTCCCAGCGTCGAGTGCAGTTCATCGTTCAAGGTCGGCTGGGTGGCCTTGAAGGAATACACGACGGCGAGGTGATCCTGAAGATTGCCGCCGACGGCGGGGTTATCGAGAAGCAGCGGGATGCCGGCTTCCCTCAAGGTCGATGCCGGTCCAATCCCCGAGAGCTGCAGCAACTGCGGTGAGTTGACCGCTCCTCCGCAGAGGATCACTTCGCGATTCGCGGCGCCGAATCGCGGCTCGCCGCCGCGGACATATTCCACCCCCACGGCGCGCCGACCATCGAAGCGAATCTTGCTCGCCCATGCGCCGGTTTCGAGGCGAATGTTGGCGCGGCGCAGCGCAGGGCGCAGGAAGGCATCGGCAGCCGATCGCCGCAGGCCATTGCGAATCGTCACTTGATAGCATCCAAAGCCTTCGGGATGAGGACCGTTGAAATCGTCCGTCCAAGCCAAGCCCAGTTCCGCTGCCGCATCCGACCAGTTCCGGCGCATGGGATGCAAAAAGGGCGTCACGTCCTTGACGTCCAGAGGCCCGCCGCCGCCGGCATGGCCGGCCGCATCGACGCGGCGCTCCGAGCGTTCGAAGTACGGCCGCACGTCGTCCCAGCCCCAGCCGACGTTGCCCATTTGCCGCCAATCATCGAAGTCCGCGGGCATGCCGCGGCAATAGACCAATGCATTGATGGAACTCGATCCGCCGATCACGCGGCCGCGCGGCCAGTAGATGCGCCGCCCGTCGAGCCCGGGGTTCGGCAACGTCTGGTATTTCCAATTGACTGCGGCGTCGGCGAAGGTGCGCCCGTAGCCGATGGGCGTCTTGATCCAGAATCGCCTGTCGGTGCCGCCGGCTTCGAGAACCAATATCCGGCCGCCCGAGCCGGCGGACAGGCGATCCGCAAGGACGCAGCCCGCGGTACCCGCACCGATGATGATGTAGTCGAATTGATCCACCTGCAGGAGCTTAGCCTGATGGCCCTATGGCGCTATGCCATTTCGCGATCCGCCCATACCTTTTTTTGGGTCCGCCCGGCATCTTGCCGCCGCGCAAGCCCGCCGTCGCGTAACGCGGCTGAACCATGTATGGTGCGAAGCGAACCCCTACCAAAGGTTGCAGAGAGTGATAAGCACAGCCATTGACGTCAGTCGAACGCGCGTTCCCTCGTCGATCGAGCGGTGGTACGTGCTGATTCTGATGTGTCTGATTTACGCGATCAATATCGCCGATCGGTACGTCGTTTCGACCGTGCTCGAGCCGATCCGCCTTGATCTGCACCTGGATGACGACAGCGTCGGGATGCTGACCAGCTGGCCGCTCGCCCTCTTTTACGTCACCTGCGGGATTCCCATCTCATGGATCGCGGACCGTTCGAACCGGCGCAACATTCTGTCGGCTTCCTTGATCGTGTGGTCGGGATTCACGGCGCTGTGCGGTCTGTCGCGCGGCTGGGTTCAGTTCGCTCTTGCGCGGATCGGGGCCGGCATCGGTGAAGCGGGCGGCACCCCGCCGTCGACGGCCATCGTCTCCGATTGTTTTCCGCCCGAGCGGCGCCCGATGGCGATGACGGTGCTGGCCCTGGGCGCGCCGATCGGCGCGTGGATCGCGCTCGACGTGGCCGGGGAGGTCGCGCGCATCTACGACTGGCGGCATGCGTTCCTCGCCCTCGGGATTCCGGGTTTGGTGGTCGGACTCATCGTGTATTTGACGATTCGCGAGCCGGCGCGAGGCCGTCTGGACGAGATCGTGGACGACATCAAACCGTCGGTCAAGGAGACGTGGCGGTTCTTTTGGGAGCAGAAGGCGGCGTTCCACGTCGTCATGGGGGGCGGCCTGTGCGCACTGTGGGGCTGGGGTCTGATGTATTGGACGCCGGCGTTTCTAATGCGCACTTATCAGATTGACGTCGCCCAGGCCAGCGACGTCACGGGCAACATTCATTTGATCGGAGGCTCCCTGGCCACGGTGGGGACGGCGTGGGTTTTGTCGAGGCCCTTCATGGCGGATCCGCGCCGCGTGGTGTGGCTGCTCGGCGGAGTCGTTGCATTGACCACCGTTCCGTCATTCATTGCCTACTGGACGCACTCCCTCCTGGTCGCAAAAATCATGTTTTGGATTTTCATCCCGGCCATCTACTTCTACATCGGACCCTGCTTCGGGCTGCTCAACAATCTTTCCCCGTGCCACATGCGCTCCATGTTCATCGCGGTGTCGCTGCTGGTCGCCAACGTTTTCAACCTGATCGTCGCACCGAAATTGGTGGGCATGTTGAGCGTCT
>Ga0307470_10000597_pt1 | contig 16641 bp, 11 predicted proteins | sample atmos_gasesAM3C__FD_204565 | JGI IMG/M metagenome (GOLD analysis project Ga0307470, IMG submission 204565) | Hardwood forest soil microbial communities from Morgan-Monroe State Forest, Indiana, United States - atmos_gasesAM3C_05 | ecosystem: Environmental > Terrestrial > Soil > Temperate forest... | reverse complement strand
TACGTCGATCGCCGGCCGGTCCTTCTCGTACTCGTAGGCAAAATCGCGCCAGATCTCGTAGTCCGGCCGCAGCCGCCGCAGAGCTTTGAACGCCAGCGCGAATAATCGCCAAGGCCTGAATCCCTCGTGGTCATAGTACGCGTCGTCTTCCACATGCACCTGGACACCCGCGCAGAGCTTTCCCGCGTGCTTATGAAACGTGGGCTCGAACCAGCACGGCCGCAGCCGGCAGCCATTCATCCATGGCGCTGCCAGTAAACGCATCTCCGCCAGCAATGCCCGCACGTCCAGATCCGGCGCACCCAGCAGTTCCAGCGGCCGTGTGGTTCCACGACCTTCCGACAACGTCGTGGCTTCGAGCATCACCGAGCCCGGATAGCAGCGCGCCATCCAGAGATTGGGTGCGTTGGGACTCGGGTTGACCCACGTCCGACGGCCGAGCGGCCATCCATATCCCGGTGCGCCGTCCGGCTCCCAACCCTCCATCGGCACGACGCGGCAGTCGACGTCAAGATGAAGAGTCCGCACGAACCACTGCGCAAGCTCACCGAGTGTCAGACCGTGACGCATCGGCATCGCGCCGGCGCCGACAAAGCTTTCGCAGCCTGCCTTGAGCGTCAGCCCCTCCACGGGCCGGCCCACCGGGTTCGGACGATCCAGAACCCACACGGCCTTGTGCTTCTTCGCAGCCGCCTCGAGCACGTAACGCAGCGTGGTGACGAACGTGTAGATTCGGCATCCGACGTCCTGCAAATCCACGAGCAAAACGTCGAAGGTATCCATCATTTCAGGCGTCGGCCGGCGTACTTCACCGTAGAGGCTGAAGACCGGGATGCCGTGCACGGGGTCGGTGTAGTCCCGCGACTCGACCATGTTGTCCTGCTTGTCGCCGCGCAGCCCGTGCTGAGGGCCGAACGCCGCGCTCAGGCGCACGTCGCCGAGCGCCGCCAGCGCATCGAGGGAATGGACGAGGTTGCGTGTTACGGAAGCGGGATGCGCCAACAGGGCCACGCGCCGTCTCGCCAGAGGCTTGCGCACCTCGGGATCTTCGAGCAGTCGGTCGATTCCAAACCTCATGAGCGGGTAACTTCCAGTGCGAATCCGTTCGGGTGGTGGAAATCGGGCTTGCCGGGCGGGTGCCGCAGTCCCCAGTACGAAAGTCTACCATCCTCGTCCTCGATGACCGCGGCCAGAGCGATCCGCAGGAGACGAGCGTCACCCAAGTCAACCAGGCGCCCCAGCCGCACAGTCGAATGCAGCTCGAGGCCGTCGTCGCCTCGGCGCACGGAGATTTGCGGAACGCGGTCGATCTCGGCGGTCGACATTCCCTCCCGGTAGGCACCGAACCGGTAGATCGCCCAGTCGAGCGAGGGCGAAAAATTGAATTCGTGGTAGCCGGCCGCATCCGCCGGCGCAACAAAGGCCTCGAAGCAGGTGTGCTTCCACAGGGCGTCCGCCCGTCCACCCGCGCTGGATGGGGGAACGCGCACGCGGGACATATCCGCATCCAGTGCATATCGGAACATGAGGACGCCGGCTTCCAATCGCAGCTGCACCCCAAGGCTGCGCACGGCATCGTTGGGGGTCGACGGGTGGGCAGTCAGCACGGCCGGTTGCGCATCAATGGATGACATGCAGCGATTGTATTCGTGCCGTGGCCGCCGGTCACACCGGGTTCGCGGAAAGTGCGAAACGTGTCATTAGCTCCGCTTCTCGATGAGCGCAACGCCCGTAATCGAATGCTTCGTAAAGGAAGTGAGCTTGCGACCGAGAATGCGCCTGCGCGCGGCTTCGTCGGCGAAAGCCAAGGCGATCCGGCCCTGCGACGAATATATCGCCTATTCGTTTGCGGCAGTATAATAGGAGAAACCGCGTTTCTTCGGGCGAAACATTCGGGTAGGCGAGAAAGCGGGGAAATGGCATGTTTCTCAAAAACTGTTGGTACGTTGCGGCTTTGGATCGCGAGCTGATCGATGGCAAGCTGTTGAGCCGGACGCTGCTCGGCGAGAATGTGCTGCTTTACCGCGGCGAGAGCGGCAATGTCGTTGCCCTCAATGATCGCTGTCCGCATCGCGGAGCGCTGCTCTCCAAAGGCCGCCTCGAAGGCGACGGCGTGCGTTGCATGTACCACGGCATCAAATACGACGGCACCGGAAAGTGCGTGCAGATTCCGGGGCAGGACATGATTCCGCCAAAGCTCAAGGTGCGGAGCTACCCTGTGGTCGAACGCAGCCACTTCATATGGATCTGGATGGGCGATGCCGCAAAAGCGGACCCCGCGCTGATCATCGATCTTCCCTACTTGAGCGATCCGAATTGGAAAGGCATCCCGGCGTACCTTCACTATGACGCGAACTATCTGCTGATCGTCGACAACCTGAGCGATTTCTCGCATCTGGCGTTCGTGCACACCAAAACGCTGGGTGGGTCGGAAGAATATGCATTCGTCACGAAACCCACCGTCGTAGAACGACTGGAGCGCGGCTTTCGCGTCGAGCGCTGGCACCTCGATAGCGATCCGCCTCCATTCCACAAGAAAGTGATTCGCAACCAAAGCGTCAAGGTGGATCGCCGCAATATCGCCACCATGGTCATACCTGGGATATTCACCATGGAGACCCTGTTCGCCCCCGCCGGACAGGGCGCTCAGGCCGGCAACGTCGCCGGGGCGAAGGAGTACCGGAACTGCCAGTTCATGACGCCGGAGACCGAGCGGACGACTCACTTCTTCTGGTGCTACCTCAACAATTTTGAGGGCGCAGACTCCACGATATCCCTCTCACTGCTCGATAGCCTCATCGAAGGCTTCATGGAAGACAAGGAGATCATCGAAAGGCAGCAGAAAACGCTCGAGGAGGATCCGAAATTCCAAATGCTCGCCATTCTGGCGGACGCGCCTCTCGCGCATTTCCGGCGCGTTCTCGACAGGCTCGTGAACGCGGAGAAGGATGGCGCGGCCGGTCAGTCCGTCGACCCGCGCCAGGCGGCGACTATCGGTTAAGCCGAGCCGCAACCGTTAAATAGCCCTTATTTGCTCGCCGGTCTCAGCGAGGCGACAACGCCTTGCGGAACTCCCCGCTCCTCAGCATCGAGCTCACGGTGTTGACGACGGCGTCGGACAGCACCTCGTAGTAGGTCTCGATCCTGTAAGAGCGGCCGAAGCGCGTCGCCTCGCCTGAGGCAAGCCCTTTCCAGATCGTGTTGCCGTCGCGGTCCACCACGGTCAGCTGCACCTCGACCTGCGAGTTGTAGGTCGAGGTCTCCCTGGCAAAGAATTGCCTGACCTCGCCCTTGATCGTCACCGCGGCGGCGTCGTCAACGGTCTTGAGTCCCGCCCGATCGAACAGCTGGCGCATGTGACTGCTGACAAACGCTCCCACGTCGTCGGTGGTGGTGACCGGCTTCGGTGCATCATCCTCGAGGTTCTCGCCGACCTTCTCCTTGTCATTTCGAACGTCCTGAAAAGCCTCGAATCGGATCGTCGTCGCATCCATGTCCGTGGTGCCCGATGCGAGCACCGACGTCGGCCGCCATTGCAGGGGCATGTGAGTCAAAAGGACGGTCTTCGCGTGGCCATCCAGCGCCACGGAAACCAGCATGAGGGCAAGTAGAGTGCGCATAAGCGGTTATTCCCCCCGGGTGTCCGAACCCGGCCGATGAGATGATATCGTGACGTCGCGTAATTGAGTGTAGCGGACTTAGCGCTTTCGATTTGGGTCCTTGGCAGATTTCTGCCGTTGCCGTGGTTCGTCCAACGCTTTCTGCGCATCTAAATCACGAGGCGTGCGTGCATGAAAACCAAGACCGTAATAATTCTTATGGGTGTGAGCGGAAGCGGTAAATCTACCCTAGGTACTGCAATCGCAGCACAGTCGGGCATGGCATTTTTCGATGGCGACAAATTCCAGCCGCCCGGCAACATTCGAAAGATGGCCGCTGGGATCGCCTTGGAGGATGACGACCGTTGGCCCTGGCTGAACGCCCTTGGCGCTGCGATCTGCGCACGTGAGCCGGGAAGTGGCGCGATCGTGGCGTGCTCCGCTCTGAAACGTAGCTACCGCGATCGATTACGAACGCTGATTGGTGAGCCTGTGTTGTTTGTTTGGTTGCAAATACCTCCACACCTTCTCGCGGAGCGCCTGAAACATCGACAGGGACATTACATGCCTCCAACGCTATTGGAGAGTCAACTCGATGCTTTCGAACCACTTGACCCGGACGAGCGGGCAATCGAGCTAACAGCCGATGAGAGCATGACCGCCACGGTCGCGAGTAGCATCATCTGGGCAGCGATCGGGCGGCGATGATTATCGTGGAGCGACGATTCCCGTGGCCGCGACGCCGTCGCTCGCCGAGTTGTTCCCATAACGCTCGCGATCGCGGTGAAGAACGGTACCCGTCCTCACCCCCGTCGAACGACCATGCTCGAGTGCTGCGCGCCCATTGACCCAGACATGACAGATCCCAATAGAAGGCCGTTTAGGGTCACCAAACGTTGCCGCATCGCGTACGGCAGCCGCGTCGAACGCAACCAGATCGGCGGCACAGCCGGCAGCGATGCGGCCGCGGCGCTTGAGGCCGAACGTGTCCGCTGACAGCGTCGTCATTCGTCTCACGGCTTCCGCCAAATGGAACAACTGTTCGTCGCGGCAGTAGTGCCCCAACACACGTGTGAACGCGCCCCACAGTCGCGGGTGAGGATGAGCGTCGTGCGGCAATCCGTCGGAACCGATCATGGTATGGGGATATGCCAGTATCCTGCGCACGTCGATTTCGCTCATGTGAAAATACACGGCGCCGGCCGGCAGAAGTCGTTCGGCAGCGGTCCTCTGATCGACCCTCCACGCCGCAGCAATGTCGGATAAGTCGCGACCCGCCATGTCAGGATGGCTTTTCGACCAGGTGATCAAGATGCGAATGACGCCGTCGACGTAAGCCGGATCGAGTATCGTCGAGCCCGCAACATAAGGATATGCGTCAAGCCCAATAGGGTGACGCCGCTGGCGTTCGGCGATGAAGGCCAATGTTTGTTCGCTGCGGCCCCAGTTCGCGGGACCTGCGCACTTGTGATGCGAAAGAACTACCGGCAATCCCGCGGCTTCACCCGCATCGCACGCTTCCGCCAGCGCGTCGAGAACACCGTCGTGTTCGTCGCGGATATGCGAGGTATAAATGCCGCCGTACCGCGCGGCCACCCGCGCCAATGCGATGACTTCACTGTTGGCAGCGATCCTCGCGGTTGGGTAGAACAGGCCGGAACTCATCCCGAGCGCCCCCGCCCGCATCCCTTCTGCCAGCAACTCACTCATCCTCGCGATGTCGCTGGGGCTCGCGGGACAGTTCACATCGTCGAGTACATTGACTCGTAGCGTCGAGTGACCGATCAGCATGCCCACGTTGACCGCAGGATGCGCTGCTGTAACCGCAGCAATGTAGGCGGCCATGGTTGAAAATCGAAAATCGGACTGCGCACCAATGAGCGTGAGCGGCGCCGGCGGCGGCTTATCGGCGTGCCACGGGGCCAAACTGATGCCGCAGTTGCCGGTGATGACTGTGGTTATACCTTGGCTGAGCTTGGCCCACATTTCTGGTGCGGCGAGCGCCTGGCGATCATCGTGAGTATGAACGTCGATAAATCCGGGAGCGAGGGTCAACCCCGAGAGGTCGACCCGTGTGGTGCCATTCAGCGAGCCAGGCCGCTCAACCGCCGCAATTCGTTCTCCTGCGATGCCGATATCGGCGGCGAATGCCGCGGTTCCGCTGCCGTCCAGTACGGATGCGCCGCGCAGAACGATATCGAGTTGACTCGTCATGATTCGTTTGTGTGGAGCATGGTCAAAATACAGTATTGACGGCGCCGATCACTCGGTACCCGTCATCGATCTCCAGCAGCAGCGGCCATTTGTCGAATGTGGTGCACGGGTGTGATATCCCGCAGCCGATCAAGTCGCCCACTTGCACTTGGTGTCCGAACCCGGCCGGAAGCCTCAAGTAGGCATGCTGGTCGTTCATTTTATCGATCCTACAGTCAGCGGGTAGGACCTGCGGCTGCCGCGTGCTGCCCGGTCGGTGCCACCACATCGGCAATGGCAGATCGATATCGTATGAGACATCGCGCTTGCCCATGGTGAGAATGGCTAAGGTCGGCTCCGGATGCGATTGCACCATGCTCCACACCTCGAGTGCGGGTTTCAGCCCTCCCGCCGGCAAATGAGCAAACAATTGCGGCTGGCGAGCCGCCATCTCTGCGAGCAGATGACGATAAAAGCCGTGATCGTGCGTGAGATAGCAGCCGCTGCGCAGGATGGGCGTGATTGGCCGGCTCAACGGCGTGAACCGCAGCATGGCTTCAGCGACCCGATCGAAATAGGCCGTCCCGCCGGCAGATACGAGAATGTCGCGACCACGGAACAGGGATTGCCCATCGAGTTCGGCTGTGAAACGCAGCAGCCGATCCAGAAATCCGTCTACTGCCGATAGGGCTTCCGCACGGTTCGGCCCGACCAGTAACCCCTCGTAGCCTTCCACGCCCGCCAGCAAGAGAGCGGGCATCGAATTGATCTTGCGCGCCAGGATCAGCGCCTCACGGTCACTGCGACATCCGGTCCGGCCGCTCGGCAGTCCCAATTCCATGAGTACCGGGAGCGCACGGCTGGGACCGGTCGAATCGAGGCCCGCAGCGAGCCGGTCAATGCCTGCATCGGAGTCGACGACGGCGTAGAGCTCGAATGTCGGATCATCGCGCAGCAGCCCGGCCAGAACTCGAATTTCAGCCGGTGCCACTAGCTGGTTTGCAAGCAGGATCCGACGCACGCCGAATCCGTAAGCGGTGAGCACCTGCGTGGCGGTGGCTAACGTGATGCCCCAAGCACCGCCATCGAGCTGACGCGCGAAAAGCTGCGGGCTCATCGTGGTCTTTCCATGGGGGGCGATCTGCACGTTGAAGTGCTTGCAATAGTCGCGCATCCACTGCGCGTTATGTGTCAGTGCTGAAGCTTTGAGCAGCGCCACGGGAAATGCGGTTTCCGCTTCCAGCACACGCCATTGCCGCATCTTAAGCTCGCTCTGCCGCATCGGCGCCGCCAGTGCCAATCCCTTGGTGCCGCACGGCAAGTGTCGCTCCTCATACGCAGACAGCGTCGCGGCCAGATGATGGCTCGTCGGTGCCCTGTCCCGGCCAGGCGATGATTTTTCCGCCGCCATCAGATCCCCTCCCCTTTTAGCCCGCGGTTACCTTGCTGGCCAGCAGCACGATGAGTAACGCGGCAACGGAAATTACCGTCTCGAGCAATGACCACGTCTTGAAAGTATCCTTGGTACTCGTCCCCAAGTACGACTTCACCAGCCAAAATCCCGCATCGTTGACGTGTGAAAAGAATACCGACCCGGCGCCGATCGCAATCGCAACCCATTCAGGCGACGCACCGGTGCTTGCGACGATACCCGGCATCACTCCGGCAGCAGTGATTGTGGCGACGGTAGCCGAGCCTGTCCCGAGCCGGATCAACGCGGCAATCGTCCATGCCATCACGATCGGCGACACGAAACCGGCGCCGGCCAGGTGCGACAGTACCCTCGACAATCCGGCAGCGACCAGCACCTGTTTGAGTGCTCCGCCGGCCCCTATGCTGAGTAGAACCGAGCCCGCCGGGGTCATCGCTTCGCGCCATATGCTCGCCCTGGTCTGTGCCGTCTTCGCCTCGGATGGAAATAGAATGACGAGAGCGACACCGATGGTGATGACGAGCGCCACAATCGGATTTCCGAGTTCGATCATCCATCCCAAATGTCCCTCGCCGAGGCGGCCAAGGGCGCCCACGGCCGCGTTTGCGGAAATTAAAGCCACCGGAAGGAGCACGACAACCAGGGCGGCCGCAATGGGCGGCGGCGTGGCGCTTGGTTCGACGTCAAGGATTGAACGCGTAGCCTTCACGTGCGGCGATGCGTAGCGAGCAAAAATCGGGCCGGCCAAGATTGCCGTCGGAATCGCAATCATGCCCCCATAGAGCATGGTCCGTCCGACCGATGCCCCCAATTCATGGACCGCAAGTAGTGGGCCGGGATGCGGGGGAAGCAAGGCATGAAGCACCGAGAGCCCGGCGAGGGCAGCCAGCATTATCTCGAGCCCGAGATCACGATTCCCGCGCGAGCCGGGCGGCTTCACCGATGCGGCAGCGACTATGGGCAGCAGCAGGACTACACCGGTCTCGAAGAACAGTGGCAAGCCGATCAGCATGGCCGCGCCGAGGCTGCCCCAGGTCGCATACCGTTCCCCAACGATACGCAGAGCCGCTCCCGCCAATGCCCGGGCGGCGCCGGAATGCTGCAGGATCGCGCCCAGAATGAGGCCGAGTGCGATCACGGGGCCTGTGCCGCCCAGCACGTCGGCAAATCCCGCTTGCATAGCGATGATCGAATCGTGCGGGCCCAGCCCCGCAAGGCATCCTAAAATGAAGGCCCCGCAGAGTAGCGCGAGGAAAGGGTGCACCCCAACTTTGACGATCAACCAAATTGAAAGCCCAATGCCAGCAACCGCCGCTCCCAAAATCTGCAGTTCTGTCATCAGCGCATCAAATCATTTGCCATGATGGCTCGCAACTAATTCGCGAATCCTGAGCTTGTACATCGTGCGTGTTGCACAATGATGGGGTCCCGCGGCGCAGGTATCCAGATGCTGAAACCGGACCAAATGCAGGCAGCGAAATCGCTGCTTCGAATGATCGAATCGAATCCCCTGGATGTTTCGGCGTATTGCAGGCTCGCGAGCCTGTACGAATCGTCGGGCGAACATCAAAAGGGGAATCTGACTCTACGCAGAGCGTTGGAAATCGATCCATTCCATCAAGAGGCGTGGCTTCGGTTGGGGATCCACCACATGAATCGAGGTGAGTGGCGCGGCGCCGCCGATGCCTTCGAGCGCTCGACCGTCATATCGCCGATGGTCGCCTCGGGCTGGATTGGGAGAGGAATGGCTTCAATTGCAACTCAAGACCTTCGCGCCGCCTGCAGAATGCGCGATACGCTCGTGGCGAAGTTCGCGGATCGCCCCGAGACGCATGTGATCGCCGGGCATATCAGCAAGATTCAAGGACATTTCGCCGCCGCCGCGGGCTCTTATCGGCGGGCCCTCACGCTCGATCCCGCGCAAGCCGAGGCATTGTATAATCTGGTCGACTTGGATCCCCCGCCGCTCACGGATCCGCTCACCGAACGGCTCGAATCGCTGTTGCGCAAACCACTGCTTCCAGACCGGGAATCCGCCATGGGGCGCTTTGCGCTGGCGCGTATCTACGAGAAGGCCGGCCGCGTGGACCAGGCCTTTGCCCTGTATCGCGGCGCCAATGCCGCTGCGGCGGCGATGGTGCAGGGCTCGGCGAATGCCTACGTTGCGCGGTATGCCGAGGACGAAGCCGAGAGGACTATCGGGGTGTTCAGCCGAGCCGCGGTCGCGGATCCGCTCGAGCCTCTCGATATCGGCGTCAAGCTGATATTCATCGTCGGCATGCCGAGGTCGGGAACGACCCTGACGGAACGCATATTGAGCAATCATTCCCAAGTCTCGGCAGGCGGAGAACGGCCGTTCATGCAGGAATGTCTGGCGAAACTGCGCGGCGGCCCGGGAACATCGAGAGGCAGGGGCCCGGACCTGAGCCGGCGGGAGTTGCTGCGTCGGTTGCGCAACGACTATCTGGACGCCCTGTTCGAGTCCGAGTTGGACGGCGACTTCGTTACCGACAAGCTACCCGCCAATTTCTCGGCGCTGGGATTAATTCGAATACTGTTTCCGGACGCCATCATCGTTCACTGCAACCGCGACCCCACGGCGACTTGCTGGTCTCTCTACACCTCTTTTCTCGACTCGCATCTGTGCTATCACACGGCCTTCGACGATCTCATTCATTACTACAACAAGGTTTATTCGCGGTACATGCGTCACTGGGCCGGCATCGAGGAAATGAACATCTTCAACGTCGAATACGAAGGTTTGGTGGCTGATCCGGAATCCAGTACTCGCGCCCTGTTGCATCATTGCGGGCTATCGTGGGAGGCTGCGTGTTTAGATGCTCAGGACAACGGTCAGCCGATCTTCACTGCGAGCATGGCGCAAGCGCGGCAGCCGATATACTCCACATCGCTTACCCGCTGGAAGAAGTTTGAACGGCATTTGCGCCCCTTGGTGGAAGGACTGGCCAACGCCAAGAGCCATCATATTCGGTGATTGCTTCTGGCAGTATTTTTCGCAGATAGAAGGTTAACGTCTCACGTCCTTGGTCGAGCTGAAACACTTTTTGTGACTCCCGCGAACTAGCGTCCTTGCCCCGGCGCGGCGCGCCTCTTTTTAGGCCAACCGACACATTTTGTAGGCCGCACCGGAAAATCGGCTTTGCGCCCTCCTGAGTCTCGTCATATTCGAGTACGGTAATGGTGACCCGATGCATTTGCCCAAATGCGTTGATGGTTTGCGGGCGCTCCGGTGTCCGAATGTTTCGATAATAAGGGGATGTCGCAGGGAAGCGAACTTAAAGTACGTGCGATATCAATTGTGGGAGAGACGTATGAACGTTCCGAACCTCGCGCTGCGTATGGCGATCAGGGCCGTCCTGATGACTGCCCCGGGCCTCGCGGCCACCACCGCCTACGCCCAACAGTCTGAGGGCGGCAACCAGCCGTCGGCCGACCAGCTTCAGGACATGGTGGTGTATGGACAGGCAGTTCATTACCGGCCCGACGATCAGTCTGTAGCAACTGGCCTGCAAATGCAGATTATCGATGCACCCGTGTCGGTCTCGGTCGTGACCGACCAGATGCTGAAGCAGGCAAACGCTCGAACCTTGTACGAGGTGGCGGATCTGGTACCCGGATTGAACCAGGCCGGTGAGGGGTACGGCGAAGTAGACCTGCGGCTGCGCGGACAAAACGTGACTCAACCGCGGGTCGACGGTATCAATTACGGTACGACTCAGTTTGTGGATAGCTTCGCGCTCGACCGAGTCGAAATCGTAAGGGGGCCGGCGACCGTGCTGTATGGCGTTACGGGAGCCTTCGGCGGCGAACTCAACCAGGTCTTGAAGCAGCCAAAGTCGGAATTCAGCGCCGACGTAGGATTTCGAGATGGCAATTTTACCGGTCGCCGCTGGGAAGCAGACGTTACCGGAGCCGTCCCCGGTACGGATGAACGCCTGAAGGCGCGGGTTCTCGGGGCTTATACAGACTACAGCATTTTCCAGGACATCGTCATTCCGCCGCACAACATCAACAAGATGATCGCCGGTGCCGTTTCTTTCGATTTCACACCTGCAACGGTGGTGAGTCTCAACGGATACAAGGAAGATCGCCACTACGATGCAACGGACGGCTGCGCCGCGGCTGTCAACCCGACGAATGGACAACTATATCTTCCAACTTCAATACCGGTGGAGCAGTTTTACTGCGGCGATCCGAAACAAAATCACGCCGCCACCGCGGATGAGTTTTCAATGGCATCCGTGAAGCACAAATTTGACAATGGCTGGTATACGAACGCCAACGTCGCCTACGGCCTGGCGAACAGGGACCTCCACTATGTGTTTGCCTTCGGACCCGCCGGGGCCAACGGACTGCCACCGCAGGATGTCAGTCTGTATTCTTACCTTGAACATATAGACATCACCACGCTCACCGCGAATGCGAGTTTGGGCGGCAAGTTCGATCTCTTTGAACGTACCCACGAATTCTTCTCCGCGGTCGAATATCAAAAAGAAGACAACACCAAGGTGACGTACCAGAGTTTCGCTCTCGGACTTATGAACATGTTTAGAGACGGGGGCAAGGGAATACTTGCCGACGGTACTCCCATCCCTGTGATCCCGACGCCGACCTCGCACAATACGCAGGCCAGCGATACCAAGGAAGTCCGCGCCAGCGCGCAAGTTTTGCTAAATCCCGCTGAGCGCTGGGACGTGCTCGTCGGCGCATTGGTGCAGCACACGGCGGAGAATGAGTCCGTCGTTTACACCAACGGCAAAGCAACGACGCAAGCCTCGCTGACTGAGACGGATGTTGTGAAGCGCCTCGGCGTCACTTACGGACTTCTGGCGCAGAAAGGGACAATCTTGACCGATGCCAAGACGTATGCCAGCTACGCCGAAGGCTTCCAACCCAATGTCGGCATTTACGACGCAAACGGCAATCCACTGACGGCTCCGCAGAGAATGAAGTCCTATGAAATCGGTCTCAAGACCCAATGGATTGATTCCCACGTCGATGCGGATATTGCTCTGTATCGCGCAACGCGCACGAATATTCCGGCCTCGATCATTACCTCGGTGGGAACCGCCGGCCAATTTCACAGTATTTTAGGCGGCAAGAATACGTACGAAGGCGTGGAGTTCGATCTACTGGGCGAGGTCCTGCCCGGCTGGAACGTGTCGCTGAATTATACGTTCACGCGTAATCGCCAACAGACTCTCTTGTTCCCCCAGCCCTTGGAAGTCGCGAACGTCCCGAAGCATGATGTGGGACTGCTGAACTCCTACGAATTTCTCAGGGGCCCGCTCAAGGGGCTCGTTCTCGGTGCCACCGTCGTCCGGAAAATCGACGTGCCGCTCGTTGATGCCGCGCAAACGCTATATAGTGGCGGCTACAATCCGAGCAATCAGCTGTTTGAAAGCGTAACGATCTGGAATTTTAGAGTACTGTATAAAGGGTTCGGCGGGCCCCTCCATGGCCTGGAGATCTATGCAAACGCCAACAACGCGTTTAACGCCCGGTTTATCTATTCGATCAATGGTGACCCTGGCTTTACAACCACTGTCATGGCGCCGCGGGCACTTAGTGCCGGCGTCAATTACCACTTCTGATTCCACTATCGGTTTCAGGTGAAGCCCGGCGTGGACCTTGCCCTGTCGGCTGCAATGCATGCGCACCTCCGTCAGATAAGTGAGCTTCTCAGACGAGGCGATGCGAGCGGCGCGATCGCGCTCTGCCAGGCTGTTTTGAATCAGTCCCCAGATAATCCCGACGCACTGCGTTTCCTCGCTTTGGGGCAACTGCAAAAAAACAATCTAGTCGAGGCCGATCGCTCTCTCGTACGGGCAATGCGATCTGCACCGGCGGATCCTGAACTCATGAATGCGCTCGGTATCTTAAGATTAAAACAGGAAGCGTACGCCGACGCGGTACAGTCATTCACGCGCTGTCTGGACATCGCCCCAATCCACAGCGATGCACTCAGCAACCTGGCTGCGGCGTACACCGTCATGCGCCAGCCACACCGGGCTACATCCTATCTGGAACGATTGGCCCAAGTTTTGCCGTTTTCAGCTCCTGCATTCGTACGCGCGGCGGACAACCGGCTGGCTGTCGGAGAGGTAGAGAAAGCCATCGAATACGGACGCAAGGCGGTAAGGCTGGACCCTGACAATCCCTCCGGGCGTCTTTCGCTTGCTGAGGCGTTGGAGGTCTGGGGCCGGTTCAGGCAAGCCAAGTTTGAGTATCTTGCCGTGCTCACCGTTGATTCCGGCAATGCAAGGGCGTTGGCCGGGCTGCTATCCCTGCAAGGTACTCAAGTCGACGAACAGCATGTGTCCAGCGCGCAGCGGTTGCTCGAAGCCGCGGAATTGCCCGATCGCGATCGCGTTCAGCTGCACCTTGCGCTGGCCCGGCATTACGACCGGCGCCGGCAGTACGCGCGTGCCTTCGAGCACTTGCAAGCGGGGAACGCCACGCGATTCAAGAACCACCCGTTCGACAGCATCGCCCACAGCCGCGCCGTCGATCGGCTGATCGCAGAATGTGGTTCGGAGGCTGTCGCGCCTCGACCCTCTCCGCCGGCGCATGGCAAAAGACCGATTTTCATCGTCGGAATGCCGCGCTCGGGCACTACGCTGGTCGAGCAGATCCTTGCCGCTCACTCTGAAGTTGCGGCCGGCGGAGAGTTGCCCACCATCATGACCATCGCCGCCCAAATCGGCGGAGCCTCGAAGGCATACCCGGAGGCGATGCGAGAGCTCGACGCAGGCTCCCTCTCACGATTTGCCCGACAATACGCCGAGAAGCTCGAGACTGTCTCCGCCGGCCGCACCCGAGTCACCGACAAAATGCCTTTCAACTTTATGCATCTGGACTTGATCGCCGCACTATTTCCGGACGCTGCGATCATTCACTGCCGCCGCAGCGCGGCTGACACCTGCCTATCGTGCTACTTCACGAGCTTCAATGAGGAATTGCAATTCGCCAGCGACCTGAACGCGCTGGGGCGGTACTGGCTCGACTATCAGCGGCTGATGCATCATTGGCATAGCGTGTTGCCGGTAAAGATCCTGGACGTCGACTACGAACGGCTGGTGACCGACACCGAAGCGACGGTTAGACAGATGCTCAACTTCTGTGAACTAGCCTGGGAGCCCGCGTGCATGCACTTCTTCAGCATCGATCGCGGCGTCCGCACGCCGAGCAGATGGCAGGTGCGACAGCCGATTTATCCGCAATCCGTTGGCCGGTGGCGCCACTACGAGCGTCAGCTGCGCCCGTTGCTCGATGTCCTGCCGCCGGTGATTTCCGAGAGGTCCGCTTGAGGTTGACCAATCGCAAAGATGCGCGACCGTCCGATCCCGTGGACCATTCTAAAGGCCTGTTTCGCACCGCCATTGCCGGCGCCGGTCGTTCGATATCCGAGGCCTTTGCCAATCTGGAACGAGCGTCGAATATCGAGCGAATTGCCCGCCACCCTCACCGCAAATTGGTCGGTGCCCGTGTCTTATTGTCGCCGCAGGAGGGCGAGGGCTATTGGGACTTGACCCAGATCGGGGACGATGTGTATGTCGTGATCGAGAATTTCGCTTACAAGGATCCGCGGGTCGAGGTGCTGCCCGGCGATGGCTTGATTCAACTTTATTTCAAACTCACCGGCGATTTAACGATGGGCGTCAGCCGCACCGAGCTGCTGCGGCTCAACCGTCCCAGCCTGACTATCTATGGGCAGCCCAAGGGAATCGACATCAGCGAGTGGACGCCACCCAGTGCGCGGGAGCGCTGCGTGGCCATCGTGGTGAGGCCCGAGTATTTGCTGAGCAATTTCATGGGGTCGTCGCTCGAAGGCTTTACTCGATTACAAGAGTTCTTGACCGCGGCGGAGGGTAAATTTCAGTATTTGCAGTTCCCGCTCAGTGCTCAAATATTTGACCTGGCGGACAAACTCGTCAAGAACCCCTACGTCGGCAATCTGGGTCTCATGTTCACGGAAGCGGTGACGATGGAGCTTTTATGCAGCGCCGTCGCCTGCTTCGATTCCCTATCGGGTTTGCCTGCGGAACACTACAGCCCGCGCGAGCTTAAATGCCTGGAACGAGCCCGGGATTTTCTGATGAAGCAGCTCTCGCCTGCGCCGACGATTCGCCAAGTCGCTCGCTCAGCGGGCATGAACGAGACGTCCCTCAAGCGCGGATTCAAGGCGGTTTTCGGGGAGACGGTACTTGATTTCTCGATTCGCTGCCGGATGCAGCATGCGCTGACGCTTCTGCGAGGTCAGCGCACTCCGGTCGCGCGCGTCGCCGAAGCCTGCGGCTACCGGCACCAAACCTCATTTGCCACCGCATTCGGCCGCCACTTCGGGATGCGGCCAAAGGACGTGCGCCGCAACCTGCGCCCGTAAGAGTCGGAATTCCTAACAAATATATCGTCTGGGCGAACGCTTGCGCGGGCTGGGGCAACAATCGCCGCTATGCTGCCGCCTCTAGGCACCAGGGGAATCAATGAAGTCACATGCCCGGGCGGTGGTGATCGGGGGAGGTATCGTTGGCTGCAGCGTCCTTTATCACCTCACTAAATTGGGTTGGAAGGATGTCGTTCTCTGCGAGCGCAAGGAGCTGACCGCGGGTTCAAGTTGGCACGCCGCAGGCGGCTTCCACGCTCTCAATAGCGATCCCAATGTGGCGAGGCTGCAGGCCTATACGGTGCAGCTGTACAAAGAGATTCAGGCTTTATCGGGCCAGAACGTGGGTCTGCATTTTACCGGCGGACTCAATGTGGCGGCGACCCGGCAACGATGGGAACATTTGCGCAGCGAGTGGGCGCGGCACCGGGTCCTCGGCTTGGATACGACATTGGTAGGCCCGAAGGAAATTCGCGAGTTGTGCCCCTTGATGGATGTCTCCGAGGTGATGGGCGCCATTTATGATCCCATGGAGGGTCATTTGGATCCTTATGGAGCGACGCACGCCTTCGCCAGTGCCGCTCGGCTCAACGGTGCAGAGATTCATCGGCACACCAAAGTCGTCGAGCTGAACGCGAATGAAAACGGTTCGTGGAAGGTGGTGACCGATCGAGGAACCATCATCGCCGACCATGTAGTCAACGCGGGCGGCCTGTGGGCTCGCGAAGTCGGCCATATGGCGGGCGTCGACCTACCGGTCGTCGCCATGGAACATCACTATCTATTGACCGACGATTTGCCCGAGCTCAAGGATCGGGTTCGCGAACTCCCCTTGGTGCTTGATCTCGACGGTGAAATCTATCTTCGCCAGGAACGCAACGGCGTATTGCTCGGCGTCTACGAGAAAGATGCAACGCCCTGGGCAGTGGCCGGAACGCCGTGGGATTACGGAGACTCGGAACTGCTGCCCCCCAACCTCGAGAGACTGACCGATTCGCTGGAAAAGGGCT
>Ga0307470_10000596_pt1 | contig 16646 bp, 17 predicted proteins | sample atmos_gasesAM3C__FD_204565 | JGI IMG/M metagenome (GOLD analysis project Ga0307470, IMG submission 204565) | Hardwood forest soil microbial communities from Morgan-Monroe State Forest, Indiana, United States - atmos_gasesAM3C_05 | ecosystem: Environmental > Terrestrial > Soil > Temperate forest... | reverse complement strand
AAACAAGAGGAGGATCAACAATGATTCGGTGGTGGACGAAGAAGCGGCTCACGGTAGCGAACCAGCGAGGCTTCACCCTCATCGAGCTGATGATCGTCGTCGCGATCATCGGCATCCTGGCGGCCATCGCCATCCCGCTCTACGCCAACGTTCAGGCGCGCGCGCGGATTGCCAAGGCCCAGGCCGATGCCCGGGCCCTCGCGTCTTCGGTCTCGATCTACGCCGCCCACATGGGCGTGCTCCCGACGGCCCTCGCGGACCTGACCGTGGTGGCCACGAACACCCAGGGCCAGACCGCCGGTCCGTTCATGGCGAACGTTCCTCCGACTCCGGCTGGCTGGAGCTCGCCGTACGCGTACACTGCTTCGACCGCGTCGGGTACGTTCAACATCTCGGCGACGGGTGACGCCACGACCGTCAGCCTGCCGTAACGGAATCAAGGTCGCAACAGCGCACGGGAAGGGCTGGGCCCTTCCCGTGCGCGCGTCTGTTTCTGGTCTCCGCCAAAGAGGAGCGACATGTCCCGCATCGAAAGTGTAGAGGTCCCCGTCGGCTCATCCTCGCTGACCGAGCCGCGGGCGGCCATACAGGCCTGGGCCCCCCGGCTGATCCCGCTGGCCCTGGCCCTGGTCACGTTCCTGGTATTCCTTCCGACACTCTGGAACGGGTTCGTCGAGTGGGACGACCAGATGAACCTGTACGAGAACCCAAACTATCGCGGGCTCACGTGGCCCCAGATCCGGTGGATGTTCAGCACCGTCCTGATGGGCCACTGGATTCCTCTCACCTGGCTCACCTTCGGGCTCGATTACGTCGTCTGGGGCATGGACCCGTTCGGCTATCACCTCACGAGCCTGGTGATCTTCGCCGCGAACGCCGCGGTCCTTTACTTCGTCGCCCTGCGACTGCTCAGGTTGGCAACCGGATTCGTGGAGGGAACGCTCCGCCTTTCGGCAATCGTCGCGACGCTCTTCTTCGCGATCCACCCGCTGCGGGCTGAATCCGTCGGTTGGGCCACGGAACGGCGCGACGTCCTTTCCGGGCTTTTCTACCTGCTCACGGTCCTCTTGTACCTCAAGGCTCAAGACGGCGGCCCGCGTCGCCGGTGGATGCTCGCCGGATCGGTGGGCATGTTCGCACTGGCGCTCGTCTCGAAGGCGAGCGTGATGGTGCTGCCGGCCGCGCTCGTGGTGCTGGACATCTACCCGCTCCGCCGCCTTGGCGGCAGCCGCGAGGGGTGGATCGGTCCGGCGGCCCGCGCGGTGTGGCTCGAGAAGATTCCGTTCGCGATCCTCGGCGTGGGCGGCGCCATCGTCACGTACTACGCGCAGAAGGTGAACCTGTTCATCACACCGCTCGAGCGGTATCCCCTGTCCGCGCGGCCGGCCATGGTGTTCTACAGCCTCTGGTTCTATCTAGGAAAGACCGCCGTGCCGCAGGGACTCTCGCCGCTCTACGAGCTGCCCGCGAAGGTGCACCTCTTCGATCGGCAGTTCCTGGTCCCCGCGATCGCCGTGACCTTCATCACCGTCACGGTGCTGGCGCTCTGGCGCCGCTGGCCGGCCGGGCTCGCCGTGTGGGCGTACTATGCCATCGCGCTGGGCCCCGTGATCGGCATCGTCCACTCGGGCCACCAGCTGACCAACGATCGGTACAGCTATCTCCCGGCACTCGGTTTCGCCCTCCTGGTCGGCGCCGCGGCCGGCGCCGCGGTGCAGCTGGCCGCGGCCGGCACGATCCGCCCGGCCCTGGCCAAGGCTCTGGCGGCACTCGGTATCGTATGGTTCTGCGGCCTGGCCTACCTGAGCGCGCAGCAGGTCCAGATCTGGCGCGACACCGAGACGCTCTGGAGACACTCGCTGGAGTCGGATCCGAACTGCGCGATCTGTCACGGCAATCTCGGCGTCTTCTTCTCGAATCTCGGTCAGCTCGACCTGGCCAGGATCGAGTTCGAGCGCGTGCAGGCGCTCCGGCCCGACCAGGTGAAGGTCCATCAGCATCTCGGATACGTCTACGCGATGCACGGCGATTACAAGCGCGCGTTCGGTCATTTCGAGATCTTCTTCGCGCGATATCCGAACGATGTCGAAGGGCTCAACAACTTCAGCGCGGCGCTGCTGAACGGCGGGCGGTCGACCGAGGCCATCGCGCATCTCCAGCGCGCGATCACGATCAAGCCAAGCCACGTCCTGTCGTACGTCAACCTCGGCTTCGCGTACGCCGACCTCGGCCGCCCGTCAGAGGCGCTCCCCATGTTTCGCAAGGCGGTCGCGCTCCAGTACGATTTGCCGCAGGCCTGGTTCGGGCTCACGCGGGTGTACTTCGAGACGGGACAGCCTCGCGCCGCACACACCGCCTGGGGCATCCTCGGACAGATCGACAAGAAGTTCGCCAATCGCATCGGGCCCGCGTTCCTGCAGACCTGGTGAACGTGACGACGCTGCAGGCCATGGCCGAGGCCTGGCCGGCCGGAATGCTCCTGGCGGTCGTCCTCTTCGGGCTCGCCATCGGGAGCTTCCTCAACGTCGTCATCGTGCGTGTGCCGGAGGGACGCAGCCTCTGGCACCCGCGTTCCGCTTGCCCGGGCTGCAGTGCCCAGCTCGCGTGGCATGACAACATTCCAGTACTGTCCTTCTTGTGGCTCCGCGGCCGCTGTCGAAAGTGCGGCATGCGGATCTCACGACGCTATCCGATCGTCGAGGCTGTCACCGCGGCGGCGCTGGCGGCGGCGTATCTCGCCTTCGGACCGACCGGCGATTTCATCGTCGCAGCGGTGCTGCTCGCGGCGCTGGTAGTCGTCACCGCGATCGACCTCCAGCATCAGCTGATCCCGGACGTCATCACCTTGCCCGGAATCGCGGTGGGACTGGTGGCCAACGTCGCGATCGGACACGTCTCCTGGCTCGACTCGCTAATCGGCATCGTCGTGGGCGGCGGCCTGTTCTTCGTGATCATCCTGGCGACCCCCAACGGCATGGGCGGCGGTGACATGAAGCTCGGGGCCATGCTCGGCGCCTTTCTCGGCTGGAAGGCGCTTCTCTTCGCCCTGTTCGCGGGAATCGTGCTCGGCGGTGTCGTAGCGGTCGCATTCCTCGTCTCCGGTCTGCGCGGAAGGAAGGATCCAATCCCCTTTGGCCCATTTCTTGCCGCTGGTGGCGCCATGGCTCTCTTCTGGGGTGAGCGAATCCTCGATTGGTGGCTGAGCGGCTTCAACTTGTGAACGCCCGCGGGTTCACACTGGCCGAGCTCATGGCGGCCGTGGCGGTGGCCGGCCTCCTCGCTGTCCTCGTCGCCCCGACGCTCGTGAGCTATGCGAGAACGTCGGCGCTCCAGGCCGTCGCGCGTGAGTTGGCGGCGGCGATCAATCTCGGACGCCAGATCGCGATCACGCACAACACGGTGGTGTGCGTGGAAGCGGGCGGCGCGAGCATTCGCCTGCGACGGGGCGGATGCGGCGGCGCCGTGTGGACCGGCCCGGGTACCGATGCCGGCGGCGCGATCCGGATTTCCGGGGCGGGCTCCTTCGTGATCAGCACGACCGCCAACGTCGTCTTCAGCGATCTCGGCGCCGCGAGCCCTGCTGGAACGTACACCGTGACGAATCGGGTGAACGGCGCCACACGGGCCGTGGTGGTCGCCGCCACCGGCCGCGTCAGCGTCCGATGAATCGCGCGCGGTTCGCGGAGCGAGGGTTCACCCTGGCCGAGGTGCTCGTGGCGACGTTCGTACTCGCGGTCGGGCTCACGGCCGTGATAACCGGCCTTCAATACGCGCGAAGCGGTCTCGAGACGGCCCGGGGCGAAACGACAGCGGCCTTCCTCGCGGAGCAGCGCCTCGAGCATCTCAAGGCGGTCTCGCTGGCGAACTGGCCGGCCGCCGACCTCCGTGCCGGCACGACGGTCGAGGACTATGGCTCGATCGCCGGCGCCCCCGTGTATCGGCGTGTGACGACGATCGCCGACAGCCCGGGCGGTGCTTGCGCAGAGCGCTGCAAGCTCGCGCGGGTCACGGTCTTCTACCGGCCCGTCACGGCGAGCGGCCAGCTGGACCAGGAGCGCCGGCTGGACGTCGTCACCATGCTCGTGTCCCGAATCTAGGCCTCCTCGATGAGGCCGCGTCCTCACATCCCGTTCGCCGCGCGGGCCCTTGTCGCCTCGGGGCGGCTCGCCGACGACGAACGCGGCGCGGCGCTCGTGCTGGCTCTGATGATCCTGGTCACCCTGGCCGGTCTCGCGCTTGCGCTTCTCTCGATGAGCGGATTCGAGCCCCAGATCTCGAGCAATCACAGCCGGACGATCCGCGCCCGCTACGTGGCCGAGGCGGGTCTCGAGTACGCCTATCACCTGCTCGCGACCGACCTGGACGCCTGGAACGACTACCTGGCGGGGGCGACGTGTAGCCTCGGAGCGCTCCTCGGCCCACCCGCCCTGAATCTTCCTGGGCTCAGCGGCGCGTATGGAACCTTCTCGGTCAGGATTCGCAACGATTGCGGCCCGGAAGACGCGAAAGTGACTGGCGTGAGTCTCGACACCACGCCCGGCCCGTGTGGCGCCGCTATCGGAAGCGCCGCCCAGGACGCGAATTGCCGCGTCGTCGTCGCCGCGACGGGCACCGTCGGCGGCACGACGCGGACGATCACGGCAGTGATGATGAAAACGATCTTCCCCCGGATGACCGCCGCGCTCGCGTTTCCGGGCCGAGCGGCCAGTGTGGATTTTCAGAGCTCGCAATTCTCGATCGACGGCCGCGACAGTCGCCTGTCCGACGGTCTCGGCGTCCCGACGGGCCCAGCTCCGGCCGTCCACGGAATAGTCGTCAACGACGCTCTTCCAGGGCTCGTCGCCGAAGTCCGAGACAGGCTTGCCGGCGGTCCGCAGAACGAGGTCTGGGGGAAGGACGAGAGCGGTCCGGGCATCACGACCGGAGCCGGCACGATTGGTGCCGACGGCGCACTGACGTCAGCGGGAATCGCCGACTTCGTCGCGCGCGTACGCTCGGCCGCCGACGTCGTCGTCGATGCCACCGGCGCCAGTTCGATCAGCAGCGTCGGGTCCGCGTGCGCGGCCGACAGCGCGAACTCCGCATGCTGGGGCACGATAGACCGCCCGAAGATCGTCTACGTCGGAGGCTCACAGTCTCCCGGCAGTCCGCGACCGACGCTCGGCGTCAGCGGCCAGAGCAGCGGCACCGGCATTCTCGTGGTTGACAGCGCTGCCGTCGAGATCGACGGCACCTTCAGATGGAACGGGCTCGTCGTCGTCACGGGTCGAGACGCCGCGCTCCGCTACCGAGGCGGCGGAATGCAGGCTGTGTATGGCGGTGTCATCGTCGACGAGCCGACCGCCAACGGAACGACGAGTCTGGCGGGCAGCCTCCAGGACAAAGCTCACATTCTATACAGCAAGGAGTCCCTGGACCTCGTTCAACAAGCGCTCAAACGGCGATTCGTGGTGACCTACGGCTGGACTGACCGGTGACCTCCCCCCTCATCGGACCGGCCGCCCCGGACCCCAGCCGGTTGCCAGATAGACATGGTCTGGGGGCCGCCCCGGGCCACCCCCCCGAATCTAGTACGTGGGAAAATATTGGCCCCCCCGGTACCCGCCGCCCTATACTGTTTACCCATAAGGGAGAAAGGCTTTTAATATGGCGTTCTTCCGAAGGTCTCCGGAAACATTTGGCCTCGACATTGGCTCGAGCGGGGTCAAGGCCGTCAGCGTCAAGGAGTCAGGTGGGTCCTACAGGCTGACCTCTCTGGGGGTGGCCCCCCTCCCCCCCGACGTGATCGCCGACGGCACCATCAAAGACCCGCGCACGGTGGTGGAGGCGATCAAGAGCGCCGTGTCCCGGGCCGGGCTCAAGGGCAGCAACTGCACGATCGCCGTCTGCGGCCGCGAGCTCATCATCAAGAAAGTGCAAATTCCGGAAGTGCCGGCGAAGGAAGTCGGCGACGTGGTCCAGCTCGAAGCGGAGCATCACGTGCCCTTCGCGATCGACGAAGTCTTCCTCGACTACCAGAGTATCGGACAGCACAACGGTGTGCTCGATCTGATCCTGGTCGCGGTGAAGAAATCGAAGGTTCTCGAGTACGCCGCCGTCGTCGAGGACGCGGGCTTCACGCCCTCGATCGTCGACGTCGACAGCTTTGCGCTCGGCAACCAGTTCGAGCTGAACAATCCGGGCGATCGCGGCGAGACCGTCGCGCTCATCGACATCGGCGCCTCGATCATGAAGACCAACGTCGTGCGAGGCGGCTCGACGATCTTCGCGCGCGACATTCCGTTCGGCGGCAACAACTACACGCAAGCGATCGCCCAGCAGCTCAAGATTCCCTTCGAGCAGGCCGAAGCCGCCAAGCTCGGTCGCGACGTCGGCGTGCGGTGGGAGACGGTCGTCCCCGCGCTCGAAGCGGTGTCGCGCGAGCTCTCGCTCGAGGTCCAGCGGACGTTCGACTATTTCGCGTCGACGGCCGAGTCGGAGCGCATCGGGAAGATCGTCCTCGCGGGCGGCTGCGCGCAGCTTCCGGGGCTGAGCGACTACCTGTCGTCGAACTGGGGCATCCCAGTCGAGTTGACGAAGCCGTTCCAGCGCATCGAGATCGATCCGGCCTTCGCGGACGAGGTGCACGCCGCGGGCCCGGCGCTGGCGGTGGCCGTCGGTCTGGCGCTGCGACGGCCGGGGGACAAGCAGAAATGATCAGGATCAACCTCGCACCCGAACGGGGTCGCCGGCGGGTCGGCGGGGGAGGATTCAGCTTCAGCCTCCCCGCCTTCAACATGGCGTGGCTGTTCGGGGTGGTCTACCTCGGGCTGCTGCTCGTGGTCGGCGGGTACTTCTGGATCCTGATGAGCACCAAGGCGAGCCTCACCGCCGACATCGACCGGGCGCAGCGAGACCTGGCGGCCCTGAAGGCGCAGATCGGGCAGGAGACCAAGGTCAAGGAGCTCGCGAACGAGCTGCGCAAGCGGGTCGAGGTCATCGAGTCGATCACCAAGGCGCAGGGGCGGCCGATTCAGCTCCTGGAGGCCTTCGCCGGCGTCATGCCGAGCGATCTCTGGATCACCGGATTCGAGGAGCGAGGCGGACAGCTCAAGGTGGCCGGGTCGGCGTTCTCGGCGACCGCGGTCGCGGACTTCATGTCGAACCTGCGCGCATCGGGAAAGTTCAAGGACGTCGACCTCGTGGTGTCCCGCCGGGATCTGGCCCGGCCATCCCCGCTGGTGACGTTCGAAGTCACCTGCCGGTTCGAGGGCTGACATGCCGCTCCCGCCGATCTTCGACCCCATCGTCAACGCGCCGAGATCACAGAAGCTCGTCGCAGGCGCCCTGGGAGCGATCGTCATCGTCGCCGCCGCCTACTTCCTCCTGCTGGCGCCCGCGCAGACCGAGGTCGCGCAGCTGCGCGCGCAGCTGAGCTCGCTGCAGACCGAGATCACCCGCAACCGGGCGATCGTCGCCGATCTCATGAAGTACCGTCGCGAGGCCGCGGAGCTCGAGGCGCGACTCAACGCGCTGAAGGACCGGCTCCCGGGCGAGAAGGAGATTCCCACCCTCTACCGGACAGTCTCCGACGCCGCCACGGCATCGGGGCTAGGCGTCGCGCTCTTCCAGCCTCGCCCGCCGGTCGTCCGCGACTACTACAGCGAGATCCCGATCGCGGTGAACGGGGAGGCTGGCTACCATCAGTTCGGCGAGTTCTTCGAGAGGGTCGCCAAGATGGCTCGCGTCGTGAACATCACGGAGATCAAGCTGAACGGCCTGAATCGCCCGCGGGTCCCGGTTCGCGCCGAGCTGGTGATCGCGACCTACATGTACCGTCCCATCGGAGCGCCGCCGGCGCCGAGGCCGGCGGGGGCGGCCCGGTGAGGCTCCGTATCGTGCGCGCGCATCTGGTCGTGCTCGGCTCGGTCGGGCTGGCCACGGTGCTCGGCGCTTGCGGAGGATCTGCTCCTCCCCCACCGCCACCGCCGCCGCCGAAGCCGGTCGCGGCGCCTCCTCAGATGCCTACCAGCGCGCCGGCGTCCGTGGTCGCGGCGCCCGGCGCCCAGACGCCGGGTGCGCCGACGCCCGCCACCTCGGCGCCCGGGGCTTCGACGCCCGGCGCCTTGACACCTGGCGCGCTGACTCCTGGCGCGCCGACACCCGGTGGCGCGCCGACGGTCGCGGGCGAGAATGTTCCGCCCGATCCAAGCGCTGCAGTGCCCAAGTACCAGTCCAGGGGACGTCGCGATCCATTCGAGACCCTCGAGGTGCGCGAGGGCTCCGGAGGACTCACGGTGGCGGCAACCAGGCTGACGGGAATCATTCGCAGCAATCGCTCGGCGCTCGCGCTGATCGAAGCGCCAGACGGCATCGGCTACATCCTCAAACCCGGGGACACGCTCGGGGATGGCCGCCTGTTGGAGATCGGCTCCGACAGCGTGGTGTTCGCGGTGGCGGCGAAGGCCGGCGCACCAGGAAACCGCGTGGTTCTCAAACTGGCGACAAACTAAATGAACGCTGAAAGACGGATCCCCAAGGTCCTGATGGTGGTGAGTCTCGCGCTGCTCCTGCTGGTCCCGGCGGGAAGCGGAGCCCAGACCGAGCCGGCACGGCTGAGCGACGTGACGGTGACGCCGCAGACGGATTCCGTCACGGTGTTCGTGAAAACGTCGCGGGAGCCGCACTACAAGGCCGACCTCGTGGACTCGCCCACCAGGCTCGTCGTCGATCTCGAGGACACGGTCTACGCGTGGCGCAAGACACCGCTGAACGTCGGCAAGGAGCCCCTCAGGCAGATCCGCGGCGGTCAGTACCGGCAGGGTGTCGCCCGCGTGGTCCTCGACCTGAGTCGTACCGTCGGCTACGCGATCCGCGAGGAGCCCAACGGCCTGGCGATCGGCATTCCGACCGCCGCTTCCGCCGCGCCCACGGTCGCGGCGCAGGCAACCACGCCTGAGCCCACGAACGGAGCGGCCAACGGCACGAAGAATGGCGCCAACGGCGCCAGGAGCGGCGCCAACGGCGCGGCGAACGCCGCCGCGGGCGCCCCCGCGCAGGGCCCGGCCAACGAAGCGGCGAACAGCACCGTGGAGCCGCCGCGGCCCGTCGCGGCGCGGCCGATCCAGATCGCGCAGGCGCCGGCGGCGCCGAGCACCAGCAACGGACAGCGCCTCATCTCGTTCGACTTCAAGGACGCGGACGTCGTGAACCTCCTCCGCATCCTCGCCGCCGAGAGCAACAAGAACGTCGTCATCGGCGACGACGTCAAGGGCAAGATGTCGATCTCGCTGCGCAACGTTCCCTGGGACCTGGCCCTCGACACGATCCTCGAGACGCGGGGCCTCCGGAAGATCGAGAAGGACAATGTGCTCCGCATCGTCTCGATCGAGCAGCTAACCAAGGAGCGTGAGGCTGCGGCCCGCGTCGAAGAGGCGCGGCTCAAGGCCGAGAGCGACGTGCGCGCGAAGGCGGCCGAGGCCCAGCTGAAGGAGCAGGAGGCCATCGACAAGAAGCGCGCGGCCGAGGCGGCGCTCGCCGAGCTCCAGGCTCGCGGGCCCCTGAAGGAAGAGACGATCCGCCTCTCGTACGCCGATCCAGAGGACCTCGCGCGGACCCTGCAGGGCATCCTCGGCATCCCGGCTGAGGGCATCCAGGCTCAGCAGGTGCCCATCGGCGGCGGAATGCCGATCATCCCCGGACCGCCGTTCTCGGCGCTCTACGGCACCGGGGGACCCCCGCCGGTGGCGCCGGTCCCGCTGTCGCCGTCGGCCGAAGTGCTCGCGAAGGGCATCACCATTCGCGCGCACAAGCCGACCAACTCGCTCTTCATCCGGCACTACGAGAACGACCTGGACAAGCTCAGGAAGCTGATCCGCGAGAAGCTCGACATCCCGCTGCCGCAGGTCAAGATCGAGGCCCGGATGGAGATCCTCGACCGTGACGACCTCTTCGCCATCGGCGTGCAGTGGGGCGGCGGCGGCGTCCTGCAGTCGAACGCCAACTCGATCGTGGTCGGGCGCGGCTTCACCAGCGGGACCGCCAACCAGGCCGCCGGAACCACGCCCACGGCCAACGTCTTCGGTCCGCCGAACGTCCCGGTGGGAAATCCGTTCCCGGGTCTGCTCCCGATCAGTGCGCTGACAGGACTCCCGCTCGGCGGCAACGTCGTCAACCTGCCGGTCACCTCCGCCCTCGGCGGCAGCCCTGCGGTCGCGAGCGGCGGCGCCGGCGGCATCGCGTTCGGCATCACCGGGAGCCGATACAATGTCAACCTCGCGCTCGAGGCTCTGCGGGTGCTGAGCAAGACTCGGACGCTGGCCCGCCCGGAAATCGTCACGGTCGAGAACGGGGTCGCGACGATCTCCCTCGGCGAGGAAATCCCGTACGCGACCGTCAGCGCCGCGGGCACGCAGTACCAGTTCAAGGAAGCTCTGCTCAAGCTCGACGTCGTGCCGACCGTCATCCGCGAAGGCGACGTCACCAAGATCAAGATGAAGGTGACGATCGAGAACAACTCGCGCGGTCAGAACGTCATCCTCGGCACGACTCTCGGGAGCCCGCCCGCCATCAACAAGCGGAAGGCGCAGACCGAGGTCCTCGTCAAGGAAGGGGAGCGACTCGTCATCGGCGGCGTGACGACCAACCTGGACGTCGACGAAACTCGCAAGATACCGCTCTTCGGTGACATCCCCGTGCTCGGCTGGCTGTTCAAGACCACCGCCTCGCAGAACACGGGTCGTGAGCTGGTCGTGTTCATCACGCCCTCAGTCCTGAAGCTAGATCTGGCCCAGGCGCCGCCGCCGCCGTCCGCGATGCCGAGGCGGTAACGATGGCGAGCTGTTCCCCCTCCTCGTCGCGCGCGGCGCGCGCGACGAGGAGGGCGTCTCCGACACCTGTCTCGCCGGCCTGAAAACCTGATAGCCTAGTGCATCGGCCGGCGCGCCGCCTGGGCGAGCCGCCGAAGAGACCACATGAACGTAGACGTCAATCTTGGAAGCCGGTCGTATCGCATCGTCGTGGCCGCGGGGGCACTCGCGACCGTCGGGGCGCGCCTGCGCGAGCTCAAGGTCGGAAGCCGCACCGCGCTCGTCCGCGACGCCGCCGTCGCGCGCCTTTACGGCAAGATCGTCACGTCCAGCCTCGAGTTGGCGGGCTTCTCCGTCGTGCCCATCGAGGTCCCCGAGGGTGAAGCGGCCAAGACACTCGCCGTCGCGCAGCACTGCTGGAACGAGCTGATCGCGGCGGGCCTCGACCGGACCTCGACGGTCGTCGCCCTGGGCGGCGGCGCCGTGGGCGACGTGGCGGGCTTCGCCGCCGCGACCTACATGCGCGGGGTCAACTTCGTCCAGATCCCGACGACCGTCCTGGCCCAGGTCGATGCCTCTGTCGGCGGCAAGACCGCGATCGACCACCCGCTGGCAAAGAACATGATCGGCGCGTTCTACCAGCCGCGGCTCGTCGTCGTCGACCCGGCGGTGGCGCAGACGCTGCCCGAGCGCGAGTTTCGCTCCGGCCTCGCCGAGATCGCCAAGCACGGGGTAGTGCTGGAGGCCGAGTACTTCGCCGAGGTCGAGCGCGACGTGAAGCCACTCATGGCCCGTGAGCTCGGCGTGCTCGAACGAATCATCGGCGGCTCCTGCCGGCTCAAGGCGGCGGTCGTCGAGCGCGACGAGCGCGAGGCCGAGCTGCGACACGTGCTCAACTACGGCCACACCATCGGTCACGCTCTCGAGGCCGCCACGAAATACGAGCGGTTCACCCACGGCGAGGCGGTCTCGCTGGGCATGGTCGCCGAGGCCCGCCTGGCGCGCCGGCTCGGCGTCGCCGACGACGAGACGGTCTCGCGACAGGAAAAGCTCCTCGAGGCGCTCGGGCTCCCGGTCAGGGCCGGGGCGATCGACATCGAGCCGGTGGTCGGAGCGATGTCGCGCGACAAGAAGGCGAAGGACGGCCGGATTCCCTTCGTGCTGGCGCCGCGGATCGGCGCGTTCCGCCTCGTGTACGACGTGCCGATGACCGAGGTTCGGTCGGTCATCACGTCGCTCGGATCATGACCGCCGTGACGGGATTGACAACCGAGACGAGCGCTCCCTATAACCGTATTGGGATGCCCGTCAACGATCAGTCCATCGTGGGGGCCATCCGCCGCCAGGAAGAGCGGCTGGCGCGCGATCCCGCTTCCCTGGCCTTCGCCCAGCTCGCCGATCTCTACCGCAAGGCCGGTCGCACCCGCGAGGCCGTGGCGCTGTGCCGCGACGGGCTGGCGCGCTACCCGCACTACACGACCGCGCGGCTCATCCTCGCCAAGGCCCTCGCGGCCGACGGGCAGCTCGCCGCCGCGCTGGTCGAGCTGAACGCCATTCTCGAGGTGAGCCCCAAGGACGTGCAGTGCCATCGTCTGGCCGCGGAGGTCCACCGGCGCCTCGGCCACATCGACGACGCCGTCACGCACCTCGAGGCGGCGACCGAGCTCGATCCGGGCGACCGCGAGTCCCGCGCACTGCTCTCGCTGCTGCGGGCATCCGCGTCGCCGCCGGCCGCCGAGGCCTCCGGCCTGGGCCGCATCCTGGGCGACGACACCTTCGCGACAATCACCTTCGGCGCCCTCTGCCTCGAGCAGGGGTGCATCGAGGACGCCGTGCAGGTATTCACCCGGATCCTCAGAAAGAATCCTGATCATCGAGAGGCGCGCGAGCGGCTGGAGAGCGCTCTCCGCGCCCGTCAGCGACGGAAGGGTTAGACCCGATGCAGGTGTCAACGGCCGAGTTCAAGAAGGGACTCCGGATCGTCTACGATGGACAGCCGTACACGATCGTCGATTTCCAGCACGTCAAGCCGGGCAAGGGCGGAGCGTTCGTACGCACGAAGCTCAAGCACATGAAGCTCGGCAAGGTCATCGACAACACGTTCCGGGCGGGTGAGAAGGTCGAGCTCGTCGATTTCGAAGAGAAGCACATGCAGTTCCTCTACCGGGACGACCGCTACAACTTCATGGACACGGAGACCTACGAGCAGGTGTCGCTGTCGGCCGACGAGATCGGCGACGCCCGCGACTATTTGCAAGAGAACGCTGAGGTCGACGTTCTCTACGTCGCGGGGGCCCCGGTGTCAGTCGACCTGCCCAACTTCGTCGAGCTGGCCATCGCCCGCACCGACCCCGGCGTCCGCGGCGACACGGCCCAGGGCGGCACGAAGCCGGCGACGCTCGAGACGGGCGCGGTGGTCCAGGTGCCGCTGTTCCTGAACGAGGGAGACGTGGTGAAGGTCGACACCCGGACCGGCGAGTATCTCGGCCGCGTCGCGACGGCGAGCTAATGCCCAAGGTGCCGAAGCGGCCGAGCCCGCGCGGTCAGCAGGACGGCCCGGTCGTCGATCTGGCGCGCCGGCTCGGCGTCCTCCTCGGCGAGCTCGGGCTATCCGAGATCGAGGCGTCGGTGGGCCAGATCCGCGTGCGCCTCCAGCGCGGCGGCGTCCAGGCGGCCGCGGCTTCATCCGCGCCCGCTCCGGCTCCGACCATCGTGTCGGTTGAGCATGCGGCCGCGCCCGCTCCGGGGGCGGCCGATTCCGCCTCGGGCGTCAGCATCGAGGCGCCGATGGTCGGCACCTTCTATCGCGCCTCGTCGCCGACCGCCGAGCCGTACGTGAGCGTCGGCGATCTCGTCAAGGAAGGTCAGATCCTCTGCATCATCGAAGCGATGAAGCTCATGAACGAGATCGAGTCGAAGGCGGCCGGGCGGATCGTCAAGGTCTTCGTCGAGAACGCGCACCCCGTCGAGTTCGGTCAACCTCTGTTCCTGATCGATCCCGCCCGCTGAGCAAGGCGTGGCGGCCTCTCGTTACCTCCGGTACGCGATCCTCGCTGTGACGACAGCCGGCGTCGCGACGCTCTTCCTTGGCGCGGCGGGTCGTCGCCCGGCCCCGCCTGATGCCGAGCGCACCTTGGTGTTCGCCTCCGCCAGGACACGGGATGCGCGCGCGCTCACCGAGGAGGCGATTCGCCTGTACGCCGCCGGCCAGTTCCCCCGGGCGTGCGAGCGGTTCGGCCGCGCCGCCGCCGACGATCCAGGGAGTGCCGCACGACGGCAGGACGTCGTGCGCTGCTTCGAGGGCTGGGGCTGGTACGCGCTCCGGGAGGGCCGTCCGGACGAGGCCGCGCTCCTGTTCCGTCAGGGGCTGGCCGAGACGCCGGACGATCCCGCGCTCCTGAAGGGACTGGGACTTGCCGCCGTCCACGCCGGCCGCCCCGACGACGCGCTGGCGCCGCTCGAGCGAGCCGTGCGCGCTGAGTTCGACCCCGAGGTGCGGCTCCTGCTCGCGCACCTGCACGATCGCCGCGACGATCCCGCCCCGGCGATCGTGAATCTTCGGGCGGTGCTGGAGCGCGAGCCGGCCCACGCCGAGGCGCGGCGGCTCCTGGAGAAGGTGGAGCGCGAGCAGCGGGCGGAGGCCGGCTTCCGGCGCGAGATCACCCCGCGCTTCGTCGTGAAGTACCCCGAGAGCTACGACCCTGAAGCGCGTCGCGCGATCGTCGTCCAGCTCGAGGTCGCCGCCGAGCGCGTCGGGTTGATGCTCGCTTACGCTCCGCAGCAGCGGACGACGGTCGTGCTGTACGAGCATCCGGAGTTCCGCAGCGTGACCCGCGCGCACGCGTGGACCTCGGGGCTGTTCGACGGAAAGATCCGTCTGCTGGTCGGCCCGGTCCGTCCGCCGGCCCGCGAGCTCGCGCGCGTGATCGTGCACGAGTACGCCCACGCCGCCATTCACGAGCTCTCCCGCGGCCGGGCGCCGCGCTGGCTCCACGAGGGACTGGCGCAGGTTCTCGAAGGCGCGACCCCGGACCCGATGCTGCGGGTGCCCGGTGGTCTCACCCTGGCGGGAGTCGAGGCGCTGGCCGGCGAGGCCGATCCGCTGCGGGCCCGAACCGGCTACGACGTCGCCCTCTGGATCGTGTCGGACCTCCTCGACCGCGGCGGGATCGAGGCCGTCCGCGAGCTCCTGGAAAGACTGGGCGCCGGCGAGACGATCGCCGAGGCGATGCCGCGCATCTACGGCCTGCGCGCGACGGAGCTCGAGCTCCAGTGGCGGCGCGTGCTCGGCGGCTGATGGACACGTGAGCCGTGTTCCATAAGATCCTGATCGCGAACCGGGGCGAGATCGCGCTGCGGGTCATCCGTACCTGCCGCGAGCTCGGCATCCGTTCGGTGCTCGCCCATTCCAAGGCCGACGCCCATTCGCTGCCGATGAAGATGGCCGACGAGACCATCTGTGTCGGGCCCGACGCGGCGCGGCTGTCCTATCTGAACATCCCCGCCATCATCTCCGCCGCCGCGGTGACCGACAGCGAGGCCATCCACCCGGGCTACGGCTTTCTCGCCGAGAACCCGGCGTTCGCCGAGGTCTGCCGGGCGTGCTCGATCACGTTCATCGGCCCTTCGCCCGAGGCGATCCGGCTCATGGGCGACAAGGCGCAGGCGCGCCAGATCGCGATGCAGGCGGGCGTGCCCGTCGTTCCCGGCAGCGAGGCGCCGCTGAAGGACTCGGCCGAGGCGCTCGAGACCGCCGAGCGCATCGGCTACCCCCTCATCTTCAAGGCCGCCGCCGGCGGCGGTGGGCGCGGGATGCGCATCGTGAAGGAGCGGGCCGAGGTCGTGCAGTCGTTCGACGCTTGCCAGTCGGAGGCCGGCGCCGCGTTCGGCTCGTCGGAGGTGTACTGCGAGAAGTTCATCCAGAACGCGCGCCACGTCGAGGTCCAGGTGCTCGCCGACCGCAACGGCCTGCGCCTTCATCTGGGCGAGCGGGACTGCTCGGTTCAGCGCCGCCACCAGAAGCTCTGCGAGGAATCGCCAGCGCCGCTCCTGCCGGCCGAGACGCGCGAGGGGCTGCGCCGCGCCGCGCTGACCGTCGCCGCGGCCGTCAACTATGTGAACGCGGGCACGGTCGAGTTCCTGGTGGACGGGGACGGCCAGTTCTACTTCATCGAGATGAACACGCGCATCCAGGTCGAGCATCCCGTGACCGAGCTCCTCACCGGCATCGATCTGGTGCGTGAGCAGATCCGGATCGCCAGCGGCGAGCCGCTCGGCTACCGCCAGGACGCCGTGCGGTTCGAGGGCCACGCCATGGAGTGCCGGATCAACGCGGAGGACCCCGAAACCTTCGCCCCGAGCGCCGGACGGGTCACGGCGTGGGTGCCCCCCGGCGGCTTCAACGTGCGGGTGGACAGCCATCTCATGGCGCCGTACGCGGTGCCCCCGTTCTACGATTCGCTGCTGGCCAAGATCATCGTGCGCGGCGCGGACCGGGCCGAGGCGATCGACCGGATGCGACGGGCCCTGCGCGAGACCGTGCTCGAGGGCGTGAAGACCTCGATCCCATTCCATCTGAGGCTCATGGACGACGCCGCGTTCCTCGAGGGGCGCGTCAGCAACGTCGAGCTGGTGCGCCGCCGAAGCTGATGCCTCACCGGCGGGCCGCCGCCTGAATTCCTCACGGGGCGCGCAACCGGGTCGCTATAATCGACGCGGCGCCGACCGCATCAGTCACCTAACCGAACTCTAAGGAGGCAGCGATGATCCGTCACAGGGTCTGGCTCGTTCTAGCGCTCCTCGCGGTTCTGGCCGTGGCGCTGGTTCCGGCGTCCGAGCTCGGGGCGCAAGGCAAGGGCA
>Ga0307470_10000595_pt1 | contig 16667 bp, 14 predicted proteins | sample atmos_gasesAM3C__FD_204565 | JGI IMG/M metagenome (GOLD analysis project Ga0307470, IMG submission 204565) | Hardwood forest soil microbial communities from Morgan-Monroe State Forest, Indiana, United States - atmos_gasesAM3C_05 | ecosystem: Environmental > Terrestrial > Soil > Temperate forest... | reverse complement strand
GCCCGCCGCGGACGCCAGCGGATCGGCCGCGGCGATGGCGCCGCCGGTGCCCCGCGGCGCCGCGCGGTAGGCGCCGGCGGCCGGCAGGGCGGCCAGCGATACCAGCGCGCAGACGGCGAACGCGGGCGAGAGCGACGACCTCAAGGCGGAGCACCTCCCGGGTGCGGAGTGTACGCGCCGCCGCGCCGCCCGCCTAGCCGCGAGCGGCCGGCGGCCGCAGGAGCGAGGCGACGACGGCGACGGCGAGCACCGCGAGGACGATGGCGAGCGAGAGGCTGGTGGGGATCTCGATCCAGCGGTGGATCAGCATCTTGCCGCCGACGAACGCCAGCACCAGCCCGAGCCCAGGGCTCAAGTAGACGAAGCGGTGCATCAGCCCGGCGAGCAGGAAGTAGAGCGCGCGCAGGCCGAGGATGGCGAAGATGTTCGAGGTGAAGGCGATGAAGGAGTCGCGGGTGACGCCGAAGACGGCGGGGATCGAGTCGATGGCGAAGACGACGTCGGTCGCCTCGACGACCACCAGGACGAGGGCGAGGGGGGTGGCGAGCAGGCGCCCGCCCCGGCGCACGAGGAAGCGCCGGCCGTGGAGCTCGGAGGTGAGCGGCACCAGGCGCTGGAAGAGGCGGACGACCGGGTTGGTCTCGGGGCGGACTTCGGCGTCCTTGCCGGCGAGGATGCGGACCCCGGTGTAGACGAGGAGGGCCCCCAGCACCAGGATCATCCACTCGAAGCGGGCGAGGAGCGCCGTGCCGGCCGCGATGAAGATGCCGCGCAGCACGAGCGCCCCCAAGATCCCCCAGTAGAGGACGCGGTGCTGCAGCTCCTCGGGCACCGCGAAGTACTCGAAGATGACGAGAAAGACGAAGATGTTGTCGAACGAGAGCGAGCGCTCGATGACGTAGGCGGCGAGGAACTCGACCCCGGCGACGGGTCCGTGGGCGAGCCGCACCCAGAGGTTGAAGCCGAGCCCGACGGCGGTCCACAGGACGCTGCCGATCAGCGCCTCGCGGAAGCCGATGCGGCGCTCGCGCCGGTGCAGCACCCCGAGGTCGAGGGCGAGCAGCACGAAGATGAGGGCGAAGAACATCGCCCACTCGCGGGGGCTGGCGAAGCTCTGCATGGTGGAGCGGCGCGAGGCCGGGGACGGCGGGGCGGCCGGCCGCCCCGCCGACCGCCGCTACGGATCCCGGCTCGCCCAGGCTGACGGCGGGAGACGGCCCGCGGCGACTCGTTACTTGAGGTGGCCGTTGACCAGCTTGGTCATCTCGAACATGCTGACCTCGGCCTTGCCGTCGAAGACGGCCCTCAGCTTGTCGTCGGCCTTGATCATGCGCTTGTTGGCGGGATCCTGGAGGTTGTGTGCCTTGATGTAGTCCCAGATCTTCTTGGTGATCTCGGTGCGCGGCTTGGGCTCCGCTCCGACGACCGCGGAGAGGGCGGCATCGGGCTGTACCGGCTTCATGAAACTGGCGTTCGCTTGACCACCTCGCGCCTTCTTCTCGGGCATCTTCTTCCTCCGCTCAGAATGGATTCGTTGCGACGGCCACAACTCGGGCTCGCGGGGGGATCATGCAAATCTCCGGCCGCACCCTCCCCCCTCGGCGGGTCGAGATCAACCGCGACGGCTCCCGCCATCCTCCCCTGGGCGACGCGCGGTGTCAATCGAGGGGCCAGCGCATCATGTTATGTTGGCCCGAAATGGCCGGCCTCTTCATCACCTTCGAGGGCCTCGACGGCAGCGGCAAGTCCACTCACCTGAAGCGCGCCGCGGCATGGCTCGCCGCGCGCGGTATCGCCTGCTGCGCCACCCACGAGCCGGGCGGCACGCCCTTGGGCAACGCCGTCCGCCAGGTGTTCCTCGACCCGCGCTGGGGGCAGATGGACGGCGTGGTCGAGCTCCTGCTGGTCTTCGCCAGCCGCCGCCAGCACCTCCTGGAGGTCATCGAGCCGGCCCTGGCCGCCGGCATTCACGTGCTCTGCGACCGCTTCACCGACTCGACGCTCGCCTACCAGGGCTACGGCCGCGGCGTGCCGCGCGAGCGCATCGACGCCATCGACCAGATCGCGACCGGCGGCCGCCGGCCCGACCGCACCCTCCTCTTCGACCTGCCGGCGGAGCAGGCGCGGGAGCGCGGCCACTCGCCCCGGCGGCAGGGGCGCGGCGGCGCCGACCGGCTGGACGCCGAGGGCCTCGCCTTCTACGGGCGGGTGCGCGAGGGCTTCCTGGCGCTCGCCGCCGGCGATCCCGGCCGCTTTCACCTCGTCGACTCCTCGCGCGGGCCGAGCGATACCTTCGCCCAGGTCGAGGCGGCGCTCGCCGAGATCCTGGAGCGCCACGCCGGCGGCCGGGAGGTCCGCGCCCGGGAGGTGCCGGCATGAACGGCGCCGCGGCGGTCGAGCTCGCCCGCCGCGGCCAGCTCTACCCCGCCGTCATCCTCCACGGCGGCGACGGCGCGGCGCGGCAGGAGACGGCGGTCGAGCTGGCGCGGACGCTCCTCTGCGAGGCGGCGCCGGAGGGGCGGCCGTGCGGCGTCTGCCGTCACTGCCGGCGCATCGCCTGGCCGGACCCGTCGAGCCACGGCGAGGGCGCCTTCCATCCCGACGTCCAGGTGCTCGAGCGCGACTTGAAGACCGTGACCTCGGTCGAGGCGACGCGCGAGCTGCTGCGCACCGCCCAGGTCTCCCCGTTCGAGGCGCGCGGGCAGGTCTTCGTGATCGGCAACGCCGAGACCCTCTCGCCCGAGGCCGCCAACTCGCTCCTCAAGGCGCTCGAGGAGCCGCACGTGACGGCGCCGCGGAACTTCCTCCTCCTCGCCCCCGGGGCGCGCGACCTGCTGCCGACGCTGCGCAGCCGCTCCCTCGCCGTCTACCTCGGGCCCGCCGCGGCGCTCGACCCGCCGGCGGTCGAGCCCATCGCCCGCCGCTTCGCCGCGGCGCTCGCCGAGTACGCCCGGACGGGGGCGTCCGTATACCTGCTGGCAGCGGCCGAAGCGCTCGCCGCCGGGCAGAAGTTCGACGACCCGCGCGCCGGCCGGCCGTGGGCGACCGCCGCCGCGGCGGTCGTCGCGGGCCTCGGAGAGCGCGCGGAGACGGCGGCCAAGCGGCTGGCGCTCGCCGAGGACCTCCTGAACGCTCCGGCGATGCGGCTGCGGGGGATCGCCCCCGAGCGCATCCTCGAGGGGCTGGTCTGCCGCCATCTCGGATGAGCTCCGCCTCGTGCTAAAATGCGCCCCCGGTTTTACGGGCGAGACGTGACGGGGGTCTTTCCACTGAGCTTTGCGGTCACCTGAAAAGAAAAGGAGTCACTCATGAATTCAGTCGTTGGTAGGGGGACGGGCGCGCGGGGCCTGCTGTTCGGCGCGCTGATGATCGTCCTGGCCCTGGGCGTCTGGCTGCCGGCCTGCTCGGCGCAGGACAAGGGCGGCAAGATGATGAAGAGCGATCCGGCGAGGGTCCTCGCCACGGTCAACGGCAAGTCGATCACCGAGGGCGAGGTGCGGGCCGCCGCCACCACCGAGCTGCAGCAGATCCAGCGCCAGTGCCAGCAGAACGAGCACGACCTCCTCGACAGCAAGGTCAAGCAGATGGTGCAGGACCAGATGGTCGAGGCCGAGGCCAAGGCCAAGGGCGTGTCGAAGGACCAGCTCATCGCCGACAGCACCAAGGCGCCCGACATCTCCGACGCCGACGTCGACAAGTTCTACAACGAGAACAAGGCGCAGATCCCGCCGACGATGACCAAGGAGCAGGTGGCGCCGCGCATCAAGCAGTACCTGCAGCAGCAGAAGCAGACCGAGGCGCGCACCAAGTTCTACGGCGCTCTCGAGGCCAAGTACAAGGCCGACTACAAGCTCGAGCCGATCCGCGTCACGGTGGCGAGCGAAGGCTTCCCCTCCCAGGGCCCGGCCACCGCGCCGGTCACCATCGTCGAGTTCTCCGACTTCCAGTGCCCGTTTTGCTCGCGCCTGAAGCCGGAGATCGACCAGGTCAAGGCGAAGTACGGCGACAAGGTGCGCGTCGTCTTCCGCCAGTTCCCGCTCGCCATGCACCCGAACGCCCAGAAGGCGGCCCAGGCGGCCCTCTGCGCCAACGACCAGGGCAAGTTCTGGCAGATGCACGACGAGATGTTCAACGACCAGGCCGGCCTGGCGCCCGAGGGCCTCAAGGCCAAGGCCAAGAAGATCGGGCTCAACAGCCAGACCTTCGACGCCTGCCTCGACGGCGACAAGCACGCCGACCAGATCAAGGCCGACATGGACGCGGGCCAGGCGGCCGGCGTCCAGGGCACGCCGGCGATGTTCGTCAACGGCGTCTTCATCAACGGCGCCGTGCCGGTCGACGACATCACCAAGGTGATCGACCAGGAGCTCAAGCACCCCATGGGAGGCAGCGCCTCCTCGAAGTAGCGGGAGCCGGGCGGGGGCCGATCCTTCCGGGTCCCCGCCGCGCTCCGCTCCGGCGAGCGCCGCCCGCGAGCGGCGCTCGCCCTTCCCCTCCCGTCGGCAGTGGGTCAGTTTGATCCCGAGGACGGCCGCCTGGAAGGGTGTGTGGGAGGGGCGGTCCCGAAGGCGGCCGCCCGCAGCGGATCAAACTGACCACTACCTCCCCCCCTCGGATGCCCGGCGACATCCCAGCCGACGACTTCCGGCGCGCCATGCACCGCGTCGCCGACCTCGTCGCCGACTACCTCGAGTCGGTGGGCGACTACCCGGTCCTGCCGCGTGTGGCGCCCGGCGAGGTCGCCCGCGCCCTGCCCGCGGCGGCGCCCGACGCGCCCGAGCCTCTCGACCGTATCCTCGACGACTACCGGGCGTTGATCGAGCCCAACGTCACCCACTGGAACCACCCCGGCTTCCTCGCCTACTTCGCGATCACCGGCTCCGGCCCCGGCATCCTCGGCGAGGCGCTCACCGCGGGCTTGAACATCAACGCTATGCTCTGGCGCTCCTCGCCGGCCGCGACCGAGCTCGAGGAGCGGGTCTGCGACTGGCTGCGGCGGATGATGGACCTGCCGGAGGGCTTCTCCGGCCACGTCAACGACACCGCCTCGATCAGCAGCCTGGTCGCCCTCGCCGCGGCGCGCCACCGCCTGCCCGGGCTCGACGTCCGCGGCCGCGGCCTCGCCGGCCGGCCCGCGGTGGCGCCGCTCACCCTCTACGCCTCGGACCAGGCGCACTCCTCGATCGACAAGGCCGCCATCGTCCTCGGGCTGGGCGCCGAGAGCGTCCGCCGCGTCGAGACCGACGGCGCGTTCCGGATGTCGGTCCCCGCGCTCGCCGCGGCGATCGCGGAGGACCGCGCGGCGGGGCGCCTGCCGATGGCGGTGGTGGCGACGGTCGGCACCACCTCGACGACCAGCGTCGACCCGGTGCCGGCGATCGCCGACCTCTGCCGCGACCAGGGGCTCTGGCTCCACGTCGACGCCGCCTACGCCGGCAGCGCGGCGATCTGCCCCGAGCTCCGCGCCCTGATGCCGGGGATCGAGCGCGCCGACTCGCTCGTCGTCAACCCCCACAAGTGGCTGTTCACGCCGGTCGACTGCTCGGTGCTCTACGTGCGCGACCCGGCGCTCCTGAAAGCCGCCTTCTCGCTCGTCCCCGAGTACCTGCGGACGGAGGAGCCCGGGGTGACGAACCTGATGGACCTCGGCGTGCAGCTCGGCCGGCGCTTCCGCGCCTTGAAGCTCTGGATGGTGATCCGCGCCTTCGGCGTCGAGGGCCTGCGCGAGCGCATCCGCGAGCACTGCGCGATCGCCCGCTGGCTGGCCGGCGCCGTCGCCGCGACCCCCGGCTTCGAGCTCGCGGCGCCGGCGCCGTTCAGCACCGTCTGCTTCCGCGCCGTCCCCCGCGGCGACGACGGGGATCCCGCCGACGGCGATCGCTGCGACCGCTTCAACGAGCGCCTCCTCGCGGCGGTCAACGCCGCGGGCCCGTTTTTCCTCTCGCACACGGTGCTCCGCGGCCGCACCACCCTGCGGGTGGCGATCGGCAACCTGCGCACCACCCGCGAGCACATTGAGGCGCTCTGGCGGCTGGTCGGCGAGCGCGCCGCGGCGCTCGCGGCCGAGGGGGTCTAGCGATCGGCGTGGACGAGCCGCGCTTCCGCCCCTACCGTCCGCCGCGCCGCGCGGAGGCGGAGATGCTGGCGCGGGCGCGCGCTTTCCTCGCCGAGATGACGGAGCGCCGGAGCGTCCGCCACTTCTCCCCCGACCCGGTGCCGCGCGAGCTGATCGAGCTGGCGATCGCGACCGCCGCCACCGCCCCCTCCGGCGCCCACCGCCAGCCCTGGAAGTTCGTCGCCGTCTCCGACCCTGGCCTCCAGCGCGAGATCCGCGTCGCCGCCGAAGCTGAAGAGCACAAGCTCTACGTCGAGGGCCGGATGCCGCCCGACTGGCGCGAGGCGCTGGCACCCTTGGGCACCGGCTGGGAGAAGCCCTATCTCGAGATCGCCCCCTGGCTGGTCGTGGTCTTCGAGGAGGTCTACGGCCTCGACGCCGACGGCAACCGGCGCAAGAACTACTACCCCAAGGAGAGCGTCGGCATCGCCTGCGGCCTCTTCGTCACCGCCCTCCACCACAGGGGCCTCGCGACCCTCCCCCACACCCCGAGCCCGATGGGCTTCCTCGCCAAGATCCTCCGGCGCCCCGAGAACGAGCGGCCCTTCATCCTCTTCCCCGTCGGCTACCCGGCACCCGACGCCCAAGTGCCCGACATCGAGAGGAAGCCGCTCGCGGAGGTCGCGGTGTGGGACCCGCGTGCCTGATCGGCGCCCCTGTCTAGAGGTTCATCTCCTCTCAGACGAACGGGAGCGGCGCGCTCCGCACGCCACGCAGGCGGAGCAGCCGCAGGCACGTCGCTTCCAGAGCGGCGGTGAGCTCCGGCAAGCTCTCGCCGACCGGGAGTTGGTCCGGGAACCCGCGGAGCGCGCACATGAGGCCGTCGAGGCCCTCCGCCCCGGTGAACGCCGCCTCCAGCTCGCTTGCCCGCTTCTTCGCTGTCTCGCGGTCCGTCCCGCGTTCCACATCGAGCCGTGCCAGGTCGAGCGTAGCGACCGCGGCCTCCGGCAACCACCGGCGCTCGAGGGCTTCCCGCCGCACTTCCTCGAGCAACCCCTGCGCCGCGTCGTGCTCGCCGAGGCTCAGGGCGACCTTCGCCTCGAGGTGACGCGCGAACAGGTAGGCCGCCGCGGGCACGAGGGGAACCAGCCGCTCGCTCTCGGCGCGTTGCTGCCGTGCCCTCTTCGCCTGCCCCCTCTCCGCCAGGCCCAGCGCCAGCGCGAGGCCGCCGTAGACGGTCAGCCACGGATCGACGAGGAGCGGCAACCCGTCTTGCAGCATGCCCACCGCATCGCGGGCCTTCCCCACCTCGACCTTGAGCAGGGCTCGGAGCACCTGGCAAGCTCCCAGCTCGTGGACCAGCTCCTCGCCCGCCCAGAGCTCGGCGGCGTGCTCGAGGAGCGCCGCCGCTTCGTCCAGCCGCCCTTGCTCCCAGCGCAGGAGCGCGAGCGCCCGGCAGAGCTGGGCTTGTTCGTCGGAGTAGGCGGCGTAGAGCGTGGCCTCGGCGAGAGCTTGCTCCGCTCCCGCCGGATCGCCGCCGATACGGCGGGCATGGGCGATCCAGCAGGCCGCGCGGGCGCGGCCCCCCATCGTTTCGTCGGCGTCGGCGAGCCGGTCGGCGACCGCGTTCGCCAGGGTGGCGAGCTGCTCGGCTAGGGAAGGATCGGAAGGCAGGGCGCCCTGGGCGCCCTCGAGCAGCCGGTCGACGACGACGGGTCGGTGAAAGCGAGCGTCCTCGAGCGCCGCGAGCCGCTCCGCGGGGTTGAACGACACGAGATCCCGAAACAGTCTCTCGGCTTCGCGGCGCTCGCGCTCGCCTTCCGCGAGGAGGCGCGGCAGCCTGACGTCGAGGCGCGCCCAAAGGCCGTGGTACCCCAGCTCTTCGGCTTCCGGCGGAGGCTGGGAAGCCGCGCGCGGCGGGATCTCGGGCTCCGACGCGGCAAGGAGGTCCCGTATTGCCGGCTCGATGGAATCGGTCAGGATGCAGGCGACGACGGACCGCAGTCCCGGTCCGCTGTCCTGCCCCTCCGTGGCCGGCTCCTCCTCCGGAAGGCTGGCCGACAGCTCGACCAGACGGCTGCGGACCGCGGTCAGGACTGCGGCCATCGCCAGCAGCGCATCCTGAACGGCGGCACTCGCCTCGCGCATGCGCGCTCCTCCTCGGCGGTGAGTGTAGAGTGCGCCTCGCCGGGGTGTGTCCCCTGGTCTCGGTTGACAACACGCGATTGCTGAATGGTGGTATTTTGAGATGCGTAATCACGCGTATGCCAGCGCTGTTCACGCCGGACCGTCTTGAGCACTTACTTTTCTGGAAGCCCAAGACACCCCCATGTCGGAATCGGCCATTCCACCGCTCGCGCTCACCCTCACCGCCCTCCGCGTTCGCCAGACTGGCGTCAAGGCCGTCTCGCCCAGGCGCTCGGGCTCCAGGGCAAGGAGCTTTCCGCCTACGAGAGGGGCCACACGCCGCTCTCCCGGGACAAGCTCGAGGAGCTCATCGCTCCGATGGGCCTCGGATCCGAGGCGATCGACTCCACCCTGTTCTGGCTTGAAACGATGGACTTGGAGGTACCTGGGCCGTCCGGCTCGCCCTTCGCGCTCGACGAGACCGAGCGCCGGCGGCTCATGCAGGCCGCGATGGCCGCGGGCTGGTCCGCCATCCATGCGACTCTTCCCATCCTCACCCGAGAGCGCTGGTCCGCGCAGGCGCGTGAGGCCCGCTCCCAGGTGCCGGAGCTGTGGCGATGCCTCAGCGGTTATGGACCCGAGGACCGCCGGCGGCTGGTCGAGGGCGGCGACAAGTTCAGGCGGTGGGCGCTTGCCGAGTTCCTCACGGACTTGAGCGCCCAGGCGGCCGCGGATGGTCCCGCCCGGGCGCTCGAGCTCGCCGAGCTCGCGCTCTTCATCGCCGAGCGTGCGCTCGGCGGCGAGCTGTGGCGCAGTCGCCTGGAGGGCTATTGTCAGGCCTTCCTTGGCAACGCGCGGCGGGTGGCAGGCGATCTGCGCGCCGCGGAGCGAGCCTTCGCGCAGGCGCGGGTGCTGTGGGAGGAGGGCGGCGCGGCCGATCCGGGCGTGCTGGATGGATCGCGCCTGCTCGATCTGGAGGCCTCCCTCCGCCGCGCTCAGCGGCGGTTCCCGGAAGCGGTCGGGCTTCTGGACCAGGCGCTCAGGGCGGCCTCCACCCCGGCGCGAGCGGCGCATATCCTGCTTGCTAAGGGGTTCACCCACGAGCAGATGGGCGACTGCCACGGCGCGATCGACGCGCTGCAACGGGCCGCTCCCCTGATCGACGCCGGACGCGAGCCGCGCCAGGTCTTCGGGCTGCGCTTCAATCTCGCGGTCAACCTCTGCCACCTCGGGCGCTATTCCGAGGCTGCGCCGCTCGTGGTCGAAGTGCGCGAGCTGGCGATCGCTCTCCGCAACGACTTGGACCTCCTTCGCGTGTTGTGGCTCGAGGCCCGGGCCGGTGCGGGCCTCGGCCGCCGGACCGAGGCGATCGCCGCCCTGCGCCAGGTGCGGGACGACTTCGCAGCTCGCAGGCTCCCCTACGACGCTGCGCTCGCGACTCTCAATCTTGCGGTCTTCCTCCTCGAGGACGAGCGCACCGCCGAGGTGCGCGAGCTCGCGGCGGAGATGGCGCCCATCTTCGCGAGCCTGGAAGTCCGCCGCGAGACCCTCGCGGCGTTGCGGCTCTTCTGGCTGGCTGCCGAGCAGGAGGCGGCCACGGCCGAGCTCGGTCGCCGCCTGCTCAAGTTCCTCGAGCGCGCCCGCCACGACCCCGACCTACGCTTCGACCCCGACTCTCCCGAAGGCGTCGGGCTTCGGCGATCGCCAGGGAGCGTTTGAATCGAACGCAAAGCGAGCCGGGCTCCGGTTAACGGCTACAGCGGCCACTCGGGTCGATTCCGCAGCCCGCGGGCGCCGGCGGCAGCACTGTGCTCGGCCCGGCCGGTGGCGTGGCCGAAGTCGCGCACCGTGCCCCGTTCGGGTCGATCCCGCAGCCCTCGGCCCCCCATAGAGCGGTCAGGTGGTGCCAGAGTCGGCCGACTAGGTCGGCTGGCGCCGCCGACCGGGAGAGAACGGGCGCCCGCGGCAGCTCTTTCCGGGGGCCGCCCGGGGTCGCACTGAGGGGCGACCCGGCGATCGCGAGGCACAAGAGAAGGAGGATGGGCGAGAGGTGGCGGGACATGGTAGGCATACTGGAGACTCCTTTCGGAGCAGTGAGGCTCCGCCGCGACCGGGATGGGCGCGCGGGCGCTCACCAGCAAAGAGTGCAGGCCGTTCCGGGAAAAAATCCGCCGAAGCGTAACGAAACATGACGGAGAGAATGCCATGACCCGAGGCGAAGATCCCGACGAGGTCGTCCAAGCGGTGCGTTTTGCGCGCGGCGCACGCGGGCTGACCCAGAAGCAGTTCGCCGAGGAAGCGGGGGTGAACCGGAGCCAGCTCTCGCTCTACGAGAAGGGTCATCGGGCTCCGAGACGGCGCACCCGGGAGCGGCTCGTCGCCGGCGCCGGCCTCTCGCTGCCTCAATTCGCGCGACTGCTGCCCGTCCTGCGCTCGGCGTCCTCGAGAAAGCCCCCGAGCGACTCACCCGAGGACGCCTCCTCCCTGGCGGCCGAGATCGCTCGCGGCGTCGCGGACGCCGTTCTCGTCGCCCTGGGTGACCTGCCTTTCGGGCACCTCGCCCCGGAGGTCCCAGCCCAGTCGAGCGCGATGGATCGGGTGACCGCGCCCGGCCGCTGGGCGCGGCTCTGGGCTCACGATCCCGCGACGCAGCGGCTCTTGGTCGAGGCGATGGAGGAGTACCAGGGCTGGGAGCTCTGCGAGCACGGTTGCGACGCAAGTGTCAGAGTGGCGGCGGATGACCCCGCCCAGGCGCTCGCGCTCGCCGAGCTGGCGCTCTTCATCGCCGAGCGGGCGCTCGGCGGCGAGCTGTGGCGACAACGGCTCCAGGGCTACTGCTGGGCCTTCATTGGCAACGCGCGGCGGGTGGGGAGCGATCACCGGGTTGCCGAGCAGGCGTTCGCCGAAGCACACAAGCTGTGGGAGGCCGGCGCCGCGGCCGATCCGTGCGTACTGGACGCATCGCGGGTCCTGGATCTGGAGGCGTCTCTCCGCCGCACGCAGCGGCGGTTCGCAGAAGCGGTCGAGCTTCTGGACCAGGCGCTCGCGGTGAGCGTCACACCTGCGCGAGCAGCGCATATCCTGCTCGCCAAGGGGTTCACCTACGAGCAGATGGGCGACTGTGAAAGAGCGATCGCCGCGCTCCAACAGGCCGCTCCCCTGATCGACGCCGAACGCGAGCCACGCCAGCTCTTCGGTCTGCGCTTCAATCTCGCGGTCAACCTCTGCCACCTCGGGCGCTATGCGGAGGCCACGCCAATCGTCGCCGAGGTGCGCGAGCTAGCGATCGCTCTCCGCAACGACCTGGACCTCCTCCGCCTGCTGTGGCTCGAGGCCCGGGTCGCCGCAGGGCTCGGCCGCCGGGCCGAGGCGATCGCCGCCCTCCGTCAGGTGCGGGACGACTTCGCCGCCGGGGGCTTATCGTTTGACGCCGGGCTGGCCTCGCTGAACCTTGCCGTGCTCCTCCTCGACGAGGGCCGCACCGCCGAGGTGCGGGAGCTCGCCTCGGAGATGCTGCCGATCTTCGGCAGCCTGAGCATCGATCGGGAAGCCCTCGCAACGCTGCAGGTCTTCTGCCAGGCGGCCGAGCAGGAGACGGCCACGGCCGAGCTCGGCCACCGCCTGCTCGCCTTCCTCGAGCGCGCCCGTTACAATTCCGAGCTCCGCTTCGACCCGCGCGTCGAGGGGGCGTCCGAACGTGCTCCGGCGGCGCGGGCGAGCCGCCGGAGAGGGCTCAAAGAGCGAACCTGAGCGTCCTCCCGGCGAACCGGAGAGCCCTCAAGCGTGACCGCCGGCCGCATCGCGGGCTCGGGCGCACCGGCCGGTCGAGCGGCTAGACCGACGGTACGTACGGCTGCGACGATCCCGTGAACGGAATTGACGAGCGCATCAACGGGAGTGACGAGGCGTTCAGCGGCTGCGACGAACAACTCAACAGGAGTGACGAGCCATTGAGCGGGAGTGACGAGCCGCTCGATGGAAATGACGAGCCGTTCGACGGCTGCGACGAGCGATTCAATCGGAATGACGAACAATTGAACGAGAGTGAGGAGACATCCCACGGGAGTGACGAGCCGTTCCACCCGCCGACCTAGCCGCTGGCTAGCGCGGGTTGCCCGAGCCCCCTTTGGGGCGAGCGCCGCGCGCTTCGCACTCTGCCGGCGTCAGATCTCTCGACCGTCGTACATCCCCGCCACCTGCCGCCCATACCCGTTGTAGAGCATCGTCCGCTGCTCCTGCATCGTCTCGAGGTCCTTCTCGAACGCCTGGCTCCAGCGCGGGTGGGGCCTGCCGGGATCGACGTTCGAGTAGAAGCCGTACTCCGCCGGCTGGAGCTCGCTCCAGAAAGTGCCCGGCCAGTCGGCGACGGAGCCTGACGATCGATTTCGCCCCCTTGTAGCCGTACTTCCAGGGGAGGGCGAGGCGGAGAGGCGCCCCGTTCTGCATGGGGAGCGGATGGCCGTACATGCCGCCGGCGACAAAGGCGAGGTCGTTTTTCGCCTCGTCGAGCCGCAGGGCGCCACACCAGGTTCAATCGCCCGGTTTCAGTAATAGTCGGCGCAGGAGAGGAAGTAGCCGCAGCGCGGGTCGGGGCAGAAGAGCTTGCAGCGCCGCTCCTCGAGCCGCCCGCCGCAGTTGGGGCAGGTGCGCATCAGCTCTTCGGCTGGCGAGGCCGCGCGCGACTCCCTGGCGAGCTCGCCACGCGGCGTTGCAGCCTTGCTCAGATCGGCCACTTCCCAGAGCGTAGGTCCCGGCGGACGGCCGCGTCAAGGCTCCGCCGGCGCGGGCGCCCGCTCAGCGCCGGACGAAGCGCTCGAGCTTGGTGAAGCTCTTCTCGCGGAAGCTCTCGACCCGCTGCCAGGCCCGGGGCCAGCGGCGCAGGAGGCGGCGGAGGATGCGGTGGGCGATCTCGCTCGCCAGGGAGAGGATGGCGAGGCCGGCGAGGATCGTCGCGATCCCCTGGATGCCGGGGAGGATCAGGCCGGCGATCCCGACGAGGATCAGGACCCAGCCGACGACGAGGAGGACGACGCGGACGCCCCAGTGGAGCGGCCGTCCGGAGGGATCGGCGGGTCGATCGGACGGCGCCGGCTCCCCGCTCACTCGAAGCCGCGCAGGCTCTCGGCGCGCGCGACGCGGTCGATGGCGATGATGTAGGCCGCGCGGCGCAGGTCGACCTTCCGCTCCTTGTGGACCGCCAGCACCTCGCCCCAGGCCCGCTCCATGCGCTTCGCCAGCTCGCGGTTCACCTGGTCCTCGTCCCAGAAGAACTGCTGGAGGTTCTGCACCCACTCGAAGTAGGAGACGGTGACGCCGCCGGCGTTGACCAGGATGTCGGGCGCGACGACGATGCCGCGCTCGGCGAGCTTCTGGTCGGCGCGCGGCGTGGTCGGCGAGTTGGCCGCCTCGAGGATGAAGCGCGCCTGGATCGACTCGGCGTTCTTGCGGTTGATGACGCCGCCGAGCGCCGCCGGGATGAGGAAGTCGCAGGGCAGGTTCAGGAGGTCCTTGTTGGAGACCACCTTGCCCTGGCCGAAGCCCTTGATGCCGCCGCGGTGCGCGTGGGCGTAGGCGAGGATCGCCGGGACGTCGAGGCCCGCCGGGTCGTAGAGGCCGCCGTCGATGTCGGAGACGGCGACCACCTTGCCCCCCAGCTCGTGGAAGAAGCGGGCGGCGAAGGTGCCGACGTTGCCGAAGCCCTGGATCACCGCCGTCGACGCCGCCGGATCGACGCCCCACTCGCGCGCCAGGTGCTCGAGGACGAAGAGGGTGCCGCGCCCGGTCGCCGCCTCGCGCCCCTGCGAGCCGCCGAGCTCGAGCGGCTTGCCGGTGACGATCGCCGGGGAGTAGCCGTTCTTGCGCCCGTACTGGTCCATGATCCAGGCCATCGTCTGGGCGTTGGTGTACATGTCCGGCGCCGGGATGTCGCGCTGCGGGCCGAGGATGATCGAGATCCGCTGGATGAACTTGCGGGTCAGTCGCTCGAGCTCGCCCGCGCTCATCTCCCAGGGCACGCAGGCCACCCCGCCCTTGGCGCCGCCGAACGGCAGGTCCATGAGCGCCGTCTTCCAGGTCATCAGCGCCGCTAGAGCGCGCACCTCGTAGATGTCGACCTCGGGGTGGTAGCGGATGCCCCCCTTGTAGGGGCCGCGGGCGCCGTTGTGCTGCACGCGATAGCCGATGAAGACCGCCCCGGTGCCGTCGTCGCGGCGGATCGGAACGTCGACGCGCATCTCGCGAAACGGCGTCTTGAGCAGGAGCCGCAGCTCCTCGTGCAAGCCCATGATCTCGCTCGCGATGTCGAACTGCTCGGAGGCGATCTGGAAGTCCGTGGTCGGGCGCGGTTTCTCGCTCATGCGAAGGCGGCGGCTCCTGGGAGGTGTGTGGAGGATGAGGGAGCGCGCCGGCTGGCGCCGGTCGCTCGGGCGACGCGCGATCGCGACCCGCGTCGCCGCGCTTGGCGGGAGCGCAGTGTATCACGGCGTCGATGGCCGGCCCCCGCCCCGCGGCTCCCCGGCAGTGGGTCCGTTTGGTCCTGCGGGAGCCCGCCTTCGGGACCGCCCTCCCACACACCCTTCCAGGCGGCCGCCCGCAGGACCAAAACGGACCCACTGCTCCGCGCTACCGGGCCGTTGACAAACAGGACTGTGGCGGTCCAGAATCTGTTCTTGGCTCTTGAGACTAAGTCTCAATAGAAAGAATCGACCGAGAGAGACCGGACATGGCACAGATCCGCGAGCGCGATCAATTCCTGGCCTGCCTGCGGCGGCGCGGGCAGCGCGTCACCGGCGAGCGGCTGGCCCTCTTCGACGAGATCTTCGCCCAGCACGGCCACATCGACGCCGACGAGCTGCTGCGGGCGATGCAGGCGCGCGGCTCGAAGATATCGCGCGCCACCGTCTACCGGAACCTCGACCTGCTGGTCGAGGTCGGGCTGGCGCGGAAAGGGCGGCTGGGCAGCCGCGGCTTCCTCTACGAGCACGTCCACGGCGGCCAGCAGAACCACGACCACCTGGTGTGCACCGGCTGCGGCCGGGTGGTCGAGTTCGTGAGCCCCGGGATCGCGGCTCTCCAGGGGGAGATCTGCCGCGCCCACGGCTTCGAGCCGTCGCGGCACACGCTGCAGATCGCCGGGCTCTGCAACGGCTGCGCGGCCGCCGAGGCGGGCGCGGCGGCGGCGACCGCAGAGCCTGCGGGGCCGGCGGAGCGAGCGGTCGCGGCCCATGCTTGAAGCGCTGATCGTCACCCTGCGCGAAGGGATCGAGGCGGCACTGATGGTCGCCCTGATCGTCGCCTTCCTGCGCAAGGAGGGGCAGGAGCGCCACCTCCCCGCGGTGTGGGCGGGGATCGCCGCGGCGGCGGCGGCGGCGCTCGCCGGCGCCTTCGTCCTCTACCGGGTGGCGCTCAACGAGGAGGTCTTCGAGGGTCTCCTCTACGTCGTCTCCGCCCTCCTCGTCGCCACCTTCCTCGTCTGGATGTGGCGGCACGCCCACGAGCTCTCGGGGGAGATCAAGGGGGCGCTCTCGCGGATCGTCGGCGACGGGTCGGCGCGCTCGATCGGCCTCGGCCTCTTCCTCTTCACCTTCGTGATGATCTTCCGCGAGGGCGCCGAGACGGTGCTCTTCCTCTCCGCCCTCTCGCTCACCACGACCGGCCTCCTGGCGCTCCTGGGCGCGCTCGCCGGCCTCGCCTTAGCCGCCGCCTTCGGCGTCCTCTTCGTGCGCGGCAGCGTCCGCGTCGACGTCGGCCGCTTCTTCAAGGTCACCGGGATCGCCCTCCTCGTCTTCCTCGCCCAGCTCCTGTTGAACGGCTACCACGAGCTCGCCGAGGCGGGATGGCTGCCGGCCAACCAGACGACGATGGCGACGATCGGGCCGCTGGTCCAGAACGAGTTCTTCTTCGTCCTCGCCGTCCTCGCCCTGCCGCTCCTCATGCTCCTGGTGCCGGGACGCGGCCGGCGGCCGGCCGCGGCGCAGGCCAGCTCCCCGGCGGAGAGCGTCGCCGCCCTCCGCCTCGAGCGCGCCGCGGAGCGCCGGCAGGGGCGGGCACGGGTGCTCGGGGGGACGCTGGGGATCGCCATCCTCGCCGCCCTCGGCCTCGGCTTCGTCTACTCGCGGCCGCCGGCGACGCTGTCGCCGGCGACGGCGGTCGCGGCGGGAAGCGACGGCGCCGTCCGCATCCCCCTGGCATCCTTCCACGGCCTGGCGCTGCGCCGCTTCGTCACCACCGTCGACGGCCGCCCGGTGCGCTTCATCGCCGTGCCGATCGATGCCCACGGCCACGTCGCGACCGCCTTCGACGCCTGCCTGATCTGCGGCGCGCGCGGCTACTACCAGGAGGGCGGCAACGTCGTCTGCCTGCACTGCGGCTCGCTCATCTACCCGCCGTCGATCGGCCGCACGGGCGGCTGCAACCCCATCCCCCTCGCCTCCCGCGTCGAGGGCGGGGACCTGGTGCTCGCCGCCGCCGACCTCGCGGCCGGCGG
>Ga0307470_10000594_pt1 | contig 16673 bp, 17 predicted proteins | sample atmos_gasesAM3C__FD_204565 | JGI IMG/M metagenome (GOLD analysis project Ga0307470, IMG submission 204565) | Hardwood forest soil microbial communities from Morgan-Monroe State Forest, Indiana, United States - atmos_gasesAM3C_05 | ecosystem: Environmental > Terrestrial > Soil > Temperate forest... | reverse complement strand
CCGTGGGAACCCAGGGCGATGTGCTGGTGATCGCACCGGACAGCGCCTACTTCAAGTACTTCAACAAGCCGCAGCCGCAGCCTCCGCCGCGATGATGGAAGTCGGCTGGACGGAACTCGCGCGCTATTTGGGCGGCGCCTTCGCCTTGTACCTGGTGCTGGAGGGCATTTTGCCGTTCGTGAATCCGGCCGCCGCGCAGCGGCTGATGGCGAAGCTTGCCAATACCGAACCCGCGCAATTAAGGTGGGGCGGATTGATCAGCATGGTGGCGGGACTGGCATTGCTGTGGATGGCGCGCAATGGGTAAAAACCTGGTCGTGATCGGCTTGCAATGGGGCGACGAGGGCAAGGGCAAAGTCGTCGATCTGTTGACCGATCAGGCGCGGGCGGTGGTGCGCTTCCAGGGCGGCCACAACGCGGGGCATACCCTGGTCATCGGCGGCAAGAAAACCATTCTGTCGTTGATTCCATCGGGGATTCTTCACGCGCATGTCCAGTGCTTGATCGGCAATGGCGTGGTGCTGTCGCTCGAGGCTCTGTTCAAAGAGGCCGAGATGCTGATCGGCGAGGGCGTGCCCGTGTTCGAACGGCTGCGCGTGAGTCCGGCCTGTCCCCTGATTCTGTCCTCGCACGTGGCGCTCGACCGTGCGCGCGAGAAGGCGCAGGGCGCGAACGCCATCGGCACCACGGGACGCGGAATTGGTCCGGCCTACGAGGACAAGGTGGCGCGGCGCGCCGTGCGAGTCTCGGATTTGTTTCACCGTGAACGCTTTGCCGCGAAGCTGGGCGAGATTCTCGACTACCACAACTTCATTTTGCAGCGCTACTTCCAAGTTCCCGCCATCGATTTTCAGCAGGTGCTGGAATCGAATCTGGAACTCGGCGAGCGCCTCAAGCCGCTGGTGGTGGACGTGACCGGCATACTCGAACAGTTGAGCGTCGATGGCTGCAACGTGCTCTTCGAGGGAGCTCAGGGCGCGATGCTCGACGTGGACCTGGGCACCTACCCCTTTGTCACGTCGTCGACCACCACCGCCGGCGGAGCGGCCTCCGGCACCGGTTTGGGGCCGCGCCGGCTTCACGAGGTGCTCGGCATCGTCAAGGCCTATGCCACGCGCGTCGGTGCAGGACCGTTTCCGACCGAGCTGTTCGACGAGTACGGGGAATATCTGTCGCGGGTGGGCCGCGAGTTCGGCTCGGTGACCGGCCGGCGGCGGCGCTGCGGCTGGTTCGACGCGGTCGCCTTGCGGCGTTCCGTGGTTCACAACAGCTGCTCCCTGCTGTGCGTCACCAAGCTCGATGTGCTCGACGGCCTCGACACCATTCGCATCTGCGTCGGATACAAGCTCGAAGGCGGCATCAGCTCGTCGCCGCCGCTGCTGTCGGAGCGCTTCGGCCAGTGCCAGGCGGTGTACGAAGACCTGCCGGGGTGGAAGGAGAGCACGGTCGGCATCACGCGCTACGAGGATTTGCCCGGCAATGCGCGCAGCTATCTCGAGCGTTTGCAGTCCCTGGTCGGCGTGCCCATCACCATCATCTCGACGGGACCGGATCGGGATCAAACCATCATTCGGCAAAATCCGTTCGGCTGATTCCGGCGCCGATCGAGTACGATGTGCCGGTAGCCGGAAATGACATCGGTGTCGCACCTACAGGGGAAAAATTACAATGGCATTTGAATCCGTTGCGCCGGTCAATCCCGCCGTCAATGCAGACGGCAGCGAAGCCAACGCCACCTACGCGACCAATCTGCAGGCGTTCGTGTATGTGTTGTTCTTTGCCTTCGGCGGAATCACCAGTCTCAACGATGTGATCATCCCCAAGCTCAAGGGGCTGTTCACGCTCACGTACGGCGAGGTGATGCTGGTGCAATCGGCATTCTTCGCCGCGTATTTCATCATCTCCATTCCAGCCGCGGCGCTGGTGCGGCGCGTCGGCTACATGCGCTCGGCCGTCGCCGGGTTGTTGACCATGACGGCGGGCTGTCTGCTGTTCATACCGGCATCGGCGCACGGCCTGTTCGGCTTGTTTCTGCTCGCCCTGTTCGTGCTGGCGGCCGGCATCACCACCGTCCAGGTGGTCGCCAATCCGTTGATTTCCATGCTGGGGCCCGCGCGCACCGCGAGCAGCCGCTTGACCTTTGCGCAGGCGTTCAATTCGCTGGGCACGACGATATTCCCCTACGTCGGATCGATTCTGATTCTGGGTTCTCTGGCGACGGTGGATCCTGCCACGTTGTCGGGGGCCGCGCTCGATGCCTTCCGCGGCGTCGAGACCCAGGTGGTGGTCCGCACCTACATCGGACTCGCCATCGCGCTGCTGCTGATCGCCGCGGTCGTGTGGCTGCGCCGCAAGAGCTTGATCGAGGCGCCGGCGGCGCCGACGCCGATTCTGCGCGCGTTCAATCTGCTCACTCGGCCGCGCTTCGCGTTCGGCACACTGTGCATTTTTCTGTATGTGGGCGGTGAAGTGGCGATCGGCTCATTGATCGTGAACTACCTCATGCAGCCGAGCGTGCTCGGTATCCCGGCGGATTTGGCCGGCAAGCACGTGTCCTTCTACTGGGGCGGCGCCATGGTGGGGCGGTTCATCGGCGCCTGGCTGCTGCGGCTCTTTTCGCCCGGCAAGGTACTGGCCTGCGCCGGGGCGACCGTCGTCGTCTTGTTGACGGTCTCGGCGAATACCGCCGGCAATGTTTCCGGCTGGTCGCTGCTCGCCATCGGACTCTTCAATTCCATCATGTTTCCGACGATATTCACCCTCGCCAGCGAAGGCCTGGGCACGCGCGCCGCGGAAGGGTCCGGAGTGATCTGCGTGGCCATCGTCGGCGGCGCCATCGTGCCGCTGGTGACGGGCAATGCGGCGGATCTGTGGGGATTGAAGCACGCCCTCATCGTGCCGGCGTTTTGCTATCTCACCATCCTCGCCTTCGGCTGGTTTGCGCGCCGGCCGCTGCGCCGTTAGGCGAATACGTCGAGAAGCGGAGGCGCATCGTCGCCGTTGCTTTGCGTGCGGGCGTAGAGTTGGACGGGATTTCGCGAGGACGGGGCCGCCACGGAACGGATCGGCACTCCTGCAAGTCGGGGAACGTGCTCGATCGCCGCACGAGGGTCGATCAGGGCCTCGGCGCGCGAGAAATAGTCGGCCTGTACGACGACCGTACGCGCCGCAAGGATCGTCACGCGCTTCAACGCCGTGCCGTTCGTGGTCAGGCGTGCGGTTTGACCCAACGGAGAATCTGATCCGCCGCCCGATGCCCACTCGCTCGCGAGGATCAGCGACTGATTAGGGACTGTGACTTTCACCGATCCATCTAGCTATAGAGACAAAGACGGCGGAAGGCAAGCCCCATTTTGCAATTCGCGCGCGCGGGCGGACAAACGACGCGCAGGCGGCAGACGACGCGCCGCCGGAATCGGAACAGTGTTTGGCCTACAGAAGCAGTGCTTCCGGACGGCTACAATCCCCTTCCGGTTCATCGTCGATGGGAGTCCATCATGGCCAACATTCCTCTCAAGGGCAGCGAACGCACCGCGATGCGCGGCGCCCGCGAACTCGCGCCCACCGATCCGGCCGAGCGCCTGGAAGTGACGATACTCGTGCGCAGGCGCGGCCGCCAGGATCTTGCAGCCCGGGTGGCGGCGTGCGCATCGGGCCGCGCGGCGGGTTCCTACTTGAGCCGGGATGAATTTGCGAAACGGCACGCTGCCGACCCGGCGGATATCGCCGCGGTGCGCGCCTTCGCGGCGGCGCATGGTCTCGCGGTGGAGCAGGAAGATGCAGCTCGCCGTACGCTGGTGCTGTCGGGAACGGCGGCGCAATTTTGCGCCGCTTTCAGCGTGCAATTGCGGCAGATGTCCCATCCCGGGGGCAGCTACCGCGGCCGCACGGGCGCCATTCTATTGCCGGCCGATTTGGCCGGCATCGTCGAGGCGGTACTTGGGTTGGACAGCCGCCCGCAAGCGGCGCCGCACTTTCGGGTTCGGCGTCCGGCGGCGAGCGGGGCGGCTTCTTATACGCCCATACAGGTGGCGTCCGCCTATGGTTTTCCGAGCGGTACGGGCCAGGGCCAGTGCGTGGCCCTCATCGAGTTGGGCGGCGGATTTCGGCTCGCGGACCTGGACACGTATTTCAAGAGCCTCGGTGTCGCGACGCCCTCGGTCGTCGCCGTATCCGTCGACCACGCGGCGAACAGTCCGACGAACGATCCGAACGGACCGGACGGCGAAGTCATGCTCGACGTCGAGGTCGTAGGGGCCATCGCGCCGCAGGCGAATATCGTGGTGTATTTCGCCCCCAACACCGACGCGGGCTTTCTGGACGCAATCACCACGGCGGTGCACGACACCACTCACAAGCCCTCGGTGATCTCCATCAGCTGGGGCGGTCCTGAAGTCTCGTGGACGGCGCAGGCGATGACGGCCATGGACGACGCATTTCAGGCGGCGGCCACCATGGGCATCACAGTGTGCGTGGCCTCGGGCGACAACGGGTCGAGCGACGGCGTCGCCGACGGCAGCGATCACGTGGATTTTCCCGCGTCGAGTCCCTTTGCGCTGGCCTGCGGCGGCACCACTCTGCAGGCCGCCGGCGGCAGCATCAGCAGTGAAACCGTCTGGAACGACGGCGCCGACAACGGAGCCAGCGGCGGCGGCGTCAGCGGTTTCTTTGCTTTGCCCAGCTGGCAGACCGGCCTGAAGGCCGTCGACAATCAGGGCCAGGCAACCGCGCTGTCCCAGCGAGGCGTGCCCGATGTGGCGGGAAATGCGGATCCGCAGACCGGCTACGATGTGCGGATCGACGGTACGAATACCGTGATCGGCGGCACCAGCGCAGTCGCGCCGCTGTGGGCGGCGCTGATCGCCCGCATCAACCAAGTGTCGGGGAAACCCGCAGGCTATCTCAATCCGAGTCTCTATCAGCACCCGAATGCGCTGCGCGACATCACACGCGGCAACAACGGCGACTTCGATGCGGCCGCGGGCTGGGATGCATGCACCGGCCTCGGCAGTCCGAACGGCGCTGCGTTGGCCGGCATCGTCTAGATTGCGGCGAGTTCTATCTCAGATGAAACGAGCCGCCGCCGAACAAACCGAGCAATCCGATGATGATCAAATAGAGGGCGACGATGTAGTTGAGTAGCCGCGGCATGACCAGAATGAGGATGCCGGCAAGCAGCGCTACGAGTGGTGCGAGACTGAGATTGATATGCATCGCGGACTCCCGTGGCGGGTCGGCGCCACTTTCAACCTACTGAAACAACTTCAGTGCGTTCTCAAGCGTTTTCATGACTCCCCACGCGAGGGGAAAGCCGACCGCAAGCCATAGGACAGCAAGTCTTACTTTCACGGCTGGGCGCTCCCGCGGTAGTGATACTTTTCGTCGACCGCCCGCATGGCGAAATTGCACAAGAATCCGATCAGCAGCAGGCCGCACATGATGTACATGGTGACCGAATACGCCTGTGCCTTGGGCACGCCGGTGTCGATCTGGTACTGCCGTATGTAATTCACCAGCACGGGACCGAGCACGCCCGCCACCGACCACGCCGTCAGCAGGCGGCCGTGAATGGCGCCGACCTGGTAGGTGCCGAACATATCGCGCAAGTAGGCCGGGATGGTGGCGAAGCCGCCGCCATACATGGAAAGAATGATGCAAAAGGCCGCGGCGAATAGCGGGATGGAGCCCAGATGCCCGATGGTGGGCACGGTGGAGTACAGCAGGATGCCGAGCAGAAAAAACACCATGTAGGTGTTGCGCCGTCCGATGTAGTCCGACGTGGTGGCCCAGACGATTCGTCCGCCCATGTTGAACAGACTGAGCAATCCGACGAAGCCCGCCGCCGTCGACGGCGTCACGCGGCCGGTGAAGATTTCCTGGATCATCGGCGAGGCCTGGCCGAGCACGCCGATGCCGGCGGTCACGTTCATGCACAGCACCCCCCACAGCAGCCAGAACTGCGGCGTGCGCCAGGCCATGTCGACCGCCACGTTGGCGCTGGTCACCAGCTGTTTCGGTTGAGCCGGCGCGGTCCAGCCCTCAGGTTTCCAATCGGGCGCCGGCACGCGGACCGCGTAGACGCCGATCATCATGAACATGAAGTAAATGACGCCCATGGTGACGAAGGTCTCGAGCACGCCGTTCGATGCGGCCGTCTTGAAGTGCGCCATCAGCATCACCGAGAGGGGCGCCGCAATGAGAGCGCCGCCGCCGAAACCCATGATGGCCATGCCCGTGGCCATGCCGGGGCGATCCGGGAACCATTTGATCAGCGTCGAAACCGGCGAGATGTAGCCGATGCCGAGCCCGCAGCCGCCCAGTACGCCATAGCCCAAGTAGAGCAGCCACAGCTGGTGCAGGTGGATCCCGAACGCCGACACCATGAAACCTCCGCCGAAGCACAGAGCGGCGGTGAACATGGATTTGCGCGGCCCGACCCTCTCCACCCACCGGCCAAACACCGCGGCGGACAGGCCGAGGATGGCAATGGCGATGGAGAAAACCCACCCTATCTGCTTCAAATCCCAATCGCCGGCCGCGGAATGCGTGATTCCGATCAGCCGGGTCAGGGGCAGGTTGAAGGTCGAGAAGGCGTAGGCCTGCCCAATCGACAAATGCACTGCCAGAGCGGCGGGGGGAACCAAAAATCGATCGAACCCCGGCGGGGCGACCGTATTCTCACGATTCAATGACGAAGGGGTCATATGCCGTTGTCAGTTATTCGTTGTTGAGGCAACGCCGATCAATATGCCCGCTGTATTGGGGTTTGTCACTACGCGGCCGCCTCTGGGACGGGCACAAGGCAGCCGTCCCGCCTGCGAATCCGGTCACAATCCGGATGCGACGCAAGTCCGGTGCCGGATGCGTCCTCGCTCTGTCCCGGCGAAGTCGAAAACCGTGACGTTCGCTGTCGAACGGCCGCCAAGAAACACGTATTTTCGCCTCCCTCATGTGCAAGTTCAGCTATTCGGGCCGAAGCGCTTCCGGAGGGGCGGGACGGCGGCTGTGCTGCATGCTGGCGACCGCGTGGGTTCTGGGCGCGCCGCCGTCGTTCGCAACCTGCCTCATGAGCAAAGATCCGGCCATCCGCGAGCTGCAGAGGTTGGTGGACAAGGATGCCGCGCAGGCCCTCAAACAAGTGCAGACCCGGCTGCAGTCGCTGGAGTATGCCCCGCACACCGATGTTCAACTCCTGGCAGGTCTCTACGCCGTGCAGTCGCAGGCCTACAGCATTCTCGAACTCGATGACGAGGCCAAAAATGCGGCCTCGAAGGGACTGCGAATCGCGACTCGCGTGAGCGATCCGGTGCACCTCGATCTTTTGTCGTCGTACGCCGAGAACGTCTACGATGCCGCGGGGATGGAGGCCGCTCTGAAAACCATCGACGCGGCACGCGCCGCGCAAGCCCCCGGATCGCTCGCGGATACCTGTTTGCTGATCACCCGCGGCGTACTGCAGCGCCGGCAGGACCGGGCCGATCTCGCGATCGGCAGCTTGACTCAGGCGTATCACGCCAGCACCGCCCCGGAATTCGCCGCGCCGAGGATCAATTCCGCGGCCGAGTTATCCACGGTCATGCGCAGCATGGGAGACTACACTCAGGCGCTGGCGCTGAATCAGGAAGTGATCGACTGGTATGCCGAGCACGGCGCGACGCTCAGTCTTTCAGTGAACCGATTCCTGCGCGGAAAGATTTTGAGCTTGATGGGCAAGTATTCGTCCGCGATCGGCGAATTCGCGGAGGCCCGCAATCTGAGCGTGCAAGTGCACGATACTCAGGGCGTGGCATTCGCCGACCTGCATGATTGCGATGCACGGCTCGAACTCGGCCAGCTGCAGCTCGCCGCTCGGGAGTGCAACCAGGCGTTGCACGCATTTCGCGCGGCGCATTCGGCCGACGAGGTGAAGGATACCCTGGCGCTGCTTGCCCGCATCGATCTGGCCAGCGGCCGCGCCGACAAGGCGCTCACCACCTTGAATCAGGTCCTCGACCAGGGCGGTGCGGATTTGCTGCCGAGCCGAGTGGCCGCTGTCTTCCAATTGCGCGCGCGTGCCAACGCCGCTTTGGGCAATTACAGCGGCGCCTACATCGACCTCACGGAGTATGCGCGGCGCTACGCAGCGGCCAACGATGCCGAGCGCACCAAGGCGGCGGCGTCGTTGCGCGCCCAATTCGAGACAGATCGAGAAATCGAGCGCAATGCGCTCTTGAAGCGCGAGTTGGGAGTCTCGCGCGAGCAGGCGCAGCGTCAGGCCCGGGAACTGCGCTGGAACGCGATCGTGGTCACTTCGGGCGTGCTGGTCATCGCGCTGCTGATTTATTTTCTGCTCGCCAACCGCCGCTATCGGCAGCAACTCGTGAAATTGGCGAGTCAGGACGGCCTGACCGGGCTGCCCAATCGGCGGCGCACGGCGGAGCTCGCCACGGCGGCCCTGGTCCATGCCACCGTCTCGGAAAGCCCCCTGACCGTCGCGATCATCGACATGGATCATTTCAAGATCATCAACGATCGCTGCGGTCATGCGACCGGCGACTTCGTGTTGAAGGAATTCGCGCGGCTCGGGCGCGAAGCGCTGCGTGATTCGGATGTTCTGGGGCGATGGGGCGGCGAGGAGTTCCTGCTGATCATGCCCGGGGCGACCTTGGAATTCGCGCAGGCGAGTCTCGAACGGATGCGCACGCTGGTGTTTGGGATTCACCTGCCCACCTCGGGTGCCGGACTGCGCGTGAGCCTGAGCGCCGGCCTCGCGACCCAGAGACATGGATGCTCGCTCGATGAAATGATTGCGCGCGCCGACTCGGCCCTGTATGCGGCCAAGAACGCGGGCCGTGACCTCGTGTGCGTGGCGGATGAGGGCTTTCTCAGCACCAGCGGCATACGGCGCGCGGTGCGGCAGTAAGGCAATACATCAAGAAACAAGCGGATTTGATTGTTTTTAAAGGCGTGCCCAAGAGGGTATCTGCGCGGGAGAACTTACCAGAACGCGGCCCTGATGGCGGCAGAGTCAGTTTGCCGTGGGCTCTGATGAGTCAATTGCCAGCGCGGTAAGGTAACGACGCGCGTGTTGCGGGCTTAGGTTTGGAACAATAATGGGTGTATCGACACATCGGAGGTGAGACAAATTCGAAGCTCATCCAAAATTGAAATCTCAGATTGGCACCAGGATCCTGGCACTCAAGCCGCCGATCCGCGCAGCCACCGATATCGAGGATCGACGACCACCCTCATGGGGATTACCGGGACGCTACTGTTGCACGCGCTCGTGTTGCAGTCGGCGCTTCTCGGCACACGGGCGCAGAGGGTTCGCGTACCTGAGCTGCAGGGTCCGGGCGCGACGCTCGCCAAAGCAAAGAGCGAACCTGCGGAAACATTAGTCCTGCTCGATCTGCCCAGAGCTTCCATGACCGACGAGCCGCTTCAGGAAGAATTGGCCTCGAGGGGTCTTGCACCACCCAACACGCAATTGAGTCTGATTAGTCCTGATTCCACCCCTCACGTGGACATCCCACCGGAGAAATCGGACGAGCCGGAATCCTCCGAGGCAGCGATCGACAGCGGCGACCCGGCGTCTCGCGCAGTGCTTTTCGGACGATACACGGGACAGATCAATGCGCGCATCGAGCGGGCATGGCGGCGGCCACGCTCACCCGTGAACACTGACGGAACATCATTCCCTGAATCGGTACTCCATACTTCAGGCGTTCCCCCAATTGAGGACACATTTCGGTGTCAGGTACGAATCATCCAAGACGGTCGCGGTGTCGTCCAAGAAATTCAAGTTTTGAGTTGCAACGGTAGCGTTGCATGGCAGCATTCACTCATTGTTGCAGTGCTCGCGGCTTCACCGCTGCCCGCGCCCCCCAGTCCTACCGTCTTTTCGACTGCGCTGACGATGACGTTTGAAGGACACGCGTACACGTCCGGCAGCGTTGCCGATGAGTACGAGGTCGAGACCCGGCCATCGATTCTGGCGGCGAGTGACACGCAGCGAGTGGCGCCGCAAAAGAATGAGGATTCACATGAATTCCGGGAGCGCGACCCAATGCCCGGTCCTTCAGTGCCCTCCGCTGGCAGCGAGCTGGAGCTGAATCAGAGTCCCTAGCAATGGGAATACCGGTCATCAAAAAAATGCTACGACGCCAACGGCAATGCGAGCACTCGCAATGGGTCCATCATCGGGTGGACGAGCTACAATTACCCGAGCGCGGTCGGGACATCGACGGAATCGGCGACCTTTGATTATGGTCCCGACCGCCAACGCTGGCGGATGATTTACGGCGGGCCTTCGGGCACTGAAACGACGTATTACGCGACACCGATGTTTGAGCGGGTCGACACCTCGGCGGGAAGTGACTTTCGGCATTACCTTTACGCGGGTGGGAGACCGGTTGTCGTGATCAGTCGAACGTCCGCGGGAGCCATCAACACTCGGTCACTCCTGGTTGACCATCAGGGGAGCGTTTCGTCGATCGTGGCGGACGCCACGGGCACGTCGTACATCAATGAGAGCTTTACGGCGTTCGGCAATCGGCGCGAGGCAAGTACCTGGTCGGGGCCGCCGACCAGCACGGAGCGCTCAACGATGGATGGCGTGACACGCGAGGGGTATACCTTTCAGACCGTCCTTGGCTCGATGGGGCTCAATCACATGAATGGTCGCATACAGGATGCCGTGACGGGGAGATTCTTATCAGGAGATCCACGAGGAGAACGGGTGTTAAGCACACAGTCGTGGAATCGATACGGCTACGTCAACAATAACCCGCTCTCCTTCATGGACCCCAGCGGATTCGAAGAGGCCGAGCTCCCCTACAATGGTTCGACGGATCAGTTGGAACCAATCACTGTTGAAGCGCCGCGGAACCCAGCTCCTCAGTTTGGCACTAGCGGTGGTGCGGCCGTGTCATTCGGCGGCAGCAACACAGGCGGCAATGGCGGCAATGGGGGCGATACGGGTTCATTGCCTCCGATCGTGGTGACGGGACATAAATCACCGCCGGTCAAGGCCCCCCCCTTTGCGGTCTATACGCTTCTCCTTATAGATCCCGGAGTGCTGAATTTCTCGCAAGCATTCAGCGCAAGCAGTTATTCCGTGGCGCAGAGTCAGACGTCGAGCGATACATTGCAGGAAATTGTGGTCACCGCGCAGATTCTGCCGCAAACAGGAGAAGATGGGCTCGAGGAAGTAACTGTTCTAGCGTCAGCCAAGGAACCGACGGGAGAAGTTCCCCCAATTAAATTTAGGAATGCTTTCCCAAATCCGAATGAGCCGTTCCCACAATGCGACCAGTGCGGCATTAAGAGTCTTCAGGGGCAAGGAAAGTGCTGGAAAACCTACGGCGCTGGGACGGGTGCCGGAGCAGCTTGTGTACTAGCTTGGAAGGAATGGACAAATCAATGCGTGCCAAATTCTTGCTAAAGTCTTTCGTATTTTGCTTTCTAATTATCGGATGTGTGGCGGGAGGATACTTTCTTGCGTGGCACCGTGCTCTTTCACGTGAATATTCCGCCACAGAATTGACGGTTGATCTCAACATTCACTATCTTTCTCGATTACATGAGATCGGACAACTTGATAAGAGCGTTGAAAGGGAGATGTCCGAAATGGTCCAGGCACAGCTTGGTTTTCTCATGGAAACAAAGAGTCTGCAGGAGAAGACCTTTATTTGGGCATTGATCAATCCTCGCGATTTCTTGAAGCTTTCCCAAGGGGTTCGACGGCCCAGGTCGGTCGAAGATTCACTAAGAGCTGCGCAAGCTGTCGGTATTAACCTTAATCCGTTGCGAGATTTCCCAGAGTTTCCGAAGGAATTGCTGCAGTGACTTAAATCTGGGAAATCCGCCTCTTGCCTACGACGATGCGTCGGATGCCGGTGTTGGCGCAAAGTCCAAATCCCTGTCCTGGCGCGGACGGTCCGGCTTCTGCCTTTCGTAACAGCGCGCCCAACGACCCATCGCTCGGTTATACGCCGACCAATGTGCTCCCTTCGAACGCTCAGCAAGTTACTGCTCCTAACGGCACTGTGTTCTATGCTCCACCTAACGCAGATTTTGCGGCGGTATATACATACGGAAGAACACTGGCGTCCATCCCTTCACCTTTAAACACGGACGGCCTTCAGTTCGCGAGCGGATTTGGAGGGCTTTTTGACTTCCAGAGAGGCAATAATCGGTTTAACAGCAACTACGCGTATGCCAGCAACTATGCCATCGGAATTCTTGCCAATGGAGCCAATGTCTCCTTGCCGTACGTGCAATTCATAGCAGGGCTTGTCAAGTTTGCATCTGGCGGCCAGGGATTCCCAAGTGCCTCGGATGCGCGCGCGCAAGGTTATGCAGCAGCTCAAAGCGGGGCGTGTCTACACCCATGAACAAATTAATGGTCCATACGTCTATCAGAAGGCTGGTCGGATATGGGCTGGCCGTTTGTCTGTTGCTTTGTTTGGGGGTCGGAACATGGATGTATACGCACCCACTGGAGCGCTGTGACAAATGGGAAAGGGTCCTATCGAACGACAAACAAAATCCTACTGTGTTCCTAATCGAGGAAGGCTGCAGCGGCATCAACAATGGCGCCACCTTTTCGATCGATGTTCCTTCGCGAGAAGGTCGGAGACAGATCGTGTTTAAATATACAGATGCCTCATGGAATGCCGCCTATAGGAATCAGACAACACCATCGGTCGAATGGGTGAGCCGCAATAATCTCAAGATCTCTATCGGAGCGGTTGAATCTGTCGAGGTCAAGCTGGCGAAGCTCGACGATCTCAAAATCTCGTATGACATCGGTCGAGTTCTAAAGAATTGAATACATACAACGTGAGAGATAGGCGTAGGCAAGGCACAATAGCTACATCTGTCAGAAGGTCGAAGTCCGTGGATCGACGTTTCATATTGGAAAGCTGCCTGGTCCGGTTCACCGGTCTGACATAAAGATTCGATAATGATCAAGCTGTCATACTTCCACCGAATCCCACTCCTGATTGCTGGCGCCTATTTATTGGGTTTGGCTAACGTTTGCTCAGCCGCCAATGAAACGCACGTGGTATTCCCGCCTCTCCAGCTTTTCAAGGACTTCTGTGTAGACGGAGGATGGTCACTCGTCGAAGCATCGCAGTTGGCAGAGCAGCGTCATCTTGCGTTGGTATCGTCGGAAGACGTTCCTATACCCGATGGCGGTCCGGCACACAAGAACATTTGGCAGGCAGAGACCGTGGTTGGTCGTATCGGAATAATAATAATCGATGCGATAAGCGGATCGCATGGCCATACATTCACGTGTAGTGTTACAGCGCCATCTTACTCGACGGCCTTTATTCAGTCCTGGTGCAGGAGTTCGTTCGGTGAACCGACACTCACGTTGAACAAACCGCCGAGCGCGATCGAGATTCACTGGACACACCCGTTCGAGGATGGGAAGGTCAACGTAATCTTGCTGACGCGGGTTCCTAATGAGAACTCCGCTTTGCTGACCGTCATGAAGCATAGGAAGGATCCGGGGACCAGTGACTGACGCTTCGTCGACTTAGTTCGTCGTGCCCGCGCCCGCCGTGGCACCGTCCACGGGATGCTGCTGGAGCGGCGCAAAGTCTGCAGGCACCTTGCCCCGATCCGTGCCTTGCACCGATTACGGTTAGTGTGCCTAGTCAGACGCTTAATCCCTATCCCGCATTGACCGATCGCAGCTATTTCCTCGTTCAGGCGTTGCCCACGGATTACTTCATGTCCCCCAGTCCGCGTTTCAGCAGAAATGCCAATCCCCATTTACAGAACAATATTAAGCTTGGAGCAATCATCGGAGGTGTCTCCCTTGGCACAGTTGGTGCCGTTGTCGCGCTGAATCTCGTGGGGTTTCCGGAAGCGGAATTTGCCGAAGGCGTGGTGACCTTTGGCTACGCTCTTGAGATGTTGACAGAACCAATGAGTTCGATGTCCGTTGGCTACGTAACCGGCGCCTTTATCGGCGGCTCAGCAGGCGGTACGGGTGGCTATCTTGTTACCCCGCCGTTTCCTTATTAAACAGAGCGGCTTGATGAATTGAGATGCAACTAAAGAAATTTTTTAATTGGTGTTATTCGTCGCTGCTCGGGCATGTAGTGCTCATGCAGTTGTGTTTTTCGTTGCCCCTATTACTTGTTTTTCTTCCCACTATTTCTTCGCAGGGGACATTAACCGTCGCTTGGGTCCTCTACATGTTTTTCGCGTTTACGACTCTCGGGGCTGTTTGTGCAGTGCTGTTTTGGTACGCCCTGACGTTGCCTCTAATGAAGAATCGGCGAGGCAAAAGACGTTAATGCAGGCCTTTTGCGTTGCATAGGTGTTGCGGCGCAAAGTGGTCCATGTCAAGCACCCGCTCTAAGTCCGGATTCCGATAGACCGTGCGATCCTTCGGATCCGTCAACGCACAATTACTCCGTCTCGACACCGGCGGGCGTGTTGTCTGCCGATCAGTAGCAGCAACTTTTGGATTTATGGAGAAACGGCACGAATGCAGATCCGGAAATTGCACCGAATACGCCCAACTTCACTCCGGTTCTGCTATCAAATATTCCGGGCACGCCCGATTCAAACTGGATATATTTGCGGCCCATGACTTCCGGTTGGGTAAACGTGACGCTACCGTGTCATTATTTTTATGCTGGCACCGTCACAAACACGTTGCAGGTGTCGCACGGAATAACCTACTTATCGTCGATGCGGACCGGTAACACGAGTCGTTGGCTTCGAACGATGTGCAAGGGGCCGCATTCTTTCAGCTATCCCAAATAGAGGCGATTGCCGCCCTCTATGGCGCTTCCAGGACGCGATTGGCAGTGCGGGTACTTGCAATCATTGAGGTTCGAAAGATGAAGACTATTCGGGCTTTTCTTCGAATTTCCGCTTTAATTTGGGTAGTCGCTCTTTGCAGTTTTGAGATTGGTCTCGAGGAATACAATGGAGCCGCTGCCTCCACCGTTTCCATGCCACTTGAGGAGTCCGCGTCAGTGCCAGCGCAATGGAAAGTAACACGGCTGCTTGCCGCTGTGGGAGCGGGCGATATTGAGCAAGTCCGGACCCTCTTGGAGCATGGCGTGAACCCGGACGATCCAGCGGCAGGGAGGTCCCCGCTTATCCAGGCAATAACTCTTCGGAGCGGAAGCATTCTACGTTGCAATCTGCCCATAGTGCGCTTGCTGCTTCAGCACGGCGCGACCCAATCGTGCGGAACCAGGGATGGGTTCGCTGCCACTGCTTACGGCATTTGCGATCGGCGATATCGAATGCGCTCAGCTCATTCGCGATGCGGGAGCGCCAACGGATTCTCACGATAGCAGTCGTCAAACAATTCTTAATAATGCAGTAGATGCGGCGTCCCGCTCGGGCGATTTGTCGATCATCGACGTCGCGATTAGTTGGGGAGTCAATAAGAACGATCGTTCGGCGGACGGCTCCACTGTGCTGCACGATGCGGTGCAGATCCAAAGCCTGGCGGTCGTTCAGGCGCTACTGGATCGAGGACTTGATCCGCGCATCAAGAATAGAATTGGACAAACGCCGCTCGCGAAGGCCATTAATTTAAACCGCGATAAGACTATGATCGACGCACTGACCCGGGCGGCACGGTGCGCTAGGTCCATATGATTTTCGAACAGCGACACTGCAAAGTCATGCTCATAATTTGGACTGATCGATATTGGGATCTTGTGGAATCCTCCTGCGCAATTTGGAGGAAAGCTATGAGCGGGTGGAGAAACCCGATATCTTGTTTAATTGTTGGGCTATGCTCTTTCCTTGTCGTTATTGCTGTAGTCGCAGCAGCGTCAACACAATTTACGACCGCGCGCATAACAGCCACGCAGTGGGAGGCATTGCTCGCTGACGTGAGATCGCAAGCGAAAATAAAATGCTAGGATGCTGACGATAATCAATATATTTGTGATAGCCCAAGCCCACCAGCAATTGTGGAAAGGCCGTTTGAATCATTGACACCGATGTTGGTGTAAAGTCAGAACCCTGCACAAAGTACCCGAGACAAGCGGCATTCGTGAATGCAAACTTGCCGGACGCGAGTCAAATTGCCGCTCAGGTGAACACGCCAGTTGGCAATATCTTGGGGCTTGCTGGATTTGAATCCAACTGGGGCGGAGGTCAGCTTATTACAGCAGGCACGAATAATTAATTCAGTCTGAAGGCAGGGCCGGCGTTCGCCACCGGTGCGATCGGCGCCTACCAGTCGTTGAAATGTCTCGCGCAGCGTGCCATTCAATGTCTGGGTGCGCACCTGGAGCAGCAAGTGCGCTGTTTCGGGGACCTCTCGTTTTCCGTGCAATAACATACGGTAGCGGGAGGGTGAAGTTCTCGAGAACCGCGCGGGGTCTCGCTGTAAGCGGCTGATTGTGTGGGGTGTTTTGATCCCCCGCTCAAACGCAAAATCCGGGTCCCGTTTTGGCTTTTCACAGTGCCCCGCCATCGTGTTATCGGCCGCAGGCGGTAGGATTTTGAGGGCGTAGCGCTCGACAAACTTCGCGTAAGGGGCTGAAAAACAAGGGAATGTGAGAGATGGTGCCCAGGAGAGGACTCGAACCTCCACGAATTGCTCCACTGGTACCTGAAACCAGCGCGTCTACCAGTTCCGCCACCTGGGCAAGATGGGTGCCGTAAGCGAGGCGCAGAAATGTACGCACTGCCCC
>Ga0307470_10000593_pt1 | contig 16682 bp, 18 predicted proteins | sample atmos_gasesAM3C__FD_204565 | JGI IMG/M metagenome (GOLD analysis project Ga0307470, IMG submission 204565) | Hardwood forest soil microbial communities from Morgan-Monroe State Forest, Indiana, United States - atmos_gasesAM3C_05 | ecosystem: Environmental > Terrestrial > Soil > Temperate forest... | reverse complement strand
CTCCCGATCGATGTCGTGCCCGAACACCTCGACCACGCCGCCGGTCTTGTTGACCAGCGAAGTGACGATGCCGATGGCCGTGGTCTTGCCGGCGCCGTTCGGACCGAGCAAGGCGAAGAAATCACCCTCATCGACCTCGAGGTCGATGGCTTTGAGCGCTTTGATGCCGTTCTTGTAGGTTTTGGTGAGCTTGCGAAGGACTAGGGCTTTCATAGGAGCCGGGTAGCCTAAACCTGGCGGGGCCCCGCCCGCAACGCCAATCATCGCCGGCCCCGGCGTCAGGGGTTGGCCAACCGTGCCGCGGCTGCGAGCTGCAGACCATAGAGTTGCACGCGGCGCAGCGCGGCCGCATCGGCGCTCGACGCCGCTGCGGTGAGCGCGCTCCAATAGGCCGTGCAGCCGTTCCATCTTGCGGACAGATGCACTGCCTCGGTCGCCACCAGCGCCGGCAGTTGATTGACGGTGATGCGGCGGAACGCGGCGGCGGTGCCGGCGTGCATCCCCAGCAGCAATTGCGCCTTGAGGCCCGCGCTCGAGGCGACGTGCCAGGCATAGAACAGCGCCAGGCGGACGAAGTTGACCGTATCGTCGTCGGTCACGAATTCATCCGCGACGCGCCAGGACCCCGGGGTGCGCAAACGCGAACACCAGTACCCGTCGTCCTGAAAGCGCAGATCGAACAGGGCATAGGGGCAGCCCGCCGCCGCGGCCCGCTGCGCCGTGGACAGCGGCGCCACGCACGCGGCCAGCCAGTCCACGGTCCGGGCCGCGGCCAGATCCAAGAATCGGTGATTGAGGTCGCGCAGCGAATCCAATATCTCGGCCGACAAGTGCGATTCCTGCGACCAGTTGCCGACGAATGCTTCCTGCATGACCGCCTCCCGCCAAAATCCGGTTTTAAGTGGGGTTTCAAGCGGCGCCTGCGCATTTCACCGCAAATACAGCGGCTATTGCGCGCCGGAACCACTTGGCAATCACGCTAACTTTGTGATTAATTTCTGTCAAATTGTTTTTGCACCCAAAACCGGGCGAATTGCACCACGGGAGCCGACCATGAGAGTGTCCGATGACCGCTACACGAGGGACCGCCAGCGCCTGGATCTCGCGCTGCGATTGATCCGCCACGAAGCCCGTACCTTCACCATTCGGGAGTGGACGGGACTCAGCGACGATCGAATTCGCAAGCTGTACCGCAGCTACGTCATGAATCACGATGCCGCGCGCGTCTCCAGACATCGCGGCAAGTCGCCGCGCCAGGCGGCTTTTTTCTTCCGCAACGCCGAGCTCAATTTTCAATCGGCGCAATTGGCGAGTCTCTACGTGATCTACGGCCTGTTGTGCGGCACCCATTCCGGGCTCGAGCCGCGCTATCGCGTCGGATCGCTCGAGTCGGGAGCGCTGCTCTGTCAGGCCTATGAGGCGTACCTCGATTTGCATGCGCCCGTGGGCATCTCCTTCGAGCATGCTTGGTTCCTCTTGCTCGCTCTGGCTCGGCGCGATGAAGTCGGCATTTCGCGCTGCGCCCTGTGCGGCGGCGTGCGGTTGCACGACCTCTTGGCCAATCACAGGATTGCCTGCGGCACATGCGGTCCCGCGGGCGGGGCGGCGGCCATGCGGACCGCCGCCCCGGCGCCGGTCATCGGCTGCGCCGCGCCCTGCTAGAATTGGAGGATGCAGCAACGGAATATCTTTGCCGGTCCCTATTTGGACCGGGCCGCGCATTTGCGCCAGGATCCTGCATGGTTCGCGGCCGCGCTCGCCGACGAGCGCAGCCGCGCGATACCGGTCTGGAATTCGCGCAATCTCATCGCCGAGGGCGACGCCCCGCGCGCGGTATACCTGGAGCTGACCCACATACCGGCCGAGCGGCGCAACAGCGAGGATTTGATCTTGCTGGGCCGATTCGGCGACGCCAACTTCTTCACCTACGAAATCGAATCGATCGAACCGCCGCCGTTGCCGCCGGGAACCCGCTTCGAGGATCTGCGCATCGTCGCTTCGGTGCTTCCGATCGACGAAGCCGGACTGCTGGGTTATGCGCGCGCCATCGTTTCCTGGCGCCGGCGCCATCGTTTCTGCGGCACCTGTGGTGCGAAAACCCTGTCCGCGAAGAGCGGACATGTGCTCGTGTGCAGCAATCCGAGCTGCCGCCATGAGCAGTTCCCACGCATCGATCCAGCCATCATCGTGTTGGTCAGCGACGCGGAGCGCGCCCTCTTGGGACGGCAGGCCACCTGGCCGGTGGGGCGCTACTCCACCATCGCCGGCTTCGTCGAGCCGGGAGAATCGCTCGAAGACGCCGTGGCGCGCGAGGTATTCGAGGAAACCGGCATCGAAGTCGACCGGATCGAATATCACTCGTCCCAACCATGGCCCTTCCCGGCCTCGCTGATGCTCGGGTTCACCGCGCACGCGGTCACCACCGAGGTGCGCCTGCGCGACCAGGAACTGGAAGACGCGCGCTGGTTCACGCGCGGCGACCTGGCCTCGAACGGCACACTGCTGCCGCCGCGGCAGTCCATATCGTACCGTCTCATCGAACACTGGTTCGACGCCGGATCCAACGGGCATCTCCGGGACATTCAGGGGAACGCGCCCTGGCCGCATTCGCGTTAGGCGGAGGCTACGCGACCCTGCTGATCGGTCGGATGCTCGGCGCTAACCGCGTTCCCAGTGGCCGGGTCTCATGCGCCAGCCATCGCCCTGGCGGACCCATTGATGGGCGACCCAATGGTGTCCGGGATGGGGCGCCGCCCAGTGCCCACCCACCCATTCATGCCGGCCGCCGACCCAATTCCAATAGCCGCCGATCCATACATATCCCGGCGTCGGGGCTACTCCGACGACCTCCACGCGCGGCGCCGGCGGCGCCACCATGACCACCCCGTCGGCATAATAGTGACGCTGATCGGGAACGACCACGCATCCTGCCAGGCTCATCGAGAGCACCAGCCCGCATGCCAGTGTCGCGCTCAACCGCTTACGCTGATTCATGACGATAACCACGTATTGTAGGATTGTATAGGTTAACCAACGTCCTTCGACTCCCGTCGTTGACGGGGTCGGACCACGAAGGATAGCGCCCTCTCCTACAGATCACCACTCATGGGATCGCCTCACCAGCCATGGGATCGCAGGCGACCGATCGCCGCCAACGGAATCGGGGGCTACCGATCGCCGCCCGTGGGATCACCGTCAATGCCGGGACTGGACTTATCGTCGCGGCGTCTCGACAGGTGCTGATAGGGTGTAGTACCCAGGCTCATCATGGGACGTGCCAGCCGGGCTTTCAGTCGATACATCGCCTGGTCCGCTCGATGCAGCAGCACATCGGCGCTGTCCCCGTCGTGCGGATAAATCGACTCGCCGATCGCGGCGGTCAAATGCTGTTCGTTCCCTTGAATCCAGTAGGGCAACGCGACTCGCTCGCGGATCGTGTCCGCCACGCGGGTCACGGCGGCCGAGTCCGGCACACGGGGAAGCACCACCACGAATTCATCGCCGCCGTAGCGGCAAACGAAATCGCCGGTGCGCACTCGCGCAGCGATGCGCGTCGCCACGGTGGTCAGAATTTTGTCGCCCGCAGCGTGCCCATATTCGTCATTGATGCCTTTGAAGCCATTCAGGTCGATGAACAACAACCCCACGCATTGCCCCTGCAGCACAGCTTCGGTGATGGCCGACTCCAGCAGCTCAACCATGCGCCGGCGGTTGTACAAACCCGTCAGGGCATCGCGGTCGGCGAGCCGTTGGGTTTGCGCTTCGCGTTCCCTGAGCGCGGCCAGTTCACGCACCAAGCGTGCGTTGGTGGCGCGGAGAGCTTCCAATTCGCGGCGCGCATCGGTTGGATTTCGTTCCATGCTGCGCAGGGGCGGCGCCGCCGACCGCATGACTTCGCCGTTCAAAAGCATTTTTGTTCGACCGTATGCCATAGTGGGCTTCCTGATGATCCGAAACGATTGTCGCGAACCCGGCCCAGTGCCCGCGATCGGCAGCCGGCGTAACACCATGTAAGATTTAGCTGACTAGGTTTGGTCGCAGGTTCGCCCATCGAACCTTTGGAGCACATGTATGTCCTACACCGCGGATCCTCGGGTGCTGTTCGCGGCCGAACGCACCCTGCTTGCCTGGCAGCGGAGTGCAATCGCCTTGATGGGCTTCGGCTTCGTCGTGGAACGGTTTGGTCTGTTTTTGCAGACGGTGGCTCGCCTGCCCGAGCCGCAGTCGCAGCGCGGCGCATCGCTTTGGCTGGGCGTCCTCCTGTTGCTGCTGGGCGCCGCTGTCGCCCTGATTTCGGCGCGCCAATTCCGCCAGGTAGTCAAAAATTTGGACCCGGCCGTGGTTCCGCCGGGATATTGGACTCAGATGGGCGTGGCGCTCAACGTCGCGATCGCCTGCATCGCCATGGTCTTTGCCCTGCGCTTTCTGTGGCCGGATCAGTAGAGGCACACTCCATGAATATTACCGGCGGCTGCCTATGCCGCGCCGTCCGTTATCGGATTTCGGCATCTCCCATCGTCACGCGCGTGTGTTGGTGCCGGCTCTGTCAATACCTCGGGTCGGGCAACGGCACCGTCAACGCGTGTTTTCCGAGCGGCGCGGTCAGCGTCGACGGCGAGCTTCGCGACTTTCGCAGTGTGGCCGACAGCGGCAATGTCATGCACCGCCGCTTTTGTCCGGCCTGCGGCACCCAGGTGTTCAGCGAGGCCGAGGCGCGGCCCCATCTCGTTTTCGTGCGCGCCGGCACCCTCGACGATCGCGAAGTTGCCAGGCCCGCCGCGACTATCTGGACCTCCCGGGCGCCCAGTTGGGCCAGCATCGACCCGTCGTTACCCTGCATCGAAGAACAACCGCCGCCCGCGGCCTGACGCCATTTGACAATAATCATCGATCCCCGTTCAGCAACGATCGCGGGCGGAGCACGGCGTCAACGCCAACGCCGCTTTGTCGTTACCAGTCGCATGGTACAAACCGAAATAGCCGCATTGCGTTTTGGATTGGGCGCGCGGCCGGGTGATCTCGCCGCCGCCGCCGCCGATCCGCGCGGCTGGCTCACGGCACAGATCAAGGGTGCCGTGGCGCTCGCGGGGAATACGCCGTTGGCCGCCTCCGACCAGATTTTCGCCGAGCTAACGGCCGCGCGCGATGAGTTCCAGGAAATGAAACGCGAGGCGGCCTCCCGGTCCTCGACCGACCCCAAGAGCACCGCTGCGCCCGCCGTCAACCCGGTGCGCGATTCCTATTTACGCCACTACCGCGCGCAGGTGCTGGCACGGGCCCAGAGCGCCGCTCTCACCACGCGGCCCTTTGCAGAGCGCCTGGTCCACTTTTGGACCAATCATTTTGCCGTGTCCGCGGATAAGTTCGCGGTGATCGGTGTGGCCGGGACGCTCGAGAACGAGGCGATCCGTCCGCACGTCGGCGGCCGATTCGTCGACCTCTTGACCGCGGTAGAGCAGCACCCCGCCATGATTGCCTTTCTCGACAATCAATATTCGGTCGGCAAGGATTCCGAGCTGGCGCAGCTCGCCGCTCGCCGCGCGGGTGCACGGTCATTCGGCCTTCCGCGGGCGGACGCCCCGGACAAACCCAAGCGCGAATTCGGCATCAATGAAAACTTGGCCCGCGAGATACTCGAATTGCATACCCTGGGCGTGAACGGCGGATATACCCAGAACGATGTCACGACGTTTGCGCAAATCATCACCGGATGGTCGATCGGCGGCGGCAAGGGGCGCCTCGCCGGCGGAATTCCCGGCCGCTTCTATTTTCGCGACAACCTGCATGAACCGGGCGCCAAAACCTTCCTGGGCAAAACCTACTACGAAGGCGGCCAGCGGCAGGGAGAGGCGGTGCTTGCGGATCTGGCGCGGCATCCTGCCACGGCGCGCTTCATCGCAACCAAGCTGGTTCGCCATTTTGTCGCCGATGATCCGCCTGCGGCCGCGGTGGACCGCGTGGCGCGCGCCTTCCTCAAAACCGGCGGCGACCTGCCGAGCGTGTACGCGGCGTTGGTCGAGGCGCCCGAGGCCTGGGATGCCGGCATGCGCAAGTTCAAGACGCCGGAGGATTTCGTATTCTCGACTTTGCGGGCGCTGAATGCGTCGCCGGAGAAACCGGAAGAAGTCGTGCGCAGCTTCGAGCTCTTGGGGCAGCGTCAGTACACGCCGGGTTCGCCCGCAGGCTGGCCGGACACGGCGAAGAGCTGGGACGGCTCGGATGCCCTCATGCATCGCGTGCTGTGGGCGTCGCGGATCGCAGGGCGCTACGAACGGGGAATCGATCCTGTGGATCTTGCGGCATCCAGCCTCGGCGCCTATGTGCGCCCCGGGACGGTGACGGCGCTGCGGCGCGCGTCGTCCTCCACCCAGGCGTTGGCATTGCTGCTGATGAGTCCCGAATTTCAACGGAGATAGCCCATGCACCCCTGCCATATGAGCACGCGGCGCCGTTTTCTGGTGGGCGCCGGCGCACTGGCTGCGAGCGCCGCCCTGCCGAATGTGCTGTTCGCACACACCGGCGGGTCGGCGCGCCTCGTGGTCGTGATCTTGCGCGGCGCGATGGATGGCCTCGCCGCCGTGCCGCCCCATGCCGATCCGAATTATGCGGGTTTGCATCGTGAGCTCGCGATCTCAGCGCCGGGCGCGGCCGACGGGGCGCTGGCGCTCGACGGCACCTTCGGCCTGCATCCGTCCTTGGCGTTCTTGCACGAACGCTACCTCGCCGGCGAACTCTTGGTGTTCCATGCGGTCGCGTCGCCGTACCGCGACCGGTCGCATTTCGACGGGCAAAACGTCCTCGAGAACGGCCTGGCCAAGCCCCTGGGCTCGGCCGACGGCTGGCTCAATCGTGCGCTAGCCGCTTTGCCCCGCGGGCATGGCGCCGAGCGCGCCGTGGCCATCAGCCAGAACGTGCCGCTGATTTTGCGAGGCGATGTGCCGGTGATGTCCAAGTCGCCGCAAGCGACCGCGGATGTCGACGAAGATCTGCTGGCGCGTTTGGCCGACCTTTACTCCCAAGACGATTGGTTTTCGGCGCGTTTGAGCGAAGCCGTCCAGACCGAGAAACTGGCGGACGAGGGCAGCGCGGCGGACGGGCAACCGATGAGCGCGCCTGCCGGCGCGCAGCCGGCAATGGCCGCGGCGCCAAACAGCACGGCCAAGCCCGCTGCTGCCGACCGCATCAGCGGCGTGGCTCGTATGGCGGCCGCCTTGATGCGCAGCGAGGGGGGTCCGGAGGTTGCGGTCATCGAAGCCGGCGGCTGGGATACCCACGCCAATCAGGGCGGCGCCAGAGGAGCGCTTGCGCAACGGCTGACGGGCCTCGACAAAGCATTGCGCACACTGGCGGACGAGCTGGGGCCTTTGTGGCCTCAGACCGCCGTGCTCGTCGTGACTGAATTCGGGCGCACCGCGGCCATGAACGGCACCCGCGGCACCGATCATGGCACGGGCGGTTGTGCCTTTCTCGCGGGCGGCGCCGTGCGCGGCGGCCGCGTGCTGGCCGACTGGCCGGGACTCGCACGCACGGCGCTGCTCGATAACCGCGACCTGCGCCCGACGCTCGATCTACGCAGCGTGTTCAAAGCCGTGCTCGACGAGCATCTGCGCGTCGACGCAAAGACTCTCGCCACCCGAATATTCCCGGACAGTAGCGGCGCGCGCCCTCTGCAAGGGCTGATGCGCGCCTAAGTTCACCTTCGGCGGAAGCTTAAAACGCCAACGGTTCTGTACTGGGAGTCGTCGTCGAGGTCGGTGTCTCTGAGACCGGCAACGCAGGCGGTGCTGCCATCGGCGCCGGAGGCGGCGGCGTTGCGACCTTCGGCCGGGCTGCCTTTGGCCGCGCCAGCCTTGGCTTGGGTGCGGCCTTCTTGGCGACCGGCTTGGCTTTGGGCTTCGCCTTCTTGGGCGCAGCCTTGACAGCCCTCTTCGCAGCCTTCATTGCTCTCCCGGTCTTCTTGGCCTTGGCCTTCACCGGCCGGGCTTTCTTTTTCGCGACGCTCTTCTTGGCGGCGTGGCGCTTGGTCTTTGCCACTGGACGCTTCTTCGACTTGCTCTTCTTTGCCATGGTCACTCTTCTCCTAGAGATCGTATGAACTCGCCCTGAGAGTAGCCCCGAAAAAGTCTGCTGTCATCTGTGCGTGACGCTGGAGTCGGTTACACGGATTGCGTAGGCTGCCCGAGTGCTGCCGAACGAACCCATTCGCCCGCTGAAAGATGTCTGGTTGAGACCCCGGCGCGTGTTCCGTGAATTGGCGTCGCGGCCCGTCGGGATCGCCGACTACTTGTTGGCGGGCGCTCAGGGCATGGGCAACATTCTCGCGCTGTACCGGACCCAAGGAGCCGGAGCACACAGCAGCGTGGAAGAGATCCTCGCCAGAGCCTTCGCCTACGGTGCCGTCGCAGGCGTGGCCAGCATGTACTTGATGGCGGTCATCTATCGCCGCCTGGGTGCTCGCGCCGGCGGCAAGTCGACGACCAATCAGGTGATTCATGTACTCGCCTACGGCGGTGTGCCCATGGTGGCGTCGCTCGCCATGTGGGTGCTGACTGCGCTGCTCGCGGGAGAGGCCGCGTTCGTCGAGACTCCGCGACCCGACACCGAGACCTTCGTCGTGCTGCTGCTCCATGTGCAGTTCATCTCCTATGTTCTGCTGCTGATCTGGAGCGTCGTACTGCAGGTGATGGGTTTCAGCGAAATTCAGGGTCTCGCCACCCGCAAGGCCTTTGCGGTGTGGGTACTGGGGCAGATCATCGGGTTCCTGGTATCCCTGTTTCTCGCCTTGGTCATCGACCTGCTATTTCCCGGGATCCTGGTCCACCTCATCCCGCAGAAATGACGCCGGAGCGGGCGGTGCGTCGTCGGCTTGCGCCGCCGAGCGTTCCGCTATCGCATCCGGCGCCGGCACAGGCGGTTGTTCCGGCGCGGCGGGCTGATTGGCTGCGGCCGCCGGCTTCGGCGCTGCCGCGGGCTTCGACGCAGCCGTTCGCCTTACCGACGCGGATCGCTTCGGCGCGGCCGCCGGCTTCGGCGCAGCACGCCGACGCTTCGCGGTCCTGGCACGAGCCGATGGACTTGATGCCCTACGAGATGTCGGCTTCGGTCTTGCCGCAGCGGATCTTGGCGCCTTGGCGCGGACCTTTTTGCTACGCGCGGCTTTTTTTGGAGCGGCCGCCTTGCGTGACCGAACTTGCAATGCGGCCTGCGCCGATTTGGCTTTTTTCCTGGCTTGTTTCGCGGCCTTTTTACTAGCTTTCGCTAATTTTCGGGCTCGCTTCAGCGCGTTCTTGGCGGCGCGCACCTGCTGTTTCGCGGCGTCGGCGCGCGCGCCGGCTGTCGCTGCCTCGGCGTTGAGCCGTTGCGTCGCAACAGCGTGATTCGTGCGGCTATCTTGGGATCGAGAGGTTGCCACGGTGCGATGCCTCGCCAAATGAATTGTGGCTGTTCAGCTTAGCCCCGGCAGTGTGGCCTGTCACCCGCAGGTCACGTTCAAGGTCACTGACGACGTCAGGGCAGCACGCGCAACAGAAATTCGCGAATGTCGGCGACTTCCGCGGCGCAGACGGCATGCCCCATCGGATACTCATGCCACTCGATGGTATATCCCTGCTCCTTCAAGAAATTGCGCGACTGTGTCCCCAAAGCCAAGGAGAGCACGGTATCCCCTTGGCCATGGGCCATGAATATCGGAGTGGCATCGTTGCCCGGTGCGCGCTCGGCTGCAAAACTGCTCTCTCGCGGAAAATAACAGGATAGGGCCAGGACGCCCGCCAACTTCTCCGGGAAGCGCACTGTTGTGTATAGGGATACGGCGCCCCCTTGCGAAAAGCCGGCAAGCACGATGCGATTCGCCGGAATGCCGCGCGCGCCTTCCCGGGCGATCAATTGCCGAATCTGCGCATCCGTATGGCGAAACCCGGCCACGTCCTCCGCCGCCTTGCGGTCCAGTCCCTTGAGGTCGTACCACGCCCGCATGGACATTCCGCCGTTGATGGTCACCGGGCGAACGGGTGCGTTGGGGAACACGAAGCGCCACGCTCGCTCACCTCGATGCACGATCTCGGGCACGATGGGCTCGAAATCGTGCCCGTCGGCGCCCAAGCCGTGCAGCCAGATCACGGCGGCGTTCGGCATCACTGCGGTTTCTACTTCAATGGTTTCCAGCATGGTTTTGTTAGCGCTAACGCGCCCTCTTCACGGGGTGAGGACACCCCGTATCTTATAGCGCTGACGCGCCCTCTTCACGGGGTGAGGACACCCCGTCCGTTAATTGTTCGATTCAACCCCGGGGGGTCCGCAAACCGGACACCGCCGCGATCGGCCGGCGTCGCGCGTCGGTCGCGGACTAGAATATCATCGCGGCATGCGGGTCACGTTGGATCATCTGCGCCGTTATGCCATCGCGCGATCGCTGTTCAAGCCGACCACCCTGAAGCGTGCGATCGACAAGTTGGGATTCGTGCAAGCCGATCCCATCCGTGCCCCCGCCCGCGCTCAGGATCTGACTCTGCGCCACCGTGTGGCGGGCTATCGCGCGGGCGACCTCGAGCGCCGCTACCCGAAGCTGCCGCTGGAAGAAGATTTCTTCGTGAACTATGGATATCTTCCGCGGGCGAATCATCTTTTGATGCACCCACGAACGCCGCGCACCGTCTGGAGCGCGGCGCGTGCCGCGCAGGCGGCGGCCGTGCTGGAGTTCATCCGCGCACGCGGCGCCGTGCACCCGCGCGAGGTGGACGCGCATTTCGCCCATGGCAAAGTGACCAACTGGTTCGGCGGTTCATCGAACGCGAGCACGGAATTGCTGGACGTCATGCACTACCGCGGCCTGCTGCGCGTGGCGCGCCGCGAGGGAGGCACGCGGGTGTACGCGGTGCGCCAGGCCGCAGCGGCGCCGGAGGCCGAGGCGGCGCCCGACGCGGGCACCGCGGCATCGCGTATGGACGCGCTCGTGGACGTGGTCGCCCACAAGTATGCGCCGCTGTCGGCGAGCACCTTGGGCCAGCTGGTCGGCCATCTGCGCGGCGGCGCGCCGCAATGGACGGCGCAGCGCGGCGCAGCGCTCGCGCGCGCCAAGCAACGGCTGGCCCACGCGCGCGTCGAGGGCATCGATTGGTATTGGCCGGCCGCGGACGCGCCGCCGTCGGTGCGCTGGCGGCCTGACGAGAGCGTGCGCCTGCTGACGCCTTTCGACCCGATCGTTTGGGACCGCCGCCGCTTTGAAATCTTCTGGGGCTGGGCCTATCGCTTCGAGGCCTACATGCCCGCGCCGAAACGCAAACTCGGCTACTACGCGCTGCCCCTGCTGTGGCATGAACGCGTGATCGGCTGGGGCAATGCGACGGCGTTCGACGGCGGGCTGCGCTGCTCGTTTGGCTACATCAGCGGGCGCGCGCCGCGCGACGCGGCGTTTCGCGCGGGTCTCGAGGCGGAGCTTGCGCGGATGCGCAGCTTTCTTGGCCTGCCGGGCTGAGCCCGGCCTGCCCCGGGCTGAGCCTGCGCGGCTACGCCAGGCTGTTGCGGATATCAGCGGCGATTTCGTACGAGCGAAGCCGCGCGGAGTGGTCGAATATCTGGGCGGTGATCATCAACTCGTCAGGCCGCGTTCGTTCGATGAATGCGCGTAGCGCACCGCGGACCGTTTCGGGCGAGCCGACGGCGGAGCACGTGAGCACGTCGGCAAGCAGCGCCTTCGCAGGCGGCGAGAGTTGACTCTCGTAGCCGTCGACCGGCGGCGGCAGCTGCGTCGGCCGGCCGCTGCGCAAGTTCACGAAAGCCTGTTGCATGGAAGTCGCCAGAAAGCGCGCCCGGGCGTCGGATTCGGCGGCAAATATGTTGAATCCCAGCATCGCGTACGGGCGCTCGAGCTGCTCCGATGGCTGGAAACGCGCGCGATAAACATCCAGCGCCTGCATCATCATCGCGGGCGCGAAATGCGAAGCGAACGCGAAGGGCAGGCCCAGCGCCGCGGCGACTTGTGCGCCGAACAGGCTCGAACCCAGGATCCAGATCGGCACCTCGAGTCCGGCGCCGGGGATGGCCATGACGCGCTGTTCGGCGCCCGCGGGCGCGAAATATCCCATCAATTCCAGGATGTCTTGGGGGAACTGGTCGGGATCGGAGGCGAGATTGCGCCTTAGCGCGCGCGCGGTGACTTGATCGGAACCCGGCGCCCGCCCCAACCCAAGATCGATGCGGCCGGGAAACAGGCTCTCCAGCGTACCGAATTGCTCCGCGATCACCAGCGGCGAGTGATTCGGCAGCATGATGCCGCCCGCTCCGACCCGAATCGTCGACGTCCCGGAAGCAACATGGCAGATGACCACCGACGTGGCGGCGCTCGCAATCCCGGGCATGCTGTGGTGTTCCGCCAGCCAATAGCGCCGGTAACCCCATTTTTCCGCATGCTGCGCAAGATCCAGGGTGTTGCGCAGCGACTGCGCCGCATTGCTGCCCATGGCCACCGGAGATAAGTCGAGCACGGAAAAAGGGATCATAGCGTCACGCTGCGGCCGGGAAGATGCATCTCTGGGAGCGTATCCCCGATAATCAAGGCCGGCGGCTGGGGGCCAAAGTCAGCGGTCGGGGGCCAAGGTCAGCGGTTGGGGGCTACCCGGCCGAGTATGCTCCGCAGCGGCGACATGGATCCCATGGCTTCGAGCTGGAGCGAATCACCCACCAGCACGACCTTGCCGCGCGCCTTGTCCACGGCTGCGAGGATACGTTCCAGTTGTTTGAGCCCGATCATCTCGGCGCCATCGACCACGAGCACATGATTCAGGGTCAACGCGTCCTGCCCTTCCTGCCACTCGAGCTCGCGTGATGCAAGCGTTCGCGACTGGATGCCCGACGATGCCTGCAAGCTCTCCGCCGCGACTCTCGAGAGCGCGGCGCCGACGACCGTCAACCCCTGGAGCCCCCAAATCTCACGCAGCGCCGCCAGAAGCGCGTTCTTGCCGTCGCCCGGCGGCGCGGCCAGCGCCTTGATGTCGCCCTCGCCCGCCAGGTATTCAAACGCAGCCTGTTGCTCTGCGGACAGCGGCTGTCCGGACATTCGCACCTGGGGTGAAGCCCCATGACCGCGCCGCAGGGCCATCGCTGCCGCGCGCTTCATCAGCGATTTTTCCGCCTCGAGCAGGTCCCGGGTGGTGAAGCGGCCTGGGTTTCCGTCATCGAGGGTCAACGCCACCAGTTCGCCGGATACCATGATCGCCGCGAGCGCCGCGTCGAGCTGCTGCGGGCCGCCGGTGCGAGAGTTCAAGAATTGGACCAGATCCTGCCGTGTAAAGGTCGGCCGCTGTTGGGACAACGCGCGGAGCGCCACGGTGGGATCCTCGAGGATCATGGCGCCGTTCTCCTGCGCGATCCGTTGCCGTTCGGCGACGCGCTCCTGCAAATGGAGCGGCAATGTCTGCTCGCGCTGCCTCGCGCGCTCAACCCCTATGTTGCGGCCCGGCGTAAGTTCGCTTTGCTGCGCCTCGAGTGTCCGGTGGTCGATTCTCACGGCGTGCCCGGCTCGCGCCAAATGGTGGTTCGCGCGTTCAGCCCAGGCGGAACGCCAGTCCAACAGATTGGCTTTCCGGTTCCAGCGGCGCACTTTGGGCCCGAACCCCGACGGCGTGGCTTCGCGCAGCGTGAGGAGGATCTGGGCACAGGGATTGTTGGGGTCATTCCGACGAATGCAGAAGTCAGCGATCATTCCCTTCGCGACAAACTCCTGTGCAATGTAATCGCGCACGAGCGCCACGCTTTGCGCGTGCGAGAGTTCGACCGGCAAGCCGATGTCGATGGCGCGCGCCAGCTGCGAATCCTTGCGCAGCTCGCCCGCCTCGACCCGGTTCCACAAGGTTTCACGGTCCTGCACCCAGGCCGGCGCGCCTGCAGGCGACATGATTTCGGCGTGCGCGGCTTCGCGTTTGCGCGTGTAATTGTGCGTCAGTCCGTAGCGCTCGTCGCGCAGCGCGGAGCCCGACCGATAGGCGGCGGCGGCGGTGACGCTCTGCCCTCGCGCCCGGGAGATGACCTTGGCTGTGAGATGGTAGATGGCCAGACGGTTCTCTCTGACGTATAAGTGTTTTGACTATCCTCTGATTAGACTCTACGCGCAAACGTATGCGAACATCAATGGCGAATTCAGCCGCTTTTGGCCCGACCCATTGACCGCGGACACCATTCCGATGCCCAAACTCGATGACCAGATTTCCACGCTGCAGGAGAAACTCACCCAGCTGAAGCTTCGCCAGCAGCGGCTCGATGCTCGTAAGCGGGCGATCGATGCGCTGCGCGAGCGCAAGGCCACGACCCGCCGCAAGATACTGGTCGGCGGAGTCATCCTCGCGAGAGTTGAACGCGGAGAGATCGATGGCGAGCAGTTTCGCGGCTGGCTGGACCAGGCCCTGACTCGCGCCGACGATCGGGCGTTGTTTGGTCTGCCCCCGAGCGACCCTGGATGAATATCGCCCGGCGTCATTGACAAGGTTTGCATTTTTATGCAGGATGCATGCAACTTTATGCACCCGGCCTTGCGATGATCCCTTCCGATATCGACAACACCAGCGCCCCGGCGCGCCGTTCCATGCTGGCGAAGATCATTCGCGAGCAGGCCGTCGGACGGCAGACCGAATTGGTCGCAATGCTGCGCAAACACGGTCATGCGGCGACTCAATCGAGCGTGAGCCGGGATTTGCGCGAGTTGGGGGTGGCCAAAATGGGCGATCGCTACGTGCTGCCCGAGACCGCGGCTCCTTCGAAGAACGATTTTTCGACCCTGAAGCAATTCGTCAACGCGCGCTTGACGGCGGGTACGAATCTGACGGTGTTGAAAACAACGGTGGGTGCGGCGCAGAGCGTGGCAGTCGCCATCGATACTGCGCGATGGCCTGAGGTCATCGGCACCCTGTCCGGCGATGACACCATATTCATCGCCACGGCCGGCGCGCGCGAGCAGCGTCAGCTGGCCGATCGTCTTCTCGCCATCTTCGGACGCTAATACCCATGACATCGACTTCAAGGCAGGGCGCCGAGCCCATACTTTTGGCTTTTTCCGGAGGTCTCGACACTTCTTTTTGCGTCCCCTGGCTGAAGGAAACTTATGGGCGGCCGGTGATCACCGTAACCGTCGACACCGGCGGCATCGACACCGCCGCGGCGCGGTCCTTGGCCGAGCGTTCGCTGCAGCTGGGCGCCGCCGAACATCATCTGATCGACGCGCGCGCCGCCTATTTCGATCAGGTGCTCAAGTACCTGCTCATGGGCAACGTGCGCCGCGGCGGGGTCTACCCGCTGTGCGTCGGCGCAGAACGCGTACTGCAGGCCCAAACCATCGCGCAGATGGCGCTTTCGCTGAAGACCACCATGGTCGCGCACGGCTGCACGGCCGCCGGCAACGACCAGGTGCGCTTCGAAGTGGCGCTGCGTACTTTGGCTCCGGACCTCGAGATCATCGCGCCGGTGCGCGACCGCGCGTTCAAGCGGCCGGAGCAACTCAAGTATCTCGAAGATCATCGCCTGCCGATTCCGCCGTACGGTGCAGCGTACTCGGTGAACCGTGGACTTTGGGGCGTCACCATCGGCGGCAAGGAAACATTGACCTCCGAGGGCAGCATTCCGGACGAGGCATGGGTGCTCTCCAAGCACGCGTTCTCCTCACCACGCGCCGCGGAGCGGCATTCGATCGGCTTTGGCCGCGGAGTTCCGGTCAGCCTCGACGGCGCCGCGATGTCGGCGGTCGCCATCATCGAGAAGTTGGAAGCATTGGCCGGCCCCTTCGGCATCGGGCGCGGCATACACTTGGGCGACACCGTGATCGGCACCAAGGGGCGGGTCGCCTTCGAAGCGCCCGCGGCCGACGTGCTGCTGACGGCGCACCGCGAGCTGGAAAAGCTGGTGCTGACGGGCAAACAGGCGCGCATCAAGGACTCGGTGGCGCAGCCCTATGGAGACCTGGTGCACGAGGGCCAACACTTGGATCCGGTGTGCCGCGATATCGAGGCGCTGCTGCTGTCCTCGCAGGCCCGCGTCAGCGGCGAGGTCAGGGTCCTGTTCCGGCCGGGCTGCGCATTCGTGGAAGGCGTCACGTCGCGGTATTCGCTGATGGCGGCATCGAAGGGCGTGTACGGAGAATCCGCGGGTGAATGGACGCCGGCCGATGCTCTGGGCTATTCGAAGATGCTGGCGCTGACCGGCGTGTTCTACCAGCGCGCCGGAATGACTGCGCCGCCGCCGGTGCAGGCGCAAGAGCCGTGAGCGGCATGCGCACGGTGGTCGTCGATAAGATCGCCTCGGTGACGCAGGCCTGCGGCCTGTCGCACGAGATTCGCATCGCCGCGGACATCCCCAGCGAGGAGGGGGTGGTGGTGGTGGTCGAGATCCTCAACAACAAATCGAGCTACAACACGCTGGAGCTGACCAGCGGCCGCATGGCGAAGGTGGCGCGCGGGGACGTGGTGGTCGGCGCATTGGGCCACCGCAAGGCCCTGTTCGGCTACTCGGGCCACATTCCGGCGGCGCTCAAACCCGGCGATGTGATTCAAATGCTGAATATCGGCGGCGTGCTGGGCATCTGCGACTCCGCAACGCCCGACAAGGGCAAGCCGTTCGACTGCAAAGTCTTGGGGGCGGTGTTGACCTTTCCCTATCTCGGCGAGCGCATCGGCGTGCCCGCCCGTGCGGGATACAAGGCC
>Ga0307470_10000592_pt1 | contig 16686 bp, 14 predicted proteins | sample atmos_gasesAM3C__FD_204565 | JGI IMG/M metagenome (GOLD analysis project Ga0307470, IMG submission 204565) | Hardwood forest soil microbial communities from Morgan-Monroe State Forest, Indiana, United States - atmos_gasesAM3C_05 | ecosystem: Environmental > Terrestrial > Soil > Temperate forest... | reverse complement strand
GCCGAGCAGGCTTTCGATCATGGGCGGCACTTCGGTCTGCACGAAATTGAACACGGCGGACCCGTCCATGCGCAGGTGGTCCTGGGCCCGCAAATTGCCGTCGCCCACGTCCTCCAAGGCCGCCGTGGCGCCCGTCGACGGCAGCCGCATGCCGCCGGCGGGAATCATCAGCGCCTCGCAGCGGGTGCCGTCCATCTTGAGGTTGGCGTGAATGACCGAGTCGTCGTCGGCGCGCTCGACGACGCTGATGGAGGCCGCGTCGCCGATCAGCGGGAAGCTGTTGCGGTCCTTGGGCGAGGTCTTGCGGCTCAAGACATCCGCATTGACCAGGACGACCTTGCGGACGGCGGGCTGCTCGAGGAGCAGGAAGGCCTGCAGCAGCCCGACGATGTAGCCGGCGCAGCCCTGGTTGATGTCCAGGCAAAACATGTCGTGCTTCAGGCCGAGACGGCCTTGAATGATGCTGCTGGTCGGCGGCATCAGCAGGTCCGGCGACTGCGTCACCAATATCAGGGCGTCGATGTCGGCGGGGTCCAGCAGGCGGCGGTCGATGAGCTGCCGCAAACCGAACAGCGCCAGATCGGAGACGCAAACGCCGGCCTCGACCAACCGGTGCTTGTCGTAGCCCATCACTTCCTTGAGCTTGAGCGAGCGGTTCTTCGGGAAATTGAAGTTCTGCATCTCGTCCAGGAAATTGCCTTCGTTGGCCGGGACGACCGCCAACAAGCCGGAGATGCGCCTGCCTCGAAATACGAAATTCATGGCGCTGCCGCGTATTTGCCCAGCAGCGCCGCAATGCTGTCGAGATTGCGGAAATGCTCCGGCACGATGTCCACGCCGGCGATGGAGATCCCAAAGGCTTTGTCGAGCGTCGCGACCAGGGTGATCATGTCGAACGAATCGAGCAGCCCCTCGCCGAGAAAATCGCGGGACGCCGTGAAATCATGTTCAGGGCGGATTTCCTGCAGCAGCGCGGCGAGCGCGGTCACGGCGGTGCTATGCTTCATCGCGTTCACCGATCCGCAGGGCGAGGCGATGGCGGTCGATTTTGCCGTTCGGATTGCGCGGCAGCTGATCGACATGATGCAGCGTCGTCGGCAGCATGTATTTCGGCAGGAACTCGGCCAGGCGGCGGCGGATCATGGCGGCGGACAGTTCCTCGGCGGATTCGAAGAACAAGGTGATCTCCTTCTTGTCCCGGCCGTACACCACGCAGGCGTTGTCGATTCCGGCCACTTGCAGCGCGGCGTGCTCGATCTCTCCCAGATCGATCCGATAGCCCAGATGCTTGATCTGAAAATCCTTGCGTCCGACGATCATGATCTCGCCCCGGGGGTTGCGGTACACGATGTCGCCGGTGCGGTAGATCAATTCGGGGTAATGCGGGTTCAGCGGGTTTTGTACGAACGCCTGGGCCGTGCGCTCCGGATTGTTCCAATACCCTAAGGCGATCGAGCTGCCGCGAACGCACAGCTCGCCCGGCTCATCGGACTTCACCGGCAGGTTTTGCTCATTCAGTATCAGAACATCCGTGTTGCGGCAGGGAAATCCGATCGGCAGCTTCTCGTCGTCGGCCAGGTCGCGATCCACCACGAAGTAGGTGCAATCCACGCTGATTTCGATGGGGCCGTACAGATTGACGAACATCGCCGCCGGCAGGTGGCGCCGCCAATAGTTCAGCGGCTTGGTGGGGAATACCTCGCCGGCGAAGAAGATCTTGCGCAAGCCCGGCACCGGGAAGGCCGACAGCAGATCCTGATTGGCGATGTTCACCATGATGGTCGGCACCCAGAAGACGAAATTGATCCCTTGGGCCGCCACGAATTCGAGCAGCTTGGCGGGAAAGACCGCGCATTGCTCGGGAATGATGACCAGGGTCGCGCCCTTGGCGAGGCAGAGGTATAGCTCGAGCGTGTAGATGTCGAAGTAGAACGGCGACAAGCTGCCGATGATCTCGCCGCCTTGCAGCTGCAGGCGTTCGAATACCCAGTCCATGAAGTCGATGGTGTTGCGATGGCTGAGAACCACGCCTTTGGGAGTGCCGGTCGATCCGGAGGTGTGAATGATGCACAAGGGGTCGGTGTCGACGAGAGCGTGCCACCGCTCGCAGAGCGCCGCCTCGTCGTGGCGGACCCCGGCCTGCATCGCCCCTTCCACCAGCAAGATCCGATCTTCCGGTACGCCCAAGCCGTGCAGCACCGGGGCATGGGCTTCCGAGGTGATGATGAGGCTCGCGCCCAGATTATTCAGGGTGGCCTTGAGGCGTTCGATCGGCGACTTCAAGTCGAGGTTGGCGTAGCAATGGCCGGAATAGAGCACGCCGAGATCGGCGACGATGGTCTCGGCGCTCTTGGGTAAAAATACCGCGATCGGAAGGCTGCGCACCGAGGCGGCTTCCAGAATGAGCGCGGCGCAGTTCTTCGCCGAGCGCGCGATGTCATCGAAGGTGAAGCTTCGTCCCTGATCCAGGACGGCGGTTTTGCCGCGCTGCCCGGCGAGGGCTCCCCGTTCGAAGTACTCCAAGACGTTGATTTGCATTACCGCGGCGATCCGGCTTGGAGGTACTCGTCGCGCAGGTCTCGGGCATGGAACTTGGGGGACAATTCGCCGCGCAGGACGCGCATCTCGGCGAGGTTGTCCGTGCGTTCCCGCTGCCCCGAAATCCGCATCCAGGGCGAAATGTCGCCCAGATCGAAATAATAGTTGATGAAATAGCGCAGCCCCGCGACCGCCGGCTTGAACGGCTTGAGCTGGCGGTTGACGCACAAATTGTAGAGATCGCGCCGCAAGAGCCGGCCGCCCAGACACTCCTGCCAGACGGCCTCCGGCACGATGATCTCCTGGTCGCATTCCATGTGAGTTTCCTCGCCGGCGGTGATGGACAGGGCGACGCCGCGAACGCAGAAGGCGATCCGCGCGAGAACGGCGGCCTGCGAGTCCACGATCACGAAGTCGATCCGCACCGCCGCCTCCATCGGAAACGACGCCGGGAAATACGTCCGCAGATCTTCCAGCAGCCGCTCGAGCGCGGCGGGCTCGAAGCCGCGCCCGGCGGGGTAGGAGTCATAGGCCGTCACCAGGCCGCCGTAGCGGCGCATCTTCCGGCGCAGCCGGCGGCGGAATCCGGCGTAATTCAGCGTACCGTAGGGACGCCGCACCGCCAGCGCGGCGATATCCAGGCAGTCGCCGGGACCGAGTTCGATGTACCGCGTCCGCGCCAGCAGGCCGCGCTCCTCGAGAATCGGCCCGAATCGCGACGGCGTCGGTTTGTCGGAGTAGTTGCGGTACAGGTCCTGCGGACGATGCCAGGCGATGTCGCAGGCGATGGGAGTGACGGAACGGGGCTCGAGCTTGCGGATGACCATGTCGGCTTGATCGACGTTGCCGCGCTTCTGCCGGCCGATGCGGATCTTCTCCTGCACCGAAAAATCGAAACTGCCGGGAAATTCCGTGGAGGGAAACCCCTGGACGAAGACCGCATCGGGCCGCCCGCTGCGCGATTGAATCTGTTCGAGGAGGATGTCGTCGACCAGATTGTCGTTGAGATTGAGCGCCGTCCAAGCGGCGCTCTTGAGGATCAGACCGCTGTTCTCCCAATCATGCCAGCGGCTTTGCGCGCTGGGGATCAGCGTCAGGTCGAGGGGTTCCCCGATATCGATGCGCACGGTCTGCCAGGACTCGAGCGCGATGATGTTCTCGAAGCCCATCTTCTCCAGCGTGCGGCGCATGCTGGCCGCGCGCGGATGGGCCGCGTACTCGAATTTCGGAATGAAAATCGTCGTGCTGCGCGCATACAGATCCAGCGAGGGAACGTGGAAGTGATCCTCGTGATGATGGCTGATGTAGATGTGGCTGACGTCCGTGGCGGCATCGAGCTCTTCGTCCGGAAGAAACGGGTATTTCACCGCCGTGTTGCCGTAGATCGGTACGGTCGCGAGCCAAGGATCGCAGATGAGCGCGCCGCCGCCGCCGTCGAAACGCAAACACGCATGACCTAGAAATCGGCATTCGATCATGGCGATGAGGGGCTTCGTGAGTGCGGAGGGAGGGTCAAGCGGCGCCCGCCGCGGGTTGCAATGCGCCCACGAGGGCATGCAGCTCGGGGAAGAAACCCGCGTAGCGCCCCAGATTCGCCGCGCGCTTCAGATGCGCGGCGTCCGCGCCCGCCGCGAGCCGCGCAACGTCCTTGTAGGTGAACGCCGCTTTGGCGGACGCCATCGGGACGGCCTGATACGCGCCCGCGGCGACGCTGCGGACGTTGTCTTCGAATAGGGTCCGGCAGGTCTCGAGCGAACGCGTCAAGACCTCCGCAAAACTGTCATCTCGGCCGATCGCAAACTCCAGTTGCGCCACCACGGGGCCGGTATCCACCTTCTGCCGCGGCAACAGTTGATGCAGCGTCGCGCCGTAGCGCTCGTCTCCGCGGCACAGGGCGGCGAAAATGCAGACTTCGGCAATGCCGCGGTATCGCTGAACCAGCCCGGCATGGACATTAAAGAATCTGGCGCCGCAACTCAACAGCGACTCTCCCAGCAGGATCTTGTTGTTGATCGAAAAGACGATCCCATCATCGCCGGCTCGCAGCTGCGCCGGCCACTCCCTGTTCGGGTCGGCGGATTCGAACACGGCCACGCCGCGTTTGCGGATGCGCGCAATCGCCGGATCGCCCGGCGCGCAGCACACGCCGTCCACGCCGAGTCCGGCGCCGAGGGTGTAATCGACGGCGTGATGCAGCAGTGCGCCCGAACCGATGAAGTGCATGGCCCGCTACGTCAGAAAATCCACGACGCGATCGACCTGGTCGAGCGGCAACTCAGGATAGATCGGCAGGCATAGCACCTGCTGCGCGAGCATCCTGGCCACCGGCAAGTTGCTGTGCGCCGCCGAGGGCAGGCCCCGGTACATCGGGAAATCGCTGATCAGCGGGTAGAAGTAGCGGCGCACGTATATTTCGTGGCTGCGGAATTTCTCGTACAGGGCATCACGGCTCAAAGGGTAGTCGGGGCCGATCAAGACCGGAAAATAAGCGTAGTTGGCGCGCGCTTCGCCGGCGGATTGGATGCAGCGTATGCCCGCCACCTTCGCCAGGCCGGCCCTGTAGCGTTCGTCGATGGCGCGCCGTTTGGCCAGCGCCTGGTCGACGCCCTTGAGCTGCAGCAGCCCGAGGGCCGCATTGAATTCGCTCATTTTGCCGTTGATGCCGGGGGCGACCACGGTCACTTCGTCGGCGAAGCCGAAGTTCTTGAGGAAGTTGATGCGCTGCCGGGTCTTTTCGTCGGGGCAGATGATGGCGCCGCCCTCGAAAGTGGTGAATACCTTCGTGGCATGAAAGCTGAGCACCGACAAGTCGCCGTGAGCGAGCACGCTGCCGCAATGGCACCCCACGCCGAACGCATGCGCGGCATCGTAAATGATCTTCAGGCCGTAAGTATCCGCAATGGCCTGAATCCGATCCACGTCGCAGGGGTGCCCGTAGCAGTGCACCGGCATGATGGCGGTGGTCTGCGGTGTGATCGCGGCCTCGATCTTGCCCGGATCCATGTTGAGAGTGCCGGGGTCGATGTCCACGAACACCGGCTTGATGCCGTTCCACAACAGCGAATGCGCCGTGGCGACGAACGAATACGGCGTGGTGATCACCTCGCCGGAGATGCGCAAGGCTTGCAGGGCCGTCACCAGCCCGATGGTTGCGTTGGCAAACAGCGCGATGTGCTTGACTCCCAGGTAATCGCACAGCTTCTGTTCGAACTCTTGATGAAACGGCCCGCCGTTGGTGAGGACCTTGCTGTCCCAAATCTGCTGCAGATACGGAATGAACTCCGCGAGATTCGGGAGACTTGGGCGCGTGACGTAAATCGGAGCCGGCGTCTTCGGTTCGCTCATGCGCAGGCCGCCGCGGGATTCGATGTTTGCATGGCGTCGATCTCGAAGGACTCCGGCGGCAACCCGGCGCACCACCGGCGCCACATGCGCCGCAGGGCGTGCTCGAGAGCGGCCGCGACCGCGGTCGGATCCCGGGTCCGGGACTGCTGCCACTTCATGCGCAAGCTCGCCCGCACCTGCGCCAGCGCCGCGAGATTGCCCGACCAATGGATGCCCTTGGCGACGAAGTCGGCCGGACTGGTTGCGATGAACTCATCCAGACCGATCTGCCCGACGATCGCCGCACCCTGCCGCGATGCCGGCGTGGTGCCGGCGACGGTGAGCGTGGGTACCCCCATCCAAAACGCGTGATAAGTCGTGGTGCCGCCCGAGTACGGCACGGTGTCCAGGCAGATGTCCACCTGATGATGCAGGGCCAGATACTCCGCCATGCCGCTGCGCGGATGCAGCGTCAAGCGCTCGCGAGCGACGCCGGCGCGGGCGAACCGCTCGATCAACGCCTCGTGGCGCGAGTCGGGCGGCAGACCCCCGAGTATCATCTTCGTCTGCGGCAAGGCGACCAGGAGCCGGGACCACAGGTCGATGGTCGCGGGGTTGATCTTGCCGATCCTGTTGAAACTGCCGAAGGTGATGTGTCCCCGCTCGAGCGCCGGCAGGGGGCCGACCGGCGGCGCCGACTCGTAGGGCTGGAACGGGGCGCCGGTCGGCAGATACACCAGTTTCTCGGTGAAATGGCGGTCGAATTGTCCCGGCGGCAGAAAATGACGATCGGCGAGGTAGTAGTCCATGGCGCGCAGCCCCGTTGTGCCCGGATAGCCGATCCAGCTGATCTGAATCGGTGCCGGCTTGCGGGCAAAGGCATGCAGCCGATTCAAGGTAGTGTGCCCGGAAAGATCGAACAAAATATCGATGCCATCCTGCAGGATCTCCTGCGCCAAGCGGGCATCGGAGAGGCCCACGATCGGATGCCAGTGCTGGAAAAAACCGCGCAGCCGCTGATTGACGGCGTCATTCACCGTATTGTTGTAATAGGCGTGCAGTTCCAGACCCGCGTAGGCGCAGAGATTCGCCAACACGGGTTCGATGAACGAAGCCACCGCGTGATTGAACAGGTCGGCCGAGACCAGCCCCACCTTGAGACGGCGCTGCGGATCGCGATCGTTGCCGTGCGCGGGCCACAGTGCGCGCCGCGGCGCCTCGATCAGCGCACCGACGCGGCAGTGTTCGGCAAACAGCGTATCCGCGTCCAGTTCCGGGTTGTGGCTCAGCATGAACAGCAGACTGGAATAGACCAGCGAGCGGCCGGACACGGCGTCGTCGGACTTCAGGGCGATGGCGTTGCGCACGCTCGCTTCCGCTTCCGCATACCGGCCCTGAAGCTGGTAGGCGTTGCCGAGACTTTCATGGGGCGCGGCAAAGTCGGGATCGAGCTCCAGCGATCGACGCAGACAGCGTTCCGCGTCTTCGAAGCGTTCCATGTTGATCAGGGTCGCCCCCAAATTGCGGTGCGCTTCCGCGTCTTGCGGCAGCAGCCTTGCCGAGGTCTGCATGGCGGCCAGCGATTCTTCGCGGGCGCCTTCTTCCCACAGCAGCGCGCCCAGCACCTTCCAGCCCAGGCCGCGGTCGGGAAAGCGCTGCGTCAGCGTGCGCGCCGCGGCGAGTGCCTCGGCGAAGCGCGTTTGCTTCAGCAGGTTGAGCATGGCGCCTTCCTGCTGCGCGGCGCTGCGGTTTTCCCGGCGCCGTTCCGCGCGCGATGGATTGCCCGGCGCCGGCGCGCCCCGCGGGCCCACAGCCGGCGGCAAGCTCGAAGGCGACGCGGCAGATGAATCCGTGCGCGCGGCGGGTGAGGCCGCGTGCGCGGCACCCGGCGTTTGCGGCGCTCTTTGCAGGCGTGCCGCGAAATCTTCGACGCCGGCGCCGGCCAAGCCATGCTGTCGGCCCAGTGCGAGCGCCTCGGCGGCCTCGTCGGTTCGGCCCGCCAGCAGCAGCGCCTCCAGGTAGCCCAACCAGTAGTCGGGAATCTGCGGGCTCTCTTCCAGTGCGGCGAGTAAATAGGGAACGGCGGTCGCCGGGCGCTTCAGTTGGACGTGGAGCATGCCGAGACAGTGATTGGCCGCGGCGTGCCGCGGCTGCGCCTCGAGTATCCGGCGATAGAGAGGCTCCGCCTGATCGATGCGGCCGGCGACCTGCAGCTGCATCGCCTGCCCGCACAGGTCGTCGAGGTGGGGTGCGGCGCACTCTTGTGATGGGTCGCTTTCCGACATCGATTTATGTTAACACGCACCCTGCGGGTCCTCGCGGCGCCTGTGCAAAACCGTGAACTAGAGACGGTTCTTCGCCGCAGCCGCCGCAATTCTCAACTCAAGAATGCCTGACAGGCTCCGATAACCTTTTTGGATGTGCTCACCGGTCCGCCCGCTTGGCGGGTGAAGTGAACACACAGCAGCAGGGCCTAAGACGGGCCGGTGACAGTCAACTATTCAGGAGTTTTGAACATGGCATTAACGTTAAATACCAACATCGACTCGCTCAACGCGCAGCGAAACCTGACGACTTCCAAGGGTTCGTTGTCGCAGGCGTTGCAGCGTCTCTCCTCGGGCTTGCGCATCAACAGCGCGGCGGACGATGCCGCCGGACTCGCGATCAGCCAGCAGTTCACCACGCAGATCAACGGCACCAACCAGGCCGTCAACAATGCGAACGACGCAGTATCGGAAGCGCAGACCGCCGGCGGCGCGCTGTCGACGCTGACCGATGCCCTGCAGAGCATTCGTACGTTGGCGGTCGAATCGGCCAACGGCTCGAACAGCGCCGCGGACCGCGCCGCCCTCGACAACGAAGTGCAGCAGCAGATCGCGGAAATCACGCGCATTGCCTCGCAGACTTCGTTCAACGGCACCAAGGTGCTGGACGGCAGCAGCGGCGTCACCACGTTCCAGGTGGGCGCGAACGTCGGCAATACGATTTCCATCAACCTCGCGCAGGGCGTGCGCGCCGATCAGATCGGCCAGGTCGCCGCCGCGACCGGCGGTGCAGTCACCACGACCGCGCTGTCCGGCAGCAATCTGACCATTCAGGTGGGCAGCGGAACGGCCACGGCCATCGGTGCCTCCACCGCCGGCACGGCGGCCGGTCAGACGGCGGGTTCGGCTTATGCCAAAACCGCGGCCATCAATGCGGCGGGCGTCGCCGGCTTGACCGCGAGTGCCACCACCCAGGTCACCGGCGCTGCGGCGTTCTCGACCATCACGGGCGGCACGGTTGCCACGACCAGCACCTATTCGCTGCAGATCAACGGCGTATCGATTTACGCTGCGGGAACCACGGTTGCGAGCGGCCAGACATTGACCGGTTCGACGGTGGCGACGCAGATCAACCTGTACTCCGGCCAGACCGGCGTCACGGCGGGTCTCTCGGCCAGCGGCGCACTGCAATTGACTGCTTCCGACGGCCGCGACATTGCGGTTACTGAAGCGATCGGCGGAGGCGCAACGGGCACGGGTGCTGCGGTCGCCGCATCGACGCAAGGCAAGATCACCTTGTCGGCAGCCAGCAATATCGTGATCGGCGGCGCGGGTTCGGCGGACCTTGGCTTCACGGCCGGCGGTCAAACCATCTCGTTGGGTGCGCAGACGCTCGCCAACGCCAATGTGTTGACGGTGTCCGGTGCCAACTCCACCATCGCGGCGGTCGATTCGGCTCTGGCCACGGTGAGCGCGTTCCAAAGTCAGTTGGGCGCCATCCAGAACCGGTTTACCTCGACGGTCAGCAATCTGCAGTCCACGGTGCAGAACCTGACGGCGTCGCGCAGCACCATTCAGGATGCCGACTTTGCGGCCGAAACCGCCAAGTTGACCCAGTCCAATGTGTTGCAGCAGGCGGGTATCTCGGTGTTGGCGCAGGCCAACCAGGAGCCGCAGCTGGTTCTCAAGCTTTTGCAATAACAGCCGATAGTTCGAAGCAAGGTAAGTGATGATTGGCCAGACTCGGGCGCGCAGGCGCCCGAGTCTGAGTCGTTGAACAGATCTCGGAGCGACCTTTTCTCAGCATTCATATAGATAGATAGGTGTCAGCATGGCGAGCGACGGAATTCCGGCCAATGGACCGGTAACGCGCCTCGTGCACGGAAGTCAGGCGCAGGCATCAGGTCCGATTCAAAACCCAAGCGGCAAGACCTTGCCGCAGAACGGCAAAACCGCGCCCGCGAGGGCAGGCAGGCAGGCCGCACAGATAGGCACTCCAAGCACGAATGCGAGCAAGCCCGATTGGGCCGCTCTTCTCGCACAGCTGAACCGGCGGATCAACACTTCGGGTCAACCGGATCAATTTCGGCTGAATACCGATTCCGGGCACGCGGTGATCCAGCAGATCAATCCGGCGTCCGGCGAAGTGGTCAGCGAGTATCTTGAGTCGGAATTTCCCGCCTTGGCGGAGGGACTGGGCAATCCAGGGCGCTTGGTCAATACCAAGGCCTGAATCCAGGCCGGCGCCTAAACGGGCCCCGGCGCGCGATTTGGGCCCCGGCGTGGGATTTGGGCCCCGGCGCGCGATTTGGTATGCGTTTTGCTTAAGTTCTGGCTCGACGAGCCGATAAATCGACGGAACCGAGAGAGAGCCCAAGACTTATGAGCACCCCCGCAGCATCGACCTCGAACGCAGCCCTGAGCACTCTCATATCATCCCAGGGCATCGGGTCCGGACTCGACATCGCCAGCATCGTCTCGTCGCTCACGAGCGCCGCCAGCGCACCGCAAACGAACGCGCTGAACGATCGCAAAACCACCTTGACCGCGCAGGTGTCGGCCTTCGGCACTTTCAGCGCCGCACTGTCGACCCTGCAGGCGACCTTGACGACGCTCGAGAATCCCTCGACCTTGGCGGGCCGCACGGCGACCCTGGCCGATAGCACGATTGGATCGGCGACGGCGACTTCGGATGCCGTACCGGCCCAGTATTCGCTGCAAGTGGCCAACTTGGCCACCGCAGCCAGCCTTTCCTCGCAACCGATCGCGAGCCCCGCGACGGTGATCGGGACGGGGACTTTGACGATTGCGGTCGGCGGTAACTCAACCTCGATCGCCATCGACTCGAGCGACAACGACCTGCAGGGCATCGTGGCTGCGATCAACAGCGCCAGCAATAATCCGGGCGTGAGCGCCAGCATTCTGACCACCAGCGCCGGCTCGCGGCTGGTGCTGTCCGGAACGGCCACCGGGGCCGCCAATGCGATTACCGTGACCCAATCGGGCGGCGACGGCGGGCTGGCCGCGCTGGTTTACGATCCGGCCAACAACATCAAGAACCTCACGCAGACCCAGGCTCCCCTGGACGCGAATTTTTCCATCAACGGCTTTGCCGCGACCAGTCCCAGCAACGTGGTCACCGGCGCCATCACCGGCGTAACGCTGACTCTGGCCAAGGCGACGGCCGCCGCAACGCCGACGACGCTCAACGTCGGCAACGACACGACCGGCGCGCAGACCTCGATCGGCACCTTCGTAACCGCCCTCAACGGGGTGTTGACCAGTATCCAGACTCTCACCAGTTACGATGCATCGACGCAAACGGCGGGCACCCTGCTCGGCAACCAGACGTTGCTGTCGTTCAAGAACCAGCTGTCGAAGATCCTCGGGCAAGTGAACTCGAGCATCTCGAACGGGCCGCAGACGCTCGCCGCTTTGGGCATCGGGGCCAACACGCAGGGCACCTACGACACCAATGCGACCACGTTGACCAATGCGTTGACGTCGAATGTGAGCGCCATCGGTCAATTGCTCGGCGGCACCAACGGCATCGCGACTCAGATCAACAGCCTGGTCACCCAGTACACTCAGTCGGGCGGCCTGATCGACACTATCAACAAGGGTCTGCAGTCCGGTTTGAGCGACGTCGCGGACCAACAGGCGGCCTTGACGGCTCGCATGAAGGTTTACGCGTCAACGCTGACCGCGGAATACAACGCCATGGACACCGCGGTCGCCCTGCTCAAGCAGACGCAAACTTATCTGACGGCCGAGTTCAACTCGGGCTCCACGTCGAGCAATACCAGCACGTCCACGAGCACCGGGCTCGGCAGCGGCACTTTGAGCACGAGCGGCGGCTGAGGCGGGACCCATGATGCAATCACACAAGGGAGCGGCTCAATATCGTGCGGTGCGCAGCCACGGTCTGGTCGCGGACGCCAGCCCGACACGGCTGGTACAGATCATGTTCGAGCAGATCCTGCTGCAGCTCGCGACCGCCGAGGGCAGCATGCGGCGCATCCAGGACAACAAGCCGCTGAGCGAGACGGTGGCCAAATGCACGGCCATGGGCAAGGCGATCCGCCTGATCGGACAGCTCAACGGCACTTTGGACATGGAGCGCGGCGGCCAGGTCGCCGAAAGACTGCGCGCCTTGTACGAGTACATGCTGCTCCGGCTGACGCAGGCCAATGCCGCAAACGACTTTAGTATAGTGGCCGAGGTCGCCAATCTGGTGCGTGAAATCAAGATCGGTTGGGACGGCATCGTCACGGACGCGAGATGATGGCCGATGGATCCGGTGCTATGCTGACGCGAGCGTTGCAGCTTTCGCGGGAATTGCTCGACGTCGCGGAGGGCGGAGACCTTCAGGCGCTGCTGGGTCTCGGCGCCGAACGCCTGCGGCTGCTGCAGGCGGCGCGGTCCGGGCCGACGCCGATGGGCTCGAGCGAAGGCGCATTGCTGAAGGAAATCGCCGAATTGAACGACAGGGCAATCGGATTCTTGGAACATCGCCGGCGCATCAAGGCGCGCGAGATCGATACCGCCGCGGTCGGCCGGCGAGCGGTCGCGGCCTACTCCACGACCCGGTTGCAGCGCTAGCCGGGCCTTTTCGAGGCGGGAGCCCATGCCGGAGTCTTTCCTGGGCGATGGTCTGGTATTCGAAGAGGCACTGCCGCTGGTGTGGACCGAGGGGCCGCTCGCAGAGGGTCTGGCGCTCGTACGTCTGAATGCCGACAACCACCAGCTGCTCGGCGCCGAGGCCTCGTTGGACGAAGTGCGGGTGCACGAGGCCCTCAAAGACGAATCGCCCGCCCTCATCCATGAGCTGCAGCGGCTGGAGTACAAGGTGAACATCCTGCTGCGCCTCGCCGCCGAGCTCGCCTTGCGCAACAGCGGACTGCCGTCCGCGCAGCGCATCCGGCTGACTTCGCGCGCGCTGGAATGGTTCGGCGAGGCGGCGCCCGCCGTGGGCAGCACCGGGTTGTTGGCGATCTACGTCAATGCGGCGCTGCCGCAACCGGTGAAGGTTCCCTGCGTGGTCGCCGGCGAGCGGCTGCAGGACAACGTGCGAGCCGCGCAACTGCGCTTTACCGGTCTCAGCGATGCCGTCATCGAACAACTCGACAAGCTCATCTTCCGCCATCACCGGCGGCTCGTGGCCGGCGCTCGGCTGGCCGCTCACTGATCCCCCACGCAGCAGATCCCGGCTCACTGCTTGAGGGATTCCCCTACGTGTGTTGCGGGGATTTGCCAAGTTCTTTTCTCGCAACCCGATCAGTTAGTATGTGCGCCGACTTGACATTGATTGAGCTTTGTCAAAGGGTTAGACGCAATGGTTAAGACGGAACTCGAAATATGAGCACTCCGTCACACTTCTAACGGGAAGGAGCCCCGGATAGTGGTAGACGCCAAAGTTATTGTGATCGAGTCGGTGGATTCGGAGGCGCGGACGCTGCTAACGCTGCTGCGCTTTTTGGACCTCGAGCCGATCCATATCCGCGATTTAGCTGCACTGCGTCAATCAAACGGCGGTTCGATGGACTGCCTGGCCGTGATCATCAGCAAGGAGAGCATTGCCGCCATCGGTCCGGAACTCGTGACCCAGCTGCGCGCCATGCCTCAGCCCCTGCCGGTCATCTACTTGAGCAACGACGGCTTGCCGAAGATCGCCGAGTCGAGCGGCGACTTGGCGTGGTTCCATCTGGAGATGCCCGTCAAGCAGCGCCGCCTATCGGCGGTCCTGAATCAGGCGCAGAACGTGCGCTCCGGGCACCCGACGCAACCGGGGACCCATCGCTTCCGGCCGAGCGGCACCTCGCGACCCATGCGCGACGTGCATCGGCTCATCGAACAGGTCGCTCCCTTCGATACCAACGTGCTCATTCTCGGCGAGTCCGGCACCGGCAAGGAAATGGTGGCGCGGCACGTCCACGAGCTGTCGGGACGGGCCGGACATCCCTTCGTGCCGGTGAATTGCGGCGCGATTCCCGCCGACCTCCTCGAAAGTGAATTGTTCGGCCACGAGAAGGGCGCGTTCACCGGAGCGCTGTCGACGCGGATGGGCCGTTTCGAGTACGCCGAAGGCGGCACGCTGTTCCTGGACGAAATCGGCGACATGTCGCTGCAAATGCAGGTCAAGCTGCTGCGCGTCCTGCAGGAGCGGAGTTTCGAGCGCGTCGGCAGCAACCGGACCATGCGCTGCAACGTACGCATCATTGCGGCGACCCATCGCGATTTGGAAGCCGCCATCGGCGCCGGCCGCTTCCGCGAGGATCTCTACTACCGGCTGAACGTGTTCCCCATACAAATGCCGCCCCTGCGCGAGCGCCTCGAGGATCTGCCGGTGTTGATCGACCACCTGGTGCAGCGCCAGGGACAACTGGCAGGCCGCCACATTCGCCTGGACAAGGCGGCGATGAACTGCCTGGCGCGCAATCCATGGCCGGGCAATGTGCGGGAACTCGCGAATCTGCTGGAACGGCTGGCCATTCTATTTCCGGAGCAGACGGTCACCGCCACCGATTTGCCCGAGCGGTATCGCAACAAGGGAACGAGCGGGTGGTTCGGCAGCGGCGTGCGCATCGCACCGCCCGCAACGGCCGCGGCGGCGCCCGCGAACGCATCGCCCGGGCTGCTCGAGGAATTGCTGGAAGCCGGGGAAGCGGAATTCTCGGGCACCGAGGAGCTGATGGATACGCTCACTGGCGCGATGGAGTACGCGGACACGGCCGAGCTTGTTGACACAGTGGACCTCGCGGGCACGCCGGATCTCGCGAATACGCCGGACTTCGCCGGCGCGGCGCAGGCGGCAGGCGCCGAGTTGCCGCGCGGCGGGATCGACTTGAAGGACCACCTGTCGGCGATTGAAATCGGACTCATTCGCAAAGCGCTCGAGGAAGCCGACGGCACGGTCGCCGGGGCGGCGAGACTTCTGCGCATGCGGCGCACCACGCTCGTGGAGAAGCTGCGCAAATACCGTCTGACCGCCTGACAAATTATTGACGGTGGCGTCCGCCGGCCGTCGTTGATCTCCCGAGGGGGCCTGGGATTTCGGCGTAACCGATTGATAGGAAGAGCAAATACCGCCAAGGCACAGAAGTTGCTTTCTTCTTCCGGCATGGCAGCCACCCATCTCGAGCTGATCGAAAACCGGCGCTCCGAATTACAGGCAGCGTTCCTCGCCTTCGGTTCGGTGTCGGAGCAGCTCTCCGGCGCCTTCGACGCACTGCGCGCCCAGGTTGCGGATCTGCGCGCCGAATTGAGCGAGGCGCACGCGGGCAAGGAGCATCTCGCTGCCCGTCTATCGGCGCTGATCGAGGGTCTGCCCGGCGGCGTGCTGGTGCTCGATTCCGACGGCATGATTCAGGAATCCAACCCGGTGGCCCGTGAACTGTTGGGCGACCCGCTGCTCGCCCAATCCTTTGCCGCCGTGCTGGCGCGCGCCGCGGCCGGCGCAGGCGGCGGCACCGGCGAGCACATCGAACTGCGCAGCGGCAGATTCGCGAATCTCTCGCGGCGCGAACTGCACAGCGGCGGCGAAGTGGTGCTGCTCGCCGACGTGACCGAATCGCATCTCATGCAAGTGCTCCTGACGCGCCAACAACGTCTGCTGACGCTGGGAGAGCTGGCGGCGGGCCTTGCGCACCAGATTCGCACGCCGCTGGCGGCCGCCCTGCTGTACGCCTCGCAGATGACGCTGCCCGGACGCACGCCTGCGGATCTGGCGCGATGCGCGGAGAAGACGGTCGGCAGCCTCAAGCAGCTCGACAAGCTGGTGAATGACATGTTGGCGTTCGCCCACGGCGGCGCCGCCCGCGAAGCGGTGAGCGTGAGCGCTTTGCTGGAACAGGTGGCCCAGTGGCTGCGCCCGGCGCTGCGCCGCGGGGTACGCTTGACCATCCGCACACAGGCACCGGATCTCATGGTGCGCGCGAACGCGCCGTCGCTGGTGTCCGCGGTTCTGAACCTGGCCACCAACGCGCTGCAGGCAGCGGCCGCGGACCTCGACCTCGAGCTGCTGGCGCGCCGCGCGGCCGGCGGCCGGGCGCAAATCGTGGTGAGCGACAACGGCCCCGGTGTCCCGGCGCACATTCGCGAGCGGATATTCGAGCCGTTCTTCACCACTCGCGCGCGCGGCAACGGCATCGGGCTCGCGATCGTCAAGTCGGTGGTCGAGGCGCATCAAGGCAGCGTTTCCTTGGCCGAGGCTCCTTGCGGGGCCCCTGCGGGCGCGACCTTCATCATTGATTTACCGGCAGAGGAGAGCGAATGAGCGACTTGAACGAATCGGTGCTGGTGGTCGAAGACGACGCCGCGCTGCGCGAAGCCTTGGTCGACACCTTGCGCGCCGCCGGTCTCTCGGCGCTTTGCGCGCCCGACGCACCCGGTGCATTACAGCTGCTGCAGAGCGAGGAGATCGCCCTGGTGATCTCGGATGTGCAGATGCCGGGCCCCAACGGCTACCAGCTGCTGTCCTCGATCAAGCAGCTGCGGCCGGATTTACCGGTGGTCTTGATGACCGCCTACGGAACCGTCGCCCAGGCGGTGGCGGCCATGC
>Ga0307470_10000591_pt1 | contig 16717 bp, 11 predicted proteins | sample atmos_gasesAM3C__FD_204565 | JGI IMG/M metagenome (GOLD analysis project Ga0307470, IMG submission 204565) | Hardwood forest soil microbial communities from Morgan-Monroe State Forest, Indiana, United States - atmos_gasesAM3C_05 | ecosystem: Environmental > Terrestrial > Soil > Temperate forest... | reverse complement strand
GCCTGCCCGCGCACGCCCTGGGAGCGCGCGCCGTCGCGGCGGCCGTCGAGCGGGCTGGCATCGCCGCGGCGGACGTCGAGCAGGTGAACCTCGGCTGCGTGCTGACCGCCGGCCAGGGCCAGGCCCCGGCGCGCCAGGCCGCGATCGGGGCGGGATGCCCGGTGTCGACCGGGGCGATCACCCTGAACAAGGTCTGCGGCTCGGCGATGCGCGCCGTGATGATCGCCGCCAACGACCTGCGCTGCGGCGACTTCCGGATGGTGGTCGCGGGCGGCATGGAGAGCATGAGCCAGGCGCCCTACCTCGCCCCTGGCGTGCGCGACGGCCTGCGCCTCGGCCACGGCAGGCTGCTCGACTCGACGATCCACGACGGCCTCTGGGACCCCTACAACGACCTCCACATGGGGAGCTGCGCCGAGCTCTGCGCCGCCGAGTACCGGCTCGGCCGCGAGGAGCAGGACGCCTACTCGCTCGAGAGCTACCGGCGGGCGCGCGAGGCGACCGAGAAGGGGCTCGCCGCGGCGGAGATCGTCCCCGTCGAGGTGGCGCAGCGCAAGGGGCCGGCCAAGGCGGTCGACCGCGACGAGGAGCCGTTCAAGGTCGACCTCGAGCGCATGGGGAGCTTGAAGCCGGCCTTCCAGAAGGACGGCACGGTGACCGCCGGCAACGCCAGCAAGATCAACGACGGTGCCGCCGCCCTGGTGCTCGCGACCGCCGCCCGCGCCCGCGAGCTGGGAAAGCAACCGCTGGCGCGGATCGTCGCCCACGCCTCGCTCGCCCAGAAGCCGGAGTGGTTCACCACCGCCCCCGTCGGGGCGGTGCGCGCGGTGCTGCAGCGCGCCGGCCTCCAGACCGCGGACATCGACCTCTGGGAGGTCAACGAGGCGTTCGCGGTCGTCGCCCTCGCCTTCTTGCAGGACCTCGGGCTCGCCGCCGACCGCGTCAACGTGCGCGGCGGCGCCGTCGCCCTCGGCCATCCCATCGGCAGCTCGGGCGCGCGCATCCTGGTCACCCTGCTCCACGCCATGGCCGAGCGCGGCGCCCGCCGCGGCTGCGCCGCGATCTGCATCGGCGGCGGCGAGGCCACGGCCATGATCGTCGAGCGGCTGGACGCCTGAGGCCCGGCCCCCCGCGCATGCCCGCGACCCCCCGGCTCCTCGCCGCCACCCTGCTCGCGACCGCGGCGGCGCTCTGCCTCGGCCCGCCCCTCGGCGGCCAGCAGCCGCCGGCGAGCGGCGCGGCGGCCAACGCGACGGCGGCGCCCAACGCGCCTGCTCCGGCGCCCCCGGCGCCCGTCCCCGGCAAGCCGCCAGCGCCCGGAACGCCGCCAGCGCCCGGCACTCCGGCCGCCCCCGTCGAGCCCATGGGGCCGCCAGCGGAGGCCGCCAGCCGCATCAACTTCACCCTGAACTTCCCCCAGGAGAAGGGCGGCGGCACCGCCGTGGGCAGCGCCGCGACGCTCGAGTACGTGCGCCAGGACAACGCCGTGCTGACCGGCAACGTCCACGTCAAGTACCAGGACCTGGACGTCTACGCCGACCGCGCCCAGATCGACCTCACCACCAAGGCGGTCAACGCCGAGGGCAACGTCATCCTCGACCAGGGGCCGCGGCGGATGACCGGCGAGACCCTGACCTTCGACCTCGACACCAAGACCGGCCGCCTCGAGAACGCCACCGCCCAGGTCTCCCCCGACTACTACTTCACCGGCACCGAGATCGAGAAGACCGGCCCCGACACCTACGAGGTCACCAACGGCATCTTCACCTCCTGCAGCCAGGACGTCCCCGACTGGAGCTTCCGCATGGCGCGCGCCGAGGTGCAGATGGAGGGCTACGCCCGCATCCACCACGTCGCGATGAAGGTCAAGCGCCTGCCGGTGCTCTACACGCCCTACATCCTGTGGCCGGCGAAGACCGAGCGCACCTCGGGCCTGCTCATCCCCAACATCGGCTACTCGCAGAACCGCGGCGGCCTCTTCGGCCTCGCCTACTACCAGGTGCTGGGGCGCAGCTACGACACCACCTTCCACCTCGACGCCTATGCCAAGAAATACCTCGGCGTCGGCGACGAGTTCCGCTACAACCCGACCGCGGGGACGCAGGGCGCCTTCGTCGGCTACGCCATCCACGACCCCGTGCTCGAGAAGGAGCGCTGGAAGCTCGAGCTCAACCACGTCACCACCGACCTGCCGTTCGGCATGCGCGGGGTGGTCTCGCTGCTGCGCTTCTCGGACTTCAACTTCCCGCGCGACTTCGAGCGCGACTTCAGCATCAACACCCTGCGCTCGGTCTACAGCAAGGGGTTCCTGACCGGCAACTGGGGGCCCCACCTCTTCAACCTCCTGGTCGACGACCGCCAGACGCTCCTCGGCTTCACCCCGACCGGCGACTTCAACACCACCGAGCAGAGGAAGCTCCCCGAGCTCGAGTACCGCCTGCGCTCGACCGAGCTGGGCAAGACGCCCCTCTATCTCCAGCTCCGCAGCTCGGTCGACCAGCTCGAGGTCGCCAGCCCCGGGCTCGGCCGCTACGGCCGCTTCGACCTCTTCCCCGAGCTGACGGTGCCGATCCACACCTTCCCCTGGCTCTCGGTCTCGTTGACCGGCGGCGAGCGCTTCACCTGGTACGGCAACACGCTCGACCGCGCGACGGTGAGCCACTTCACCGGCCAGAGCCTCACCCGGACGCTCCCCGAGGCGAGCGCCGAGATCGTCGGCCCCTCCTTCTCGCGCATCTTCTCGCTCGACGTCGGCCCCTTCGGCAAGTTCAAGCACGTCATCGAGCCGCGCTGGACCTACAACTACGAGGGCGACTTCCGGCACCCCGAGGAGATCCTGCAGTTCGACGACGTCGACCCCACCGGGCGCTTCGGCACCAGCCTCGGCCGCGTGGCGCTCGACAACCGCCTGCTCGGCAAGGAGAGCCCCAAGGAGAACGGCGAGGAGGGGAGCGCGCGGGAGATCCTGCTCTTCGAGATCGCCCGCAACTACAGCTTCGACACCAACCAGCCGCTGCAGGAGAACGCCGCGCTCACCCGGAAGAGCCAGGCCGGCCCGCTCGAGATGCAGCTGCGTTTCAACCCGTCGAACGTCACCAGCCTCGACGCCCGCGCCAGCTACAACACGCTCTTCTCGCACCTCGACTCGACGTCGTTCTCGGGCAACCTGGCGCTCGGCAAGGATGCCTTCGCCCTCACCTGGTTCACCCGCTACCAGGCGGAGACCGGCGAGGCGTTCTCCAACCAGCTCCGCTTCTCGACGGCGCTCGACCTGTGGAAGCAGCGCGTGCGGTTCCAGGCCGGCCTCGCCTACGACGTGCAGCTCAAGGTCTGGCAGGACCAGCGCTACGTGCTCACCTACAACGGCCAGTGCTACGGGCTGAACCTCGAGCTGCGCCAGTTCCAGAGCCTCGACGCGACGGCCCCCAACGGCCTGCGCCGCGACCGCGACATCCGCTTCTCGATCAGCCTGAAGAACGTCGGCACCTTCCTCGACCTCACCGGCCGCACGTCGTCGGCGCTCCAGTAGAGCTCGATGAAGGGACTGATCCTCTCCGGCGGCAAGGGGACGCGGCTGCGGCCGCTCACCTACACCTCGGCCAAGCAGCTGGTGCCGGTCGCCAACAAGCCGGTGCTCTTCTACGCCATCGAGTCGATCGTGGCGGCGGGGATCGTCGAGATCGGCATCGTGGTGGGCGACACCCGGCGCGAGATCCGCGCCGCGGTGGGCGACGGGGCGCGCTTCGGCGCCCGCGTCACCTACATCGAGCAGGACGCGCCGCGCGGCCTCGCCCACGCGGTGAAGATCGCCGAGGGGTTCCTGGGCGACTCGCCGTTCGTCATGTACCTGGGCGACAACCTGATCGCCGGCGGCATCACCAGCCTGGTGGACGAGTACCGGAGCGGCGGCTGCAACGCCGAGATCCTCTTGGCCGAGGTGCCCAACCCCGAGCAGTTCGGGGTCGCCGAGCTGACCGCCGACGGCAAGGTCCGCCGCCTGGTCGAGAAGCCCGCCGAGCCGAAGAGCAACCTCGCCTTGGTCGGCGTCTACATGTTCGACCGCGAGATCTTCGCCTCGGTCCACCGCATCCGCCCCTCGGCGCGCGGCGAGCTCGAGATCACCGACGCCATCCAGGACCTCATCGACCGCGGCCTCTCCGTCCACCCCCACATCGTGCGCGGCTGGTGGAAGGACACCGGCAAGCTCGACGACATGCTGGAGGCCAACCGCATCGTCCTCGAGACGCTCGCCGTCCCGCAGCCGGGCGACGTCGGCCGCGGCAGCCGCATCGAGGGCCGGGTGCAGATCGGCGACGACGTCGAGATCGTCGACTCGGTGGTGCGCGGGCCGGTCGTCATCGGCAACGGCGCGCGCCTCGAGCACGCCTTCGTCGGCCCCTACACCTCGATCGGCGAGCGCTGCACGCTCGCGCGCTGCGAGGTCGAGAACTCGATCATCCTGGCCGACAGCGAGATCCGCGACATCCCGCTGCGCATCGACGGCTCGCTCATCGGCAGGAACGTGCGCATCGTCAAGACCGACTTCAAGCCCAAGGCCTACCGCTTCATGCTCGGGGACAACTCCGAGGTGGGGATAACGTAGGCCCGATGCGCACCCTGATCTTCGGCGGCAGCGGGATGCTCGGCCGCGCGGTGACGGCGGAGGCGCGGCGGCGGGGCTGGCCGGCCCTCGCGCTGTCGCGGGGCCAGGCCGACGTCGTCGACCGCGAGCGGCTCCTCTACTGGGCGGCGGCCTTCCGCCCGGAGCTCGTCGTCAACTGCGCCGCCTTCACCAAGGTCGACCTCTGCGAGAGCGAGCGCGCGCGCGCCTTCGCCGTCAACGCCGAGGGTGCGGGCAACGCCGCGGCGGCCGCGGCAGCCGCGGGGGCGCGCCTGCTTCAGGTCTCGACCGACTACGTCTTCGCCGGCCGCGGCGACGCCCCCTACCGCGAGGACGCGCCGACCGCGCCGCTCTCGGTCTACGGCGCGAGCAAGCTCGCCGGCGAGCGCCAGGCCCTCGCCTACCCGCGCACTCTGGTCGTCCGCACGAGCTGGCTCTTCGGCCCCGGCGGCCCCAACTTCGTCGCCACCATCCAGGGGCTCGTCGCGGCGGGGAGGACGCCGCTGCGGGTCGTCGACGACCAGCGGGGCTGCCCCACCTACACGCCGTACCTCGCCCGCGCCCTCGCCGACCTGGCGACCCGCGAGCTCGCCGGCGTCGTCCACTACCGCAACCGGGAGCCGGTCACCTGGTACGCTTTCGCCCGCGCCATCGTACGGCTGTCGGGCGGCCAGCCGCCGGCCGAGGTGCTCCCGGTCTCCACCGCCGAGTTCCCGCGGCCGGCGCCGCGGCCGGCCTACTCGGTGCTCGACGTCGCCCGCTTCGAGGCGGCGGTCGGGCGCCGCGTCGAGCCGTGGGAGGCGGGCCTCTGCCACTACCTGGATTCGCAGCTCGATTCGTAGGAGGGACTCGATGAAGGCTCTGATCACCGGCATCACCGGCTTCGCCGGCTCGCACCTCGCGGAATACCTGCTCGCCGAGCAGCCCGGCGTCGAGGTCTTCGGCACCTACCGCTGGCGCAGCCGTATGGACAACGTCGAGCACCTGGTCGACCGGGTGACGCTCCTCGAGGGCGACCTGCGCGACTACACCTCGCTCCACGCCGCCCTCTCCAAGTCGCGGCCGGACTACATCTTCCATCTCGCGGCGCAGAGCTTCGTGCCGGCGTCGTGGAGCGCGCCCTCGGAGACCCTGACCACCAACGTCGCCGGCGAGACCAATCTCTTCGAGGCGGTGCGCGCCCTGGGGCTCGACCCGGTCATCCAGATCGCCTGCTCCTCCGAGCAGTACGGCCTCGTGCTCCCCTCCGAGGTGCCGATCAAGGAGACCAACCCGCTGCGCCCGCTGTCGCCCTACGCGGTCTCCAAGGTGGCGCAGGACTACCTCGGCTACCAGTACTTCCAGAGCTACGGCATGAAGGTCGTCCGCACCCGCGGCTTCAACCACACCGGGCCGCGCCGCGGGCAGGTCTTCGTCACCTCGAACTTCTGCAGTCAGGTGGCGGCGATCGAGCTCGGGCTCCAGGAGCCGGTGATCCGGGTGGGCAACATCGACGCCATCCGCGACTTCACCGACGTGCGCGACATGGTGCGCGCCTACTGGCTGGCGGTGACCCGCGCCAAGCCGGGCGAGGTCTACAACATCGCCTCCGGCCAGGGGATCACCATCCGCGCCCTGCTCGACAGGATCCTGGCGCTCTCCTCCGTCCAGGTGCGGATCGAGGTCGATCCGGCGCGGCTGCGCCCCTCGGACGTCGAGATCCTGATCGGTGACAGCTCGAAGTTCCGCGCCGACACCGGCTGGGAGCCGCGGATCCCCTTCGACCAGACGGTCGCCGATCTCCTCGACTACTGGCGCGAGACGATGGCGCGGAGGAAGCGGCGCAGCGGCGACGGGCCGAGCGCCTGAGCGAACCTCATGCGCGTCCTCATCACCGGCGTCGGCGGCTTCGTCGGCCGGAACCTCGCCCGCCACCTGCTCGCCGCCGGCGACCGGGTGAGCGGCACCTACGTCGACGACCGCCCCGCGCTCCCCGGCCTCGCGGCGGCCGACCTCTACGAGGCCGACCTCCTGGACCCCGCGGCCCTGGCGCGGGTGCTCCGCGCGGCCGACCCGGAGGCGGTGGTCAATCTCGCCGGGCTCTCCCACGTCGGCGAGTCGTGGCAGCGGATGTCCGACTACTTCCGGGTCAACGTCCTGGGGACGGAGAACCTCCTGCGCGCGGCGGCCGGACGGCGGGTGGTCATCGCCTCCTCGGCCGAGGTCTACGGCGCCGTGCCGGCGGCGCGGCAGCCGATCGCGGAGGACGAGATGGTCGACCCCAGGACCCCCTACGCCCTCACCAAGGCGGCCGCCGAGCGCCTCGCCTTCGCCCACGGCGCGGTGGTCGCACGGTCGTTCAACCTGGTGGGGCCGGGGCAGGCGCCGACCTTCGCCCTCCCCGCCTTCGCCGCCCAGCTCGCCGCCATCGCCCGCGGCGAGCAGGAAGCGGTCCTCAAAGTGGGCAACCTCTCGGCCCGCCGCGACTTCGTCCACGTCGACGACGGCGCCGCCGCCTACCGTCTGCTCGCTGCCGCCGGGCGCGCCGGCGAGATCTACAACGTCGCCTCCGGCCGGGCGCCCTCGATCGGCGAGGCGCTCGAGCGGCTGATGGCGATCTCCGGGGTGCCGGCGCGCGTCGAGCCGGACCCGGAGCGCATGCGGCCGGTCGACCTGCCGCTCCTGCTGGGCGACAACCGGCGCCTGCGCAACCTGGGCTGGGAGCCGCAGCGCTCCCTCGACGACGCCCTGGCCGACCTCTGGGAGACCGTGCGGCCGCGCCGCGAGGTCCCGGCGCCCGGCGCCTGAGCCCGCCGGGACGGCGCGGGACACGGCGTTCCCCTCGCCGGCCGCGGTGGTAGGCTTCGCCGTGGAGGTGAAATCCCATGAAGCTCTCGGTCAACGACGAGCAGCACGAGGTCACCGTGCCCGACGACATGCCGCTCCTCTGGGTGCTGCGCGACGTGCTCGGTCTGACCGGCACCAAGTACGGCTGCGGCATGGCGCAGTGCGGCGCCTGCACGGTGCTGGTGGACGGCCAGCCCGTCCGCTCGTGCGTGCGGCCCGCCGCCGCCGTCGCCGGGCATGCGGTCACCACGATCGAGGGCCTGAGCCCCCACGGCGACCATCCGGTCCAGCGGGCGTGGGCCGAGGTCGACGTCGTGCAGTGCGGCTACTGCCAGTCGGGCCAGATCATGACCGCGGCCGCCCTCCTCAAGGCGAAGCCCAAGCCGAGCGACGAGGACATCGACGCCGCGCTCAGCGGGAACATCTGCCGGTGCGGGACCTACCAGCGCATCCGCGGCGCCGTGCACCGCGCCGCCGAGCTGATGGCGAAATGAAGGAGAGCTGAAGCCATGCGCCTTCCGAAGGACCTCTCGCGACGCTCCTTCCTCAAGACCTCCACCGTCGTCGGCGGCGGCCTGGTGGTGGGGTTCCTGGTCCCCGAGACCGTCCGGCGCCTGGCCCTCGCCGAGGAGCCGCCGGCCGCGCCGCCCGTGCTGCCGGCCGCCAACGCCTTCCTCCGCATCGGGAGCGACGAGAGCGTCACCGTGCTCCTCGCCCACTCCGAGATGGGCCAGGGAATCTGGACGACGCTGCCCATGCTGGTCAACGAGGAGCTCGACGCCGACTGGAGCCGCATCCGGGTGGAGCACGCGCCCGCGGCGCCGGCCTACCGGCACACCGCCTTCCCGATCCAGATGACGGGCGGCTCGACGACGACGTGGTCCGAGCTCGACCGCTACCGCCAGGTGGGCGCCGTCACCCGGAGCCTCCTGGTGGCGGCGGCGGCGGCGCGCTGGGGCGTCCCGCCCGCCGACTGCCGGACCGAGAAGGGCTACGTCCTCCACGGCGAAAGGCGCGCGAGCTACGGCTCGCTCGCCGCGGCGGCGGCCAAGCTGCCGCCGCCGTCGAGCGTCGAGCTCAAGGCCCCGGCGGAGTGGAAGGTGATCGGCAAGCCCACCCGCCGCCTCGACACGCCCGAGAAGATCACCGGCCGCGCCCAGTTCGGCATGGACGTCCGCCTGCCCGGCATGCTGACGGCGGTGGTCGCCCATCCGCCGACCTTCGGCGGCAAGGTGAAGAGCTTCGACGCCGCGGCCGCCAAGGCCGTGCCGGGGGTGCGGGCGGTCTTCGAGATCCCGTCCGGCGTCGCGGTGGCGGGCGACCATTTCTGGGCCGCCAAACGCGGCCGGGACGCCCTCCGGGTCGACTGGGACCGCGGGCCCCACGGCGACACCAGCACGGCGAGGCTCCGCGAGAGCTACCACCAGCAGGCGAAATCGGCGGGCGCCCGGGCGGCCGCCGGGGGCGACGCGGCGAAGGCGCTGGCGGAGGCGAGCGTGCCGATCGAGGCCGAGTACGCCGTGCCGTTCCTCGCCCATGCTCCGATGGAGCCGCTCAACTGCACCGTGCGGCGCACCGCCGGCGGCGCCGAGATCTGGACCGGGACGCAGTTCCAGACCGTCGACCAGCAGCAGGCGGCGAAGGTCCTCGGCGTCGCGCCCGAGCGGGTCGCCATCCACACCACGTTCTTGGGCGGCGGCTTCGGCCGGCGGGCGAACGCCGCTTCCGACTTCGTCGTCGAGGCAGCGCACGTCGCCATGGGGCTGGACCGCCCGGTCAAGCTGGTCTGGACGCGGGACGACGACATCCGCGGCGGCTACTACCGGCCGCTGGCGGTGCACCACCTGGAGGGGGCGCTCGACCCCGACGGCGCGCCGGTCGCCTGGCGCCAGCGCGTGGTGACCCAGTCGATCCTCGCCGGCACGCCCTTCGCCGCGGCGATGGTCAAGGGGGGCATCGACGACACCTGCGTCGAGGGCGCGTCCGACTCGCCCTACGTGACGGCGATCCCCAATCACTCAGTCGAGCTCCACGTCACCGATCCGGGGGTGCCGGTCCTCTGGTGGCGGTCGGTCGGCCACTCGCACAATGCGTTCGTCGTCGAGTCGTTCGTCGACGAGCTCGCCCACGAGGCGCGGCGCGATCCGCTCGAGTTCCGGCGCGCGCTCCTCGCCAAGGCGCCGCGGGTGCGGGCGGTGCTCGACCTCGCGGCCGAGAAGGCCGGCTGGGGCACGCCGCCCCCCGCCGGGCGGGCGCGCGGCCTCGCCGTGCACCAGTCGTTCGGCAGCATCGTCGCCTACGTCGCCGAGGTCTCGGTCGACGGCGGGGCGATCCGCGTCCACCGCGTGGTCGGCGCCATCGACTGCGGCGTCTACGTCAACCCGCTCGGCGTGCGCGCCCAGGTGGAGTCCGGCGTCGCCTTCGGCTTGGGCGCGGCGCTCCACAGCGAGCTGACGATGCGGGAGGGCCGCGTCCTCGAGAGCAACTTCCACGACTACCGGGTCCTGCGCCTCCACGAGATGCCGCACGTCGAGGTCCACATCGTCCCGAGCCAGGAGAAATCCGGCGGCGCCGGCGAGCCCGGCACCCCGCCCATCGCGCCGGCGGTGGCCAACGCCGTCTTCGCGCTGACCGGCAAGCGCCTGCGCGAGCTGCCGCTGCGGCTCGCCTGACCCTGGAGGCCATGGAGATGCCAGTGATGAGACGATCGATCCTCGCGGCGCTCGGCGCGGTCGTCTTCGGCTCGGGCCTCGGCTCGAGTGTGCTCGCAGCCCCCCGGCTCGATCCCGCGATCCAACCCGTCCGGTCGACACCGCCCGCGGCAGGCGTCGCGCCCGCGGCGGATCACAGCGAGGACGCGCTCCTCGCCTTCGCCACGATCCAGGCCGTGCTCCAGCACCCCCGCTGCCAGAACTGCCACATCCCCGGCGACGCGCCGCTGCAATTCGACGAGGGCTTCCCCCACACCCAGAACGTGCAGCGCGGGCCGGCCGGCCTCGGCGCCCCGGGCCTCCCCTGCTCCACCTGCCACGCCGACCGCAACCCGCCGGCGAGCTACGGCGCGCACATGCCGCCCGGCGCGCCCGGCTGGCGGCTGCCGCCGCCGCAGCGAAAGATGGTCTTCATCGGCCTGTCGCCGGCCGAGCTCTGCGCCACGGTCAGGGACCCCCAGAGGAACGGCGGCCGCAGCCTCGCCGCCCTCCTCGAGCACCTGAGCCACGACAAGCTGGTGCTCTGGGGCTGGAGCCCAGGCGTCGGCCGCGAGCCGGTCTCGGTCCCCCACGACGCTCTGGTCGCGGCCACCAAGACCTGGATCGCCGGCGGCGCGCCCTGCCCCCCGGCCGACGAGCCCCCGCGGCCGGCAGCGCGCCGCTGAGCGGGCGAGCCCCTGACGCCAACCCGTCAGCCCGGGACGTTCCTGGGGGCCGTCCAGGCGACCCCCGTCGAGTAGTAGCTCGGGACGGCTTTGCCGTCCAGCTTCGCCGGCTCGACCTGCCAGTCGCAGACGTTGTCGAGGACGCTGGCGTCGAGGTCGTGCCAGCCGCTGCTGCGGTCGATCTCGGCCTCGCGCAGGACGCCGGCGCGGTCGACGATCGCCGTGATCACCACCGTGCCGGTGGTCGCCGTCTGGCTGAGGTAGGAAGGGGTGCGCGGGGTGGTCTGGTGGACGACGCGCGCGTTCTCGACCCGCTCCGGCTTGGGGGGCACGCCGGCGGCGATCCGTTCTGCCTCGAAGGGATAGGCCCCCCAGCGGTTGCGCTCGAGGAGGGCGCCCGGCGCGCCGTACGCCTTGAGGCCGGCATGGAAGATCAGGGGATCGAGCGTCTGCGCCGCGTTCCAGCGGCAGATCGCCTGCGCCTCGTGGCCGAGGCCGGCGTCGGCCAGCGCGCGAAAGGTGAGGAGGACGGCGAGGTAGGTCGCCGCCTGCTCGTTGTCGTCGAGGACGCGGTTCCACCGCGTGTGCGCCCGCTTCTCCGCCTCCTGCCACTGTTGCGCGCGGAGCATCTCGTCGAGCTTGCGCAGGGCGTCGTCGTCGAGCCGCACGAGCTGCTCGAGCGGGCGGCCGATGGCACCGTTGGCCGACAGCGAGTAGAAGCTCGCGACCGGGGCGCCGCCGGCGGTCGCCGGCGCGAACCGCCAGCCGCGGACGGCAGCGAGGACGGCGTAGGTCATCTCCGGCAGGCGGCTGGCGACGACCAGCGGATCGCGCGGCCTCCCCTGGGCGTCGACGACCAGCTCGGCGGTGAGCCACTTGGGAACGGAGCGGCCGCGCAGCGCCGCCGGCAGCGCCGGCGGCGGGGCGGAGGTCGGACGGGTCGGCTTGAAGTCGCCCGCGGCGCCGCCCGGCGACGCCCCGCTCTTGCGCACCTCGAGCCCAGCGGGCGCCTCGCCCGGCTTGCGCAGGGGATGCTCGGCGAGGAGCTTGGCCGGCGGGCCGAAGGAGGACAGCTCGTCCCAGGAGATGGGCCAGCCGCCGACGAGGTTCTGCGCCACCTGCCAGTCCCACACCGCGTCGTCGGTGCGGCCGAGGCCGGCCTCGGCGACCGCCTGCCAGGCGACCAGCCGGGGGAGACTCCGCTCGGCGGTCATCCGGCTTGCGGCGTTGGGAGCGGCGGTCTCGAGCAGGCGGTGGATCTCGCCCTCGGCGGCGGCGAGCGCGGCGGACCACTCGCCGCGCTGGAGCTGGCCCTCGATCGCTGCGCGCGGGTCGGAGCCGGCGCTCGGCGCCGGGGATGTCGCTGCGGCCGGCGCGCTCGCCGCCGGAGGCGCGGCGGAGGCGGGCGCGAGCGCCGCCACGGTGAGGAGAATCGACGTCCAGGGTAGGTGGCGTTTCATGGCGGCTCCTCTACTTCCGGACCTCGAAGTTGACGGTCAGCGTGTAGTACACGGAGACGGGCCTGCCCTCGAACGTCGCCGGCGCGAAGCGCCAGTCGCAGACCGCGTCGAGCGCGCTCGCGTCGAGGTCGTGCCAGCCGCTGCTGCGGAGGATCTGCGCCTCGCGCAGAACGCCATCGCGATCGATGATCGCCTCGATGATGACGGAGCCGGAGGCGGTCGTCTTGGCGAGATAGAAGGGGTAGCGGGGATCGGTGCGCTCGAGGATCCGCGGCCGCGAGACCCCCGATGGCTTGGCCGGTGCCCGCGCGCCGGACGCCGCCGGCGATTCGGAGCGGGTCGAGTAGGCCCCCCAACGGTTGCTCTCGAGCAGCCCGCCGGGCCGGCCGTAGGCAGCGAGCCCGGCGTGGAAGAGCAGGGGCTCGAGCGTCTGCGCCGCGCTCCAGCGGCAGATCGCCTGTGCCTCATGGCCGCGGCCGGCCTCGGCGAGCGCCCGCAGGGTGAGGAGGACGCCGAGGTAGGCCGCCCCCTGCTCGTTGTTGTCGAGGACGCGGTCCCACTGCGCCTGCGTCCGCTTGTCGGCCTCCTCCCATTTGCCCTCGCGCAGCAGGCCGGCGAGCCGACCGAGCGTGTCGTCGAGCCGCACGAGCTGCTCGAGCGGCTTGCCGGACGGCGGGTTCGCCGAGAGGTCGTAGAAGCTCGCGACCGGCGCGCCGCCGGCGGTCGCCGGGGCGAACTTCCAGCCGCGGACCGCCTGGAGGACGGCGTAGGTCATCTCCGGCAGGCGGCTCACGAGGACGACGGGGTCGCGCGGCCTGCCCTCGGCGTCGACGACCAGCTCGGCGGTGAGCCATTTAGGGATCGAGCGGGCGCGTAGCACCGCCGGCAGCTCGGGAGCCGCCCCCTCGATCTTCTTCGCCGCCAGGACCTCGCCGGCCGTTCCGGTCGCGGAGCCGGGCTTGCGCACCTCGAGCCCGGCGGGCGCCTCGCCCACCTTGCGCAGCCGGCGCTCGGCGAGGAGCTTCCCCGGCGCGCCATAGGCGGCGAGCTCGGCGGCGTCGAACGGCGGGGCGCCCGTCAGGTTCTGCGCCATCTGCCAGTCCCAGGACGCATCCTCCGCGCGGCCGAGACCGGCCTCGGCGATCGCCCGCCAGGCGACCAGCCGCCCCAGCCCAAGCGCGCCCCCCTCCGGCTGCAGCGCGCGGTCGACCTCGCGCTGGATGGCGGCGAGCGCCGGCGCCCACTCGCCGCGCTGGAGCTGTTGCTCGATGGCCCCGCTCCGCGCCTTGCGATCCGCCTCCTGTCGCTTGAAGGCGGCCACGGGGGAGTCCGTCGCCGAGGCGGCGGAAGGGAGCGTCGACAGCACGAGGACGATCGGTAGCCACGACCTGTTGGGCATGAAGAAGGCTCCTCCGAGCAGAGTGAAGAATTCCGCAATAGTGTTTCAGAAGAACGCGCCGCCGTCGCGGAGGCGGCTCTCGGGGGCCGGCTACTCGGGCGAGAAGGCCATCGTCACGGAGTACTGGGAGGGCACCGGGCCGTCGCCGCGGTTCGCCGGCTGGAAGCGGAAGGCGCAGAGCGCGTCGAGGGCGCTGGCGTCGAGGTTCGGGGTGGCGCTCGCCGCGCGCAGCTCGGGCTGGCGCAGGCCGCCCTGGGCGTCGACGATGCCTGCCAGGACGACGGAGTCGACCGTGCCGCGGGCCTTCAGGTAGCGCGGGTAGGCCGGCGCGACGCGGGCGAGGACGCGCGGGCGCCGCGGCGGCGGGGCGGCGCCGCGGGTCGCCGCGCTGCGGCCGGCGCCGTGGACCACCCAGCGCTCGTAGCCCCAGCGGTTGCGGTCGAGGAGCTCGCCGGCGGCGCCGTACGGGGTGAGCCCGGCGTCGTAGAGCGCCGGGGAGAGGGCCTGCGCCGCCTGCCAGCGGCAGACCGCGGGCCGCCCATCCCCCTGCCCCATGCCGGCCTCGGCCAGGGCGCGGAGAGCGAGCCCCGCGGCCAGCAGGTCGGCGCTGCGCTCGCCGCCGTGGAGCAGCTCGTTCCAGCGCATCGTGGCGAGGCGGCCCGCCTCCGGGAAGCGGCCGGCGCGCAGCAGCTCCGCGACCGGCGCGAGGTTGGAGCCGGCCGGCAGCATCGCCTCGAGCGGCCGTCCGGACGGCGGCTCGACCAGCACCGCGTCGAGCACGGCGACCGCCGCGCCGCCCGCGGTCGCCGGCGCGAAGCGGAAGCCGCGCAGGCTCTCGAGGGCGCGGACGACGAGGTCGGCGCGGCGGCCGGAGACGACGACCGGCTCGCGCGCCCGCCCCTCGGCGTCGACGACGACCTCGATGCGCGCGCTCGGCGGGACCCCCGGCTGGCCGCCGCGGACCGCGGCGGGATCCGGCAGCTCGCCGGCGACCTTCCGCGGCGGGGTGACCCCCGCCTCGCTCGCGCGCCGCACGGCGAGCCCGGCCGGCGCCTCGCCGGCGCGCCGCAGGGGATGGGCGGCGAGGAGGGCGCCGGGCGCGCCGAAGGCGGCGAGCTCGGCCGCGGAGAGGACGCCGGGGGTCAGGTTGAGCGCCTCGCGCCAGTGCCAGAGGGCGTCCTCCGCGCGCCCCAGCCCGGCCTCCGCCAGGGCGAGCCGGGCGAGCGCCTCGTCGAGGCCGAGCGCCGGCGCGCGTCCCCCCGCCAGGCCGAGCTCGACCTCGGCGCGGGCCGCGGCGAGCGCCGGTGCAAATTCGCCGCGGTGGAGCTGGCCGTCCAGCGCCGCGAGCCGGCGCGCCGTCTCCTCCACCCAGGGCAGGTGCTCTTCGGATCCGGTGGCGGGGGGAGGAGTCGGCGAAGGGGGCACGGCCGGGGGCGCCGGCGCAGGAGTCGCCGAGAGCACCGCGACGAGGGCGAGGAGCGGTCGGAGGCTTCGCATGGAGGGCGCCGCGGTCGAGCGGCCGCCGGCGATGGTAGCCTACTGCGCCGATGGCTCCCCTGCGCGCCGCGACCGCCGCGCTCGCGCTGCTCGCTCTCGGTGCGGGCTGCGGCCGTCGCACGGCGCCCGCGCCGGCCGCTTCGCCGGCGGCTCCGCCGATCGCATCGGCCCCTCTCGCCGGGCCAGACAACGTTCCGGCGCCCGATCCCGCGATCGCCCGCGCCGCCCGCGTGGGACACCGGGTGATCTTCGTCGGGCTCGACGGGGCCGACTGGGATCTCCTCGATCCCTACATGGCCGAGGGGGTCATGCCGAGCCTCGCCGCGCTCGTCCGCGGCGGCCGCGCCGGGATCCTCACCACCATCCACCCGCCGCTCTCGCCCCTCGTGTGGACGACGATGATGACCGGCGTCGGCCCGCTCGAGCACGGGATCCTCGACTTCACCCGCTTCGACCCGGCGACCGGCGCCCGCGAGCCGATCGGGAGCGCCGAGCGGCGGGTGCCGGCGATCTGGAACATGACGACGGCGGCCGGCCGGAGCGCCGCGATCTTCGGCCTCTGGGCGACCTACCCGGCCGAGCCGGTGCGCGGGCTGATCGTCTCCGACCGCCTGTTCTCCTTCCAGTACGGCGAGGCGGCGCCGCCCCTCGGCACCGTCTTCCCCCCCTCCCGCGAGGCCTGGGCGCGGCAGGCCCTCGCCGCGGCCGCGGCGGAGACCGGCTACCCGGCTCTCCACGCCTATCTCCCCTGGCTCGCGGAGCCCGAGTACCGGCGGGCCCTCGCCGCCCCGAACGCCTTCGCGCAGCCGGTCTCGGCGCTCCGCCGCATCCTCGTCGAGACCGCCGTCTACCACCGGCTCGTCGCCGACCTGCTGGCCAGGCAACCCCCCGATCTCACCGTCCTCTACGTCCAGGGGACCGACGCGATCGGCCACCTCTTCGCGCCCTACGCGCCGCCGCGGGGGCCGCGCGTCTCCGCCGAGGAGTTCGCGCGGTACGGCGGCGTGCCGCGCCGCTACTTCGCGGCGATCGACGCCCTGCTGGGAGAGATGCGCCGGCTCGCCGAGCGCACGGGCGCGGTGCTGATGATCGCCTCGGACCACGGCTTCCGCTGGCAGGACCGCCCGGACGAGCCGCCGAGCTTCGCCGCCGCCACCGCCGGGCGCTGGCACCGCGAGGAGGGGATCTCGCTCCTCTGGGGGCCGGGCATCGAGCCATCGCCCGGCCGCTCCAACCACGCCGACCGCGGCAGCGTGCGCCAGGTCTGCGCGACGCTCCTCGCCCTCCTCGGTCTCCCCCCCGACCCGCGCCTCGCCGGGCCGCCGCTCGCCGGCGTCGCCGCCCCGGCGCTCGCCGCCGTCCACTACGAGCGGGGCTTCCACCCGCCGCCGGCGGGAGGATCGGCGGCACAGGCGAAGAGCGCGGACGAGGCCCTGGCCAAGCTCCGCGCCCTGGGCTACGTCGGCGCCAGCGAGCCGGCGCGGGCGCCGGCGGGGGTGGCGGGCGGCGACACGCGCACGGCCGGCTCTTACGACACC
>Ga0307470_10000590_pt1 | contig 16741 bp, 14 predicted proteins | sample atmos_gasesAM3C__FD_204565 | JGI IMG/M metagenome (GOLD analysis project Ga0307470, IMG submission 204565) | Hardwood forest soil microbial communities from Morgan-Monroe State Forest, Indiana, United States - atmos_gasesAM3C_05 | ecosystem: Environmental > Terrestrial > Soil > Temperate forest... | reverse complement strand
GGTACAGAATGCCGGGCGCACGGAGAATTACGATGCGGGCAGCCAGCGGCTGACGCTCACGGAAGTGCGCCGGATGATTCTGGAGCAAACTGCACTGTTTGCACCGGCCGATATCATTCCCGTACCGTGCAATCCGGATGCGTTGGCAATGGCGTATGCAATCAAAGATGGCGAGGGAATTCGACCGCTCACCCGCCTACTTCCGGCTGACGTGCTGTTGGCCGGAGACCGTAACACCATCGTTTTTGAACGAGATCCGGCGCTCAAGGCACAGGTGTTCAAGCTATTTGCGACCAACCAGGGACCGGAAGGCCAGGCGCGGGAACTGCGCGAGTTGCTGTGTTGCCTGCCGCAGATCCAAGGTGGGGTACTCAAATACGACAATGTGTTTCGAGTACTGATCATGCAGTTTATCGACGCATGGAACTTCGATGTGCGTGCGATGAAGAAGTCCTGCGTGCACATCGCTCAACCGGACGGTCGGTTGATACCATTCGAGGCGTTCAACCTTTTTTATCGCGACGGCAAGAGCGAGCGACTCGAAGCTCTGCGTCGCGAGGTGCTCGCGCCTTTTGCCAGGACACCTTCACCTGCCGCTGCGGTCGACGCGATGGAATCGTAATGCGGAAAATCATCATCATCGGGGCCTTCCTGGCTGGACTGCTCGGATTATTCATGAGTCTTTGCGGCGGCGGATTTTTTGTGATGATGGCATATGATTCTGTGAGAAACATCATCCGATCAGGTCAGCAAGATCAGATGTTCGGCGCCCTCGCGCTGCTGGTAATTCCGGGCGCGTTCGCCGTATGCGGTGCCGCCTTGTTTTGGGTCTGTTTCAAATTCATTCGTCGCCGGGACGATCGAACCCAAGAGAAAAAAGGTGAGCGGTAGATCGGCGTTGGCCAGGCCTGCCAAATCAGGTTTCTCGCCCGGTCGACCGCTAATCTGCCCGACCGGGCCGTGAGTCTCGCGCGCCGACCCTTGCCGCAGGCAAGGACGCGCTGTGGACGATGTATCGGCATCACCGGACGTTCGCCGAACTATTTATGTTCCGCGTAGATCTTGACCAAGCGGTACAAGAACTCGCGGCCCTCGAGCAGGGACTTGACGCCGACGTACTCGTTGAGGCCGTGAATGTTGCCGAGATCGCGGCCGACGAACACGGGTTCCACGCCGTACGTAGGAATCCCGACGGCGTTCGTGAACTCTCCATCCGTGGCGCCCGCCTGCAGGATGGGCAGCACCGGCACTCCGGGCCAGAAGTCCGCGGCGAGCTTCTCGATCGGGCCAAGCACCTCGGGCGTCAGCGGCGGCGGCGGTGAAGTCGGGCCGCGCGTTTCGAGCGCCGTGACCTTGACCGCCGGGTCTGCGACCAGCTGTTCGAGTTTCGCACGCACGGTCTCCACGCTGACCCCCGGGAAGATGCGGCAGTTGACGATTGCCCGTGCGCGTTGCGGTAGCGCATTGGTGGCATGACCGGCGTCGAGCATGGTCGCGACGCAGGTGGTGCGCAGCGTCGCGTTCCAGCTCGGGTCCTTGCTCGAGACGAGCGCGAGCGCACGCTCGTCGGCGGGATCGCGCAAGAAGGCGTTCATGGCGTTCGCTACCTCGGTCTCGCCCTTGGCTGCTTGGATCTTCGCCATGCCGGTGAAGTATGCACGGCTGCCGTCGGTGAACTGGGCCGGGAAGTCGAATGCGCCGACTCGGGTGAGCGCGGCGGAAAGGTGATAGATCGCGTTGTCCTTCACCGGCCGCGAGCTGTGTCCGCCCGGGTTCGTCACTTCCAGCCGGAAGTTCTGCGGAAACTTCTCGCCCGCCTCCACATCGAGGGAGACGCGGTGCCCGCTCGTATCGAGTTCCCCGGCAGCGCCCTCGTTGAGCGCGAACGCGGCATCGATGAGATCGCGGCGGTTCTGGGCGAGCCATTCGGCCCCATTGAAGGCGCCTGCCGTCTCCTCGCCGCAGGTGAGCGCTACCTTGAGGGTGCGGCGCGGCCGGTAGTTCTCGGTGCGGTAGCGGATCAGCGTATCGACCCAGATTGCCGCTTCGGCCTTGTCGTCGCTGGCGCCGCGCGCGTAGAACGAACCGTTTTCTTCGATCAGCGTGAACGGATCTCGCGTCCAGTCCTCGCGCTTCGCCTCCACGACGTCGATGTGGGCGAGCAGGAGGATGGCCTTCAGCTTCGCATCCCGGCCGGGGTACACGGCCACGAGCCCCCCTTCCTTCGGATGGTCGGCCACCGCGAACGGGTGCAGGTCGCTGTCCGGGAAGCCGGCGGCCTTCAGCCTCGCAGCCATGCGTTCGGCGGCAAGCGTGCAGTTCCCGGCCGACAAGGTGGTGTTGGTCTCGACAAGCTCTTTGTAAAGCTCGCGGAAACGCTGCTCGCCGGCCGGAGTGTCCTGGGGCGGCGCGGCCAGCGCGGAGAATGCGGCCATGGAGGCCGCAGCGGCAATGATACGCTTCATGTAGAGCTCCATTGAGGGATGCAGGATTAGACGATTACCGGAGTCGCCGCGCAAGACTTGAGTTGAACCTATTGGCGACCTACCCCGATAGCGACGCATTTCTGCGGAGACGCGTTTCCGCGGAAACGTCTCGCGATCTCGGTCGGTGCTAGAGTGTGCGGCCGGCTGTTGTGGCGGACGCCTTACGGGTTGCGAGGTGAGCTATGGCGCTTGGCGCCACGATCTACGTGTTCAATATCGAGCTCGCCAATTCGGACCGCGGCGTGTATCAGCCCTTGCAATTGCGCGTGGCTCGGCATCCATCGGAAAGCGAAGAGTATTTTCTGACGCGGGTACTCGCCTACTGCTTGGAGTATACCGAGGGCATCAGTTTCTCGAACGGGCTGTTCGAACCCGATGAGCCGACCATCGCGGTGCGCGATCTCACGGGCGTACTGAGCGCGTGGATCGACGTGGGCGCACCGGAGGCGGCGCGACTGCACCGGGCGAGCAAGGCCGCGCCGCGCGTGGCCGTCTACACTCACAAGGACGCCGGACAATTGGCGGCGCGCCTCAGCCTCGAGCGTATTCATCGCGTCGAGGCACTCGAGCTGTATGCACTGGATAGGGCTTGGCTTGCGAACCTGGCGGCCAGGCTCGCCCGGCGGATGGAGTTCTCGCTCACGGTCGCGGAGCAGCATGTCTATTTATCGCTCGGCGAGGAAACCCTGCCCTGCGTCATCGAGCGGATCGCGGTGGGTCGTCCCTGATTCAAGCTGCCGTGCGCGGCGCGAGGCGCCACACCAGCCGAAGCGCCGGCGATCCGAAGTCGAAGCGTTAGCGATCTCCGGGAATATCGATCGCAGCGCCGCTGCGTGCACTCGCTCGGATCGCGTCCAGCGTCAGCATGATGTCGATCGATTCCTCGGGCGTAGTGCCTGACCACTGTGTCGGGCCGCGTCTCACGAGCCGCTCGAATGCTTCCGCCTCGGCGAGGAAGCCGTTGACCGCGGACGTTTGCACGGCGCTGTCGACGGCGTCCTTGTCGGTGCCGACGCGAAGCTGCAAGACCGCCTGCGCCGCGGACGAGGTGTGGTTCAGATACGTGGTTTGAATCACGCCGTTGGAACCGGCGATCAGCGCCTGGCGATGGAGGCAGGTGCTGAAGCTGCAGGTGATTTGCGCGAATAGTCCGCCGTCGAACTCGAGCGTCGCGGCGAGTGCGCGATCAACGCCGCCGCCGGTCCACTGCGCCACTGCGTGAACGCGGGTGGGACGCGCCTTCGCGACCATTCGCGCCAGACTCACGGGATACGTGCCGATGTCCATGAGGGCGCCGCCGGCCAGTTGCGGATTCAAGCGAATATTCTCGCCGGCGCCGAGCGTGAAGCCGAAGCTGGCCTGGATCAGCCGGACGTCGCCGATGACGCCGGCGTCCAACAGCTCGCGGAGCTTGAGCGTTTGCGGCTGTGCTCGATAGGGATAACCCTCGACGAGGTGGACGCCGTGGCGGCGTGCGGCATCGAACATCGCCCGCGCCTCGCCGGCGCTTGCCGACAGAGGCTTCTCGCACAGCACGTGTTTGCCTGCGCCGGCGGCGCGGATCGACCATTCGGCATGCAGGCTATTGGGCAGGGGGATATAGACCGCGTCGATGTCACGATCGGCCAGCAAGGTTTCGTAGGAACCGAAATGGCGTGCGATCGCGAATTCCCGTGCGAATGCACGAGCCCTGTCGGCGTCGCGGCTTGCGACGGCGCTCACCGTCACGCGAGCGGAAGGTTTCACGCCCGCGACGAAACTGCGGGCGATGTTGGCCGCACCGAGAATTCCGACGCGAAGCGGTGGTGTTGTCGGCGGATCGGGCATCGGGCATCCCTAGGTGTGTTCGAGCTCGGCGAGATAGGCTCTCGGGCGCAAAAAATCGTCGTACAGCCGCGCCTCGGCGGATCCCGGTTCGGGATGCCAATCGTAATCCCACCGGGCCAGCGGCGGCATCGACATCAGAATCGATTCGGTACGGCCGCGGGATTGCAGGCCGAACAAGGTTCCGCGATCGTAGACCAGATTGAATTCCACATAGCGGCCGCGCCGGTATAGCTGAAACCGGCGCTCTCGCTCTCCGTAGGCCTGATCCTTGCGGCGCTCGATGATGGGCAGGTAGGCGGGTAGAAAGTGGTCGCCTACGCTGCGCGTGAAGGCGAACGACCGTTCGAATCCGCCTTGGTTGAGATCGTCGAAGAACAGGCCGCCCACTCCGCGAGTCTCATTCCGATGCGGCAGGAAAAAATAGCGGTCGCACCACTCCTTGTATCGCTGATAGGTGTCGGAGCCGAACGGTTGGCAGGCATCGCGTGCGGTGCGGTGCCAGTGCACGACATCCTCGTCATAGGGATAGTACGGTGTGAGATCGAAGCCGCCGCCGAACCACCAGTGGGCGGGCCCGGAACTTGGCGAGGCCACCAAGAACCGGACATTGCAGTGGGTCGTCGGCGCATGGGGGTTCCGCGGATGAAACACCAGCGACAAGCCCATCGCCTCGAACGGCGCGCCGGCAATCTCGGGCCGTAGACTGGATGCGGACGGCGGCATCTTGTCGCCGAACACGTGCGAGAACGAGACGCCCGCTCGCTCGAACACCGCACCGTCGCTCAACACGCGGCTCTCGCCGCCGCCGCCTTCCGGCCTCGCCCAGGGATCGCGCCGGAATTTTGCGCCGTCGATCCCTTCCGCGGCCGCGGTGATGCGGTCATGCAAGTCGTTCAAGTAGCCCTTGACCGCGGATGTATCCATTGAGCGTTACGGCTGCTTTTTTGCGGAACTCTTCTTGGCCTTGGGTTTTGCTTTGTGCTTCGCCTTGGAAGCCTCGGCGGCGGCGGCGGCCTTCACCGGCGCTTTCGCCGGCGCCTTGACCGGTGCTTTTGCGGCAGTATTCAAGGGCGGCTGTGCCGGCGCTTTCTTGCTGGCCGCGGCCTTGGCGGCCTTGGCGGCCAGCGCGACCTTGCCCTTGGGCTTCGCGACCGCGGCGTCCGCCGCGGCTGCTTTGGGCGCCGAGCCGGCGGCCTTCCCGTTGGCGGCCGCTCCCTTGGCTGCTGCTTTGCCGTTCAGCGCTTTGCGCGCACGGCCCCACTTGCCGAAAGTCCGTACCGGCGCGGCCGCGAGCAGGGTCTGGCACTCCTCCAAAGTCAGGCTCTTCGGATCCTTGTCCTTGGGAATCTTGGCATTGCGCGATTTGTCGGTGATGTAGGGTCCGTAGCGGCCATTCAGCACTTGAATGCCGGCGTCGGGAAAATCCAGAATCAGCCGATTGGCATCCGCGATTTCTTTCTCGCGGATGACCTCCAGCGCGCGTTCGGGCGTGATTTCGTACGGGTCGTCGATCTTGAGCGATACGTACTTGGCGCCGTACTTCACATAGGGGCCGAATCGGCCGACATTCGTCGTGATCTCTGCGCCGTCGGGCGTGGTGCCGAGCTTGCGCGGCAATTTGAACAGCTCGAGGGCTTCGGCGTGCGTGATGGCGTCCATCTTTTGACCGGGCCGGAGGCCCGCAAAGCGCGGTTTGTCCTCATCGTCCTTGGTGCCGATCTGCACGAAGGGACCGAATCGCCCCATGCGCACGCTCATCGGTTTCCCGCTCACCGGATCCTTCCCTAGGTCCCGGGCCTGCGCGACTTCCTCGCGGCTGACCGAGGTTTCCGTATGGTTCACGAGATCGATGAACGGCTTCCAGAATCGCTCCAGCAGCGGAACCCATTCCTGCTCGCCGTTCGCCACGGCGTCGAGCGAGTCCTCCATCTTCGCGGTGAAGTCGTAGTCCACATAGGTCGTGAAATACTGAGTCAGGAAGCGGCTGACGATCTTGCCGATGTCCGTTGCCGTGAAGCGCCTGCTTTCGATATCGACGTATTGCCGATCGCGCAGGGTGGAAATGATCGACGCATACGTCGACGGCCTGCCGATGCCGTATTCCTCGAGCGCCTTGACCAGCGACGCCTCGGAGAATCGCGGCGGCGGCTCGGTGAAATGCTGTGTGGGAACGACCCCGGTCAGTTCGACCCGATCGCCTTCCTTCATCGGCGGCAGTACATGGTCCGAGTCGTCCTGCACGACATCGTCCATCCCCTCTTGATAGACGGAAATGTAGCCCGGCGTCACCAAGGTCGAGCCGTTCGCGCGCAGCACAGTCCGCTTCGGGCCGTCCGGGCCTGCGAGCATCTCCACGGCCACCGTATCGAAGATCGCCGGCGCCATCTGGCAGGCGACGGTGCGCTTCCAGATCAGGGAATACAGGCGGTACTGATCCGACTCGAGTTTCTTTTCGATGTCGCCGGGCAGAACGTTCGCCGCGGTCGGACGGATCGCTTCGTGCGCTTCCTGTGCGTTCTTCGACTTGGTGCGAAAAACCCGCGGCTCCTCCGCAAGCCCCGCCGCTCCGTACAGCTGCACGATCACATCGCGAATTTGTCCGACGGCCTCTTGCGCCAGGTTGAGCGAATCGGTGCGCATATAGGTGATGAGACCGACCTGGCCCTCGCCGATGTCGACCCCTTCGTACAGCTGCTGGGCGACGCGCATGGTCTTCTGGGCACTGAAGCCCAATTTGCGGGCGGCTTCCTGCTGCAAGGTCGAGGTCGTGAACGGCGGCGCCGGATTGCGCTTGCGCTGCTTGCGATCCACGTTAAGCACGGTCAGCTCGCCCTTGGCCGCGCCCTGCAGCGTGCGCTCGACATCACGCGCTTGCTGTTCCGTCGTGAAGCTGAACTGTTCGACCTTCGCGCCCTGGTATTCGACCAGCTTGCCCGGAAATTTCTGTTCCGAGTGTGCAAGCTCGGCATCGATGGACCAATATTCGCGCGCGACGAACGCGGCGATCTCATCTTCGCGCTCGCAGATCATGCGCAACGCGGGACTCTGCACCCTGCCTGCGGACAGGCCCGGGCGCACCTTCTTCCACAGCAGCGGAGAGAGGTTGAATCCCACCAAAAAATCCAACGCGCGCCGCGCCTGCTGAGCGTTCACCAGGTCGACGGACAGCTCGCGCGGGCTCGCCATCGCTTCGCGAACCGAGTTTTTGGTGATTTCATAAAACACCACGCGCTGCACGTCCTTGCCCTTGAGTTCGCCCTGGGCTTTCAGGAGCTCGTACAGATGCCATGAGATGGCTTCGCCCTCCCGGTCGGGGTCGGTTGCGAGGAACAGCGACTTGGCCTTCTTGAGGGCGCGCGAAATGGCGTCGACGTGTTTCTGGTTGCGCTCGACGACCTGGTACTTCATGGCGAAGTGGTGCTTCGGGTCGACCGCGCCCTCTTTCGGGACGAGGTCGCGAACGTGGCCATAGGAGGCAAGGACTTCGAAGTCCTTGCCGAGGTATTTCTTGATGGTCTTCGCCTTGGCCGGCGACTCCACGATAACGAGGTTGCTGCTCAAAGTCGTCTAATGCAAAGCGTCAGAGCGCTCTTCGAAGACCAGGTCTTCCATCTGCGCATAGGCGGATTCTTGTCCAGGTTGGCTGAAAAGCACCATCAATACGACCCATTTCACTTGTTCGATGTCGATTTCGTCCGCTTCGAGCGCCATGAGGCGGTCGATGACCAGCTCGCGCTGCGTACCCGAGAGTATCTGCACGTTTTCCAAGTACATCAGGTAACCGCGTACATCGGTATCCAACCGCAGCAATTCTTGACCACTGAAGACCCGTACGGCCCGTGCGGTGGCTTCGGCGACTTTGCCGAGCTGTTCGCCGGACAGTCCGTCCAGCCACTCCAGTGCGCGCTCGATGTCGGGTTCCGCGAAGCCTGCCTTGTCCAATTCGACTTTCAGGACATCGCGATCCGGCCGCGGCTCGTCATCGGCGCTCATGTAATTCTCGAATAAATAGATGAGTAGATCGAGAACGTTATCTTTCACCTCCGGCTCCTAACGACTCGGGAGTAACGGCCGCCGGGGGCCGCCTGAACGTGGCCTTCGAGCTCGAGGATCAGCATCATCGAGGACACGGCTTCTGGTTTGAATCCGGTACGAACGACCAATACATCGAGGTCCGCGGGATCAAAGCCGAGCGCATCTAACAAGATTTTGTGATCCTTGTCCATGCCCAGTTCAAGTGGAACGGCCAGGTTGCAGCCCGCGGCGGCGTGAGACCGGCCTTCGAAAAATGCCGAAAAGTTCAACTCACTCAATATGTCATGCGCTGTTTCGGTCAAGTGTGCGCCCTGCCGGATCAGCTCGTGGCAGCCGCGGCTCAAGGGACTGTGGATCGAGCCCGGAACCGCGAATACCTCCCTGCCGTAGGAGACCGCCTGCCGGGCGGTGATGAGAGAGCCGCTTCGGCGCGCGGCTTCGACGACCAAAGTCCCTAGGCTCAAGCCCGCAATGATGCCGTTCCGCTGGGGGAAATTCTCCCGCCGAGGGGGAGTCCCGAGCGGAAATTCGCTGATCAAGGCCCCCTGTTGCCGGATTTCGAGGCTCAGGGAGCGATTGCTGCGCGGATAGACGACATCGATGCCCGATCCCAAGACGGCGAGGGTGATTCCCTGCGCCGCGAGCGCGCCCCGGTGCGCCGCACTATCGATGCCTGAGGCGAGGCCGCTGGTGATGGCAAGCCCGCGTTCGGCGAGATATTCGGAGAGTTCATGGGCCGTATCCCGGCCCTGAGGGGTGGGATTGCGGCAGCCGACGATCGCCAATTGCGGCTCGTTCAAGGCGTCCACGTTGCCGGCCACGTACAGCGCCATCGGATGCCGTTCCGTGGCGCGCAGCAAGGCGGGGTAGCGCGGGTCCGTGAACGGCACCACATGATGGCCGGGTCCTTCCAGCCACCGGGCTTCCGCTGAGCCCGATGCCGCGGCCGCAGTCGACAGGAATTCGCGCGCCGCAGCAGGCAGCCCGGCTCGTTCACGCGATGCGTCGGACGCTTCGATAATGCCTCGGGCCGATCCGAAGATCTCGAGCGCCTTCGTGAGGGCTGGAATACCGAGCGCGGGCGCGCGCGTGAGCGTCGCCCAAGCAGAGGACTCTTGGCTCGGTGGCATTGCACGGATTATCGGGCGCGCGCCGCGATCTCGCCCCTCTAGATCTTGGCGGCAATCTGCAGATTTGCCGCGCCCCTCGTCCCTGCGTGGGTGCCGAACTCCTTACGGGTTCTGGACGCGATCCGCTACGCGAATGACATCCGTGGCTTCCATGATCAGGCCGTAGCTCAAGTGGTCGAATGTCTTGAACACCATGAAGGTGCCGGTTCGCTCGTCGGGCAGCCGCACCTTAGGGGCAGCCAGCCGGGTCATTCCGTTCAGAAAGCCCTTGTTCGCGGTGTCGCGAACGACGCCTCCCTCCTGGAACACAGCCAGCACATTGCCCGGCGCGAGGCCGTCGCCGGCGCCGCGGTTGATCACCACCACCTCGTACTGACCGATGACGGTCACGCCGTTGGACACGGCGATGATGCGGCCATCGGTCTTGACCTTCGGCGGGCTGGGCACGAAATCCAGCGGCACCTCGACGCCGCCGGCGAACAATTTATCCCCCGCTTCGGTTTCGCGGGCCGATTCGGTCATGATGAGGGTGGCCGGGTCGCCGGCGCGGGTGATGTGACCGGCGCCGGTGAAGATGCCGTCGTAGCCCACGATGCGATTGCCGTCATCCGGATCGCGCAACGCGTCGCCGACGCGCACCACGTTGTAATGAGTACCGAGTTCGACCGGACCTGAGAATCCGCGCGCGTACAGGGTGTCGCCCTCGGCCATGGCCACGTGCAAGTCGCGGGTTGTCAGCACATACGGCGCAACCTTGATCTGTTCCCTCGCGAGCACCGTGGGCTTGGACATGAAGGCGGCCACGGAGGCGTAGGGGATGGCGGTGACCGCACCCTCGAGCGGCTGACTGCGAATACGCGGCTCCACTCGCGCGACATCGCCGCGCTGCAACACGATGGCGGGCTTTCCGTCGATATAGACCAGACGCAGGGTATCGCCGGGGTAGATCAAATGCGGGTTGTGGATCTGGGGGTTGACCTGCCAGATCTCGGGCCAAAACCAGGGATCGCGCAAGAAAACCTTGGCGATGCCCCACAAGGTATCGCCGCGTTTCACGACATAGCTGTCGGGAGCATTGGGATTGAGCACCAATGCGCCTTGCGTTGGGGCTCCGGGCGGGGGCGACGCAGTCGATGCGCCGGCATCTACGGCCGCTTCCATCGCTGTTCGATCGTCACCGACAACAGTGCCCTGCACGGTGTTTTCAGGCGCCGCCACCGGCACCGGTGCCGTTACGCTCCTTTCCGTCTGACATCCGGCGAGCACCGCCACCGAAAGGGTGAGGGCAACTATTTGATGACCTTGCATTCGTTTCGCTCCCTTGGCCTTAAGCTTGATGTCGCTGGCCGACTGGTATACTTCCGACCTGCCGCCAAGACTTAGACGTATCGCCCGTTTCTGCGGTTTGGCGGCACCGTGCGCGCTGCCAATGCAGGCATTAAGTTAAGCAGCGGCGGAACTTTAGCAACATTCTTCAGCCAAAAACACGATATTGCTCTCATAACTCCCATGACAAAGCTCGTAATTCTGGAGTATCCCGATCCTAGGCTGCGTAAGACGGCCGCGCCGGTAACGGTGGTTGATGATGCGCTGCGTCAATTGGCGGACAACATGCTCGAGACCATGTATGCGGCGAGAGGCGTCGGCCTTGCCGCCACTCAGGTCGATGTACACAAGCGCTTGATCGTGCTCGATGTGAGCGAGGAACGCGATCAACCGCTGGTGCTGATCAATCCGGAACTGCTGAAGCGGGAAGGCTCCGGCCCCGGCGAGGAGGGGTGCTTGTCCCTGCCCGGCATCTACGAGAAGCTGTCGCGGGCGACGCATATTCGCGTGCGGGCATTGGGCCGCGACGGCGAGCCCTTCGAAATGGATGCGGAGGGGTTGCTCGCCGTCTGCATCCAGCATGAGATGGATCATCTCGAAGGCAAGCTATTCGTCGACTACCTTTCCGAACTCAAGCGCCAGCTGATCCGACGGCGAATGGAAAAAGAGCGTAAGCAACGATCCACGGGGAGCGAACCTCGCACCACGGCGAAGGGCGCTGCGCGCGGCGCTACCACCCCGGCTCTTTGAGTCTTGAGCACGGATCTTCCTCCCCTAAGGCTGGGTTTCGCCGGCACGCCGGAATTCGCCGTTCCGGCACTCGAGGCACTGTCGGAAGCACACCGGATTTGCGCCGTGTTCACCCAGCCGGACCGGCCTTCCGGACGCGGCCAACCATTGCGCGCAAGTCCCGTCAAGACCCTCGCCGCCTCGCGCGGTTTCCGCGTGTATCAGCCGGCTACTTTCAAGTCGCAGGACGCACTCGAGAATCTGCGCAGCCTGGAACTCGACGTTCTGGTCGTCGTCGCGTACGGGTTGATCCTGCCGCCCGCGGCGCTGCAGAGTCCCCGGCAGGGTTGCATCAATATTCATGCCTCGCTGCTGCCGCGTTGGCGGGGGGCGGCGCCGATTCAGCGCGCCGTGCTCGCGGGAGACGCGAAGACCGGCGTCACCATCATGCGCATGGAGGCGGGCCTCGATACCGGTCCCATGCTGGCGGCTCGCGAAGTAGAGATCGGCGCGGACGACACCGCCAAGACCCTGCATGACCGGCTGGCGCGGCTCGGCGCCGAGCTCATCGTCGACACGCTGCATGCACGGAGGCTGGGCGGCGTCCGCGAGGTGCCTCAACCCTCCGAAGGCGTCACATACGCCGAGAAAATCAACAAGGCCGAGGCATTGATCGATTGGCAGCAAGATGCGGTGCTGATCTCGCGGCGTGTCCGCGCGTTCAATGCATGGCCGATTGCCGAGACCCGGCTCAACGGGACGCAGCTGCGCGTCTGGGAGGCGCGGCCGCTCGACTCGGCCGGCATGGAGGCTGCCGAAGCGGGTGCCGGCACGTTGCCGGGAACGGTGCTGGCCGCCACGCACGAGGGCATCGACGTTGCGTGCGGGCGCGGTGTCCTGCGGATTCTTCGCCTGCAGCTTGCCGGCCGTAAACCGCTCTTCGCGCAGGAGTTCATCAAGGGACAGCGGCTCGACGGCGCGCGCTTCGCGCCGGCTAGACCCGCATGACCGCCAGCGCGCGTTCTTTGGCCGCCTACGCGGTGGCGCGAATTCTGCGTGAGGGCGTAACCCTCGATGCGGCATTGAAGGATGCCCTGGCCGCGGCCAACCCCAAACTTGCGCCGTCGGTGCGCTCCTTGAGCTACGGCGCGGTGCGCGGCTATTTTCGTCATGAAGCGATCCTGAGGAGCGTCTTGACGGCGCCCGTGAAATCGCTGGACCCCTTGGTGCGTGCGCTGCTGTCGGTCGCGCTGTACGAGCTCGAGGACGAGAGAACACCGGAATATGCCGTGGTCGACGCCGCGGTGCAGACCGCAAAGGCCACCGATGCCGTGCGCGCGGCTGGATTGATCAATGCCGTATTGCGCCGCTATCTGCGCGAGCGCAAGACTTTGGACGCGGATATCGCGCGCAATCCGGCCACTCGCCATGCCTCGCCGGTGTGGCTCGCCGATCGCCTGCGCGCCGATTGGCCGGTGCGCTGGACTCAGCTGCTGGCTGCGGGCGATGCCCAGGCGCCGATGTGGTTGCGCGTCAATGGTCAGCGCACCACGACCGGGGAATATCTCGAGAGATTGCGAGAGGCCGGGATCGGCGCGCGCGCCGAAGAGCGGGTGCCTTACGCGGTGGTCCTTGATACACCGCGCGACGTGAACGATCTCCCCGGATTTGCGGAAGGGCTGGTATCCGTCCAAGATCTGGGAGCGCAGTGCGTCGCATTCCCTCTTGGCCTGGCGGCGGGTCAGCGGGTACTCGATGCCTGCGCGGCGCCCGGCGGGAAAACCGCTCTCATCGCGGAACGAGAACCGCAATTGGCCGCCGTGGTGGCGGTCGACATAGACCCGCAGCGGCTCGAGCGGGTCCGTGACAACCTGAAACGGGGAAACCTCCGTGCCGAGATCGTGAGCGGAGATGCGGGTACGCCCTCCCCCTGGTGGGACGGCGTTCCGTTCGATCGCATATTGCTCGATGCGCCCTGTTCGGCGCTTGGGGTGATCCGCCGCCATCCCGATATCCGCCTGCGTAAGTCCCCGTCGGATATCGACAAATTGCCACAGGTACAAGGGCGCCTGCTCGCGTCCGCGTGGAACATGCTAAAGCCCGGCGGCCGCCTGGTATATGCCACCTGCACCGTGACTCGAAGCGAAAATCGCGGCGTAGTCGCTGCGTTTCTGCGCGGCACTCCCGGCGCCGTCAGTCTCCCCGCGGAGGATTGGGAAGGCTGGCCCCACTTCGGCGAAGCGGATGAATTCGGCCGGCAGATTCTTCCGGGAGAGGCGGGTGCAGACGGCTTCTATTATGCTGCCTTGACCAAACAATGAAAGCCGCGCGATCAAACCCTACGCAGAGTGCCCACCGGCGAGCTCCGCTCGCGAGGTTCGCGACGTTCATGTGCGCGGCGGCCGCTACGACGCTGTGGATGGCGCCGCTGCATGCCGACGGGCTCGAGGGGCGCTTCGAAGTCCGTTCCGCCGATTTGCAGCTCAAGGACGGCGTCTATCACTTGAACGCCCATATGGACTTGCCCGTCAGCGATGCCGTGCGGCGCGGACTCGCCGAAGGCGTGCCGCTGACGATCGAACTCGACCTTGATATCGAACGGGTGCGCCAGCTGCTGCCGAACTCGCGCGTCGCCGAACTGACCCAGCGCTACCATTTGCAGTACAACGCGGTGAGTGCGCGCTACATATTGCGCAACGACAACAGCGGCCAGCAGCAGTCGTTGAGCAGCGTCGATTCCGCGCTCGAACTGCTCTCCGAAGTGCGCGGGCTGCCGGTTCTGGACAAGGCGCTGATCTCCGCCGGCCGCCGCTACGAGGCCAGCGTCCGCGCCAAGGTCGATTACGGCTCGGTGCCGTTCACCTTGCGCGTGGTCATGTTCTGGGTCAACGACTGGCATCGCGAGAGCGACTGGTACACATGGACGCTGCAGCCATGATCCGCAAGTACGGTGCCACGGTGCTGGGCTCGATCGGCGTGGTGCTGTGGCTGGTCGCGCTGTATCTGCTTGCCTCGGCCGCGCAAAATTCGGCCAGGTTCGAGAAGTGGATGCCATGGATTCTGCTGATCAATATCTCGGGGCTCCTCACGCTGTTCGTGCTGCTCGCCGGCAAGCTCACGCAATTGGTGCGCGACTACCGCAGACACGTCCCGGGGTCGCGCCTGAAGGGACGCACGGTGGCGATTTTCAGCGCTCTGGCCGTCGCGCCGATTCTGGTGGTCTATTACTTTTCACTGCAATTCATCAATCGCGGCATCGACAGCTGGTTCGAGCTGGAAGTCAGCCAGGGACTCAAGGACACGCGCGAACTCTCGCATGCCGCTCTCGAAGTGCGGGTACGGGAATTTCTCCAGCACACCCAGGTCGTGGCCCGCACTCTGTCGGCGAGCTCAGCTCTCGAGCTGATCGGCACGCTCGACCGCGAGCGGCGCGACAGCACGGCGCTCGAATTCACCATCGTGGGCGCGCAGGCGCAGATTCTCGCCACGAGTTCCGACCGTCCGATGGATACCCTGCCGGTGCCCGCGACCGACGAGATGATGCTGCAGCTGCGGCGCGGCCGCCCCTATGTGAGCCTGGACACCGACTCGGTCGGCGGCTATCTCATTCGCGCGGCGGCACCGCTCGATGCCAACGGCAGCGGCAGTGCGCGGGTGTTGATCGCCCTGTATCCGGTGCCGCAGCAGTTGAGCCAGCTCGCCGACACGGTGCAGCGTTCCTACACCCAGTACGCGAATCTCGTGCAATTGCGCCGGCCGCTCAAGTCGACCTTCGTGCTGATCTTGACCTTCGTCGTGCTGATGTCGCTGATTGCCGCGGTTTATGGCGCGTTCTTCGCCGCCCAGCGTCTGGTGCAGCCCGTGCAGGACCTGATCGCCGGAACACGGGCCGTGGCAAAGGGCGATTACGACACCAAGCTGCCGCTGCCTTCGCGCGACGAGTTGGGTTATCTGGTGACCTCATTCAACGACATGACCAAGCGGTTGGCCCGCGCCCGGGAGGAAACGCGCCGCAGTCAGCAAGCCGTGGAAGCCGAGCGAGCCGGTCTCGCCGTGATTCTCGCGCGCCTGTCCACCGGAGTCGTGTCGCTCGAGGCGAATTTGACCGTGCGCACCGCGAATCAGGCCGCCAGCGCCATCTTGGGGATTGACCTCGAGGCCGCCGTCGGCAAACCTTTCGACGAGTCGATCAGCGACACGACTCTGTTCACCCAGTTTCTGGCCGCGCTCAAATCGCATCTCGGCGCCGAGGACTTGGACTGGCGGGAGCAGCTCGAATTGTTGTCGGACTCCGGCAAGCGTGTGCTCGTGTGCGCGTGCACCGCCCTGCCCAACGACTTGGGAGGCGCGCCCGGCGTGGTACTGGTATTCGACGACATCACCACGCTCCTGCAGGCGCAGCGCGATGCGGCTTGGGGCGAAGTGGCGCGCCGCCTGGCGCACGAGATCAAGAATCCCCTCACGCCGATTCAACTGTCCGCGGAACGGATGCGGCGCAAGTTCTTGGGGCAAATGAACGCTCAAGACGCCCAGATACTCGAACGCGCGACGCATACCATCGTCGCTCAAGTCGATGCGATGAAGCAGATGGTCAACGCCTTCAGCGAGTACGCGCGCGCCCCCGACATGCATTTCTCGCGCTTCGATCTGAACCAGTTGATCACGGAAGTCGTGGACCTTTATCGAGTCCAGGACTCGAGCGCCGACCTAAAATTGCTGCTCGACCCGCACCTGCCGGCCCTCTCGGCCGACCGGATGCGGATCCGGCAGATTCTCAACAATCTGGTCACCAACTCGCTGGAGGCCCTCGAGGGCCGGCCGGGCGCCTGCATCGAGATCGAAACTCATGTGGCCGAGGAAGGTCCCAAGCAAGTAGCGTCGGTGGCGATCGTGGTCGCCGACAATGGACCGGGGTTTCATCGGGACTTGATCGGCACCGTGTTCGACCCTTATGTCACGAGCAAACCCAAGGGCACGGGGTTGGGGCTTGCGATCGTGAAGAAAATCGTCGAAGAACACGGCGGACGCATTGAGGCGGATAATCAGCGCAGCGGAGGCGCCCGCGTGCGAATTCTATTGCCGTTGAGCGACGGCGCACGCTCCATGGGCGTGCGTGAACCGCGCAAAGGCGAACACAGGAGAGAACGTGTATGACCGCTTCGAGAATACTGGTGGTGGACGACGAGGCGGATATCCGCGGATTGCTGA
>Ga0307470_10000589_pt1 | contig 16753 bp, 14 predicted proteins | sample atmos_gasesAM3C__FD_204565 | JGI IMG/M metagenome (GOLD analysis project Ga0307470, IMG submission 204565) | Hardwood forest soil microbial communities from Morgan-Monroe State Forest, Indiana, United States - atmos_gasesAM3C_05 | ecosystem: Environmental > Terrestrial > Soil > Temperate forest... | reverse complement strand
CCGCACCCGCCATGGACACTTTGCGACTGAATCGATTCTGGCGGACCAGTTCGCGACTCTCGAAGAGCCAGCATGTGCGGTCGTGGTCGACGTTGGCCGCGATCCTGATTTGATCGTCAAGGAGATCCGGACGCAGTTAAGTCTCACTTAAAATCAACTCACAACAGCTTTCGACCGTGGGGCGCTTTGCCAGAAAACGTTCGTCCTCAACTTGAAACCAGTGTGATCCGCAAGCTGACGTGGCGGCTCGTGCCGTTCCTCTTCCTGCTTTATATCGTCGCTTACCTGGATCGTATCAACGTAGGTTTTGCCGCGTTGCAAATGCAGAACGAACTCCATTTCAACGACGCCGTATACGGCTTTGGCGCAGGCCTGTTCTTCGCCGGATACTTCTGCTTCCAGGTGCCAAGCAACGTCGTCCTGCAGCAGGTTGGAGCCCGGCGATGGATCGCCTTGCTGATGCTTATCTGGGGCGTTGTGTCGGCGGCGATGATTCTCGTACGCACCGAGCACGGATTCTACGGCCTGCGATTCTTGCTCGGCGCCGCGGAGGCCGGCTTCTTTCCGGGTGTCATTCTCTATCTGAAAAATTGGTTCCCGGAGTTCGCCCGAGCGCGGACCGTTGCGCGTTTTATGACGGCGGCACCACTCGCGGGAGTCATTGGCGGCCCCGTTTCCGGGGCTCTGCTGAATCTCCATCAGCGTTGGGGACTCTCGGGATGGCAGTGGCTATTCCTGATGGAAGGATTGCCCGCGATCCTGCTGGGTGTCGTCGTCTGGATCTATCTCACCGATCGTCCCCAAGACGCCCACTGGATGACCGACGAAGAGCGCTTGTGGCTGATGGAAGCCCTTCGTCAAAAGATGCCTTTTGAGACGCACGCGAGCGCATTTGCGGCCATCGGTGACGTACGCATGTGGATGCTTGCGGTGGTTTACTTCGGAATGACGACGGTCATGTACGGAATCGCTCTATGGCTCCCCACCATCATTCGCGGCATCTCTGGATTGGGGAATTTCGGAATCGGTTTGCTGACAGCGGTGCCCTATGTTGCCTCCGCGGTAGCCATGGTGCTCGCGGGCTTGCACTCTGACCAGTCGAAAGAGCGTCGATTGCACACCGCGATCCCCGCCTTTATCGGTGCGCTCGCGTTGGCGGTGGTTGCGTATTCGCAATCGGTATTCCTGTCGGTTGCGGCAATCAGCGTGGCACTGCTCAGCGCGTTTTCTACGATGGGGCCCTTCTGGGCGATGCCGACAAAAATCCTTAGCGGTACGGCCGCAGCCGTCGGGATTGCGCTGATCAATTCGGTCGGCAACCTCGGCGGATTTGCCGGTCCCTGGGTCATTGGGGTCATCAGAAAAGCCACCGGGACGTTTCGTGGAGGCTTGCTGGCGGTCGCCCTTGCCATGGCATTCAGCGGACTCGTGGTGTTACTCGTAAAGGACCGGTCGAATTCGGACCGTACGTCTTCGACGCTCCATTGAACGTACTTGCGGCTTTCGGAAGGTCCGGCAAGACGCTAAGACACCCCAGCCAAGCGTCGTTCAAAGCACTTCGCCGTCGCGTCGCCATTGGATACAATAGAAGTCTTTGGCCTGCCTTGGCAGGGATATCTGAAAGCCTGAGCCATCGTCGGCAACGGCTGCTCACTAATTTGGACTCGTACATTAACAATTCTGAGAAGTCCCAGCGGGTTTACTGGCGCGTGGAAGGAAGCTTGCTCGACCTCACCACCGTCCAGCCCGTGGCATTCTTTACATGGAATGCCCAAACCTTCGTGGCACGCATGGCGCGGCGAGGGCTTGTTTTCCTCATGGCGGCCCTGCGTCCCTTCCTGTATGCAACCAACCGAGTCTTCGCAACCCGCGTCGTCCACAGTGTTTTACGGGGGGTGAGCCGCGACCGGCTTGACCTGCTCGGGGATGAATACTTCCAGTACAAGTTGAAGCCTTATCTAAAGCCCGACGGTGTTGCCAAGCTCAAGCAACTCCAGGCATCCGGAACAGACATTGTTTTGGTCAGCCAGGGCCTCGACCATGTTATGCGCCCGCTGGCGAATTACCTGGGCGTAAAGTTCATGGTGGTCAATCGCCTCGAATTCCGGGACCGCGTGGCTACCGGACGGCTACTGGAGCCGGTGATTCGGCCGCGTGGTTTGTTTGCACGGATCACAGGATCCGGCCCCGACGGTGCCTGCGAACCCTTGCGCTTGGTCCGCGACCTCGATCTAAGCGGAGTTGAAGCACTCCAGGCCGCGGTAGTCCCTGCGGAGCGATCGAAAAGCGTAATAGCCGAGCGCCCCGTCGTGTATTTCGACAACCACCGCCAGTCCGCGCCGTTTTCCGTGCACGTAGCGATGTCGCAGAAGCACGTCATGCTCATTGGTGTGACGGGATTCATCGGCAAGGTTTGGTTGGCCAACACGCTGATGGATCTGCCTGACATCGGGCGAATTTATCTGCTGATCCGGCGCCAGAAGTCGAACCCCGCCATTAAGCGCTTCGAAAAGATGGTCGAGGAGTCGCCCGTTTTTGATCCGCTCTACGAAAAATACGGCAATGACCTCGGCAGGTTCATCAGCGACAAGGTCGAAGTGGTGGAAGGTGACGTAACCGCTCCCGGACTTGGGCTGACCCCCGAAATTGCGCACCGGTTGCAGAGAGATCTCGACGTCATCGTCAACAGTTCGGGGCTCACGGATTTCAATCCTGACCTGCGTGACGCGCTCGCGACCAACGTGGACGCTGCCGTCAACGTTCTTGAGTTCGTGCGCCAGTCCTCGCATTGCGGATTGGTGCATTTGTCGACCTGTTATGTAGCCGGCGCCCGCGATGGCCGTGTCAGTGAGAAGCTCCGTCCCAACTACACTCCGGCTGGCATTGGGGGCTTCAACGCAGAAAAAGAGTGGCAAGCACTCCACGCCTTGGTGAAAGACGCGGAACTGAAGTCGGAAAGCGCTGAAGTGACTGCCGAGCTCCACAAGCAGGCACAGGGAAAAGAACACGCCGCCAAGAATCTGCAAGGCGCGGCGCTGGAGAACCAGATTCGGAAGAACCGGATTCGCTGGCTCAAGAACTATCTGACCGAAGCCGGAGTCAAGCGCGCCCTTGAACTCGGTTGGCCGAACACTTACACGTTGACCAAGAGTCTTGCGGAGTCGCTGATCGGAAAACGCGGCGCCGGATTACCGCTTGCGATCGTCCGTCCGGCGATCGTCGAGACCTCGGTAAGGAAGCCGTTCCTCGGATGGAACGAAGGAATCAACACATCCGCTTCGCTCTCGTACCTGCTGGGAACGAGTTTTCGGCAACTGCCTTCTAATGAGAGAAAGCGCCTGGATATCATCCCTGTCGATTCTGTTTGCCAGGGAATGACGTTGATTGCAGCGGCGGTAATCGAGCGGCGCAACGACATCGTCTACCAGTTAGCGTCCTCGGTGACCAATCCCTGCGATATGGGACGCTCGATCGAGTTAACCTCGCTGGCGCATCGCAAACACTATCGTGCTCAGGAAGGCCTCGAATCGTGGCTCCGGCTGCGCATGGATGCGATCTCAGTTTCGAAAACGCGCTACAACCGGATGTCGGCGCCCGCGCAGCGTGCAATCGTAAAATCCATTCAGCGCATCATGGCTCCGCTGCCCTTGAAAAAGACCCCGCTGGCGAAAGCTGAGCGCAATCTGGAGCGTGTCGAAAAACTCATTCAGCTCTTTGAACCTTTCATCCTGCATAACGAGCATGATTTCGTGGCGGATAACGTGGAGAAGCTTTCGCACGCTCTGGTCCCGGAGGAGCGCGAGATCTTTGGCTACGACACTCGCTCGCTGGATTGGTGGGACTATTGGATTGATGTCCACATTCCTGCGTTGCGGCGCTGGACTTATCCGCTGATTGAAGGGCGACCGCTGGAAGTCCGGGCTCCGCGGAAGTTTTTCGTGGCTACGGAAGAGCCACTGAACGGTGAGACTGTGAAGACGGGGACCAACGGAGTCACGTGGCGATATTCCTGACGGGTTCTACAGGCTACATTGGCGCACATGTTGCGGCGAACCTGCTGAACGACCATGGCGCGTCGCTCAACGTGCTCGTCCGTGGAAAAGACGCACAGGAAGCCGCCGCTCGACTGTGGCAAGGGCTTCAACTGCACATGGATTTCCCGCGCTTCTACGAACATCTGCAGACGCGCATCCGGATCTTTCCCGGCGACATCACGATGTCGCAGTTCGGTTTGAATCGCGACGACTACGATCGGCTCATTCATACCACCGACTCGGTCATCCACTGCGCAGCATCGTTGAACCGGAAGTCAGAAAAAACCTGCATGAATGTGAACCTGCGCGGCACGCTCGAGGTCCTACAGCTGGCGCGTCGCTCGCATTACTATCACGGTCTGCGCCGGTTCAGTAATGTCAGCACGGTAGCCGTGGCAGGGAAGCGGCAGAACGAGATCGTTACTGAAGATCGATCCATCGACTGGGAGCGCTCCGACTACGATCCGTATGCGCGTACGAAGAAATTCTGCGAACACATGGTACGGGAGTTGTTACCAGAAGTACCGCTGACCATCTTCCGTCCCAGCATTGTTCTTGGCGACAGTCGTTACGCGGACACGACCCAGTTCGACATGGTCAAAGCATTCGTATTTCTGGCCGGCCTCAAGGTCCTGCCGTTCCGCCCGACCGACAAGATCGACATCGTGAACGTTGATTTTGTAGCAGACGCAATCGCGACCCTGCATCAGAAACCCGACCCCAAGTTTGATGTTTATCACCTATCGTCGGGGAATGGCTCCCAGACTTTTCGTGAAATAACTCAAGCCCTCGCATCTGCTCAGCAGCAACGCGCACCAATGTTTGTGCCGGCACTTGAGAAGCCTTTTTCAAAGACCGTCGATGCGCTCGCCAATCGCAAAGGCAGCACAGGGCATGGGGCATCGTTGATGAAAGTCTTCATGCCCTATCTGGTCTGGAATACGGTCTTTGACAATCGCCGGGTTACCTCAGAACTAGGCAGGAGCCCTGTGCCGTTTTCGCAATACAGCTACTCGCTCTTGAAATTCAGCCAACAACATGATTTTACCTATCCCTACAAGCCTTGGCCGGCGGCAGCCGGAGGTTCAGCTGCTGGAGGGTCCGCCGCATGATGGACTTCGTTCTGGAGGCGTGGGTCAGCAGCATCATCGAGCGCAAAAAGCTTGGCTGGATGCTGGGTTCGGGGCAGCCGTGGCGTCCCGGTGAGAAGCTGAAACTCCTCTTTGCGGGTTACAACGGCACCCGCAACACCGGGTCGGATGTGCGCGTCGAGGAAATGCTCCGCCAACTCCGGCACATCCTCGGCGCCGACCGCGTTGATTTCAGCGTGATGACACAATCCTTCGAGCGCTCGGCGGAGTACTTTGAAGGAACAAGGCAAGTCTTATTGCCCCAGATATTCCCGCCGTTTCTGGCACGAGAGGTTCCGCAACATCACGGAGTGGTGGCCTGCGAAGGCTCGATGTTCAAAAGCAAGTTCGCGAATGCTCTGACCACGATGATGATCGGGTCACTTGGAATTGCAGCTGCGCAGAACAAGCTGTCTGTTGGCTATGGCGCCGAAGCAGGACACATGGATCCTTTGCTCACGAAAATGTGCGGACGCTACTGCAAGGATTCGCTCATCATCACACGAAACGTCGAATCTCGAAATCTCTTGCGCGAACTGGGCGTCCCCACGGAACTCGGCACAGACACTGCGTGGACATTCGAGCCCTTGCCCTCCGACTACGGCCGCAGCGTGTTGCGTGAAGTTGGCTGGGACGAGAGCGCGAAGGTATTGGTTGTCTGTCCCATCAATCCTTTTGAGTGGCCGGTCAAGGCTTCGCTCGGGAAACTCGTAGCGCGCAAACTCACGGGCGCTTATAAAGAGAGCCATTATCGCTCCGTCTACTTCCACAACTCCGGGCCCGAAGCGGACCGCGCCTACGAAAAATATCTGAACGCCATCTCGAATGCGGTCGCAGCGTTCCGCGAGAAGCGGAACGTGTTCGTCGTCATGGTCGCTACGGAACGTCTGGACGCGCGTCCCGCTCGCAAAATCGCCGAGCGTTTGGGCGGCGTGCCTGTCTTGAGTTCCGACGACTACGATATGTACCAGCTCGTTAGCATCCTGCGTGCGTGTCACCTGATGGCGTCCTCCCGATATCATGGGATCGTGACGTCGATGCCGGCCCTGGTCGCTTCGGCGGGAATCACCATGGATGAGCGCATCCGGAACCTGATGCAGGAGCGCGGCCACACCGATCTTCTGATGAACGTGGACGATTCCGACCTCGAGCCGCGGTTGTTGCGTGCTCTCGAGATCCTTTACACCGACGGCGACGAGGTGGCAGAAGGCATTGGGCGCACGGTCGTAAAGAATCTGAAGGTGATGGCGCGAATGGGCGTGCACTTCGAAGAAGAAGTGCAAAGGCGATATCCAGAATTCCCCACGCGTACCGGCGAGTGGAGTTGGGAAGATTATCTGCCGCCGATGAGCTCCAGCTTGCGCAGCCTCGTTGAGAAATATGAGATTCCGGTCGAGCAGAAGGTGGCTATCTAGCCACGGCGTTTTTTCTCTGAGATATGAGCTTTCTTAATGACATCTTCGCGAGTCTCGAGCGGGCAGGGCAGACGATTGTTCTCGCCGAAATTCGCGATGGCCGGGCTACGAACACCAGTGGACGAGAGCTCCTGGATCTGGTCAACCGTGCACGAACATCCCTGGCTGGCCGCGGCGTGAAAAAAGGCGACCGTTGCGCACTCTATGCGAACAATGGCGTCCGTTGGGTGGCAGCGGATCTGGCGGCAATAGCCGAGGGCTTGATCGTTGTGCCTCTCTATGCGCGGCAGGCGCCGGCCGAACTGGTCGCCATGATGAAAGATTGTTCTCCTGCGCTTATCTGTTGTGGCGACAGAACCCTCCGTGATGGCATAGTGAAGGAGTGGCCTGACGCACCACACCGGGCTCTGTTGGATGACATCTTTGCGGCCCGAGGGGCAGCAGCGACCCCCTCGCCTACGAACTCCGAGCCACAACTCAGCGACGCCGACCCGGTCACCATCATCTATACCTCGGGAACATCTGGTGAAGCGAAGGGCGTGGTGCTTACCGCAGGAAACATCGCGCACATGCTCGGTTGTGTGAACGGGCGACTTGATCTGCTGATGGCCGGAGCTGCTGGGCAAGACCACGTATTCCATTATTTGCCATTCGTCTTTGCCGGCTCATGGATGTTGTTGATGACGTCTCTGCTGCGCGGCAGCTTGCTCACCATGAATACCGATCTGACCAAGATTGCGCAGGACATGCGCACCGTAGCCCCGGACTATTTTCTGAATGTTCCGGCTCTGCTCGAGCGCATGCGCCGCGCTGTCGATGAGCAACTCTGGCAGGCCGGGGGCATCGTTCAGGGAATCTACAGTCGCGCGAAAGCGGCTTGGACGCGCAAACATGAAGGCAAGTCGCGGGCTCTCGACCGACTGTGGTTGTCGCTGGCCAACTCCGCGATTTTTCCCACCATCCGCAAGAAGATGATTGGACAACGTCTGCGCGCCTTGATCTGCGGCTCCGCGCCGTTGAGTGTTGAAACGCAACTGTTTTTCATGATGCTGGGAATCCCGGTGTTGCAGAGCTATGGACTGACCGAGACCACCGCCATTTGTACCTTAGACGATCCGCGCGACTATGAGCCGGGCCGCGTCGGCCCCGCGATCGCCGGCATCGACATGAAGCTTACTCAAAGTGAAGAAATCGTCGTGCGCGGACCGAACGTCTTCGCAGGCTATTGGAACCGTCCCGCGGAAACGGCGAAAGCGCTGCGCGATGGTTGGTTCCACACCGGAGACCAGGGTGAGGTCGACGCCAAAGGAAACTGGCGGATCGTGGGCCGCATCAAGAATCTGATCATTCTCGGCTCCGGCCACAATATTGCTCCCGAGCCGATCGAGGAGAAGATCCTCGCGCAGCTGCCGGGAGCGTCGCAGGTCGTTCTCGTGGGGAACGGAAAGGGATACCTATCCGCAATCATCACGGGAAACGTGAATGCATCTCAGGCCCAAGGCGCGTTGGACGCGGCGAACCCGCAGTTTCCGCACTACAAGCAGGTGCGAGCCTTCCACTTGCGCGCCGAGCCATTCACTATTGAAAACGGGCTGCTGACGGCGAACGGAAAACTGAAACGGGATCTCATTGCGCAGCAACTGCGCGCGGAAATTGAAACGATGTACGGAGCGAAGGACCCCGACCAGGCGCACACCCTGGATCGTCAATCGTTGGCGGCAAGCTAACGCCTGCGGAACCTCCGAGCGGGGAAGATTCGAAGATGGAAATATTTCAAGGCCGATATCTCTCGTGGGAAACAAGGGAAGGCGTCATCGAGGTGGCGCTGCACCATGGTCCCTGCAATGAAATCGGTTTGCTCGCGCTCGAAGAATTGGAAAAGCTTTCGTCGGCTTTGCATACATTGGCGCACCAGACGCATGCGCTCATTCTTTACAGCTCATTAACGTCTGGCTTTTGCGCAGGCGCCGATCTCCGTGAACTGTATTTTCGCTCGCAGGAAATGGAAAAAGCGCGGGCGCTCGAAGGCGTTCGAGACTTTCTGGAACGGATTCACAAAGTCTTGAACACTATCGACGCGGCGCCCCTCACTACGATCGCCGCGGTGCATGGCGTAACGTTTGGCGGCGGCTTTGAGCTGGCTCTGGTATGTGATCTGATCATCGCCGATAAAATGGCGCGTTTCTGCTTTCCTGAGTTGCGGCTCGGTCTTGTGCCGGGATTCGGTGGAATCCCACGATTGAAACGCGATCTTGGAAACGCCGTTGTTCGCGACCTTTTGCTCACCGGCCGAAGTTTCAATGCCACCAAGGCGCACGCGGTTGGGTTGGTGAGCCAGGTGGTCGCAGAGGGCGAATCTTTGCGCGTGGCGCGAGCGACGGCGGCCCAATTGGCGAAGTTCGATCGCCGTACGGCAATCGCGGCGAAGAAGTTCATCAAACCGATTCCGTATCATGAAATGAAGCAGGAGATCGACCTGTTCTGCCAGTTGTTCGTCGAACCCGCGGTTGAAGCGGGATTGCGAAAATTTGTCGAGAGCACAGACGCGCTGCCATATTTGCCGTGATGAGCCTCGTTGTCGGCGCAAGCTCGCGGCCAAGTATTCCCCGGTTATAACGAAATAGAAGACACTGAGAGTTCCGAATATGAAAACGCAAGAACAAACATTGGACGACATCCTCGATCTGGCAGCGAAGCACTTCAAAGTCGAGCGTGAGAAGCTGGGTCCAGACGATGATTTTTTCAAAGCGTTGGGCATCGATAGCCTGCAGGCGCTCGATCTTCTCACGAGGCTTGAAAATCATTTTCATGTAGAGTTGCCCGACTATGAGTTACAGGGCGTGTCAGACTTCCGTACGCTGGCGGAAAGAATTCAGGCTCGGTTGTGACAAAACCATGCCACCAATTCACTCGCACGGCGGAGGGCTTTCTCCGACCTCTATCCTTCGGAGGCTTTCGGGTGGTCAGTTGGTAACTACTCGAACGCTCCCGGGCTCGATACTTCCCGTGGTGAAATAGACAGTTCATGCTGGATTTGCGCCAATATCCTTCGTTGGGGGCGGCCCTGCGCGACGCGCTCGACCACTGGCCCAACGAAACATGTTTGATTGAGGCCGATCGCGATCGTGAAAAGACGCGCCTCACCTACTCCGATTTCAAGGAACTCGCGACTCCCCTGACTCGCGCGCTGCAGGACGCGGATTTTCGCGAAGGAGATCGCGCCGCAATCATCATGAGCAACCAGTCCAAGTGGCTGGTCTCCGCCTATGCGATCTTCTTCTGCGGTGGAGTCCTCGTTCCGCTCGATTTCAAACTCACCGCCGACGAGCATCTCGCGCTACTGGCGCACTCAAAATCGAAATTCCTGATCGTCGAGTACTATCTCTGGCGCGCCATTATGGCGTCGCCTCAGTTCAAGACTCACGGCGTAAAAACCGTGCTCGTCACCGAGGCCCCGCTACGCGCCGACCTGGGGGGCGCCTATCGCTGGGAAGACTTTCACCGTAAGGGCGAGCCCATCTTCATCGAACGCCAGCGCGAAGATGTCGCTGGCATCGTGTACTCCTCGGGAACGGGCGGCCGTCCTAAAGGCTGCGTGCTTACGCACGAAAACTACCTGGAGCAGTGCACATCCTTGACCGCGTGGTATCCATTTTGGCCGGGTGTGCGCTATTTGAGCATTCTCCCCACCAATCATGCGATCGACTTCATGGTGGGATTCATCGGTCCGTTTGTTTGCGGCGCGTGCGTGGTCCATCTGCGTACACTTCGTCCCGAATACGTTCGCGATGCATTTATTCGCTATCGAATTACGTACATGAGCCTGGTTCCGATGGTCCTGAAGAATCTGGAAAAGGGCCTGCGGGCGAAGTTCGACGAACTGCCAAAGGCAAAGCGCATAGTGCTCGACAAAATGATCGCGCTGAACAAGAAGCTCACCGTTCGTCGTCCGAACATAAAGCTCAGCCGAAAACTTCTGGGGCAGGTGCACAAGGCATTCGGCGGACAGTTGCTCGCATTCTTCACGGGTGGCGCGTTCGTCGAACCTGCCACGTTGCAGTTCTTCTACGACCTCGGCATTCCCGTTGCCAACGGATACGGTCTTACCGAGGCGGGAACTGCGCTCACGTTGAACGATTTCAAGCCATTTCGCGCCGATACTGTCGGCCGTCCTCTTCCGGATGTCGAGTTGCGAGTGCTCAATCCCGACGCCGATGGCATCGGCGAGGTCGCCGTCCATAGCAAGACCGTCATGTCTCACTATCTCGACGATCCCGAGTTGACCGCTGAAACGATCGTGGACGGATGGCTTCTGACTGGAGACTTAGGCCGTTTCGATTACACCGGCCACCTGCAGCTATTCGGCCGCAAAAAGAACATGATCGTGACCGAAGGCGGCAAGAATATCTTTCCTGAGGACATCGAAAAAACCTTCGATGGATTGCTGGTGAAAGAGTACTGCGTCTTTGCCGCGAACTACGTATGGCCGGTCAAGCAACTCGGCGGCGAAGCTTTGTTCATTGTCTTGCGCCTCGAACAGAACCAGCAGTTCGATGCAGGGTTGCTGGAAGACCTCGTCTCTCGCAACCGGAAGCTGCCGGACTTCAAGCGTGTCGCGGGTTACCTGATCTGGGAGAAGGATTTTCCTCGGACGGCGTCCTTGAAAATCAAGCGCACGGTTCTTGCTGACGAGATCAGCAAAACCACCGACCGTGCGGCCATCGTCAAACTGTGAACCAAAAGTTTCTTGCGGTCGTGAATCCCGCAGCCGGAGGTGGCCGTTGTGCGCGGCTGGTTGCTTCCGCGCTCGACAAACTGCGCGCGGGCGGCTTGCAGTTGGATGTTGAGGAGACCGCCGCCGTCGGTGACGCCACGCGCATTGCCCGCAAGGCGTACGCGCATGGCTATCGAAAATTTCTGGCGGTCGGCGGCGACGGCACGTCCTACGAAATTGTGAACGGTCTCTTTCCCGAAGCGATCGATGGCGATCCTCCAACCCTCGGCTTCCTTCCCCTTGGGACCGGCAACTCGTTCTTGCGGGATTTCACCGATCGTGGAGTCGAGGGCGCGATGGAGGCGATGCTCGCCCAGCGCACGCAGCCATGTGACGTGCTCCGGATGGTGCACCGCGACGGGGTTATCTACTACATCAATCTTCTGAGCGTCGGATTCGCCGCCGATGTGAATGCTACCCGCTCGCGCAGCTTCGCCGGTTGGGGAGAACTCGGATACTTCCTCTCCATCTTCCTGCGGCTTGCGCGATTGGACCGCCGTCCGTTTCCTCTGCGCGCCGAAGGCACGGCTGACACCGACCGGCGTCGATGCCTGTTCTTGACCTTCAACAACAGCAAGTTCACCGGCGGTACTATGATGATCGCGCCCGACGCGAGGGTCGACGACGGGCTTGTCGAGTATGTGCGCTGGGGCCCGATCGGACGCATCGGACTCATTCGCAACCTTTCGACTCTGTACGATGGCACCCACGTAAAGCACCCCCTCGCCGAGCGCCGCGCCGTGAGGCAGATCGAGTTTCAACTGGATTCGGCGGTCGATGTGATGGTCGATGGGGAGGCTCTAACTTTGCACCTCGAGAAGCTCGACGTGCTGCCTTCTGCTCTACGGGTCGTGGTATAAGAAACTCCATGTCGCAACAGCGAAGAGAACGGCAGCCAAAAGAACCTCCAGTCGAAGACGTGCCGAAAAAAGATCCGGCATTCGTGCGCAAAGTCATTATCGGCGCAGTCATCGTGGCGGCATTCGGCGCCGCTTATTATTTTGGATATCAGAAGCGCGCGCACAAATACGACGCGTTTGCGAAATGCCTGACACAAAAGGGCGTAAAGATGTACGGCGCTTACTGGTGCCCGCATTGCGCGGATCAGAAGAAGCTGTTCGATGCGTCGTTTGAGTATGCGCCTTACATCGAATGCGGCGTGCCGGGTAATACCTCGAAGATGCAGCCCGTCTGTACCGACGCAGCCATCAAGCACTTTCCCACCTGGCAGTTTCCGCCAGTGGGTGAAAGAGTGGAAGGCGAGATTCCCCTCGAGGATCTGAGTCTCCGCACCGGGTGCCCGCTCGAATGAGTGCTGCGGCACGAAAGTTGTTTTTGGCCGTCGCGATCCTGTCGGTGGCTGGCATTGGCGTCTCTTCCGTTTCGCTCGATCATCATTTCCGAAAATCAAAAACCACCTATTGCGACTTTGGCCAGTCGTTTAACTGCGACATCGTCAATCGCAGCGAGTATTCAACCGTAGCAGGCGTGCCGGTCGCGTTGATTGGCGTCCTGGGATACGTCGCCCTGCTGGCATTTGCCACGTTTTATCGGGAGAAGGCGGAGACGCCTGGAATTCTGCTCTTAGGATCGGTCAGCGGTCTCGGCTTCGCTCTTTATCTGACTTACATCGAAAAATATGTCCTCTTCGCGTGGTGCATTCTGTGCTTATCGTCGCTGGCGATTATTTGTTCCATCACCATTCTGTCCGCGATTTTGTTCGTGCGATCGTTGCGCGCCACTGCATCATAACTTCAGAAGGTGAACTCGCTTTTCCCATAGCCAGCAATAGACGCACTAGCAGGGACTCAATCACCAATCTTCATGGAACCGACAATACTCGAAACAACCACCGCTTCTGATGCCTGCTTCGCCAAACCACTCGCCGGCGGAGAACTTCGCCTCCACGAATTCTCGAGCCGCATTTTTCGCAACAAGCGCTTCTTGCGAGTATGGGTTCCCGCCGCCTATGACACCCCCGAGAACGCCGCCCACCGTTATCCGGTTTTTTACTTGAACGACGGCCAGAACCTGTTCGAAAGTTCAACTTCTTTCGCCGGAATTGAGTGGCAAGTCGGCGAGACGGCGGGTCGCATGATCGAACAAAAGCTGATTCCGCCCATGATTTTTGTTGGCATCGATAACGCTAAGGTTGAGAGGCTCAAGGAATACCTGCCTTATCGCTCCGTCAATCCACCTGTACTTCGTCCCCGGGGAGACAGATTCCCGGAGTTTCTGCTGCGAGAAGTCATGCCGTTCTTGGATAAGCGTTATCGAATTGCCCGCGGTCCGGAAAACACGGCGCTCGGAGGATCGTCGCTCGGTGCGCTGATCTCCCTTTATGTGGTTCTCGCCATCCCAGGGGTGTTCGGGTACGCAATGCTCGAGAGCCCTTCCCTGTGGGTGGCGAATCGCAAGATCTTGCGCCAGTGCCGCGGATTCCGCACATGGCCCCAAAAAATATTTCTGGGTGTCGGTACACGCGAAGCCGGACGCGACGATAAAGATCTGCAGACCGTCGAAAATGTTCGTGAGCTCCAGCGAATCTTCGTGCGTAGCGGTCTCGATGAGCGACGGCTACGAGTCGAGATTGCCGACGGCGCAACCCATAGCGAAGGCGCTTGGGCAGCACGCTTTCCTGAAGCCCTCCAGTTTTTCTTCGGAAAAAGTTAGATCGCCTGCCCAACAGGCTCAACCGTCGATCGTCGCTGAACCAGCCACAAGAGCGCCACTAAGGCCGGAATTGAAATCTGAAAGTGCGTCCATTGCGCCAGCGGCCCGATCAGCGCAAGAACGTAGCATAGATAGAGCAGCAGTCCGATAGCGCGTATCCGAGCATCCTGCCAATTGGCAACGCTCCAGTCCGCGGTCAGCAGGAAGGCGGGCGCCAAAATCACCAAGTCATAAACCGTTAGGTGCGGCGCGACGAGCACTGTTGCGATCAGCATTACGGCGAAGCGAAGACTCAACGGCGCAGGACTTCGCCAATAACGAACCGTGATGGCAAGCAGGGCCAGCGCGGAAACGACATAGAGAGCAAACGCCACGTTTCCCGAGGGCACGACCATCGCCCAGAACGAGCGGAGCGAATGCATCTGGTAGGGGCGTGGTTCAAGCAGCGGAAAAATCTCTTTTATGCGCAACAGGTGATGAAAGTAGTCGAGCATCGCGGCGCGGCCGTAGTAGATCCATCCAGCCGAGAGTTGCGCAGCGACCGCTAGCATTGCGCCGCTGATTACCTTCCATTCCTGGGTCATCAGAAAGACCACACCGGCCGCCACGCCCAGTTGTGGCTTGAAGATCAGGCAGCCGATCGCTAATCCCGCCAGAAACATTTTTCGCGATCGCAACGAGAGATACGCGGCGGTGAAACAAGCTAAAGCCAGCGCCGACGTCTGTCCCCAGGCGAGCAAATGAATCAACGCCGGATAAGCCGCTGCCAAAATAAACACCGTACCGCCTGCGGACTGAAGATGAGGACAGGTTTTCCAGATGGCATAGCAGCATAGTGCGTAAATCGCCGCACTAGCCGTGAGCCACACCGTCAGCGCTAACCCGTACGAAAGTTGTGCGAGTGGTGCGAACAGCAGCGAGACCTGTGGCCCATAAAGTGGGACGTATACGAGATATCCCGCTTGAGGAACTCTCTCTGCGGCGACCGCAGACTGGGCTTGCATGTTGTATAGGTCTGCTCCCCGATGTTCGAGAGCGAGCGACCCCAACGTATAGAAGTGAAGAAAATCCGTCCCCTTCAAAAGTCCATTGCGGTCATGCAGCGTCGGCGTCGCGAGGGTCCAGAGATAAATCGTCCAGACGACAACGCCCAGCAAGATTCCATGCGCGCGGATCCTCCGTGCAGTCAGCGGCGAGCGCGAGATGGAGTCTTTGGGCTGCACCCGGCAGCAGAGATTCTATATGCAGCAACTTGGGGAGCCGACAGTTGTGTGTAACGGTGGCCTACGAATGGGGAAATAAAGGGGCGGGACGGGTCGAGGAAGAATCCGGTTAGAGTCTCTCAGACCTGAACGTCCCGCCAACCCTGCACACGGCAGGATGGAAAACTCATTGAACTCGTTACTTCCGCGATCCAGCGCTCCCGCGCAAAGATCGTATCCGCTCCTTCGAACTTAACCCTTACTCCCGTCACCTCGACAACGTCCCCTTTGTGAAAAACGAGTTCGTACTGACGAACGAACTTCGTGAGCGCCAAGTGCACTTCAATCAGACTGCCATCCGGCTGTTTGAGGGTTAAGTGCGAGCCCATTCCCCCGCTTACCGGGCATTGACGGTCGTGGATATCTTCTACCGTTCCTTTAAAAAGGGCTTCCGCCGACTTGTCGTACTTCGGTACCGCAGGGGCAGCGGCCTTTTGACCCAGGGCAGGCGGTGCAACAAGTGCCATCGCGATGGCTAAACCAAGTATCAATTTCTGCCAGGTTTTCATAACGTCCTCCTTCCCACAGGTCCGTAAACCTTGGGCCTGGCCTGGAAAAATTATGGCTCTGGAGGTCGCATCGGCCTGTGATGGTGGTCACTTCGTGGGGTGAGGGCACCGCACGAAAGGTCGTGCTGGGCCCCGGATATGCACTGGCTGGGGCCCAGCGTTGTTCCATGCGGCTCTACTACTTAGCGGCGGGAGGAGGCGCAATCTCACCGAGGCGCGGATCCTGCCACAGGTGGGAGAATTCCTCGTCCTTATAGACGTTCGCGATATTGTGATACCCATCTTCTTTCGCTTTTCTCAGGCATCGCAAGCATTCGTCAGCGTTACCGAGCTTCGCGTAAATCTTGGCCAGCATATAGTCATAGCGCGCGCGTTCCTCTGCCGTTGTCACCTGAGCGGTCACTCCACCGCTGCTGCTGCGACTGAGCACGGTCGGATCCAACTGCAGCGCACGGCCATACTCCGCGATGGCCCGATCTACCTTGTTCTGTCCGAACCACGCAGCTCCGAGATTGACATGAAACACAGGGCGAGTTTCCTCCATGGCCACGGCTTTCTTGAAATACTTCGTAGCCGGGCCCAGGTTCTTTTGGATGAAATAAACGGCGCCCAGGTTATTGAGCGCATCTGCATATTTGGAGTTGGTCTTCACCGCCTTTTCAAAGCTAAGACGCGCTTCTGGGAGGTGGCTCCCCTTCAGCTGCGCTAGGCCCAACTTGTTCCACAGGTGAGCATTCTTCTTGTCCTTGCGAGTAGCAGCTTCGAAGTAGACGATCGCAAGATCGTAGTCTTTCTCGATACGCGCGGTGTCGCCGGCCTTCTCCAGCTCAGCGACCGTCATCTCTTCCGTCTTTACTACAGATCCCTTTTGCGGCTCTGTTCCGGCCATTGACGACTCCGGCAAACCAATCACCAAAGCCGCGAGCAGGATTGTTATAGCTAGATTGCGCATAACG